>Ga0207426_1000066_pt1 | contig 351182 bp, 333 predicted proteins | sample AraplaMF_Cvi_mMS_FD_184265 | JGI IMG/M metagenome (GOLD analysis project Ga0207426, IMG submission 184265) | Arabidopsis root microbial communities from the University of North Carolina, USA - plate scrape MF_Cvi_mMS (SPAdes) (version 2) | ecosystem: Host-associated > Plants > Roots >...
TGAACGATCGAATCGCGCGCGAAGTAGCCGACCCCAACCAGGCCGCCGACCAGCAGCACCACCAGCGCCAGGCCGACCGCCGGCCCGTCGCGCCGGCGCGGCGTGATCACCACCGGCAGGTTGGTGATGTGGCCCGCGGCCGGGAGAGGCGCGGCTGCCCGCGCCGCCGGGCCGACCAGCACCGGCTGCGGCTCGGGCGGCGCAGCCGCCGCCGGCACCGGCTCGACCGAAGATTCGCGCCACAGATGGCCGCAACGGGCGCATTTGACGCGCCGGCCGCCCTGGCCGATCGCCGCCGGATCGACGAGGTAACGGGTCGAACAGCTGGGGCAGGTGACGATCATGGCGCCTTATCGCATGCCGCCTTGCCGCTGCCTATATCATCCGAGGCGATTTTGTGAACGGCGCGAAGGCGTTGCGGAGCCAGGCCGAAGGATGTCGCTCCGAGGCGGTGACGCGGCGGCTTAATCTTGCCACGATCCGCCCCTTTCCTGTCCGGGCGCCGTGACCGCGGCCGCGGCGCAACAGCAGTCCCCGTGTATGTCGAGCACCGTTGATCCTCTTCCCAAGCCACGGCCCTGGCGCCGCCGCCTGCGCCGGGTTCTGCTGCTGCTGATCGTGCTGGCGGCGGCCTGGGGGCTGGGGCTGGGCTGGTTCGTGGCCCAGGCCGGGCGCGGCGGCGAGGTGGACCCCGACCACACCGACGCCATCGTCGTGCTGACCGGCGGCAGCGAGCGCCTGCGCGCCGGGCTCGACCTGCTGGCGCGCGGCGTGGCCGAGCGCCTGCTGGTCAGCGGCGTGCATCGCGACGTCAGGCTGGAGGAGCTGTTCGCCCTGTCGCCGACCGATGATTCGCTGCGCTGCTGCGTCGATCTCGGCTACGCCGCCAGCGACACCATCGGCAACGCGCAGGAGGCGGCGGCCTGGATGCGGGCGCACGGCTTCCACAGCCTGCGCCTGGTCACCTCGAACTACCACATGCCGCGCAGCATGCTGGAGTTCCGGGCGGCGATGCCGGGGATCGAGATCAAGCGGCAGCCGGTCGACCCCGAAACGGTGCATCTCGACCGCTGGTGGGCCTGGCCCGGCACGGCGCGGCTGATCGTCTCCGAATACAACAAATTCCTGGTTGCGCTGGCGCGCGTCACCCTGGGCAGGATATAGGGCGTCATGACCATCCTGCGCTCAGCCCTCTTCAACCTGCTGTTCTTCGGCTGGACCACGCTGTGCTGCTTCGCGTTGCTGCCGGCGCTGTTCCTGCCGCACCGCGTGACGATGGCCTGGATCTTCGTCTGGCTGCGCGTGACGCACTGGCTGGAGAAGACCGTCCTCGGCATCGACTATCGCGTGGTCGGTCGCGAGAACCTGCCCGACGGCGCCTGCATCGTCGCCGCCAAGCACCAGTCGGCCTGGGAGACGCTGAAGCTGCATCTGCTGCTGCCCGACCCGGCGATCGTGCTGAAGTCCGAGCTGCTGAAGGTGCCGGTCTGGGGCAAGTACCTGCTGAAGACCGGCATGATCCCGGTCGACCGCGGCGCCGGCAGCCGTGCGGTGCGCGCCATGATCGAGCACGCCAAGGTCCGGGTGGCGGAAGGCCGGCCGATCGCGATCTTCCCGCAGGGCACCCGCACCGCGCCCGGCACCTGGCGGCCCTACCGCATCGGCGTCGGCGCTCTCTATGAGGGACTGGGCGTGCCGGTGGTGCCGATGGCGCTGAACTCCGGCGTGTTCTGGGGCCGCCGCGCCTTCCGCAAGCGCCCGGGCACGATCACGGTCGAGTTCCTGCCGCCGATCCCGCCCGGCCTGCCCCGCGAAGAGATGATGCGGCGGCTGGAGGACGAGCTGGAGGCGGCGTCCGAGCGCCTGTCGGTCGCCGCGGGCGGGCCGCCGACGCCGCGCCCGGCCAGGGCGACGGCCGCGGTCTGACCGCCGGTTGCGCCGGCTTCGCCCGCTCCTGCTCCTCGTCGCGGTCGCCGGCCTGTCGCTGCTGGGGACGGCGCTGGTGCTGCGCCTGCCCGGCGCCGCCGCGCCGATTGGCAATGCCGACGTCCTCTACCTGCCGGCGCTGTTCGGCGACCTGCATCGCGGCCTCGACGCGCTGCGCGGCTGGCACCTGACGCCCGGGCCCTACCTCTTCCCGGACATGGCGATCTATGGCCTCGCCGATCTCGCGACCGGCGATTTCCGCCAGGCCCTGCCGCTTGCCGCGGCGCTGCAGCTCGGCCTGCTGCTGCTGCTCGGCGGCGCCGTGCACCGCGCCGCGGGCGGCCGCTCCGCCGCCATGGCCGTTGCCGTCCTGGCGGCAGTGCTGGCGCTGCTCTTCGCCTTCGGCTTCGGCATCGCCGGCGCCTATGCGCTGAACTGGCTGATCTACCCCTTCGTAGTCACCTTCCATTTCGGCGCGATCCTGATCGCGGCCGCGGTGCTGCTGCTGGTGCTGCGACAGCTCGACCGGCCGGGCCCGTGGCCTCTGATCGGCTTGGCTGGGCTGATCCTGGCCGGGGCGCTCTCGGACAGCTTCGTCCTGCCCTATGCCGCCGCCCCGGCAATGGCGCTGTCGCTGCTCAGCGCCCCGGCGCCGCGGACCCGGCGGGCGGCTCTGGCCGCTGTGGCGGCGGTCGGCACCGCAGCGCTCGCCGCCTTCCTGCTGCAGGGCTGGATCAACCCGCTGGGCGGGGTCTATCGCGACCAGCTCGACCTCGGCATCGGCTACGGCCTGTTCCGGCTCGGCGGCGTGCTCTGGCGGGCGAACGCGGCGGACCTGGCGGTCAATCTCGGCCTGATCTCTTTCGCCCTGCTGCCGGTGCTCCGCACGCTCGCGGTGGTGCGCGGCCTGGCTGGGGAGCGCGAGATCGCACCGGCGGACCGGATCGCGGTCTTCGTCGCCGGATCCTCGCTGGCCACGCTGCTGGCGGTGGTGCTGTTCGGCATCTTCCGCGACGACTCCTTCCTGCGCTACTTCCAGCCCTGGCTGTTCCTGACCGCGCTCTGGCTCGCCCATCTTGCCGCCCACCGGCTGCGCGTGCCGGCCTGGCCGGTGCGCGCCGCCCTGGCGGTCCTGCTGGCGGCCGCCGCCGCGCTCTGGGCCCGGCCGGACCAGCTGGCAGCGCGGATCGAGCCGCCGCGAATGCTCGCCTGCTTCCAGGGCCCGGCCGCCGGCCTGGCCGGCTACTGGTGGGCCAAGCCGCTGGTGCTGCATTCCGGCCGCCAAGTCCAGATCGCCCAGGTGGCGCGCAACGGCGCCCCCTATCACTGGATCATCAATGAAGACTGGGCTCGGCGGGATTGGGCCGGCGGCACCGGCGCGCCGCCCTTCGGCTTCATCCTGATGGACGGGCTCAACCCCCGCGCGGTGATGGCCCGCTACGGCATGCCGGACCGGGTCGAACGCTGCGCCGGCATCCCGCTGTGGCGCTACGACGACCCCGACCGGCTGCGCCGGCCCCTGGCCAAGGCGACGCCGATGACGCTGCCGGATTAGCGGAATTGGACCCTTCGCCACGCGTCGGCTAGGCTGGTCGCCATAATCGTTAAGGGGAGGGAGCGATGGGTGCTGATGCAAGCGTGTCACCCTGGCGCTCGGCCGCCATTCTGGTCGGCCGGCTGATCTTCGCCGCGGTGTTCCTGCTGGCGGTCAGCTTCAAATTCATGGGTATGGGCGACACCGCGGGCTACATCGCCGCGGCCGGATTCCCGATGCCGATGCTGCTGGCCTGGCTGGCCGCCATCCTCGAATGCCTGCTGGTGATCGGGTTCCTGACAGGAGCCTACTTCACCGAGACATGCCTGGTGGCGGCGGTCTATGTCGTGTTCCTGGCCTTCGCCTTCCATGGCCCGTCGCACTGGGCCGGGAACCAAGCCGAGTTCGGCTTCTTCGTCGACCATTTCACCTTCCTGGCCGGACTGCTGTTCGCCGCGGTGCACGGGCCGGGGCGGATCCTGGCTTGGCGCCGGTCGGCGATCGGTTAAGCCGGCCAGGCCGCCATCGCCCGGCGCACGATCTTCATCAGCGCGTCGTATCCGGCGCCGTCGAGCGCCTGCACCGACAGGCCCTGGATAATGGCGCCGTAGAACCGCGCCAACTCATCCGGATCGGTGCCGGGCGGCAGTTCATCCTCCTCCAGGGCGCGGGCGAGGCGGGCGCGCAGCCTCGCCACCGAGTTGCCGCGCCGTTCCGCCACCACCGCCGCCGCCGGCCGGTTCTCCGGAGCGCACGTCAGCACGGCGGTGGAGACCATGCAGCCGGGCGGATGCGCCGGGTCGCTGAAGTCGCGGGCCGAGCCCTCCAGGATCAGCCGCACCGCCTCGCGCGCGGTCGGCGCCGCCATCGCCCAGGGGGCGGCGCGCTGCGGGTCGGCGCGGTAGCGGTCCAGCACCTCGCGATACAGCCGCTCCTTCGACCCGAAGGCGCCGTACAGGCTGGGCGTGGTGATGCCCATCGCCGCGGTCAGGTCGGCGATCGACGCACCCTCATAGCCCTGGCGCCAGAACACCGGCAGCGCCCGGTCCAGCGCCGTGTCGCGGTCGAAGCCCCGGGGGCGGCCACGCGGGCGCGGCGGATCTGTTTTCATAGCGATCGATCTGAAAATCCGATTGACGAAGTTGCTCCGATCATATTTCGTAGTGATCCATCTGAAAATGGAGTCCTCCGATGACGATCGCCGCTTCCCTGTTCGACGCGCCGGCCGCCGATCCCGCCCTGTCGTCGCTCATCGACGCCGTGATCGACCGGGCGCTGGCGGAGAAGCGCATCGTCGGCACGGTGGTGCTGGCGGCGCAGGACGGCCGGCTGGTGTATCGCCGCGCCGCTGGCCTGGCCGATCGCGAGGCGGAGCGGCCGGTGCGCGAGGACACGGTGTTCCTCTATGCCTCGCTGACCAAGCCGATGGTCACCGCCGCCGCCCTGCGGCTGGTGGAGGAAGGGCGGATCGCCCTGGCCGACCCGGTGACGAAGTTCCTGCCCGACTTCCGGCCGAAGCTGGCTGACGGCACCGAGCCGGTGATCACCATCCACCACTTGCTGACCCACACTGCGGGGCTGATCTACGGCTTCACCGAGCCGGCGGGCGGGCCCTACCACCGCGCCGGCGTCTCCGACGGGCTCGACGCGCCGGGCCGGTCCTTCGTCGACAACCTGCGCCGCATCGCCTCGGCCCCGCTGGCCTTCGCCCCCGGCTCGGCCTGGGCCTATTCGCTGGCGCTCGATGTGCTCGGCGCCGCGCTGGAGGTGGCCGGGGGCGAAACCCTGCCCGATGTGGTGCGAAGCCGCATCACCGGACCGCTCGGCCTGCGGGATACCAGCTTCGCCCCGCCGGACCGGGCACGCCTCGCCGCCGCCTATGCCGATGATGAGCCCGAGCCGGTACGGATGGGCGATCACTACGCCGTCCCGGCGCCGCGGCCCTTCGCCGGGCTCAGCTTCGCACCCGGGCGCATCTTCGACCCGGCCTCCTACCCGTCCGGCGGCGCCGCCATGGCGGGCACGGCCGGCGACTTCCTGGTGTTCCTCGAAACCCTGCGTCGCGGCGGCGCGCCGATCCTCAGGCCGGAGACGGTGCAGGCCATGGCCACCAGCCAGATCTCGGGGCTGGCGATGCCGGGGTCGCCGGGCACCAGCTTCGGCTACGGCTTCGCCCTGGTGACCGACCCGGCGGCGGCCGGGGTGCCGATGACGGCCGGTACCTGGCGCTGGGGCGGCGTCTACGGCAATTCCTGGTTCGTCGACCCGGCCCGGCGGCTGAGCGTCGTCGGCCTGACCAACACCGCGTTCGAGGGCATGAACGGCCAGTTCGTCGCCGATCTGCGCGCCGCGATCTATGCCGGGCTGGACTGACAGGATTCAGCTCTCCGGCCCCGCTTCTCTTAGAATTGGCCTGGGATTCTTTACGGAAATATGAAGATTTCCGTCCCAATTCTAAACGTGTATGAACGGCCCCTCGGCTTTAAGGGGGGAAGAGATGACGTTCAGCATCGAACGCGCGGGCCGGCCCGCCTTCGGCGGCCGGGTCCAGGACCGGCAGGTCTCGCAGGGGACCTCCTTCCAGGCGGCGCTGCAACGGGCGGCTTCGTCTTCGCCGGCCTCCCCGCCGACCGACGAGCCGCAGACGGAGCAGCAGCTGATCGCGCGGCTTCAGCGCGATATCGTGACGGATTACCAGCCCGAGGCCGACGAGATGCAGGGCGCCATGGTCCTCGACCAGGTGAAGCCCTTCCTCGACCGGCAGCCTCCCGAGCAGCGGCAGGCGACCGTGCTGCGCCTGCTCGAGGCCTTCGAAACGCCGGAGGGGCACATCCCCGGCGAGGAGGCCGCCACCTATTACGACATCCGGCAGAGATATGGCTGGGTGCGGGACGGCATCGCATCCGCCGCCACCCTGTCCGGGCTTGCCGCCACTCCCGCGGAAGCGCAGCGGCGCGAGGGCGAGGAAGCCTTCGCGTCGAAGCTCCGCGACCGCGGCAACAAACTGGAGTACCACCCGGACCAGGCGCAGGACAGCCAGGGGGCGATGGCGGCTGACATCCGGACCTTCCTCGACGAGACGACGCGCGGCGCCGACAGCGAATACGCCTCGGACATGAAGTGGACCGTGCTCAACCGGCTCTACGAGCGGGACTGGGTCGATGCCGGGCCGGTGATGGGGGCGATCGAGCAGGTCGCGGCGCAGGATTTCGGTAAGGAGCTGCTGCCCCCCATGCATCGGGGCGCGGGCACGCACGCCGCGGTCGAGGCCATCCGCAACCGGGCCGGCATCATGGGCGGCGATCCCGAGCGGGAGGCGCTCGGCATCGCCAATCCGCAATTCTACAGCCTGGCGATCGGCGCGAGGCACGCGTCCGCGGCGACGCAGCTGGAGCTGGCGGACACCCTGTCCCATGAGCGCGTTCCCTTCTCGGACGTCACCCAGTTCGTCACTATGCCGCTGCAGGACAGCCGCCATTCCCTGCAGGAGAACGGGCTGGAGATGTTCCGGCGCCTCGAATGGCTGACCCGGGACATGGAGGGGCCGCTGGCCGCGCAGGTCGTCGGCAAGACGCTGGACGAGATGCAGAGCACGGGCGGCCTGCCCGACACGATCGACTTCAACGATTGGAAGGGCGACGGCGAATCCTGGGAGGGCAGCGCCCTGGCCAACCTCAACGCCGTCGCGGATCGGATCAAGGGGACGACGGCAGGCGACGCCGTACTCGATCGGATGCGCGGCTACGGCATGATTCGCGACTGACGATCTATGCCGGGTGCGAATGGCGGGCTCCTGGGGTCTGCCACTGTGTTTGGTTGACCGAGCCTGACCGCACCCCCATCCTTTGGGGTATGCCGTTCTGCGGGAGGTCCGTCGTGGCCGAGCCGGGCGATATCGCGACCCAGATCTGGGACATGAAGTACCGGCTGAAGCAGCCGGACGGCGCCCCGGTTGATTCGACGGTCGACGACAGCCGGCGCCGGGTCGCGACCGCCGTGGCCGCCGCCGAATCGGACCCGGCGCTGTGGACCGAACGCTTCCTTGGCATCCTGCGCGACCACCGCTACCTGCCGGCCGGCCGCATCCTGGCCGGCGCCGGCACCGGGCGCGACGTCACCCTGTTCAACTGCTTCGTCATGGGCACGGTGCCGGACAGCATGTCCGGCATCTTTGCCCATCTGCGCGAGGCGGCGCTGACGCTGCAGCAGGGCGGCGGCATCGGCTACGATTTCTCGACCATCCGGCCGAAGGGCGCGCCGGTGGCCGGCGTCGGGGCCGACGCCTCGGGCCCGCTGTCGTTCATGGATGTGTGGGACGCGATGTGCCGCACCATCATGTCCGCCGGCTCCCGCCGCGGCGCGATGATGGCGACCTTGCGCTGCGACCACCCGGACGTGGTCGAGTTCATCGAGGCCAAGCGCGCCCCCGGCCGGCTGCGCATGTTCAACCTCTCGGTCCTGGTCACCGACCCGTTCATGCGGGCGGTGGCGGAGGACGCGCCCTGGGACCTGGTGTTCGGGGGCCGCGTCTTCCGCACCCTGCCGGCGCGCGAGCTGTGGGACCGGATCATGCGCTCGACCTATGATTCGGCCGAGCCCGGCGTGATCTTCATCGACCGCATCAACGCCCGGAACAATCTCCAGTATTGCGAGACGATCCAGAGCACCAACCCCTGCGTCACGGCGGACACCTGGGTCCAGACCCTGGACGGCCCCCGTGCGGTCGGGGACCTGATCGGCCGGCCCTTCGCCGCCATGGTGAACGGGCAGCCGGCGTCCTCCGGGCCGGAAGGCTTCTTCCCGACCGGCCGCAAGCCGGTGCTGCGGCTGGAGACGGCGGAAGGCCATGTCCTGCGGCTGACCGCGGACCATCCGGTGCTGGTCGCGACCGAGGTGTCCCGCTTCCGGGTCGAGACCGCATGGCGCAAGGCCGGCGAGCTGCAGCCGGGTGACCGCGTCCGGCTGCACGACCATGGCGACGGCCTCGCCTGGTCCGGCTTCGGGTCGGAAGACGAGGGCTATCTGCTCGGCCTGCTAATCGGCGACGGCACGCTGAAGACCGACAAGGCCGTGCTCTCGGCCTGGCCCGGCGAGGCCACGGTCAACGGTGGCGACCTCCGCCCGGGCATCGCCGGGGTGATGGCGGCGGCGCTCACGGCCGCCCGCTCACTGCCGCACCGGGCCGACTTCGCGGGCTGGATGCGGGTGCCGGGCCGCGGCGAACAGCGGCTCAGCCTCGGGGCCCTGCGCGACTTGGCGCTGTCGCTCGGCCTCGCGCCCGGCCGCAAGACAATCACACCGGCTGTCGAGCAGGCTTCCTCGGCCTTCGCGATCGGGCTGCTGCGCGGTCTGTTCGACGCCGACGGGTCGGTCCAGGGCACCCGGGAGAAGGGTGTCAGCATCCGGCTGTCGCAGAGCGACCTCGGCCTGCTGCGCGCGGTCCAGCGCATGCTGCTGCGGCTGGGCATCGCCTCGTCGATCTACGCCGACCGCCGCGCGGCCGGTCCACGGATGCTGCCGGACGGCAAGGGCGGGCGCCGCCTCTACGATTGCTCCGCCGATCACGAGCTCGTCGTTGCCGGGGTCGGCATCGCCCGCTTCGCCGCCCGGATCGGCTTCGCCGACACCGAGAAGCGGGCGCGGCTCGACCAGGCTTTGGCTGGGTATCGCCGGGCGCTCAATCGCGAGCGGTTCCTCGCCACCGTGAGGCAGCTGGTGCCGGATGGGGAGGAGGAGGTCTACGACGTCCGCATCCCCGGGCCGAGCGCGTTCGACGGCAACGGCCTGGTCCTGCACAATTGCGGAGAGCAACCGCTTCCCCCCTACGGCGCCTGCCTGCTCGGCTCGGTCAATCTGGCGAAGCTGGTGATTGATCCGTTCACCCAGGGAGCCCGCTTCGATCACGACGCGCTGGCGGAGATCGTGCCGGTCGCCATCCGGCTGATGGACAATGTCGTCGACGTCTCGCGCTTCCCGCTGCAGGAGCAGCAGGCCGAGGCCTGGGCCAAGCGGCGCATCGGCCTCGGCGTCACCGGCCTGGCCGACGCCTTCCTGATGCTGGGGGTGCGCTACGGCTCGCCCGAATCGGCGGCGCTGACCGAGGAGTGGCTGGAGGCGATCAAGTTGCACTCGTACCGGGCCTCGGCCGAGATCGCGGCGGAGAAGGGGCCGTTTCCGCTGTTCGACCGCGACCAGTATCTCGCCGCGCCGGGCGTCGCCGAGCTGCCGCAGGAGATCCGCGACCTGATCGCCCGGCACGGCATCCGCAACGCGCTGCTCACCTCGATCGCGCCGACCGGCACCATCTCGCTGTTCGCCGGCAACGTCGCCTCGGGCATCGAGCCGGTCTTCGCCTGGACCCACACCCGCAACGTGCTGCTGCCCGACGGCAGCCGCCGGGCGGAGACGGTGGAGAACTACGCCTACCGCCTGTTCCGCGAGATCCACGGCGCCGACGCAGCCTTGCCGGAGTACTTCGTCGACGCCCAGACCCTGGAGCCGGCCGACCATCTGGCGATCCAGGCGGCGGCGCAGAAGCACATCGACAGCTCGATCAGCAAGACCATCAACTGCCCCGAGGATCTGTCCTTCGAGGCGTTCAAGGACGTCTACGCCCAGGCCTATGCGCTGGGCTGCAAGGGCTGCACCACCTACCGCCCGAACCCGATCACCGGCGCGGTGCTGGAGGCCAAGCCGACGGAGAGGCGCGCGGCCGACGCCCCGGGCCTCAGCATGCCCGCGGCCCGGCCGGAGGTGCTGCCGGGCGAGACCTACAAGCTGCGCTGGCCGGACAGCGACCACGCCATCTACGTCACCCTCAACGACACGGTGATCGACGGCCAGCGCCGGCCCTTCGAGATCTTCATCAACTCGAAGAACATGGAGCACTACGCCTGGACCGTGGCGCTGACCCGGATGATCAGCGCCGTGTTCCGGCGCGGCGGCGACGTCGCCTTCGTCGTCGAGGAGCTGAAGGCCGTGTTCGACCCGCGCGGCGGGCAGTGGATGGGCGGCCGCTACGTCCCCTCGCTCCTGGCCGCGATCGGCGAGACGATCGAGCGGCACATGGTGGCGACCGGCTTCCTGGCGAAGCCGGAAGGCATCGTGCCGGAGGTGGCGGTCGAGGTCACGGCCGAGCCGGTGGGCAATCCGGTCCGGCCGCCGGGCCGGTCCTGCCCGAAATGCGGCCACCCGACCCTGATCCGGCAGGAGGGCTGCGACACCTGCCTGAACTGCGGCTATTCGCGCTGCGGCTGAGCCGCCGGCTCCGCCGCCTCGGCCACCTTCTTCGCCAGGGCGAACAGGGCGCCGTCGCGGATGCCCAGCTCGCGCAGATGCTCGACCGTGTTCAGCAGGTAGTCGCGGTTCGGCCCGCTGCTGCCGATGCCGGTGCGGATCATCGCCAGCGTCTCCTCCGGCCCCAGCGTCCCGCGATATTGGTGGTGGCGGCGATCGGCCAGGAAGCAGCAGGCGGTGACCGGGCCTGAGGGCAGCCGGATCTCCTTCAGGCTCGGGCGGTAGACGCCGGTCACCATCTCGCGGTCCCAGAGATAGGCGACCACCGTCTGCACATTCTCCGGCGCCACCTTGAAGGCCATGCCGCGGCAGGAGCCGCCGCGGTCGAGGCCCAGCACCAGCCCCGGCCGCTCCGGCGTGCCGCGGTAGCGGTGCGACAGCACGCAGAAGCGGCGGTGATAGCCGTGCAGCACCGCCGGCTGCCGCTCGAGATGCGGGAAGCCCGGATTCCACATCAGCGAACCATAACCGAACACCCAGAGCGGCTCGCCCGGGATCAGCTTCAGGTTCGGCGTCTTCCAATCGTGACGACCATCGGCCATCCGCGAGATGTAGCGTGTTGCAGGTGCGAAGGGGAGGGGCGTCGTGTCGCGTTCCGCTGGTTCGGCTTGACTCCGAGGCTCCGGCGCGGCCACGTGCCTCCTCGTGCCACAATCCGGGACCGCCATGCGTCGCCGCCGCCGTATCGTCGCCGTTCCCACCACCCTCGTCGTCCTGCTCGCCGCCGGCTGGACCGGCGGCTGGTACTGGGCTGCGGGGAAGGTCCAGGCCCAGGCGCAGGCCTTCGCCGCCAATCCGCCACCCGGGGTCACGGTCGACCCCGGCACGCTGAGCGTCGACGGCTTCCCGCTGGCCTTCACCGTCGAATCGCAGGCGCCCAGCCTGCGCCGGATCGACGGGCTGACCTGGAATGCCGCCGGGGTGGTCGCCACCGCCAAGCCCTGGACCCTGCCCGAGGTCGGCTTCACCATCGCCCCGCCGCAGCGCATCACCCTGCCGGGCAACCCGGCGCTGACCGCAGAGGTGAAGGGGTCGGGCAGCGGCAGCGCCCGCATCGGCAGCGACGGCAAGCCGAACCGGGTGCTGCTGACCCTGTCCCAGGTCGAGCTCGCCGGCGGGTTGCTGCAGGCGCCGCTGCCGATCGCCCGGATCAACGGCTCGGTCGACCGCGCGCCGGAGGAAGCCGGGGCCGGCGCCGCCGCCTCGCTCGACATCGAGGGGCTGGAGACGCCGGATCTCGGCCTCGGGACCATGGGCCGGCGGGTCGACATGGTGGCAGCGCGGCTGACCGTGCTGGGCCCGCTGCCGAAGGCCGCGACCGCGCCGGAGCTGACCGCCTGGCGCGCCGCCGGCGGCAAGCTCAGGGTCGACCAACTGGCGCTGCGCTGGGGCCCGCTGGTGATCGATGCCGACGGCACCCTCGACCTCGACGACAAGCTGCAGCCGCAGGGCACGCTGACGGCGAAGATCCGCGGCTACGGCCCGGTGATCGAGGATCTGCAGAAGGCCGGCGTGGTGAAGGACCGCGATGCCGGCTTCGCCAAGGTCGGGCTCGACCTGATGGCGGGGCAACCGGCGGCCGACGGCACCCGCACCGTCACCGCCCCGATCGCGATCGAGAAGGGCCGCGTCTCCTTCGGCCCGCTGCAGGTGGCCAAGCTGCCCGAGATACGGTGGAAGGAATAGCCGGCGCGGCCGGTCAATCCTCTTCCTTGGTCAGGCGCGCCGCCTTCTCCGGCTCCATCTCCTCCTGATGGGCGTCGACGACGCCGCGGCGGATGGCCCGGGTGCGGGTGAACCAGGATTGCAGCGTGTCGCCCTCGCCGCGGCGGATGGCGCGCTGCAGCCGCACCAGATCCTCGGTGAACTGCTGCAGCACCTCCAGCACCGCGTCCTTGTTGGTCAGGAACACGTCGCGCCACATCACCGGGTCGGAGCCGGCGATGCGGGTGAAATCGCGGAAGCCGCCGGCGGAGAAGCGGATCACCTCGGCCTGCGTCGCCTCCTCCATGTCCGAGGCAGTGCCGACGATGGTGTAGGCGATCAGATGCGGGATGTGCGAGGTGATGGCCAGCACCCGGTCATGATGATCGGCGGTCATGCGCTCGACCATCATGCCCATGCCGCGCCACAGCGCCTCGACCTTGGCCACCGCCTGCGGGTCGACGCCGGGCTCCGGCGTCAGCACGCACCAGCGGTCGATGAACAGCTCGGCGAAGCCGGCGGACGGCCCGGAATGCTCGGTGCCGGCGATCGGATGGCCGGGCACCAGATGCACGCCGGCCGGCAGATAGGGGGCGATGGTCTTCGCCACCATGCCCTTGACCGAGCCGACATCGGTGACCACGGCGCCGGGCGCCAGGGCCGGGGCGATCGCCTTGGCCAGCTGCTCATAGGCACCCATCGGGGCGCAGATCATCACCGCGTCGGCGCCGGCCACCGCGGCGGCCGGGTCTGCCTCGACGCGGTCGAGGAAGCCGAGCGCCATCGCCTCATCGCGGGTCTCCTGGCGCCGGGCATGGCCGACGATCTCGCCCGCCAGCCCGTGCTTGCGGGCGGCGCGCGCGACGGAGGAGCCGATCAGGCCGATGCCCAGCAGGGCCAGGCGCTGGAAGATCGGCGCCGCGGGTTCGGTCGCAGGTGTGGTCATCGGCCGCGCAGATGCTCGGCCAGCGCCGCCACCACCGCCCGCATCTCCTCCGCGGTGCCGATGGTGATGCGCAGGCAGCCGGGCAGGCCGTAGCCGCCCATCTGGCGCACCAGGATGCCGGTGTCCTTCAGGTGCAGCCGTGCCGCCTCGGCGTCGCGGTCGCCGAAATCGACCAGCAGGAAGTTGCCGGCCGAGGGCAGCGGCGACAGGCCGAGCTTTTCCAGCTCCGCCGCGGTCCAGCGCCGCCATTCGGCGTTGTGGGCGCGGCTGTTCTCGATGAAGGCCCGGTCGGCCAGCGCGGCCACGCCGGCTGCCTGGGCCGCGGCGCTGACGTTGAACGGCCCGCGGGCGCGATGCAGGATGTCGGTGATGCCGGCCGAGGCATAGGCCCAGCCCAGCCGCAGCGCGCCCAGGCCGTAGATCTTCGAGAAGGTGCGCAGCATGACGACGTTCCCGGCCCGGTCGACCAGGTCGGCGCCGGCGCTATAGTCCGGGTCGTCGATGTATTCGGCATAGGCGGCGTCCAGCGCCAGGATCACGTCCGGCGGCAGGGCGGCGTGCAGCCGCTCGACCTCGGCCCTCGGCAGCAGGTAGCCGGTCGGGTTGTTCGGATTGGCCAGGAACAGGATGCGGGTGCGCGGCGTCACGCGGGCCAGCAGCGCGTCGACATCGGTCCGGAGATCCGCCTCGGGCGCGGTGACCGGAGTGGCGCCGACCGCCTTGGCCGCGATCGGGTACATCAGGAAGCCGTGCCGGCTGTACAGCACCTCGTCGCCCGGCCCGGCATAGCTCTTGGCCAGCAGCGCGATCAGTTCGTCCGACCCGGCGCCGGCGACGATGCGGTCGGCATCCAGGCCGAAGCGGGCGGCCAGGGCCTGGCGGAGGGCGCTGCAGCCGCCGTCCGGATAGCGGTGGATCTCGCCGCCCAGTTCGCGATAGGCCGCGGTCGCCTTCGGGCTCGGGCCGAAGGCGCCCTCGTTCGAGGCCAGCCGGATCGGCCGGCCCAGCTGCGGATGCGGCACGGCCTTGGCTTCGCCGCCGATATAGGGGTCGATGTCGAGCAGGCCCGGGCGGGGGCGCGGGGCTTGGATCGCCGTCATGGGATGTCTCAGCTCCGGCGGCCGATGGCGAGCGGCGTGGCGAAGCCGCCGATCAGGCGAATGCGGGGGGCCAGCCCGTCCAGGCGCTCGCCCAAGGCGCCGAGCCGTCCGTCGCCGGCGGCGACGAAATCGGCGACATCGACCAGATGGATGATGGAATCGTCCGGGCTGCGGGCCGGCCGGGTCCAGAACGCCACCGGCGGCAGGCCGACGGCCTCGAGACTCTGCTTCAGCCGGCTGCGGCTGATGTCGCCGGTGACCTCGACCGCGACCAGGGCGTGGTCGTCGCCGGTCGGCTCGGGATCGATCTGGGCGACGGCCAGGGCCATCGGCTCGTCGCGGTGCCGCTCGGTGACGATGAAGGGCAGGCTGCCGACGATCCGCGGCGTGCGCGGGTCGTCCGACACCAGCACCTGCCACCAGGGATCGCCGTCGGACTCGACTGGCCACGGCACCACGGCCACCGCGGCGCTGCCGTCATGGACCGCGCGGATCGCCTGGATCGGCCCGGCCACCGGGGTCATCGGGGTGTGGCTGCCGTAATGGTCGCGCGCCAGGTCCCACAGCTCGTTCTGGGTCGCCGGCGCGTGCACGGCCACGGCGAAGGGGGCCTGCATGCGGGTGCAGCCGGCGATCAGCTCGCGCCAGATCCGGGTCAGCTCCGGCAGCGGGAAGCCGCCGCCGTGGCGGTCCGCCAGCCGGCGCAGGATCGTGGCCTCGCGGCCCGGCCGCATCGCCAGCGGGTCGCCGTTCTTGGCAGCGGCAATGTCCTGCACCACCCCGGCCCGCTGCATGATCATGTCATGCAGCGCTTCGTCGATCTCGTCGATCCGCCGGCGCAACGAGTCGAGCGTCTGGGGGGTGTCTGGCATCGTCTGGAACGGGCTGCAGCCTGCCGGGTCGAGGGCGATCAGATGTAGAACGGGGCAGGGGCGAAAGCAAAGGAAACATCTGGGGTTTTACGCATCGCCGACATGGACTTTCGCATAGCCCGGAGCGATCCGCCGGGTCTTGGGCTGCCGCTGTCCGGTCCGCTGCGGCGCCCGCCTAGCCCGGCTGTTCCTCGCCCTCGCGCCGTACCCCCAGCGCCGGCTGCGCCGCCCCGACCGGGACCAGCACCGGCCGCCGGGCGCGGACCTTCTTGCCGCGCGACAGCTGGTAGATCTGCTTCGATGCCTCGACCATCACCGTGCCGGCGACGCGCTGGAACCAGCGGGCGCCGACCTCCTCCCACACCGGGGCGGTGGACAACAGGAAGCGCGACCGGGTCGGCGGCAGCCACAGGGCGCGGGCCACCCGTTCCGGCACGAACTGATGCTGTCGCAGCACCTGGTTCAGCTGGCTGGACGAATAGGGCTTGCCATGGCCGAACGGGGTGCGGTCGGACCGCGCCCACAGGCTGCGTCGGTTCGGCACCACCACCAGCAGCCGGCCGCTGCCGTTCAGCACGCGCCAGATCTCGCGCATCAGCTCGCCCAGCTGCTCGGTCGCCTCCAGCCCGTGCACCAGCAGCACCCGGTCGACCGACATGTCGGGCAGCGGCAGCTCGGTCTCCTCGCTCAGCGCCACCAGGCCGCGGCCGTCCGGCGGCCAATGGGCCACGCCCTGCTCGGCCGGCATGCAGGCGATCACCCGCTCGGCCTCGCCCAGGAAGGGGCGCAGGAATGGCGTGGCGTAGCCGAGGCCGAGGATGATCTGGCCCTGGGTGTCCGGCCACAGCAGGCGGATCTGCCGGCGCACCATGCGGCGCACCACCAGGCCCAGGCTGGTCTCGTAGAATTCGCGCAGATCGATGACGTCGCTGTACATCCGCCCGTCGTCCCAGGGGCATGGTCACGTTAGGATAACGCATCGATGGCAGGTTTGAGCCATCGCAAATCCGGCTGCCGCAACAGGATATTTCAGGAGTCGCTTGATGGCCCGCAAGACCGAGCTTCGCGGAATCGACCCGGAGCGCCTGAAACAGGCCGCCCGCGAGGCCGCGGACCTCTATCTCGACCATCCGAACGTGACCTCGGTCGGCATCGGCCGGAAGCTCGAAGGCGGCAAGCCGACCGGCGCGCTGTGCATCCAGTTCACCGTCGGCCGCAAGGTCGCGCCCCAGGGGCTGGTGGACGAGGGCATTCCGCCGCTGCCGAAGAGCATCGTGGTCGACGGCGTCACGATCCCGACCGACGTGGTGGAGCGCCGCTACAAGCCGTCCTGGCAGCTGGTGCCGCAGGTGATCAAGGACCAGCGCAAGCTGCGGCACGATCCGCTCTTGCCCGGGATCAGCGTCAGCCATCCCGCGGGCACGGCCGGCACGCTCGGCTGCATCGTCTACGACCGGCAGGAGGGGCGGCCGCACATCCTGTCGAACTGGCATGTGCTGCATGGCGAGCAGGGCCGGCTGGGCGATACGGTCGTCCAGCCCGGGCCGTTCGACGACAACCGGGTCGAGAGCAACGGCTGCGGCGTGCTGGTGCGCAGCCATCTCGGCCTGGCCGGCGACTGCGCCATCGCCCGGATCGAGGGCCGCGGCGTCGATCCGGCCATCCTCGACCTCGGCGTCCGGGTCGCCCGGCTCGGCCGGCCGGAGCTCGGCGACCGGGTGGTGAAGTCCGGCCGCACCACCGGCGTCACCTGGGGCATCGTCACCCGAATCGAGACCACGGTGAAGCTGTCCTACGGCGACCAGATCGGGTTCAAGCGCATCGGCGGCTTCGAGATCGGCCCCGACCCGGACCGCCCGGCGGCGGAGAACGAGATCAGCAAGGGCGGCGATTCCGGCTCGGTCTGGCTCGGCCTCGACGGCAAGGGCAACCCGGCCGACGTCATGCTGGGCCTGCATTTCGGCGGCGAGGCCGACGGCGCCGACGCCGGCGAGGGTGACTTCGCCCTGGCCTGCACCGCCGACGCCGTGTTCAAGAAGCTGGAGATCGAGCCGGTGCCGCCGGCGCTGGCGCAGGCCGCGCCGGCCACCGGCGGCGGCTACGACCCGCAGTTCCTGGCTGGCAAGTCCGTGGCGTTGCCGGCGATGTCGCGGGCGCACGAGACGGATGCGGCCAAGGCCGGCGGCTCGGCCGTCATCCGCCACACCCATTTCTCGCTGGTGCTCAGCAAGTCGCGCCGCCTGGCCCGCTGGGTCGCGTGGAACGTCGATGGCGGCCAGATCCGGCTGCTCAGCCGCAGCGGGCTGAAATTCACGGTCGACCCGCTGGTCGACGCGAAATGGCAGACCGGCGACGCCCTCTACGCCTCCAACCGCCTCGACCGCGGCCATATCGCAAGGCGCCAGGACCTGGTCTGGGGCCCGCCGGAGGAGGCGGCGCGGGCCAACCGCGACTCCTTCTACTTCACCAACATCGCGCCGCAGCACGAGGCCTACAACCAGTCCGGGCTGAACGGGCTCTGGGGCCTCCTGGAGAACGCGATCCTGGAGGAGGTGGAGGTCGAGCAGCTGCGCGTCTCGGTGCTGGGCGGCCCGGTGTTCCGCGACGATGACCCGGTCTATCGCGGCACCGCCATCCCGCGCGACTTCTGGAAGATCGTGGCCTATGTCGAGGCCGGGGCGCTGAAGGCCAAGGCCTTCCTGCTGACCCAGGAGGACCTCCTGAACCGGATCGAGGCGTTGGGGCTGGAGCCGTTCCGCCTGTACCAGCTGCCGATCGCGGAGCTGGAAAGCCGCACCGGCCTCGACTTCGGCGACCTCAAGGCCGCCGACGACCGGGCGGCGCCGGTCCGTCCGGCGCGCGGCCGCCGCGCTGCGGCCGAAGCCCTGCCGCGGGTGACGCTGATCGAGAGCCTGGCGGATATCGAGCTCTGACCGACTCTCGGTACAGGGAGCGGATTGCCTCTCCCGCCTGGCGGGAGAGGTCGGGCGTCCGCAGGACGACCGGGTGAGGGTTGGTCCCGGCCTCGACAAACACCCCTCACCCGGAGCCGCTTCGCGTCTCCGGCCTATCCCGTAAACGGGAGAGGCAAACAAGACAGCGCTTCGTCCGATCATCCGCCGCGGCGGGGTCGCGGAGCGGGGCGGGAGCGGCTATGCTGCCCCCGACCTGTCCCGCTCCCGCTGATCCAGGAGGACGCATGGCCTCGCTTCGCGTCACGCTGATCCCCGTCCTGAAGGACAATTACGCCTATCTGCTGGAGGATGACTCGACCGGCATGGTCGGCGTCGTCGACCCCGGCGAGGCCGACCCGGTGGCGGCGAAGCTGGAGGCCAAGGGCGGCCGGCTGGACTGGATCCTGAACACCCACCATCACGGCGACCATGTCGGCGGCAACCACGAGCTGGCGAAGCGCTATGGCGCCTCGATCGTCGGGCCGGCGGCGGAATCGGCGCGTATCCCCGACCTTGACCGCGGCGTGGCCGAGGGCGACCACGTCATGGTCGGTGCCGCGCGGGGATCGGTGCTCGACGTCCCCGGCCACACCGCCGGCCACATCGCCTTCTGGTTCGAGGATGCCGGCGTGCTGTTCTGCGGCGACACGCTGTTCGCGCTGGGCTGCGGCCGCCTGCTCGAGGGCACGCCCGCGCAGATGTGGTCCAGCCTGCTGAAGCTGCGGGCGCTGCCGGACACCACCCGGATCTATTGCGGCCACGAATACACCCAGTCGAACGCCCGCTTCGCGCTCACGGTCGACGGCGCCAACCCGGTGCTGCAGGCCTATGCCGAGGATGTCGACGATGCGCGCGAGAGCGGCGCCTCCACCATCCCGGCCCAGCTCGGCCGCGAGAAGCTGGCCAACCCCTTCCTGCGCGCCGACAAGCCGGACCTGCAGGCCGCGATCGGCATGGCCGGCGCCGACCCGGTCGCCGTCTTCGCCGAGATCCGCGGCCGCAAGGACCGGTTCTGACCATTTCCCTGACCCAGGACGATCATGAAGCTCCTCTACAGCCCGTTCTCGCCCTTCGCCCGCAAGGTCCGCATCGTCGCCCACGAGACCGGCCTGCAGGACCGGATCGAGGTGATGCCGACCAGCACCGAGGACCCGGCCAGCGGACTGTCGGCGCGCAACCCGCTGAACAAGATCCCGGTCTTGGAGACCGAGTTCGGCCCGCTCTACGACAGCCCGGTGATCTGCGAGTATCTCGACACGCTGCATGACGGGCCGAAGCTGGTCCCGGCCGCGGGGGCGGACCGCTGGCGCGCCCTGCGCTGGGAGGCCCTGGCCGACGGGCTGATGGATGCCGCGCTGCTGATCCGCTACGAGATCACGCTGCGGCCGGCCGAGAAGCAGCACGAGGCCTGGGTCGAGCGCCAGAAGGCCAAGATCCGCAAGTCGCTCGACCAGATGGAGGCCGATGTGGCGGAGCTCGACGGGCCGGTGACCATCGGCGCGATCGGCGCCGCCAGCGCGCTGGGCTATCTCGACCTGCGCTTCGCCGACTGGGGCTGGCGCGAGACCCATCCGCGCCTGGCTGCCTGGCATGCGGCCTTCGCCGAGCGCCCGTCCTACATCGCGACGATCGCCCAGGCATGAGCGCCGCGCCGACTCCGGAGGCGATCATCGCCAAGCTCGGCATGAAACCCCACCCCGAGGGCGGGCATTATGTCGAGCTGTGGCGCGACCCGCCGCCGGAAGGCGGCCGCGGCCGGGCCTCGCTGATCCATTTCCTGCTGCGGGCTGGCGAGGTGTCGCATTGGCACGCCGTCGACGCGCCGGAGATCTGGATCTGGCAGGCCGGCGCGCCGCTGGAGCTGTCGATCGCAGAGACCGACCAGGCGGGTGAGGTGCTGCGCCTCGGCCCCGATTTCATGGCCGGCGACCGCTTCCAGGGCGTGGTGCCGGAGGGGCATTGGCAGGCGGCGCGCAGCCTCGGTGACTGGACCCTGGTCAGCTGCGTCGTCGCCCCCGCCTTCCGCTTCGAAGGCTTCACTTTGGCCCCGCCGGATTGGCGGCCGGAGCTGGGGTAGGGGCCAGAAGATCGCCCTTCTTCTTTGAACGTCATCCCCGCGAAAGCGGGGATCTCTGTCCGTTCCTGGCGGCGCGAGATTCCCGCTTTCGCGGGGATGACGACCAGGAGAATGCACGCCTCCCCGCCCCCCGCCTCTGCTAAGACATCGGCATCGCTGCGGCCCGCGGATCGTCCATGACCAGCCTCGCCCTCGGCGCCGACCGGATCGGGGTCGGCATCGCCTGCGCCGTCGCCGGCTTCGCCTGCTTCTCGGCCGGCGACGCCATCTCGAAATGGCTGATCGGCAGCCGCGGCATCTCCGCCTTCGAGCTGTTCTTCTTCTTCGGCCTGTTCGCCCTGCCGGTGGCCGCCGGCCATGCGGTGCGGTCGGGCGGCTGGGACCGGCTGCGGCCGCGCCTGCCCGGCCCGACGCTGCTGCGCAGCGCCCTGATCACCGCCTCCGCCATCTCCGCCGCCTGGGCCTTCGGCCGGCTGCCGCTGGCCGATGTCTACGCCCTCCTGTTCGCCACGCCGATCCTGGTCACCGCGCTCTCGGTCCCGGTCCTCGGCGAGGCGGTGGGGCGGCACCGCTGGGCGGCGGTGATCGTCGGCTTCCTCGGCATCCTGGTGATGCTGCGGCCCGGGCTGGTGGCGTTCGACCCCGGCCACGCCGCGGCGCTGGCCTCGCCGCTGTTCTTCTCGGTGGCGCTGATCGTGTCGCGAAGGATCGGCCGGCGCGAGAGCGACGCGGCCCAGCTGGCGACCCTGTTCCTGGCCATGGTGCTGGGCGGCGGCGCCGTCCTGCCCTTCGTCTGGGTCACGCCCGACGGGCTCGGGCTGCTCGGCCTCGCCGCCGGCGGGGTGCTCAGCGCCGCCGGGCACATCCTTCTGATCCGGGCGCTGCATTCGGCGCCGCCCAGCGCGGTGACGCCGTTCCAGTACAGCCAGATGATCTGGGGCGTGCTGTACGGGCTGGTGCTGTTCGGCGACACCATCGATGCGATTACCATGGCCGGCGCCGCGGTCGTCATCGGCAGCGGCCTCTACATCCTGTGGCGCGAGACCCGCCGCCGCTCCGGCGCCATGCTCGACCTCGGCTAGGCGGCCACGGCGCGCCGGGCCCAGAGATCGCGCCCGGCCAGGATCGCGCCGCCGACGATCAGGGCGCAGGCGGCGCCGACCGACAGGGTCAGGGCGCCCTGGCCGAAGGCGATCAGCAGCAGGGTCGACAGCAGCGGCGCGGCATAGGCGAAGGCGCCGAGCGCCCGGACGTCGCCACGCTTCACCCCATGGTCCCAGACGAAGAAGGCCAGGCCCACCGGCCCCAGGCCCAGCCCCGCGATCGCCGCCCAGCCGGCGGCGTCCGGCACCACCGTCTGCTCCAGCGCCAGGTGGCACAGCAGGGACAAGAGGGCGGTGCCGCCGCAGAACCAGCCGACCGTCTCGGTCGGCACCGCGCCGATCCGCCGGCTCAGCACCGAATAGCCGGCCCAGATCATCGCCGACAGCATGGCGGCGCCGTAGCCCAGGGCGAAGCCGGGGTCGAAGGCTACGCCGCGTCCACTGATCAGCACCACGACGCCCAGCAGCCCCAGCGCCGCCCCGGCGACATGCCACCAGCGCAGCCGCTCGCCCGGCAGCAGGGCGGAGAACAGCACGATCAGCAGCGGCCAGGCGTAGTTGATCAGGTTGGTCTCGACCGGCGGCGCCAGGCGCAGCGCCATGAAGAAGACGAGGTGGTAGCCGAACAGCCCGCCGATGCCGAGCAGCCACACCGCCGGCCGCTGCCGGGCCGCGGCCAGCGGCGACCGGCCCTGCAGCGCCATCCAGCCGAGCCCGATCAGGAAGGCGACGGCGAAGGCCATGCCGGTCAGCTGGAACGGCGGGATCGCGCTCGCCCAGGTGGCCAGCAGGGCCAGCGTCGCCCACATCAGCACGGCGGTGCCGCCGATCAGCGTGGCCCGCCGGATGGCGGCGAGGTCGGGGGGCATGGGTGCTTTCCGTCTTGGCTCACATTGTCATGCCCGGGCTTGACCCGGGCATCCAGAGACTGTCGACAGCTTCTGGATCGCCGGGTCAAGCCCGGCGATGACAGGTTGGGACGGGTGGAACCTTATTGCTGGAGGCCGGGATACGCCCACAGCCCGGAGGTCCGCATCAGGTCGCGATACACCACCAGCCGCTCGTCCGGGCTGACCTTCGCCGCCTCCTCCAGCGACGGCGCGTCCAGCGCGATCGCCGGCATCACGGCGAGGTCCAGCCCGTACTGGGCCAGCGCCTCCTCGACCACCACCCGCGCCCGGCGCATATGGCTGGCGCTGGTCACCAGGATCACCGCATCGCCGCCATGGCGCTTGATCAGCGAGGCCGCGTTCAGCCCGTTGCCGACCGTGTCCTTGGCCTTGTCCTCGCCGATGATGCGGTCGCGGTCAACGCCCTTCTCGACCAGCCAGCGGGTCATCAGGTCGGCCTCGGTCACCCCGGCCTGGGGCTGGCCGCCGGTGACGATCAGCCGGGCCGTCGGGTTGGTGTTGGCGGCGCGCAGGGCGACGTCCAGCCGGTCCAGCAGCGTCTGTTGCATCGTGCCGTCCTTGGCCAGGGCATAGCCCAGCACCAGGATCACCGGCTTGCCCGGCAGCGCCGGGATCGCGGTGGTCGGCGGGTCGGCCAGGATCGCCTCGGTGCGGGCGAAGCGGGCGCGGTACCGGTCGGCCAGGCCGCGGTCCAGCCCGGCCAGCGCGATGTCGGCCAGCGCGGTGGCGTCGGCGTCGCCGCGCACCCGGGCCAGCGCCGCCAGCCAGGCATAGGCGTCGGTGGCCCGCGGGTCGTGCCGGGTGATCTCCTGGTACGTCGCCTCGGCCTCCGGGATCTTCTTCTGGATGATCTGGGTCGAGGCGACGGCGTAGCGGAAGTCCAGCCGCTCCGGCGCCAGCGACGAGGCCTCGGTGAAGGCCTGCTCGACCACGTCGTAGCGGCCGTGCAGGGTGATGCCCTTGAACACCTCCGCCTCGGCCTTCTTCACGTCGCCGCCGGTCCAGTAGTACTGCATGCCGGTCTCGACCAGGGTGCGGAGCCGGGCCTCGGTGGCGTCGTCATAGGCCAGCGCCGGCGCCGTCAGCGCGCCGAGCAGGGCAAGGCCGCAGGCGATGCGGCGGATGATGCGTGTCTGTGTCATGAAGCCCTCCCTCGGCCGGTTCATACGCTAGATTCGCGGTCCGGAGAATCGCCCATGACCGATGACAGTGTTCGTATCCGACCGTGGCAGCCGGAGGACCGGGCCCTCGGCTTGACCCTGTTCGACAGCAACGTGCCGCGCTACTTCGCGGCGCAGGAGCGGCAGGACTTCACCGACTTCATCGACGCTCTGAGCGGTCCCTATTTCGTGCTGGAGGACGCGGCGGGAGAGGCGGTGGGCTGCGGCGGCTACGAGGCGGCGGAGGGCGATCCGTCGGTGGCCGTGTTGTGCTGGGGCATGGTGCGCGGCGACCGGCACCGGGCCGGGCTGGGCAGGGTGCTGCTGACCGAGCGGCTCGACCGCATCGCCGCGGATCCGGCATTCCGCTCGGTGGCGATCGAGACGACGCAGCACAGCCGCGGCTTCTTCGCCCGCCACGGCTTCGTCCAGACCCGGCAGGTGCCTGACGGCTTCGCCCCCGGCATGGACCTGGTGGAGATGACGCTGGGGCTGGACGGGTACCGGCGGTCGCGGAAGGGCTGATGCCCTGCCGTCCCTTTTGCCGTCATGGCGAGCCCCGCAGGGGCGTGGCCATCCAGGGCCGCTCGCACCGGCCCCTGGATGGCCACGTCGTTTCGCTCCTCGCCATGACGGTTTTGGAGGGTATCGAAAGAGGCCTTCACGGCCTCAGCAGGAACACCACATACCCCCGGAACCAGGGGCTGGCGGCCAGGCTGTCCGGCGCTTCCCATTCGCCGTCCTGCACCAGCCCGATCCTGAACGGCAGGGTCAGCCGGGCGATGCGCGGCAGGTAGGACCGGTAGCTCGGGATGGTGTGCCGGCCCTGATAGGTCTGCACCACCACCTCGTCGACCACGCCCTGCAGCTGGTTGATCGCCTCCGGGTCGGCATTGCTGCCCCAATCCATCAGCCCGGTGATGCTCAGCCGGTATTCGGGCGGCAGTTGCGCCCGCAGCCCGCGCAGGAAGCTCGCATACTCCTGCAGGTGGCGAGTGCGGGCGTCGAAGTCGATCTGGATGCCGACCACCGGGTTGCCGGCCTGCTTCCAGCGCCGGGCCTGGGCCAGGATGGTGGGCAGGATCTGCGGCGGCCAGCGCAGCGTGTGGGCGCGGTAGGCCAGCCAGATTTCGCCCTGGCGCAGCCGCGGCACGGCGATGCCCTGGGCGATCATCCGCGCCGGGCCGGAACCGCCGCGGGGCGGCGGATCGATCTGGCCCTGCAGGATGTACAGCGTCCGGGCCTGGGAAAGAACCGGCGGCGGCGCCACCCCCGCCCACAGCCAGAAGGCGTCATGCTCGGTGGCGTCGACGGTGGCGCTGGCCGGTGTGGCCAGCAGCAGCGCCGCGGCCAGGAGCACCAGGCGCCGCATGGTCACCAGTAGTATTTCAGGCTCTTCGCCCAGACCGTGTTGCCGTAGCGCGACTTCAGCGTCTGGAACCACTGCTTGCGCTGGTTCTGCGGGATCTCCTGCGGGCCGCAGCCATTGCTCTGGCTCGGCGCGAAGCAGTTGATGGCGCGGTACAGCGCATAGGCACGGTCGGTGCGGCCGGCCTTGCCGTCGGCCATTACCTTCATGTAGCCGTCCAGCCGGGAATAGGCCTTGCCCGGGAACTGGGTCGCGGTGCTGCCCAGCTGCTGCTCGCCCGGCTGGTGGTCGAGGGCGTAGAAATCCAGCCCGTTGCGCAGCACGAACTCGCCCAGGCAGTTCAGCCCCTGCGGGTTCTCCGGGCTCTTCTGCAGCGTTGCCGCGATCTCCCGGATCGACGGGCAGGTGTAGTCGGATTCGGCCGAGGCGCCGTCCCAATGGAACAGGGTCAGGGACTGGTCCCAGGGCACCGACGGGTCCTCCGGCAGCGGGTCGGGCAGCAGCGCCAGGTCGGTGCCGAAGCCGCGGTAATGGCCGCGCATCAGGTCCTTGTACAGCAGCGTGAACAGGGCGGTGCGGCGCTCGTCCTCGGTCGCGTCCGCCGCCTTGGCCTGCTGGCGCAGCAGCCCCTGCCCGGCCAGGTTGCGCAGCAGGATCCGGCGGATCTCCGGGCTCTTGACTGGCGATCCCGGCTCGAACACCGTCGCCAGCTTGCCGTCGCGCTCGTAGTTCATGGCCAGCGCCAGCTCCAGCTGGGCGCGCTGCAGCGGCCTGGCCAGCGGGATCAGCTGCAGCCACAGCGCCTGCGCCCCGGCCCAGTCGCCCTTGGCCTCCAGCGCGAAGCCGCGCAGGGTCTGGCGGCTGAACTCGAGATAGCTCATGGCGCCGGTCGGCACCGTGTCAGGCAGGCTCTTCAGCGTCTCGTCGGGCGACTGGGCGACGTAGAACTGGTAGGCGGCGACCAGATAGGCATGCAGGTCCGGCCGGTCGGCGAAGTGCTGCTTCTGCTGCTCCAGCGTGTCCAGACTGATGATCGGGCCGCCGTCGCCGCCGACGTCGACGCCCTTATCGCGCATCACCATCAGGTCCATCACCGCCAGCAGCGTCGGGTCGGTGACATCGGCGCTGCGCCTCGACACCAGCAGCTTGTTGTCGGTCTCCTGCACCAGCGCGTCCAGCGCCGCGGCGTCGGCCGGGGTCTTGCCCAGCAGCCCGGCATAGGCGGCGGCCAGCCGGGTCGGGTCGTCGCCCAGCCAGTAGATCCGACGCAGCAGTCCGCGGGCCGAGGCGGTGTAGAGGCCGCTCGGATAGGCCTGCAGATAGGCCTCGAACGCCTTCTCCGACTCCGCCAGCACGGCGCGGTCGACATTCTCCAGCTTGGGATAGCCCATCTCGTCGAAGGCGTTCTGCTGCGCCTGGTTCAGCAGGGTGCGCGCTTCCAGGTAGCGCGCCGTCTCCTGCAGCCAGGGCTGGCCGCTGCCCTCCAGCGCCTTGAACGCCTCCGACGCCTGCGGGAAATCGCCGGCATAGAAGGCGGCAGCGCCCTGCAGATAGCCGGCGAACTGCTTGCCCGGCGCCGACTGCACGCCGGCGGGCACCAGCATCGCCCGCTGCGCCTCGTCCCAGCTGCAGCTGCCCAGCATGGCCAGGCGTGCCCGGGCCAGGGACAGGCGCTCGGGCCCGGGCAGATCGGTGCTGCCGACCAGCTGCTGCAGGAAGGCGCGGGCCGCGGCGTCGTCATTGCTGGCGCAGCGGCTGCCCTCGCCGGTGGCGAACAGGTTGCCGCTGCTCTCCGTCGCGGCGGAGGTCACGGCCTCCGGCGACACGCCGATGGTCTGGGCCAGCTCGGCCACCGCCGCGCGGTCGGGATCGCCGGCGGGCGGGGCCTCGACCACGGCCGTGTCGCCGCCCTCGGCGGCGGGCACATCCGCCGGCGCCTCGTCCTGCGGGCCCAGCCGGTCGAGCGGGAACGGCACCAGCGCGTAGCCCATCTCGCGGTCGTATTGCGACGGCGGCCCGTCCGGCATCGGCGCCAGCCCCTGGTCGGCCAGCAGCAGGCGCAGATTGACCCGGCTGTCATTGGCCGGGCTCAGGAAGGGCAGGTTGTTGCAGCCGTCGAGCCCGTCCTGCTTCAGCGACCACGTCACCGAGCAGCCGAAATCGCCGCTCGCCTGGGCCGCCTGGATGCCGACGCCGCTGAGCAGCAGCACCATCGGAAGCAAACCGCGCCGGATCATCGTTCCTCCCTCGCCCCATCGCGACCGTGGGAATTGTCTCCGTCCGGTCGTATCAGATCGCCCGCCTGGCCGACAGGCCCGATCCTGTGCACGGCCCGCGGCGAAATCTTGGCCGGGCCAAGGCGATCTCAGATGCCGCCCGCCACCTTCAGCACCGTGGCGGTGGTGTAGCGCGCGGCGCCCGACAGCAGCCAGGCCACCGCCTCGGCGATCTCCTCCGGCTCGCCCGGCCGGCCGGCGGGAATCCGCGCCGTCACCCGCTCCAGCCGCCCCGGCGCATGAATCCCGGTCCGGATCATGCCGGGCGACACGGCGTTGACCCGGATGCCTTCGGCCGCCAGCTCGCGCCCCAGGCCGATGGTGAAGCTTTCGATCGCGCCCTTGGTCGCGGCGTAGTGGACGTATTCGCCCGGGCTGCCGGTTTGCGCCGCGACCGAGGACAGGCTGACGATCGCGCCCTTCGTCCCGGCGGCGCGGAACCGGCGCACCGCCTCCCGCGCGCAGAGGATCGGGCCGACCAGATTGACGTCCACGACCTGGCGCAGCGTCTCGGCTTCCAGGTCCGCCAGCAGGCCGTTGCGGCCGGTGATGCCGGCATTGTTGACCAGCCCCTGCACCGGCCCGAAGGCGGCCTCGGCGTCGTCAAACAGGGCCCGGATCTCGTCTTCGCGCGACACGTCGGCGGGCAGGGCGATCGCCCGGCCGCCGATTGCCACGATCTTCGCCGCTACGTCCTCGGCCGCCGCGGCATTGGCGCGGTAGTTGACGCAGACGGCCCAGCCGTCCCGCGCGGCCCGGCGGGCGATGGCGGCGCCGATGCCGCGGCCGCCGCCGGTGACGATGAGCAGGCCGTGGCTCATAGCCACAGCAGCCTTTCGGCGAAATCGGCGATCGGCGCGCCGTCGACCATCAGCCCGGCCGGCACCGAGAAATGACCCTGCGGCCGGACATGGACCTGCGCCTCCGGCACGCCCCAGCGCCGGGCGATGGCCTGGCCGCCGGCGAAGGGGGTGACGTCGTCCTTGCTGCCCAGCACCATGAAGACGTTGCCGGTGTCCATCTGCGGCCGCTCGACCGGGTCGGTCAGCGGGCGCCAGCGGCTCAGCGCCGCCTCGGTCCAGCCGGCGGCCGTGAGCGCCCGGTCCAGCCCGAAGGCGCGGGCGAAGGACCCGCCGAGGGCGATCTCCTCGATCCCCTCCGAGGTGGTGAACAGCAGCAGCGCGTCCGGCCGGCAGTCGGCCGGCCAGCTGCCGCAATGGGTGGCCGCCAGCTGCGCCGTCAGGGCGCCGAAGCTGATGCCGGTCCAGCCCACCGCGCCGCGGCTGGTCTGCCGGGCCCAGCGGGTCAGGATGCCGACCTCGCGCACCGCCGCCGACAGGTGGTCCAGCGCGCCGAGCGGCGTCGACGCCACCATCGGCTCGCCGGCATAGGTGCCGGGGCGCTTGCGCCGACCGTGCCAGGGTGCCTCGACCAGCACCACCCGCAGGCCGCGGCGGACCAGGGATTCGATCTCGCTCAGCGGTCCGCGCAGATGGTCCGGCTCCATGCAGACGCCGTGCAGATGGATCACGGTCGGCGGGTCGACCGCGTTGCTCGGGGTGAACACACGGGCCCAGCACGGGCTGTCCGCCGCCGGGTCGGGCGTCGGGAAGGTCAGCCAATGGTCGGTGCCCAGCTCGCTCGGCAGCCGCCGTGTCTCGGTGACCGCCGGCAACGCCGCGGGCAGGCGATAGGCATTCTCCGGATCGGCCAGCCGGGCGCCGTGCCGGGCCTCGACCTCCGCCTCGGTCGGGATCGCCCAGCGGCAGGCCGGGATCTTGCGGTTGTTGCCGAACAGGGCGAAGCGCAGCCGGCTGGTGGTCAGGGCTGAGGCGGCGTCCAGCCGCGCCTCCTCCGCCGCCACCGCATCGGCCAGGGGCGCGGTGGTGGAGAACAGCAGGCGCTGCCATTCGGCGTCGGCCTGGCGGTGCTGCTCGGTCAGGCGGGCGACGTCGCGCAGGGTGCGGCCCAGCCAGACCGGCCGCTTGCCCAGGGCGTCGGGTGGGATCTCCAGCTCGGCGCAGAAGCGGCGCAGGTCGCCGTCCGAGACGATCGCCGCGGCCAGGCTGCGCGATGCCGGCAGGAACCAGCCGCGCAGCAGCGCCAGCGACATGCCGTCGAACCAGGGCCGTGCCACCAGCCGGCCCAAGGGGGTGCGCATCAGCCGCATCAGGTCGGGCCTCGGCTTCAGCCGCACCGGGCCGCGGCGGCGCTGCGCCCGCTGCCGGGCCGACAGGTGCAGCACCCGCCGCAGCTCCGGCCACTCGATCAGCGCATCGGCCTCCTCCAGCGTCGCCCAGCGCGCCTGGGCGGCGTCGTCGCCGGCCACCGGCTCGCCGGACCGCCACTCGGCCTCGACGTCGATGATGGTGTAGTGCCACTCGACCCCGCCGGCGGCGTCGCGGTGGATCGAATCGACCGCGGTGACGATGCCGATCGCCTCGGCCTCCACCCCGGCCTCCTCGCGGGTCTCGCGCAGCGCCGCCTCGAACAGGGTCTCCCCCAGCTCCTGGCTGCCGCCCGGGATGCTCCACTGCCCGGCCTGGGGTGCCTTGCCGCGCTGGATCAGCAGCAGCCGGTCGTCGCGCCAGACCACGGCGCCGACCCCGATCCTCGGCCGGTCCATGTTGAGAGACGTGCGTGTGTCCTGGGGCATCGACCTACTGGAACGCCACTTCGGCGAAGCTGCGCAGCTTGCGGCTGTGCAGCTGCTCCAGCCCCAGCTCGCGCAGCCGCTCCATGGCGCGGATGCCGATCTGCAGGTGCTGGCCGACCTGCTGCTTGTAGAAGGCGTCGGCCATGCCCGGCAGCTTCAGCTCGCCATGCAGCGGCTTGTCGGAGACGCAGAGCAGCGTGCCGTAGGGCACCCGGAAGCGGAAGCCGTTGGCGGCGATGGTCGCGCTCTCCATGTCCAGCGCGATGGCGCGGCTCTGGCTGAAGCGCTGCACCGGCTCGCGATAGTCGCGCAGCTCCCAGTTGCGGTTGTCGATGGTGGCGACGGTGCCGGTGCGCATCACGCTCTTCAGGCCGTAGCCGCTCAGGCCGGTGACCTCGCCGACCGCGCGCTCCAGCGCCACCTGGATCTCGGCCAGGGCCGGCACCGGGACCCAGACCGGCAGGTCGGCGTCCAGCACATGGTCCTCGCGGACATAGCCATGGGCCAGGACGTAGTCGCCCAGCTTCTGGGTGTTCCTGAGGCCGGCGCAGTGGCCCAGCATGATCCAGGCATGCGGCCGCAGCACCGCGATGTGGTCGGTGATGGTCTTGGCGTTGGACGGGCCGACGCCGATGTTGACCATGGTGATGCCGGAATGGTCCGGCCGGGTCAGGTGGTAGGCCGGCATCTGCGGCAGCCGCGCCGCCGGGGCGCCGCGGGCCCGGCCGCCGGGCATGGTGACGCGGTCGCCGGGCTCGACGAAGGCGTCATAGCCGCCGCCGTCGCCCTGCATCAGCTCGGAGGCGATGCGGATGAACTCGTCGATGTAGAACTGGTAGTTGGTGAACAGGACGAAGTTCTGGAAATGCTCGCAGCCGGTGGCGGTGTAGTGCTTCAGCCGGAACAGCGAATAGTCGGCCCGCGGCGCCGTGAACAGCGCCAGCGGATGCGGCTCGCCCGGCGGGATCAGGGCGGTGCCGTTGACGATGCTGTCGTCCATCATCGCCAGGTCCGGCAGGTCGAACACCGCGCGCATGTGCAGCATGCGCTCGCGGGTCAGGTCGCCCTCGACATGCATGCCGTCGGGGAAGGCGAAGTGGATCGGGATCGGCGTGTCGCTGACCCCGACCTCGACCGGCACGTGATGGTTGTGGATGATCTGGCCGATCTGCTCGGTCAGGTAGCGGTGGAACAGCGTCGGCCGGGTGATGGTGCTGGTGAAGGTGCCCGGCCGGTCGACGAAGCCGTAGGACAGGCGGGTGTCGGCCCGACTGAAATCCTCCACCGTGACCGACAGATACGGGTAGCAGGCGCGCACCCGGCTGGCCGGCTCCTCGCCTCGGGAATAGGCGCGGAAGGCGTCGCGCAGCAGGCCGGTGTTGGCGTCGTAGATCGCGTGCAGCCGGGCCACTGCCTCGGCCGCATCGTGGAACTGCTCCGGCGCGAAGGTCTGAGGGGTCTTGCTCATGGCTCGACTCCCATCAGCGACCGGCCGAACTGTTCGGGGTCGAAGGGCCGCAGGTCATCGATGCTTTCGCCGACGCCGATCGCATGCACCGGCAGGCCGAAGCGCTCGGCCAGCGCCACCAGCACGCCGCCGCGGGCGCTGCCGTCCAGCTTGGTCAGGATCAGCCCGGTGACCGAGACCATGTCGCGGAACACCTCGACCTGGCTGTGCGCGTTCTGGCCGGTGGTCGCGTCCAGCACCAGCAGCACGTCGTGCGGCGCCGTCGGGTCGATCTTCTTCAGGACGCGGATGATCTTGGCCAGCTCGGCCATCAGATTGTCCTTGTTCTGCAGCCGGCCGGCGGTATCGATCAGCAGCACGTCGCGGCCCTCGGCCTTGGCCCGGGTCAGCGCGTCGAAGGATAGGCCGGCCGCATCGGCGCCGGGATTGGCGGTGACCACCGGGCAGCCGGAGCGCTCGCCCCAGACCTGCAGCTGATGCACCGCGGCGGCGCGGAAGGTGTCGCCGGCGGCGATCATCACGGACTTGCCGGCCTCGCGCCACTGCTTGGCCAGCTTGCCGATGGTGGTGGTCTTGCCGGTGCCGTTGACCCCGACCACCAGCACCACCTGCGGCTTGCGCCCGGGCGACAGGGTCAGCGGTTTGGCGACGGGCCTCAGGATCTGCGCCACATGATCGGCCAAGGCGCGCCGGACCTCGTCATCCGTCACCTCCTTGCCGAAGCGGGTGCGGGCCAGCTCGGCGGTCAGCTTGGCGGCGGTGGCCGGGCCGAGATCGGCCTGGATCAGCAGCTCCTCCAGCTCCTCCAGCGTCGCATCGTCCAGCTTGCGCTTGGTGAAGATGCTGCTGATGCCTTCGGTCAGCTTGGCGGAGGAGCGCGACAGCCCCTCCTTCAGTCGGGTGAACCACCCTTTTTTCGGCGCCCCTGCGCCGCTGTCATTGATCTGTTCTGTCATGGCCGCTTCTTAACACGCCGCCCATGACCTCCGTAAGTCGGGGCCGCGCGGGGCAGGGCCGCCGCAAGCGGGGGGCGTCCGTCCCTGCCCCGGGTCAGCCCAGCGCCTTGGAGAATCGCACGCCCGTGGCCTCGTAGCCGAGCCGCGCATACAACCGGTGGGCATCGTCGCGGTGGGTGCTCGGATTGACCGTCGCCCGCCGGGCGCCGGCGTCGCGCAGCCACTGCTCGCCGCGATCGACGAGCAAAGCGGCGATCCCGCGGCCGCGGAACTCCGACGAGACCACGAGGGCGACGATCGCGCCCAACAGGTCGCTGCGGTAGAGAGAGGGCGACACCGTGACGCCGACCATCCCGGCGACCGTGCCGTCCGCCTCCGCCACGAAGGTGGCGAAGTCCGCCCGGCCCCGCAGCGCCTGCAGCCGTGCCACCATCTCCTCCGGCGCGGTCGGATAGCCCAACTCGGCCATCAGTGGCGCCAGCGCCGGGGCGTCTTCTGCCGTGGCAGGCCGTATCTTCATGGTGTTTCCGATCCCCGCTCGCAATGCCGCCGGGCCTGATCCTAGACCGCGCCCACGCGTTTCCACCGTCCGGAAAACCAGGGGCCGACCCGCAGAAAAGGGTTGCAACCGGCCCGCCTCCGGGACTGAAATGGCGACATCGGCTGGGGTGCCCACCGTCACGGCGGGCTGAGATCATACCCATCGAACCTGACCTGGATCATGCCAGCGGAGGGAGCCTGAGATGACCGGCATTCCGATTCCGTCCTTTTTGCAGGCCGACTCCGTCGGCCCGACGCCGTTGCGCGGGGCGAGACCGCGCGTCGCCATCATCGGTGCCGGGGTCAACGGCCTGGCCATCGGCTGGCGCCTCGCCCGCGCCGGCTGTCCCGTCGACGTCTATGACCGCGGGCCGGTCGGGCGCGAGGCCAGCTGGGCCGCCGCCGGCATGCTCGCTGCCGGGCTCGAGGCCGAGCCGGGGGAGGAGGCGCTGTTCGGCCTGTGCCGCCACGCCCAGGACCTCTGGCCCGGCTTCGCCCGCGAGGTCGAGGCCGCGTCCGACCGGCCGATCGGCTATCGCGACGAGGGCACGCTGGCCGTGGCCCTGACCCGCGACGACGCGGCGGAGCTGCGCTTCTCCGCCGACTACCAGGCGAAGCTCGGGGTCGATCTGCGCTGGCTGACCGGCGCCGATCTGCTGAAGCGCGAGCCGATGCTGCGGCCGGGCCTTGCCGCCGCCGTGCACAGCCCGGCCGACCACCAGGTCGACAACCGCTGGTTGGTGCCGGCCCTGGCCGAGGCGCTGCGCCGCGCCGGCGGCGGGCTGCACGACCACGCGGAAGTCGAGGCCGTGGTCACCGACCGCGGCCGGGCCAGCGGTGTGGTGATTGCCGGTGAGGCGCGGCCGGCCGATGTCGTGGTGCTGGCCGCCGGCGCCTGGTCGGGCGGCATCCCCGGCATCCCGCGCGAGGCGCTGCCCCCGGTCCGGCCGGTCAAGGGCCAGATGCTGGCGCTGCAGATGGACCCGGCGGCGCCGCTGCTGCGCCACGTCCTCTGGGCCGGCAAGGCCTATCTGGTGCCACGGCTCGACGGAAGGCTGATCGTCGGCGCCACGGTGGAGGAGCGCGGCTTCGACACCACCGTCACCGCCGGCGGCATGCTGTCGCTGCTCGACGCCGCCTGGCGCGCTTTGCCGGGGATCGAGGAGCTGCCGGTGATCGAGAGTTGGGCCGGGCTGCGCCCCGGCAGCCGCGACGACGCGCCGGTGCTCGGCCCGTCGGCGATCGAGGGGCTGGTCCTTGCCACCGGCCATCACCGCAACGGCATCCTGCTGCTGCCGGCGACGGTCGAGGCGGTGGCCGGCACCATCCTCGACGGCAGGCTGCCGGAGGCGGCGGAGCCGTTCCGCATCGACCGCTTCACGCGGATCCAGGAGGCCGCGCAATGAGCGTGGTGGTCAATGGAGAAGCCGAAGCGGCGGCCGGGGTCAGCGTGCTCGACCTGCTGCTGGCCAAGGGCATCGACCCGGCGGCGCGCGGCACCGCTGTGGCCCTGAACGACGCCGTGCTGCCGCGCGCCCGCTGGCCGGAGCATCGCCTCGCGTCCGGCGACCGGGTCGAGATCGTCCGCCCGTTCCAGGGCGGTTGAGGAGTATGGAGATGCAGGACCCCTTCATCGTCGCCGGCGTGGCACTGCGCTCGCGCCTGTTCATCGGTTCGGCCGGCTATGCCAACCGGCAGCTGATGCTGGATTCGATCGAGGCCTCGGGGGCCGAGGTCGTCACCGCCTCGATCCGCCGGATCAGCCTGGAAGGTTATGCCGAAAGCCTGGTCGACCTGGTCGGCGACCGCTGGCGCCTGCTGCCCAACACCGCCGGCTGCATGACCAGGCGCGATGCGATCCTGACCGCGCAGCTGGCGCGCGAGGCGCTGGGCACCAGCTGGCTGAAGCTGGAGCTGATCGGCGACCGCGAGACCCAGTACCCGGACGTCGCCCAGCTGGTCGAGGCGGCGGCGGAGCTGGTGCGCGACGGCTTCGTCGTGCTGCCCTACTGCAACGACGACCTCGTCACCTGCATGCGCCTGGCCGATGCCGGTTGCGCCGCGGTGATGCCGCTGGGCTCGCCGATCGGCTCCGGCCTCGGCATCTCCAACCCGCATGCGATCGAGATGATCTGCAGCCGCATCCCGGTGCCGGTGGTGCTGGACGCCGGCATCGGCACCGCCTCGGACGCGGCGCTGGCGATGGAGCTCGGCTGTTCCGCCGTGCTGCTGTCGACCGCCGTGGCCAAGGCGCGCGACCCGGTGCGCATGGCCCGGGCCATGGCCGCGGGGGTCGAGGGCGGGCGCCTGGCCTCCCGCGCCGGCCGGATCCCGAAGCGCCGCCTGGCCGACCCCTCCAGCCCGCAGCTCGGCCTGATCGGCACGTGATGGACTCATGACCCGCCTGCCGTCGCCGCCGCTGCTGCTGATCACCGACCGGCGCCAGGCGGCGCGGCCGCTGACCGGCGTGGTGGCCGACGCGCTGGCCGCCGGCTGCCGCTGGGTCAGCCTGCGCGAGAAGGACCTGCCGGTGCCGGAGCGTCTCGCCTTGCTGTACCGGCTGCGCGCTTTGGCCCGGCCGGTCGGCGCGATCGTGACCGTCCACGCCGATGCGGACGCGGCGGCCAAGGCCGACGGGCTGCATCTCGCCGCCGGCGGCGATCCGGCCGCGGCACGGCAGCGGCTGGGACCCGCGGCCCTGATCGGCGCCTCCTGCCATGCCGGGGACCAGGTCGACGCCGCGATCGCGGCCGGAGCCGACTACGTCACCCTCGGTCCCCTGGCGCCGACCGCGAGCAAGCCGGGCTATCAGCCGACCCTGTCCCCGGCCGAGGCCGGGGCCATCGCCCGCCGCCATCCCGGCCGGGTGATCGCCCTGGGCGGGATCGGGCCCGACCTGCTGCCGGGCCTCATCGCCGCCGGCTTCGCCGGAGTCGCGGTGATGGGCGGGGTGATGCGGGCCGGGGACCCGACGATGGCGATCCGCGAACACCTCGCGGCGCTCGGCGCCGCCTGACCGCCTGTCGGGAGGGGCGCCCGGCATGCTATAGGGGCGGCGCCGGATGGGAGCCTCCATGAAGCTGCGATTGCGGCCGCTGCGCGTCCTGGAATTCGTGCTGATCACGGTCCCTGGGCTGATCGGGCTGGTTCTCGCCCTGCGCGCGGCCGGCCCGCTGATCGACCTCGTCCAGGCGGAGCTCAGCCGGACGCCGGAGGTGCAGGAGGTTGAGGCCACTCTGACCGCCTGGACCCGGGCCGGGACCTCGCCGGAGCAGATCGATTCCGGGCTCGCTCAGGCCTTCGCCGAAGACGACATCGACGGGGCCGCGGTCTGGCTGAAGGTGGGCGAGATGACGGGCACTCCGGTCAAGCCGGAATGGCGGGCGCGCTACGAGGACGAGACCTCGACGGCCAGCACCGCGGTCAGGGCCGCCCGGCAGGCGGTCTCGGGCGCCGTGACCGGGGAGGGCCAGGGTCTCTCCGGCCTGGCCGGCGCCTTCGCCGCCGACATGACCTTCGTCGGCGACCTGCGCGACATCGGTCGCGAGCTCTGGCATTTCGGCAGCGGCGACCCGGTGGACGAGCTGGCGCTGGGCCTGTCGGGCATCGGGCTGACCCTGACCGCGGCGACCTACGGCTCCGGCGGTGCCATGGCCGTGCCGCGCGGCGCGGTGTCGGTCTTCAAGATCGCCCGGCGGACCGGCCGGCTGTCGGCGCGCTTCGCCGAGCGCCTCGGCCGGATGGTCGCCGATGTGGTCGATTTTCCGGCCCTGCGCCGCCAGGTGCGGGAGGCCGGGTGGCGGGACACGGTGATGCGCCCCGGCGCGGTCTTCGCCGCCGCGATCCGCCGCGACCGCCTGGACGGGCTGGACGAGGCCGTCGGCGCCGCCGGCCGCGTCGCCGACCGGGTCGGCCCGGCGCAGTCGGTCGAGCTGCTGCGCTATGTCGACGACGTGCCGGACCTGCGGCGCATCGACGAGGTGTCGGCGGTGATGGGCGACCGCACCCTGGCCGTGTTCAAGGTGCTGAAGCGCGGCGCGCTGACCACGGTGAAGGCGACGATCCGCTGGTCGCGGCGGCTCGCCGACCTGACCGCCACCGTGCTGTTCGGCGCGATCGGCTTCGTCTTCAGCCTGGTTTACTGGCTGCGGCTGCTGCTGCTCGGCCTGATCTACGGCCTGTGGTGGGGATGCCGGGCCTGCCTCGCCGCCCGAATTTCCTAGGATGAGGATCTCGACAGAGGACCGGATGCGGATATAATTTATCCTTAATTGTACTATGAGATCATGCTCGATATTCCGCTCCGCGGCCCTCGGGGAGCGGACCGGGCCGTTGTTTCGCTCTGTTCATGCATCTTGTTTCAATTCGCAGGGATTCGGGAGGACAGGAATATGGCCATCGCCGCACCGCGTTTCGGCACCGAAGGCAATGATACGATGACCGGGGAGATCCTGGTGCCGCAGCCCACCGGTGACCCGGTCATCGACCCGAACTACTGGCAGGACGAGCTGCACGGCCTGGGCGGGAACGACACGCTCTCAGGGCTGGGCAACAACGACTGGCTCTATGGCGATGCTGGCAACGACACGCTCTCGGGGCAGGTCGGCGACGACTCGCTCTATGGCGGCGCCGGCGACGACACGCTTCTGGGGGGCGACTGGTTCGACCTGCTGGTCGGCGGCGCCGGGGCGGACATCCTCGACGGCGGCGCCGGCGGCTCGGACACCGCCAGCTATGCTGGCAGCGCAGCCGGAGTGACCATCGATCTGTCCACCGGCACCGCCACGGGCGGTGATGCCCAGGGCGACACCTTCATCTCGATAGAATACTTCGTCGGCAGTGCTGCGGACGACGTGATAACGGGTGTGTATGGTGTCGTCAGCGGGCTGTCCGGAGGGGATGGAAACGACATCCTGAAAGGTGCCGGCACGCTCAGAGGCGAAGCCGGAGACGATGTCTTGTCCGGAGGCTATGCCCTATATGGCGGCGCCGGCGACGATATCCTGGTGGGCGGGGGCACTCTTGACGGCGGCGCGGGCTCGGACACGGCCAGCTTCGCCGGCGGCACATTCGGGAGAACGTACACGCTGGGGGATAGCGACTGGGACGATCAATTGAAATCTATTGAAAACATCGAGTGCGGCGATGGGAACGACGTCGTGTACGACACCGCTGAAGCCAATATTCTGAAGGGCGGCGGCGGCAATGACAATTTCATCAATTATGGCGGAGGCGACACGATCGACGGCGGCGCGGGCCTCGATCGTATCAGCTATTACGGCACCGCCGTGACGGTCGACCTCCTCAACGGAATCGGCAGTGGCGGCCGCGCGGAAGGCGACACCTATGTCTCGATCGAGGTTATCACTGCCTATGATGGCAATGACCTGCTGATCGGAAGCAACGCTGACAATCGTCTCTACGGCAATGGCGGGAGCGATATCCTGCGCGGTGGGGCGGGGGCCGACATTCTCGACGGCGGCGACTACCCCGACACCGTCAGCTACTACACCAGCGCGGCCGGGGTCACGGTCAATCTGGCCACCGGGGTCGCCACGGGGGGCGATGCGCAGGGCGACGTGCTGACCAGCCTCGAAAGCATCAATGGCAGCCAGTTCAACGACGACCTCACCGGCCCCGGCCCCTTCCTGAACGCGGTACGGGGCTGGGGCGGCAACGACATCCTCCGCGGCGGCGCCAATATCCTGGACGGCGGCGAGGGCCGGGATCTCGTCACCTATTGGGCCACCTCGTTCGGCCTGACCGTGAACCTGCAGACCGACACCAGCCTGATCTCGATCGAGGACATCAATGGCAGCCAGGGCAACGACACGATCATCGGCAACGGCAGCGTCAACCAGCTGAACGGCTTCAACGGCAATGATTCGCTCGACGGTGCGACCGGTCATGACCTGCTCGACGGCGGTGCCGGCAACGACCTGCTCCACGGCGGCAGCGCCATGGACCAGCTGACCGGCGGCGCCGGTGCCGACACCTTCATCTTCGTCACGACCACGGAAAGCCCGTCGACGCCGGCGGGCCGCGACCTGATCACCGATTTCAGCCATGCCCAGGGCGACAAGATCGACCTGTCGCTGATCGACGCCAACACCGGCGTCGCCGGCGACCAGGCCTTCACCTATATCGGCGCCGGGCTGTTCACCGGCGTCGCCGGGCAGCTGCACAGCTGGTACGACGCCGGCAAGACCATCGTTTCGGGCGACGTCAACGGCGACAAGCTGGCGGATTTCGCCATCGCCCTCACCGGCATCCTCACCCCGGTGGCTGGCGACTTCGTGCTCTGACTCGCGCGCGAGACGTTCTCAGAACGCCAAGCCATCCCTTTGCCGTCATTCCCGCGAAAGCGGGAATCTCTTTCCGGTCAAAGCGTTGCGAGATCCCCGCTTGCGCGGGGATGACAGATGGGGGATGCGAAAAGGTCTCGCATGGGGCGGCTGGCCGCGGGGTCAGCCGTCCAGCAGGCCGCGCGACAGGATGCCGGCGAAGCTGGTCTCGGCCGGGCCGGTCATCAGCACATGGCCGTCGCTCTCGCGCCATTCGATCAAGAGCGTGCCGCCGTCCAGCTCGACCCAGGCGGTGCGTTCGGCCAGGCCGCGGCGCACGGCGGCCACGGCGGCGGCGCAGGCGCCGCTGCCGCAGGCCTGGGTGACGCCGACGCCGCGCTCCCACACCCGGTAGCGCAGCCGGTCGCGGGCCAGCATCTGGACCACGCCGATATTGGCGCGCTCCGGGAACAGCGGGTCGTGCTCCAGCACCGGGCCGACGCCGTCGATCTGCACCTTCTCGGCGTCGCGCACGAAGAACACCGCATGCGGGTTGCCCATCGACACGCCGACCGCGTCCGACAGCATGCCGGAGGACACCGGCAGGTGCAGCGTGTCGGCCTCATGCGCCAGCGGGATGTCCTGCCAGCCCAGCCGGGCCGGGCCCATGTCGACGGTGACGCCGCCTTCGGGGGCGCGGCGGCACTCCAGCAGGCCGGCGACCGTCTCCACCACCAGCGTGTCGGCGCCGGTGTCGGCCATCACCAGGGCGGCGACGCAGCGCGTGCCGTTGCCGCAGGCGCCCGATTCGGTGCCGTCGGCATTGAGGATGCGCATGAACACGCCGGCGCCCGCGGCCTGTGCCGGCTCGATCACCAGAAGCTGGTCGAAGCCGACGCCGCGGTGCCGGTCGGCGATGCGGCGCGCCTGGTCGGGCTCGATCGCGATCGGCCGCTCGCGCGCGTCCAGCACCACGAAGTCGTTGCCCAGCCCGTGCATCTTCCAGAACGGCAGCCCGTCCATCGCCCGCTCCCAAGTCTCTCCCGCTCTCATATGGCATCAACCGGCCTCGCTGCGCGAGGGCCGAGCCCTGCGTGATCGACAGGGCGAGGGCCGGCGGCTAGCATGGCGACCGACGGTGCCCTGGGAGACCGGGGTGAAAAGGGAAGCCGGTGCGCCCTGATCGGGGCAAGGCCGGCGCTGCCCCCGCAACTGTAGGCGGCGAGCCCGCGCCCGAATCCACCGGCTGATCCCGGGAAGGGGGCGCGCGGCGGCGACCCGCGAGCCAGGAGACCTGCCGTCGGATGTGTGCGTGTGACGGGGCGGGGTGTCCCCGGGCGGCGCGTCGGCCTCTGTCCGGCCGACCTCCTCCCGCGGGGCCCTGCCGAAGGCGGGAGATGCTGTGGTGACCGATCTGACCGTGCGGCCGTTGGTGGCCGCGGATGTGCCGATGCTGCTCGACATGCTGCGCGAGCTGGCGGCATTCGCCGGCGACCTGGCAGCAATGACGGCGCAGCGCGCCGATCTCGACGAGGCTCTGGCCGAGGTGCCGCCGCGCTTCCGCGGCCTGATCGCCGAGGACGGCAGCGGCGTGGTCGGCTATGTCAGCTACACCATCGATTATTCGATCTGGACCGGCGGCGACTTCATCCGGGTCGACGACGTCTATGTCCGAGAACGGGCGCGCGGCCGCGGCATCGGCCGGCAGCTGATGCGGGCGCTGGCCGATATCGGCGTGTCCCAGGCGATGCGGGTGCGCTGGGAGATGGCGTCGGACAATGCCGGCGCCCGCCGGCTCTATGCCGGCATCGGCGCGGCGCCGGAGGACAAGACGATCTGGCGCTGGCCGGTGGCGGCGATGGAGGCCTTCCTCGACCGCAGCGAGCCGCCGCCCTCGGCCGCCGAGGGCGCAGTCCCGTCCGAGGCCGGCCGCGGCCTGCCGGGCGAGGACGGCTTCATCCTGGTGCTGCGCCGGGAGAAGGACTGACCGTTCGGCCGGGCCGCATTGACTCGGCGGCCCCATCCGCCTAAAAGACCGACCGTTGCGGGATCGGCCCGCAGCGAGACCCCACGGGGTGCCGCCAGTTCGCGAGTGTCGCGCACTGGCGCTTTTCCGTTTGGGGTCACGGAATTCGAAGGGCGATCATGTTCGAAGGTCTGAGTGGCCGTCTCGGCGACATCTTCGACCGGCTTCGCAAGCGCGGCGCGCTGACGGAGGCCGATGTCGGCGCCGCCCTGCGCGAGGTGCGCGTGGCGTTGCTCGAGGCCGACGTCGCCCTGCCGGTGGTCAAGGACTTCGTCGACAAGGCGCGCGAGCGCGCGGTCGGGGCGGAGGTGCTGCGCTCGGTCACCCCCGGCCAGCAGGTCATCAAGATCGTCCATGACTGCCTGATCGAGATGCTGGGCGGCACGCCCGGCGAGGCGCCGGACCTCAACGCCGCCACCCCGATCAATCTGGTCGCCGTGCCGCCGGTGCCGGTGCTGATGGTCGGCCTGCAAGGCTCGGGCAAGACCACCACCACCGGCAAGCTGGCCCTGCGCCTGAAGGACCGCGACAACCGCAAGGTCCTGATGGCGTCGCTCGACACGCGGCGCCCGGCGGCGCAGGAGCAGCTGAAGATCCTGGGCGAGCAGATCGGCGTCACCACCCTGCCGATCGTCCCCGGGCAGGAGCCGCTGGCGATCGCCCGCCGCGCCATGGAGCGCGGCCGGCTCGAAGGCTTCGACGTCGTCCTGCTCGACACCGCCGGCCGCCTCGCCATCGACGAGGAGCTGATGGCCGAGGTGGTGGCGATCCGCGACGCCACCAAGCCGACCGAGACCCTCTTGGTGGCCGACGCCATGACCGGCCAGGACGCCGTCAACGTCGCCCGCACCTTCCATGAGCGGGTCGGCGTCACCGGCATCGTCCTGACCCGGGTCGACGGCGACAGCCGCGGCGGCGCCGCCCTGTCGATGCGTGCCGTCACCGGCCAGCCGATCAAGCTGATCGGCATGGGCGAGAAGATGGACGCGCTGGAGCTGTTCCATCCCGACCGCATCGCCAACCGCATCCTCGGCATGGGCGACGTCGTCAGCCTGGTCGAGAAGGCGGCGGCGACGATCGAGAAGGAGGATGCCGAGAAGCTCGCGGCCAAGATCCAGAAGGGCGAGTTCGATCTGGAGGACCTCGCCTCCCAGCTGCGCCAGATGCGCAAGATGGGCGGCTTGCAGGGGCTGATGGGCATGCTGCCCGGCGTCGGCAAGATCAAGGACCAGATGAAGACCGCCGGCATGGACGACAAGATGATCAAGCGGCAGGAGGCGATCATCTCCTCGATGACGCCGGTCGAGCGCCGCAACCCCAAGATCATCCACGCCAAGCGCAAGATCCGCATCGCCGCCGGGTCCGGCAGCACGGTGCAGGACGTGAACAAGCTGCTGAAGCAGCATCAGCAGATGGCCGACATGATGAAGCGGATGAAGAAGCTGGGGAAAGCCGGGATGATGCGCGGCATGCCCAAGCTGCCGCCCGGCATGCTGCCGCCCGGCTTCAAGATGTAGGGGCGGCCCCGGCCGTCCTTCGTGAGTTTCGAGAATTCTAGAGTTTGACCTGAGGAGAGTACGTCAATGTCCGTCAAGATCCGCCTGACCCGCGGCGGCGCCAAGAAGCGCCCGTTCTACTCGATCGTGATCGCCGACACGCGCAGCCCGCGCGACGGCCGCTTCGTCGAGAAGGTCGGCACCTACAACCCGATGCTGGCGAAGGATCATCCGGAGCGCCTGGTGCTGAAGGCCGACCGGATCAAGCATTGGCTGTCGGTCGGCGCCCAGCCGACGGACCGCGTCGCCAAGTTCCTCGGCCAGGCGGAGCTGGCGCCGATGCCGGTGTACCGCGACACCCCGTCCAAGTCGGCCCCGAAGGCGAAGGCCCAGGAGCGCGCCAAGGCTGCCGCCGAAGCCGCCGCCAAGGCCGCCGAGGCTCCGGCCGAGGCCTGATCCGCCTGACGCCACGCCAACTCGCTGTTCGTCATCCCCGCGAAAGCGGGGATCTCCTGCCGGTCCCGAGGCCGATGAGATTCCCGCTTTCGCGGGAATGACGAGGAATGGGAAAGGCCGGGGCGTCCGTCGGACAAATCACCATGTCCCAATCCTCCAAGGTCTGCGTCGGCCAGATCACTGGGGCGCACGGCGTCCGCGGGCTGGTGAAGGTCAAGCCCTTCACCGCCGCCCCGGAGGACCTGACCGCCTACGGCCCGGTCTCGGACGAGGCCGGGGCGCGGCGTCTTGCGCTGCATCTGCTGTCCTGGGCCAAGGACCAGTGGATCGCGCGGGTCGACGGCGTCGCCGACCGCGACGCGGCCGACGCCCTGCGCGGCCTGCGCCTCTATGTCGACCGCGCCGCCCTGCCGGAGGCCGAGGAGGACGAGTTCTACCACGCCGACCTGATCGGCCTGCCGGCGGTGCTGGCGGACGGGTCGAGCTTCGGCACGGTCCGCGCCGTGTTCGATTTCGGCGCCGGCGAGTTCCTGGAGATCGATCGGGCCCGGGGCAGCGCCGTCATGGTGCCCTTCACCCGGGCCGCGGTGCCGGTGGTCGACATCGCCGGCCGCCGCATCGTGATCGACCCGCCGGCAGGCCTCCTGGAGCCGGCGGAACGGCCGCCCGAGGGTGGCGACGACGAGGACGGCGAGGGCTGAGATGGCCTGGACCGCCCGCATCCTGACGCTGTTTCCGGAGATGTTTCCGGGGCCGCTCGGCCAGTCCCTGGCCGGACGGGCGCTGGCGCGCGGCGACTGGATGCTGGAATCGGTGGACATTCGCGGCTTCGCGCGCGATAAGCACCGCTCGGTCGACGACGCCCCCTTCGGGGGCGGCGCCGGCATGGTCATGCTTCCCCAGGTTCTGGACGACGCCGTGCAGGCGGTCCGCCGCCCGGGGGAGCGGCTGATCTATCTGAGCCCCCGCGGCCGGCTGCTCGATCAGGCGCTGGTGCGGGAGCTGGCGGCGGAACAGGCGATCGTCCTGCTCTGCGGCCGGTACGAAGGGGTCGACCAGCGGCTTCTCGACGCCCAGGGGGCGGAGGAGGTCAGCCTGGGCGATTTCATCCTGTCCGGCGGCGAGATCGCCGCGCTGGCCCTGATCGATGCCGTGGTGCGCTTGCTCCCCGGCGTCATGGGCAACGCGGAAAGCGCCGGGGAGGAGAGTTTCGGGGCCGAGTTCGGGGCGGGTCTCCTGGAGTACCCGCACTACACCCGGCCGGCCCTGTGGACAGGCGCCGACGGCGCATCGCGCGCGGTGCCGGAGATCCTGGTCTCCGGCGATCACGCGAAGGTGCGGCGCTGGCGGCTGGAACAGGCGGAAAGCATCACCCGGGAGCGACGCCCGGACCTCTGGCAGCGATACCTCGCCGTGAACCCCGAAAGGGCGGAAGGCGGCGGGAGCCACGTCCGAAAGCGCCCGGGCCGAGACCGAAGAGTGACCAAGGAACAAGAAGGACGAGAGCCATGAACATCATTCAGACGATCGAGCAGGAACAGGTCGACAAGCTGACCGCCGACCGCAAGATCCCGGATTTCCAGCCCGGCGACACCGTCAAGGTGAACGTCAAGGTCATCGAAGGCACGCGCGAGCGCGTCCAGGCCTATGAGGGCGTCTGCATCGGCCGCAAGAACGCCGGCCTGAACAGCCACTTCACCGTCCGCAAGATCAGCTATGGCGAGGGCGTCGAGCGCGTCTTCCCGCTGTACAGCCCGCGCATCGACTCGATCGAGGTCGTCCGCCGCGGCGCCGTCCGCCGCGCCAAGCTGTATTACCTGCGCGACCGCCGCGGCAAGGCCGCGCGCATCACCGAGCGCCGGGACAACAAGCCCCAGGACAAGGCTCAGGACAAGAAGGCCCAGGCCTGACCGTCCGTCCGGAATTGAGGGAGGGCCGGCGCACTGCGCCGGCCTTTTTCATGTGTGCCGTCAGCCGGCCGGGCGCGGCTGCGCCGCCGGGACGATGCCGTCGGCCAGCAGCCCGTGCAGCTGCTCGAGATAGCCGTCGCGGGACCGCGCGGTCGGGTCCGAGGTCATGACCACGGTCAGGCCGAGATCGGGCACGACATAGACCATCTGCCCGCCGAAGCCCCAGGCGTAATAGACCGGATGGCCCTGCGCCGCGGTGATGAACCAGCCATAGCCATAGGCATGGCCGGTGAAGGGCGACCGGGTGCGTGGCGTCCATGACGCCTCGACCCAGCCCTGCGGCAGCACCCGCTTGCCGTCGATCACGCCGCCCTGGCGGTACATCTCGCCGAAGCGCAGCAGGGCGCGGGGCGACAGCACCATGTCGTTGCCGCCGACATAGATGCCCTGCGGGTCGCGCGGCCACTCCGGGATGGCGATGCCCAGCGGCCGGCCCAGCCAGTCGCGCATCAGCGCCAGCGTGCTGCGGCCGGTGGCCCGGGTCAGGGCGGCCGACAGCAGGTGGCTGTCGCCGGTCGAATACAGCATCCGCCCGCCCGGCCGGTCGATGAAGGGCCGGGACAGGATGTAGCGCACCCAGTCCGGGCTGCTGGTCCAGCGCCCGTAATTGGGTCCCGAGGTGCGGTCGAGCCCGGCCCGCATCGACAGCAGATGGTCGATGGTGACCTGGCCCAGCAGCGGGTCCGGGTTCGGCGGCAGCTCGTCGGGCAGAATGGGCGCGACCGGCTGGTCGAGCCCGGTGAAGACACCGCGTTCGAGGGCGATGCCGACCAGCGCCGACAGGACCGATTTCGACGCCGATTTGATGTTCACCGGCCGGTCCAGCCCGGGGCCGCGGAAGGCGCGCTCCGCCACCGTCACCCCGTCCCGGGCAATGATCAGCGCCCGCAGCCGCGGCAGCGCCGCCGCCCGCTGCAGCACGGCCTCCAGCAGGGCCGGATCCAGCCGCCGCTCCGGCGCCGTCGCGATCGGGGGGGCGGGGACAGTCTGGGCGAATGCGGGCGCCGCCGCCAGCACGAGGCCGGACGCGATCAGGGGCAGCAGCCGGGTCCGGAGCCGTCGCATCCCGCGAATGTGGGCCCGGCGCAGCGGAGCGCAAGGGCCCCGTCCGCGAGCCTCCTCCGTAAGTCGCGTTTCCGCCGCCGGCCTCCAGGCCTAGGCTCGGGTGGACTCGCAGCAACGGAGGCCGGTGATGCCGTGGCGCTGGGTGATTCCGATCTTTCTGATTGCCGGACCCGCCGCGGCGCAGACGCCGGTGCCGACGGCGGTGTTCCCGTTCGAGCTGGCCGACACCAGCGGCGAGGTCGCCGCGCCGGGCCACGACGCGCGGATCGCCCTGGCCACCGCAGAGCTGGTCCGCAAGCTGGAGCAGTCCGGCCGCTATCGCTCGGTCGACCTGGCTCCGCTGGCGGCGAAGGTCGCGGCGACGGCGCCGCGCTACAGCTGCGGCGGCTGCTGGCTGGACGTCGCGCGGGAGAGCGGGGCGGAGCTGGCGGTGCTGCCCTCCGTCCACAAGGTCTCGACCCTGATCTCGACCATGGATCTGTGGGTCGCCGATCTACGCAGCGGCCAATACGTCGCCCATGTCCAGGGCCAGATCCGCGGCGACACCGACGCGGCCTGGCTGCGCGGCGTCGACTTCCTGGTCGACGAGCGGCTGCTGCGGCAGGCGAAATGAAAGAGGGGCCGGCGCTGGGCCGGCCCCCTGCACATCCGATCGACGCTGCGGCCTACTTCACCGGCTCGACATTCGTGCCGACGCGCTTGAACAGGGCATAGCCGGACTTGGTGCGGTCGCCCTTGGCGTCATAGGCGATGTCGCCGATCACGGTCTTGTAGCTGCTGCCGTCATGCAGCGCCGCCGCCACCTTCGCCGGATCGTTCGAGCCGGCCTTCTTCGCCGCCTCGGCCCAGACCTGGACCGCGGCATAGGCGTAGAGGGTGTAGCCGGCCGGGTCGATGCTCTTGGCCTTCAGCGCCGCGACCACGTCCTTCGCCGCCGGGTTGGTCTCGGGCGGGTTGTCGATGGTCAGCAGCACGCCCTCGCCGGCCGGGCCGACGATCGACCAGAAATCCTGGGCGTACAGGCCGTCGCCGGAGATGAACTGCGCCTGCAGCCCCTGGTCGCGCATCTGACGCAGCAGCAGGCCGGCCTCATTGTACAGGCCGCCGTAATAGACGACGTCGATGCCCTGCGACTTCAGCTTCGAGATCGTGGCCGAATAGTCGAGCTCGCCCGGCGTGATCGTCTCATACGCCGTCTCCTTCACCCCGGCGGCATTGACCGCCGCCTTGGTGGCGTCGGCCAGGCCCTTGCCGTAGGTGGTCGAGTCCTGGACGAAGGCGATCTTCTTGTCCTTGAACTTGTCGGCGATATAGGCGCCGGCGACGTTGCCCTGCTGGTCGTCGCGCACGACCGTGCGGAACACGGTCTTATAGCCCTTCTCGGTCAGGTCCACCGCGGTGGCCGAGGGGGTGATCATGATGATCCCCTCCTCGTCATAGATCGGCGCGGCGGCGACCGTGGCGCCCGACAGGGTATGGCCGACGACCATGGCCACCTTCTTGTTGACCAGGTCGTTGGCGACCTGCACGGCCTGGCGAGGGTCGCCGGCGTCGTCGCCGAACTCGACCACGATCTTCTCGCCATTGACGCCGCCGGCGGCGTTGATCACCTCGACCGCCGCCTCGACGCCCCGCCGCTCCTGCAGCCCGTAGGGCGCGTTGCCGCCGCTCAGCACGAAGGCGGCCCCGATGGTGACGTCGGCCCAGGCGGCCGATCCGGCGAAGACGGTGGCCAGCGCCAGGGCCGAGGCCATCGTCCCGCTGCGGAATCTGCTCATGCGAATCTCCCCTCTTCACTCCGGCGGGCCGGATGCCCGCACTTTGGGCAAGAGGGTAAAGCGATTGCCGGCCCGGCGTGAATTCGTTTGTTGCGGAACCGGCGTTTCGGCCCGTCCCGGTTTCGTTTCGATCGGCCGGCCGGGTCGTTCCATCAGGAAAATATCCCGGCCGGCCCGATCGGCCGGATTTGTGTCGAATCAGACCGTTTCGGTGACCTTGCTCAGGTTGCGCGGCGCGTCGGGCGACAGGCCGCGGGCCTCGGACAGGGCGGCGACAAAGGGGTAGAAGGCGCCGATCGCCAGGATCGGGTCCAGCGCCGGGTGCAGCGGCGGCGGCAGCGGCAGGGTGGCGCCCTCCACGCCCGGCGCGCCGGCCAGCAGGACGTTGGCGCCGAGGCCGCGGAACTCCGCCGCCATCTTCAGCACGCTGTCCCGGCCGCCATCGTTCGGGGCATAGGCCAGCACCGGGTATCCGGCTTCGACCAGCGCCTTGGGGCCGTGCATGATCTCGGCCGCGCTCATCGCCTCGGCCTGCAGGATGCAGGTTTCCTTGAACTTCAGCGCGCTTTCCTGGGCGATCGCCAGGTTCAGGCCGCGGCCGGCGACCATCATCCGGTCGGCCTTCACCAGCGCCTCGACCGCCGGCGACCAGTCGCAGCGCACGGCCGCCTCCAGCGCTTCGGGCAGCCGCTGCAGCGCCGCCTTCAGCTCCGCATCCCCGGCCCATTCGGCGACCAGCCGGGCGGGGACCACCAGGCTGGCGATGTAGGACTTCGTCGCGGCCACGGCGCGCTCGCGCCCGGCATGCTGGTCCAGCACCACCTCGGCCGCCTGGGCGGCCGGGCTGTCGGTCGAATTCAGGATGGCGATGGTCAGCGCCCCGCGCTCGCGGGCGCGGCGCACCGGCGTCACCAGGTCCGGGCTGCGGCCGGACTGCGACACGGCGATGGCCAGGCTGCCCTTCAGGTCGAGGTCGGAATGGCCCAGCGTCTCCAGCGACGGCGGCAGCGACGCGGTGACGACGCCCAGCCGGCTGCCCATCAGATAGGCGGCATAGGTGGCGGCGTGGTCGGAGCTGCCGCGGGCGATGGTCACGGCGAAGCGCGGCCGGTCGGCGCGCAGCCGGGCGGCCAGGTCGCGGATCAGATCCGCGTCGGCGGCCAGCAGGTCGGCGATGCGGGCGGGGGCCTCGCGCGCCTCCTCAAGCATGATCGAGGTCAATCGACTCTCCTTCGACATGGACGCTGCGGACCTTCAGCCCGGCGTCGAGAACGACGATGTCCGCCCAGGCGCCGGGCGCCAGGCGGCCGCGATCGGCCAGGCCGAGATAATCGGCGGCCAGGGTCGAGGTGCGGCGCGACGCCTCCTCCGGCGCCAGGCCGATGGCGACGAAATTGGCGAAGGCGCGATCCATGGTCAGGCAGCTGCCGGCCAGGGTGCCGTCGTCCAGCCGCACGCCATTGCCGCATTTGCGCACCGTGTGCCGGCCCAGCCGGTAGTCGCCGTCCGGCATGCCGGAAGCGGCGGTGGCGTCGGTGACGGCGTAGAGCGACGGGATCGCCCGCAGCGCCGCCCGGATGGCGCCGGGATGGACATGCAGCAGGTCGGGGATCAGCTCGGCATGCTCGGCATGGGCCAGGGCGGCGCCGACGATGCCGGGGGCGCGGTGATGCAGCGCCGTCATGGCGTTGAACATGTGGGTCACGCCGTCGATGCCGCGCGAGAAGGCCTCGGCCGCGGTCTCGTAGTCGCAGGAGGAATGGCCCAGCTGCACCCGGATGTCGCGCGCGGCCAGGAAGGCCTGCAGGCTGCCGTCGGGGTCGGCCTCCGGCGCCCAGGTGACGACGCGGATATCGGCGCGGTCGCAGAAATCCGCCATGCGCGCAAGATCGGCCGGGATGGCGAAGGGCGGTTGGGCGCCCAGCCGGTCGGGGCTGATGAACGGGCCTTCCAGATGCACGCCCAGCACCCGCGCCTCGCCCGGCCGCCGTCCGGCGACGACCCGGCCGGCGCCGTCCAGCGCCGTCTCGATCTCCTCGACCGGCGAGGTCATGGTGGTGGCCAGCAGCGACGTCGTCCCGTGCCGGGCGTGGGTGCGGGCCAGGGTGCGGATCGAGGCCTCGCCCTCCATCGCGTCGGCGCCGCCGCCGCCATGGCAGTGCAGGTCGATGAAGCCGGGCAGGATCATCGGGCCGTCCTCCAGCCCCACGGTTGGCTCGACGCTGCGGATATGGCTGTCGAAGCCGATGCGGCCGGCGACCCAGCCGTGCGGCGTCAGGATCCGGCCTTCCAGGACATTGGTCATGCGTCGCTCCAGGCTTCGCCGGGGGCCAGGGACCGCGCCAGCAGCACCGCACCGTCGCGGGCATCGCCCAGCGGCGGGCGCAGCCGGGCGGTGATGGCCGGGTCCATATAGGGGCGCAGCGGCATCGCCAGGCTGCCGCCGGCGCAGAAGGGCAGGATGCCGTCGGGGTCGAGGGCGCGGGCCAGGCGGTCGACCTCGCGCCCTGCCGCCTGCATCAGCCGCACAGCGGCGGGGTCGCCCTCTCCGGCCAACCGGACCACGATCGGCGCCAGCGTGGCGTATTTGGTCGAAGGCGCCTGGTAGGTCCAGGACAAGAGCTCCGGCCCGGTGGCGCCGCAGGTCTCGAACATCGCCCGGTGCAGGGCCGAACCGCCGGGCGGATCGACGTCGCGGCCGTCCAGCAGCTGCAGCGCTTCGCCCAGTGCCTTCAGGCCCAGCCAGGCGCCGCTGCCCTCGTCGCCGACCGGGAAGCCCCAGCCGCCGACCTGGCGGGTGGTGCCGTCGGCGGTGAGGGAGCCGCCGACCGTGCCGGTGCCCAGCGCGATCGCGGCGCCGGGCCGGCCGCCATGGGCGCCCAGCGTGGTGGCATGGGCGTCCGAGCACAGGCGCAGGCGGGCGAAGCCGGGGGCCTTGGCGCGGAACTCGGCCCGCTTGTCCGGCCGGCCGGTGCCGGCCAGGCCGCAGGCCATTACCGCGTCGGCGTAATCGGCCTCGGCGATTCCGGCGGCCTGCAGCGCAACGCGGATCTGGGCCCAGGCGCCGTCGACGCCGAGGGTCAGGCTGGACGGGCCGGCCGTGCCCTCGCCCAGCACGCTGCCGTCCGGATCGACGGCACGGAGCCTGGTGCCGGTCGCGCCGCCGTCGACGCCGATATGGATGCGGATCGCCATTCCCTGGTCCTGGATGCGTTTCGGCGCGGGACGCTAGCAAGCCCCGGCGGCAGCGTCATCGTGTCAAATGGTCTATACCACTCGTGCGACGGCCGGGCCACAGCGAATGGCGTTTCCTCGCGACGATGTCGGGATTATTGTTCCAAGACTTGGAACGTTTGGAACGAACAGGCATGGCAGGGACGGAAGCGGCAACGGTCGACCCGGCGCCGGACAGCTTCGAGGCGCTGCGCGGCGCCATCGCGGCCCGCTACCCGGCGCTGAGCAAGCGGCTCAAGACCATCGCCGAATTCGCCCTGGCCCATCCCGACGTGATCGCGCTGGAGACGGTTGCGGTGATCGCCGCCAAGGCCGAGGTCCAGCCCTCGGCCCTGGTCCGCTTCGCCCAGGCGCTGGGCTTCGACGGCTTCTCCGAGATGCAGCGCCTGTTCCGGGCCCAGCTGGTCGAGCGGATGCCGAGCTACGAGGCGCGCATCCGCACGCTCGACGCCCGCTTCGGCGGGGCCGAGACGCCGTCCGGCCCGCTCAACGCCTTCATCGACATCTCGGTCGGCGCGCTGGAGCGGCTGCGCGGCGATGTCGACCCCACGGTCTTCGCCCGGGCGGTCGACATCCTGGCGCGGGCCGACTGCATCCATCTGGCCGCCCAGCGCCGGTCCTTCCCGATCGCGGTCTACCTCTCCTACCTCTTGGCCCAGCTCGACCGGCCGGTGCATCTGCTCGACAATTTCGGCGGCATGCTGGCCGAGCAGTCGCGGGCGATCCGCCCGGGCGACGCGTTGTTCGTCGTCACCTTCCGCAGCTACGCCCCGGACGTGCAGGAGGTGGCGCGCCGCGCCCGCGCCGCCGGGGTGCCGATCGTCGCCATCACCGACAGCGACCTCAGCCCGGTCTATCCGATCGCCGATGCCTGCTTCGTGGTGCATGAGGGCGAGATCGACGCCTTCCGCTCGCTCTCGGCCACGCCCTGCCTGGCCCTGACCCTCGCGGTCGCGCTCGGCCGTCGGCATGAGGCGCAGGAGGGCTGAGAGGGCCGAACTCCCCCCTTTGGGTAGCTCCGTTCGCCTTGTGGCCGCCTTGATCGATATTCCTATCCTGGCGGATCCTCGATCGAGCAGCCGGGTATGTCGACGAACGCGGCTGCGGCGGGGCGTCGTGTCGCCTGCCGAAAAATGTGTCGACGCGATGCCGGCACAAGCCGTCCGGTTGCGATGGGGGCTCGATTTGCGGACATTGCAACAGGCGATGGAGCCACGGCAGAACAACTTTCACCTCTGCCGCATGATCGGCGCGCTGCTCATCCTCTTCGCGCATTCGATTGAGATCAGCGGCATGGAGCCGTTCTATCGGGAGCGTGATCCCGACTTCCATGCGGCGCTGGTGCTGATGGGCAAGAATGCGCTGCGGCTCTTCTTCGTCTTCAGCGGCATCATGGTGGCGATGAGCCTGGACAGGCGGGCCTCGCTCAGCGCCTATGCCGCGGCCCGGGTACTGCGGATCGTCCCGCCGCTGCTGCTGTTCTCCGTCGTCATGGTCTTCGTCCTCGGGCCGCTGCTGACCAGCCTGACCGTCCCAGACTATTTCAGCCGGCTGGACACATGGCTGTTCCTGCCGAAGGCGTCGAGCGGGCTGTTCGCGCCCGAATTGCCGGGCGTGTTCGAGACCGTGCCCTATCCGATCCTGGTCAACCCGTCGCTGTGGACCCTGCTCTACGAGATCATCTGCTACATCGTGCTGGCGCTGCTCTGGGGGGCCGGGTGGCTGGCGCCTCGGAGACTGCCGCCGACGCTGGCTGTCATTGCCGGCCTCTATTTCGGCATCACCTTCGGCACCGATCTCCGTCTGATCTTGCCTGTCGACGCGATGGTCGGCTTCGGCATCAGCTTCACGATCGGTGTCGCGATCTACCATTGCCGCCGCTGGTTTCCGGTGTCCCTGTGGCTGGTGGCACTGTTCTGCGGCCTGACCGTGCTGGTGCGCGGCACGCTCTGGGCCGAGCTGGCCTCGATCCTGGCCTGCATCTCGGCCGCGCTGTGGCTTGCGCTCGTTCCGAAAGGCTGGATTCTCGGCTATGGCCGGGTCGGTGAGCTGTCCTATGCCGCCTATATCTGGCACTGGCCGATCGGCCAGATCCTGATCGGCCTATGGCCCGGCCTCCTCTGGCCGCAGCTGTTCCCGCTGATGGTGCTGGTCACCGTGCCGGTGGCTTTCCTGTCCTGGACCCTGGTGGAACTGCCAGCGCTGCGCCGCGTCCCGGCGACCGCGATCCTGATCCGGCGGACGGCGGAGATGCTGCGGCTGGTCCCGCCGCGCGTGCCATCGGCGGATATGGCGGTATCGCCGGGCAACGCGCCCTAGGGAAATCGCGCAGTCAACAGCAGGGTGCCGGCGTCGGTGCAGCCGTGCAGCCGGCCGTCGTCGAGGATGCGGTCCAGCTCCATCGCCAGGTCGGGCGCCGGCGCGACGGCCTCCAGGTGCCGCCTGGCCGTCGCCTCCAGCTCGGCCAGCGATCGCGGGCTCAGCTCCAGCCGGCAGGCATAGTCGATCGCGAGCGGGCCGCAGGCGAGCAGCGGGTCGATCAGCTCGCAGGGCTTGGGGCAGGGGTTGTGGACCATGCCGAGCCGGCGGTCGATCCGCTTCCGCCAGTCGTCGAGGTCGCGCATCACCCGCTGCGACGGCAGCGCCTCGTCATACCAGCCGTCCAGCACCAGGACCGCGCGCCGGGCAACGCGCGCCGCCTCGCGCAGGGCCCGGGGCAGGTGCTCGACATGGTGGGCGACGTATTCGAGCGTCACGACGTCGAAGCTGTCCTCGGCGAAGGGCAGGGCTTCGGCCCGGCCGGGCTGGACCTCCAGCCCCGCCGCCCTGGCCCGGTCGGCTGCAGCATTCTCCGGCTCGATGCCGATGCCGCGGACCGCGCCGTCGGCTCCGACCGCCCGCAGCAGGGCGCCCTCGCCGCAACCCACATCCAGCACCGAGGCCGGGCGAAGGCTGCGCAGCACCGCCAGGAACTCCTGCTTGCCGTCGCCGGGCGGGCGCGTCGCCGGCTCCGTCCGCGGCACCATCATGGTCGGGGTCATGCGGCCTCCATCATCTGTTGCGGGAAGGCTATGCCGCCGATCAGGCTGTCCGATACCACCTCATCTGACTGAATATAGTCGCAATCGGACACCAGAGATCAGGCATGACGGAGAGTTGGATTCAGGTCGAGCGCGACCCATTCCCGGCCGGTTTCTCTGGCGCCTGGCACGACCACCCGCGGGCGCAGCTGATCTATCCGGGCCGCGGCGTCATGGTGTTGCACACGCGCCACGGGCAGTGGGTGGTGCCGCCGTTGCAGGGCTGCTGGCTGCCGGCCGGCGAGGAGCACCGGGTCGAGACCTCCGCCGGCTTCGAGATGCTCAGCGCCTATTGCCGTGGTCCGCTGCTGCGGCGGCTGCCCGAGCGTTGCGGCGTCGTCGCGGTCAGCCCGTTGCTGCGCGAGGTGATCCTGGCGCTGCAGGGCGGCGGCGCGACCGGCTGGGCACGGCAGCGCCTCTGCCTAGTCTTCGCCGACGAGCTGCGGCTGGAGCCGGCGCCCCGGCTGTTCCTGCAGCCGCTGGCCTTGCCGGCGCTGCGGGCGATCGAGGCGGCCCTGGCGGAAGATCCGGGCCATGCCGGGACGCTGGCCGGCTGGGCAGCGCTTCTGGGCACCACCACCCGATCGCTGGCCCGGGCCTTCCAGCGCGAGGCGCGGATGAGCTTCACCGCCTGGCGTCGCCAGGTCCGGCTGCGTACCGCCCTGGTCCGGCTCGCCGAGGGGGCGTCGGTGACCGCGGTGGCGCATGATCTCGGCTTCGGATCGGCCAGCGCCTTCATCCGCGATTTCCGCCGGGCCACCGGCGTGACGCCGCGACGTTATTTCCAGGCCACGGCGCCTGCCATGCGCGAAACGCCCGGGACGGACGCCTTGCCTTTCGGTAACGATGGCAGACGCCAACGTACAGCCGGAGGACGCCGCCCGTGATCCCCAACTCCACCGCCGCTCGGGACGTCGCCTACCTGCTGCACCCCTACACCAATCTCAGCGCCCATCGCGAGACCGGGCCGATGGTCGTCAGCCGTGGCAAGGGCATCCACGTCTATGACGAGGAGGGGCGCGAATACATCGAGGGGCTGGCCGGCCTGTGGTGCGCCGGGCTCGGCTTCGACCAGGAGCGGCTGGTCGAGGCGGCGACGCGGCAGATGCGGCAACTGCCCTTCTACCATGCCTTCGGCGGCAAGGTGCCGGACGTGCTGGTCGACCTGGCCGAGGCGCTGATGGCGATCGCGCCGCAGCCGTTGGAGCGGGCGCTGTTCGTCAATTCCGGCTCGGAGGCCAACGACCTTGCGGTCAAGATCGCCTGGTACGTCAACAACGCGCTGGGCCGGCCGGAGAAGAAGAAGATCATCGCCCGCCGCAAGGCCTATCACGGCGTCACCGTGATGTCGGGCAGCCTGACCGGGCTGGCCTATGCCCAGGACGGCTTCGACCTGCCGGTCGGCCGGGTGGTGCATGTCGACACGCCGCACCACTATCACGGCGCCGGGCCGGGCGAGAGCGAGGAGGACTACGCCACCCGCCTGGCGGCGCAGCTGGAGGCGACGATCCAGGCCGAGGGGCCGGAGACGGTGGCCGCCTTCATCGCCGAGCCGGTGATGGGCGCGGGCGGCGTGATCGTGCCGCCGCGCGGCTATTTCGAGAAGGTGCAGGCGGTGCTGCGCCGGCACGACATCCTGTTCATCGCCGACGAGGTGATCTGCGGCTTCGCCCGCACCGGCAACTGGTTCGGCTGCGACAGCTTCGGCATCCGGCCGGACATCATGACCGTGGCCAAGCAGCTTTCGGCCGGCTTCCTGCCGATCGCGGCGACGCTGGTCTCCGGCCCGGTGTACGAGGCGCTGGTGGCGGGCAGTGACAAGCACGGCATGTTCGGCCACGGCAACACCTATGGCGGCCATCCTGTGGCCGCGGCGGTGGCGCTGGAGACGCTGAAGATCTACCGCGAGATGGAGATCGTCGGCCGGGTCCGGCGAGTCGGCGCGGCGCTGCAGGAGGGGCTGCGCCGTTACGCCGATCATCCGCTGGTCGGCGAGGTGCGCGGCCTCGGCCTGATCGCCGGGACCGAACTGGTGGCCGACAAGGCTGCCCGGACCAATTTCGACAAGGCCCGCGGCATCGGCGCCGGGCTGGTCCGCCGGGCCCAGGCGCATGGCCTGCTGACCCGCGCCATGCCGGGCGACGTCATCGGCTTCTGCCCGCCGATGATCATCGACGAGGCCGGCGTGGCCGAGATGCTGCACCGCTTCGAGCTGGCGCTGGACGAGACCTGGTCGGCGCTGCGCGAGGCCGCGTGATGGGGTCCGATCCGTTACCCCCGATCGAGGCCGTGGTCGACCTCGCCCGCCGCGCCGGCCGGGTGGTGCTCGAGATCTACAACAGCTTCGACGGCGCCAGCCTGCGCAAGGAGGACGGCAGCCCGGTCACCGCCGCGGACCATGCCGCCGAGGCGCTGATCCTTCCCAGGCTGCGCGCGCTGCTGCCGGGGGTGCCGGTGGTGGCGGAGGAGCACTGCGCCGCCCATGGCATCCCGGCGGCGGCCGATCGCTTCTGGCTGGTCGATCCGGTCGACGGCACCAAGGAATTCCTGCGCCGCAACGGCGAGTTCACCGTCAACATCGCCCTGGTGGTGAAGGGCCTGCCGGTGCTCGGCGTGGTTGAGGCGCCGGCCTTCGACCGCCGCTTCTGGGCGGCCGGCGGCGAGGCGTGGCAGCAGCAGGGCGACGAGGCGCCCCGGCGCATCGCCGTGCGGCGGCCTCCGGCGGAGGGGTTGGTGGTGCTGACCAGCCGGTCGCATCGCGACGATTCGCGGCTGGACGATGCGCTGCGCGGCCGCCATGTCGCCGAGCGCCGGATCCTCGGCAGCTCGCTGAAGATCGCGCTGATCGCGGCGGGGGAGGCGGATCTCTATCTCCGCTTCGGCCCGACCATGGAATGGGACACCGCGGCGGCCGACGCCGTGCTGCGCGCCGCCGGCGGCGTCATCGACGACGCGTCGTCCGGCCAGCCGCTGGCCTATGCCAAGCCCGGCTTCGCCAACAGCGGCTTCGTCGCGCATGGGGCGGAAGCCGGCTGACGGCGCCTCGCCGATCCTTCCTTCGATCGTCATCCCCGCGAAAGCGGGAATCTCTATCCGGTCTGGCGGCGTAACGAGATCCCCGCTTTCGCGGGGATGACGAAGGAGTGGAGGGTTTGCCGGACCCCAGACGAAGAAAGGGGCGCCCCGAAGGACGCCCCAATCTCCCGATGGGATCTTTAAAGACCGTCTTTTACTGCAGGACGATCTCGACGCGGCGGTTCTGCGGCTCACGCACACCGTCGGCGGTCGGGACCAGCGGATCGGACTCGCCGACGCCGCGGGTGACGATCAGGCTGTCGGCAACGCCGTCCGCGACCAGCTCGCGGCGGACCGACTCGGCGCGACGCACCGACAGGGCCTGGTTGTACTTGTCCGAGCCGGCGCGGTCGGTGTGGCCGGTGACGGCGATCGACGTGGTCTTGCCCTGGAGGGCGTCAGCCGCGGCCGAGGCCACGATCTGCTTGGCTTCCGGGGTCAGACGCGAGCTGTCGAAGTCGAAGAACACCAGGTAGCTGCGGCCTTCGACGACGACCGGCTGATCGACAACCGCCGGGGCCGGGGCGAAGGTGTAGCGAACGCCGAGCAGGATGGTGTGGTTGTTGCTGCTGTCGTACTTCAGCTTGACACCGTTGTCGCTGAAGGTCGGCTCGGTGTTGCCGAGGTAGCGGTACTCAAGGTTGAAGGCGATGTTCGGCTCGAAGTTGTACGACACACCGGCGATGCCCTGATAGGCGAACTGGGTGTTGAAGTCGTTGAACTTGTTGCCGCCCTGCTTCAGCTCGGCGTTGAGCATGGCGACACCGACGCCGGCGCCGATGTACGGCACGAACGGCGAACCGAAATCGAAGTCATAGTAGCCATTGGCCATGATGCCGATGGTGCGCAGGTAGCCATTCTTGGCGAAGGTCTCGCCATTGACCTTGGCTTCCTTGACATCGTTGGTGCGCAGGCTGACTTCAGCGTCCGCACGGAACGAGCCCCAGTCGTAACCGAGATAGATGTTGCCGGCCGGGCCGACGTCGTATTCGGACTTGCCGTCGAGGTCGGTGCCCTTGACGCTGAAGTTGTCATTCTGGCGGATGTTGATGCCGGCGCCGGCACCGACATACAGGCCGGTGGCCTGAAACTCCTGCGCCATCGCCGGCGCTGCAACGAGCAGGGCGGCCGCACCGACGGCGTACATCAAGTTCTTCTTCATATCCAATACCTCGCTGATCACGGTTCAACCGAGGTCTCGTCCCCCGCTTCCTTCAAGGGCTGCGACCAGACCGCTCCCTTTGGATGTACGATGGTCGGGCTTAGACCGCAATTGAAATGGACCTTGCTGTTGCGAATTTCGCGCAGTGTTGCAGCGATGCACCACCGACCGCACGGCCATTCCCGACCGGGGTTAACTGATTGTTCGGATTTTGGAAACCGAAAAGCATCGGAGTCGGCAAGGGCGGCGCGAATGCAACAAGACCCGTCATGTCCCCGGCATCGGGCGGCATTCACAGAATTCAGAGATTTATGAACAAATCCAAGAAGATGGGTCGGAGATCTGCGGCCGGATGGTGCTTCGGCCCCGTTGCCGGGGTCGCCCGGCGGAGTCGCGTCGGGCCACGGTCCCGGAGGAACCGCCCGACTCCAGTGAATCACCTGTCCTCAGCGCAGCCGGTCCCGCACCAGCCGGGCGATGCCGGCGGCGCGCTGCTCGACTGTGGCCAGCAGACGGTCGCGGCTGTCGGCATAGACCTGGCGGCGGGCGGAGTCGTCGAGGCCGCGCAGATTGACGTCGACGGCATAAAGCACCGCCTCGACCGCCCCGCGCAGCGTCGCGGCGCCGGCGCCGACGTCGCTGACGATCTGGGTGGCGGCCAGCGTGGCGGCCTGGTTGGCCAGGTCGATCCCCTCCAGCGCGGTCTGCGCCGCGTTCAGCGGCACCTCGGTGGCGGCGATGGTCGCTTCCCGCAGCGCGTCGCGGCGCACTGCCTTCTCCGCCTCGGTCGCCTTCGGCAGCTTCAGCGCCGCCATGAAGGCGTCGAACACGGCGACATCGGCCTCGGCATGGGCCGACAGCTCGGCGATCAACCGTTCGCCCGAGAGGATCAGGGTGTCGAGGAAGCTCCGGTCGGCCGCCTTGTTGGCGGTGATGCGCAGCGCCATCACCACCAGGCCGAGGCCGAGCGTCGCCGACACCATGGCCGCGGACCCGCCGCCCGGGGTCGGCGAATCGCTGGCCAGCGTGTCGCGGAAGGTGGCGAGCGGCCAGCGCCACAGGCTGTCTTCGGTCTCGGTCATCACACCCTCCTGGCGCGGCGCTGCAGCTGCACGGCCTGCAGCAGGTTGCTGAAGATCAGGGTCGCGGTCAGCGGCCCGACGCCGCCCGGCACCGGCGTCAGCGCCGCCACGACCGGGCGGACGCTGTCGGCGTCGACATCGCCGACAACCCGGCCGTCGACCACCGAGATGCCGGCGTCGACCACCACCTGGCCCGGCCGGACCATGGCCCCGGTGACCAGGCCGGGCCGGCCGGTGGCGACGAAGACGATGTCGGCGGCGGCGACCGCGGCGGCCAGGTCGCGGGTGCGGCTGTGGCACACCGTCACCGTGGCGTCGCGGTTGACCAGCATCGGGGCCAGCGCCCGGCCGACGGCGCGGCCGCGGCCGACCACGACAGCCCGCGCGCCCTTCAGGTCGGCGGCGGTCTCGGCCAGCTGGATGCAGGCGGCCGGGGTGGCCGGCAGCAGCGCGTCGGCCTCGCGCCCGGCGGCGATCAGGCCGAGATTGTGCGGCGTCAGCCCGTCGACATCCTTGAGCGGGTCAAGCTGCCGGATGGCGACCTCGACATCCAGCCCGGCGGCCAGCGGCAGCTCCAGCAGGATGCCGTGGACGCCCGGATCGGCCGACAGCGCGGCGATGCGGGCGTCGAGCGCGGCCTGCCCGCCGGCGGGATCGACCGTCTCGACCCGGAAGCCCAGGCCCAGCGTGTCGGCGGTGCGCTGCTTGGCGGCGGCGTAGCGGGCGACCGCGGCGTCCTCGCTGGCCACCACCACGGCCAGGCAGGGGCGCAGTCCCGGCGGCGTCTCCGCCTGGATCCGCGATCGGATCCGCTCCGCGATCGGCTTGCCCAGCAGGGCGGCGGCTTCGGCCATGGCGAGGTCCCGTTGAGGCGTCCGGCCCGGCATACACCATCGCGGCGCGGCCCGGCTCGACATTTCCACCGGACAAGGCCATAACGCCGCCGTCCCGCGCCACTGGGGCCGCGACACCGATCGGCCGATTCGCGGCGAGACGCGGATTTGGCCCGGAGCAGACCATGGTCCCCGTCCTGTTCGCGCTCGGCACCAATCTCGGCGACCGCGAGGCCAATCTGCGCCTGGCGATCGCCTGGCTGCGCCGCGAGACGGCGGTCGACGCCGTCTCCGCCGTCTATGAGACGGCGCCGATGTACGACACCGACCAGGACAGCTTCCTCAACATGTGCGTCGCCGCCCGCACCGGCCTCGCGCCCGAGGCGCTGCTGGCGCGGCTGAAGGCGGCGGAGGCGGAGATCGGCCGGGTTCCCAGCCGCCCCAACGGGCCGCGGCTGATCGATCTCGACCTGCTGCTCTATGGCGACCGCATCGTCGACCGGCCGGATCTGGCGGTGCCGCATGCGCGGATGGCGGAGCGCGGCTTCGTCCTGGCCCCCGCCGCCGATGTCGCCGCCGGCTGGATCCATCCGGTCGAGGGCCGCAGCGTGGCCGAGCTGCTGCTTGCGCTGGGCCCGCTTCCCGGCGTGGTCCGGCGCGACGACCTGCGGCTGGGCTAAGCGCCCTCCGCCGGCGCTGGGCCGGCCGAGCCGCGCTCGACCAGCTCCGGCACCCCCAGCTGCGACGGCGGCGTCTCGCCGCGCAGCAATGCCAGGGCCTGCTCGGCCAGGCGCTCGCCGAAGGGGCGCAGCGAAGTGCGGAAGGTGGTCAGCGGCGGATTGGCGAGCGCCGCGATCGGGATGTCGTCGCAGCCGATGATCGAGATATCGACGCCGACCAGCAGGCCGGCGGCGCGCACCGCTTCGGCGGCGCCGAAGGCCATCTCGTCATTGCCGCACAGGATCCCGGTCGGCCGCCGCGGCAGCGCCAGCAGGGCCGCGGCCTGGCGCCGGCCGGTCTCGGCGGTGTAGTCGCCGCAGCGGTGCCAGGCGGGGTCGGCTTCCAGCCCGGCCTCGGCCAGCGCGTCCTGCCAGCCAAGCAGACGCTGCCGGCTGCCATTGACCTGCGCCGGGGTGTTGATCAGGCCGATGCGGCGATGGCCGCGGGCCGCCAGCCAGGCGGTCGCAGCCCGGCCGCTGGCCCGGTGGTCGGCGTCGACGAAAGGCGTATCCGGCTGCTCGCCGTCGCGGCCGAGCATGACGAAGGGAAAGTCCAGCCGGCGCAGATAGGCGGCGCGCGGATCGTCGACCCGGACGCGGGTCAGGATCACGGCGTCGACCCGCCGACCCTCGACCAGCCGGCGCAGCACCTCGATTTCCTGGCAGTCCGGCGCGGCGCCGGCGACCAGCACGGCGTAGCCGGCCGGCGCCAGCACCGCGTCGATGCCGGTCAGGAGCGGCAGGAAATAGCTGTCGACCAGGCCGGCCGGCGACGGCGTCAGCAGGAAGCCGACCGCGTCGGCCCGGCCGCGGCGCAGGGTGCGGCCGAGCGCGTTCGGCGTGTAGCCGACCTCCGCCGCCGCCGCCAGCACCCGCTTGCGGGTTTCGTCGGCCACGTCGCTATGGCCGTTGAGGGCGCGGGAGACGGTGTAGGTCGACAATCCGAGCGACCGGGCGAGTTCGACGATGCCCACCCGTTTGCGATCCGCCATGCACCCGTCCCGTCGTCAGTCCTCAAGGCCGGCGAACAGCAGCACCATCGCTGCGGTCGAGGAGACGTCGGCGCCGCCGATCCCCTCGCCGGTGATCGGGTCGAAGTATTCGCGGAAGCCGCTGCGCGCGGCAACGGCCATGCTGTCGCGGCGGATGCGCGCCGCCAGGTCCCGCCGGCCGGCGCGCCGGATCCCGTCATACAGCATCCAGTTGAACGGCAGCGAGACCGGGCCGCGCCGAGGTTGCCTGGGGTCGAATTCGGGCTGGCCGGGCTCGAAGCTCGGCACCGCGATAGTGGCCTGGTCCAGCCAGAGCTCCAGCCGGGCCGGCAGGGCCGGGTGCCGCGCCGCCAGCGCCGGATCGGCGTAGAGCGGCAGCAGACCGCCGATGCCGGGCTGGCGGATCGGCTGCCCGCTGCCGGCGTCGCGCGAATGGTAGGCGCCGTCGATATTGTCCCAGCATGCTTCCAGCGCTGCCCGGGTCCCCGCGATCATGCGGTCGACCTCGACCATGCCGGCGCGGTCGTCGATCATGTCGAGCAGGAAGCGCAGGTCGCGGTTGGCGCGCTGCAGGATGGCGTTGAAGCCGATATCGGCGACGCGGAACGGGGTCGCCGCGTCCCAGGTCGAGCTGCCCGCCATCCCGCTCTCCTCGGGATCGATGATCGCCGCCAGCCCGGTGCCCTCGGGATCCCGCGCCGCGGCGAACCAGCGGTGCCAGGCCAGCAGCTTCGGCGCCAGGATCCGCAGGCGGGGGCGCGACCGCCGCACCCCGAAGCGCTCGAACAGATGGCGGGCGGCGGTGGCAGTGACCGGCGGGTGGGTCAGGCCGGGGGCCGCTGCCTCGCTTGCGACATCGCCGGACTCGTCGCCGTGAAGCAGAAGGTGCGACACCATGCCGTCCGGCTCCTGACCGGCCAGCAGGGTCTCGATCTCGGTCCAGGCGCGGTCCTCGTCGAACTGGGCGAGGCCGAACGCGATCAGGCTCGAATCCCAGTTCCGCTGCGCAGCGCGGGGGCTGGCGGCGGTCGGCACGGTGTGGTCGCCCCGGTCATTGGCCCGGAGGACGGCGATGGCGGCCTCGGTCAGCTCTGTGGTCATGCGCTCGCGGTCGGTTTCGGCGGGCCGGCAACGGCGGCGAGTGATTATATAAATGTTTGTTAAAAATAAACATAAAAGCAAGACGAAGCAGCGGGTCTCTACCGCGAGCCCCCTTTACCGCGAGGCGGGGGACAGCCACACTGACCGGCATGAGGCGCTTCGCGTCATGCGCCCCCGTCATCGTCCTGGCGGCATGGGGGTTGGCCGCCAACGCGGCAGAGATGACGGTCGCGGGGATCACCTTCAGCGACGCGGAAGGCGGCTTCGTGCTCGAATCGGCGACCGGGACCGGGCGGCTCGACGACCCTTTCGTGGTGGTCGAGCGGATCACCGGCAAGGGCGAGGCGGCGCTGACCGTCAGCGGGCTGACGCCGGCCTTCGGCAATCGCGTCGGCACCGCGCATCTCGCCGGCTTCGCTTTGGTCAAGGTGGTGCGCAACGACACCTCGGAGACCTGGCGCGACTTCCCGGTCGAGCTGCAGGAGCAGCGCGGCGACCAGAGCCCCTATGGCGACGGCCTGTCCTTCGCCCAGGCGCCGGAGGCGGTTCGCGGCATCCGCGCCGACCGCTTCACCGCGGCCCAGATGTATGACGAGCCGCGCGACATGGTGCTGTTCCACGACGGCACGGTGCCGCCGGGCGGGACGGTGGTGCTGCGTGTCGTGGTCACCGACAACACCCCGTCCGGCAGCTTCTACGTCGTGCAGCGCCGGATCCAGCCGACCGCGTCCCTGCCGCCGCCGCGGCGCGTTGCCAGGGCCGGGCCATGAGCGGCGCCCTGCGCCGTGCGGCGATGGCCGGCCTGCTGCTGTGCCTGGGACTTGCGGGCGCGGCGCAAGCGGGCGAGGTCTCGACCGCGGGGCTGGTGTTCAGCGATGCCGAGGGCGGCTTCGTGCTCGAATCGGCCAGCGGGACCGGACGGCTCGACGATCCCTTCGTGGTGGTCGAGCGGATCACCGGCAACGGCGAGGCGGCGCTGACCATCACCGGGCTGACCACCGGCTTCGGCAACCGCATCGCCACGGCCCATCTCACCGGCTTCGCCCTGACCAAGATCGTGCGCAACGATACCAACCAGACCTGGCGCGACTTTCCGGTCGAGCTGGAGCGGAAGCGCGGCGAAGGCAGCACCTATGACGACGGCTTGTCCTTCGCCCAGGGGCCGCATGTGTCGCGCTCGATCTGGGCCGAGGGCTTCGCCTCCGGCCGGGTGATCGACGAGCCGCATGACGGCCTGGTCTTCGAGGGCGGCAGCATCCCGCCCGGCGGCACGGTGACGCTGCATCTGGTGGTCACCGACAACATGCCGGCCGGGCCGATCTACCTGGTGCAGCGCCGCCTGGCGCCGACCGCGCTGTTGCTGCCCGGCCGGCGCCGGATGGGTGCAACGCCGTCCTGACCCCGGCCCTGCCCCCTGGCTGGCGGCGCCGGTCCTCGCTATATCCAACGGGCCCGGCACGACCGGCCGGGCCGGGACGAGGCCCATGCAGATCTTCCGCCACACCGAGAACCTGCCGGCAGCGGCGCGCGGCGCGGTGGTCGCCATCGGCAATTTCGACGGCGTGCATCGCGGCCACCAGACCGTGGTCGCGGCGGCCCAGGCCGAGGCGCGGAGGATCGGCGTGCCGCTCTGCGTGCTCAGCTTCGAGCCGCATCCGCGCAGCCTGTTCCGTCCCGACGACCCGCCGTTCCGGCTGACCCCGTTCCGGATCAAGGCGCGGCTCCTGGAGGCGCTGGGCGTCGACCTGCATGTGGTGCTGCATTTCGACCGGGCCTTCGCCGCCCGCTCGGCCGAGGATTTCATCGAGACCGTGCTGGTCCGGTCGCTCGGCGCCCGCCATGTCGTGGTCGGCTATGATTTCTGCTTCGGCCACCGCCGCGCCGGCACGCCGGAGACGCTGACCGCCTTCGGCCGGCGGCTCGGCTTCGGCGTCACCATCGTCACCCAGGCCTCGGACGAGACGGGCGGCCTGTTCTCCTCCAGCCGGGCGCGCGAGCTGCTGGCCGAAGGCGACACCCACGGCGCCGCCGAGATCCTGGGCCGACCGTGGGAGATCGAGGGCCGGGTCGAGCATGGCGACAAGCGCGGCCGCGAGCTCGGCTTCCCGACCGCCAATGTCGAGCTCGGCGACTTCCTGCGCCCGGCCTACGGCATCTATGCGGTGCGCTGCGCCGTGGACGAGGGCGGGCCGCTGGACTGGCATGACGGCGTCGCCAATCTCGGCATCCGGCCGATGTGGCGGACCGAGGCGCCGCTGCTCGAGGCCTATCTGTTCGACTTCTCCGGCGACCTCTACCACCGCCATCTGCGGGTGCAGCTGGTGGAATGGCTGCGCGGCGAGGAGAAATTCGACTCGCTCGAGGCCCTGGTCGCCCAGATCGACCGCGACTGCGAGGCCGCGCGCCAGGTTCTGGCCCGCTAGCGCGTCGCTCCCCTGCGGCATCGCCATCGGTCGGCTACAATGGCGGCGATGGTTCGAGTCGGTTTTTAATCCGCATTCCGGGGAGAATTCTGCGATGGCCACCATTATCGGCACGAATGGCGACGATGTCCTGAGCGGCGGCGGCGGCGACCAGGTCTTCGGGCTCGACGGCAACGACCAGTTGTTCGGCTTCGGCGGGTCGAACAACCTCTTCGGCGGTGCCGGCAACGATGTTCTGGACAACACGGGTGCGGGCGACCACGGCAGCTTCATCAGCACGCTCGAGGGGGGCGCGGGCGCCGATAAGATCCTGGGCAGCAGCGGGGTCGTGGACTACGCGTCCTATGCGAGCTCCAGCGCCGGCGTCACTGTCAATCTGGGGGCGCACACCGCCTCCGGCGGGGATGCCCAGGGCGACTCGCTCTCCAATCTCGACGGGCTGATCGGCTCGGCCTTCGACGACGTTCTGTCCGCCGATCCCAATCTTCACTCCTATCTCGAAGGTGGCGCCGGGGATGACGTGCTCACCTTGAACGGGGGTAGCGGTTCGATGGAGGGCGGGGCCGGGGCCGACACCTTCATTGGCGGTGCGCCGGGCAGTCGCTTCGCCGCCATCGTCTTCTATACCGACTCATCGTCCGGTGTGACCATCAACTTGGCCACCGGCATGGGTTCCGGCGGCGACGCCGAGGGCGATGTGCTGCAGGACATCTACTGGGTCGTCGGCTCCGGACATGACGACATCCTGATCGGCGGCGGCCAGGGTGATGACTTCAGGGGCGAAGGCGGCGACGATGTGTTCCGGGGCGGGGGAGGCGCCGACAGCCTGTCCGGTGGCGACGGCCTGGATACCGCCGACTATTCGTTCGCCGCCGCCCGGGTCGCCGTGGATCTCGTCACCGGCGGAACCGCTGGCGAGGCGACAGGGGACAGCTATCAGTCGATCGAGATCCTTCGGGGCACGAACTTCAACGACTTCCTGCGTGGAGACGCCGGCGCGAATGAGCTGGAGGGCGGCGCCGGCGCCGACGTTCTGGACGGGCTCGGCGGCATCGACACCGCCAGCTATGTGCATTCCACCGCCGGCGTCACGGTCAGCCTCGCCAGCGGGGCGGGGTTCGGGGGTCACGCCCAGGGCGACACGTTGACCGGCTTCGAAAATCTTCGCGGCAGCGCCTTCGCCGACACCCTGGCCGGCGATGCCGGCGACAACACGCTGGAAGGCGGCGCGGGGGCGGACACGCTCTACGGCAGCGCCGGGATCGACACCGCGTCCTATGCCCATTCGGCCACGGGAGTGCAGTTGGATCTCGGCTCCGAGACCGGGACCGGCGGCGACGCCCAGGGCGACCGCCTCATCGGCTTCGAAAACCTGATCGGGTCGGACCATGACGATGTGCTGAGGGCCGGCCAGTTCCCCAGCACCTTGTCGGGCGGGGCGGGCGACGACATCCTCAGGGGCGCTTCCGGCGGCGGCACTCCGGCGGACATCTTCGATGGCGGAGCCGGCTTCGACAGCGTTCTGTACAGTTCCTTCGGCGTCACGTGGGTCGACCTGCAGCTCGGCATCGGGATCGCGGGTTTCAGCCTGAACGACACTTTCATCAGTATCGAGGGCCTGACCGGGTCGAGCGCGGATGACAGGCTGCTCGGCAGCAATGTCGACAACATCTTCTACGGCATCGACGGCAACGACATCCTCTCGGGCCGCGCCGGCGCCGACATCCTGTCCGGCGGCGCCGGGGCCGACCAGCTGGATGGCGGTGCCGGCAGCGATATCGCCAGCTATTACACCGGCATTCTCGGGGTTTCGGTCAACCTGACGACCGGCACGGTCAGCGGCGGCGATGCCGCCGGCGACACGCTGACCAGCATCGAGGGCCTCTCCGGCAGCAATCTGGCCAAAGACATCCTGGCCGGGAATGCGGGCGCCAATGTGCTGCGGGGCTGGGGCGGCGACGATGCCCTCACCGGGGCCGGCGGCAAGGACACGCTCCTCGGCGGCGCCGGGGCCGACCGCTTCATCTACGGCAGCGTGTCCGACAGCGCGGTCGGCGCCGGTGCCGACGTGATCCGCGACTTCAGCCACGCCCAGGGCGACCGCATCGACCTGTCGGCGATCGACGCCGACACCGGTACTGCCGGGAACCAGGCCTTCAGCTTCATCGGCACCGCCCTTTATTCGGGCGTCGCCGGCCAGCTGCGCACCCACTCCGACGGCGCCGTCACCACCATTGCCGGCGACGTCAACGGCGACGGCGTCTCCGACTTTCACATCCAGCTCATCGGCTCCATCGGCGTCGTCGCCGGCGACTTCGTGCTCTGACCGCGACGGGGCCGGGCGGCGCCGCCGTCCGGCCCGCGACTCCGCGCGCCTTGACCCCGGGCGCTGGTCCGGTACGATAGAACCCATGCGCAAGCTGGCCGCCCTGTTCCGAATTATCCGCCCGGCCCTCTGACGGGGGTCGGGTCACCGCGCCGCGCGCACCCCTCGCATCCTGCTGCCCACCGGCCCGTCCGGTCGTTCGGCTGGCATCCGATCGTCAAAGCGGGTATTGAGCCCCGCGTGGATCCACGAGCCCTCATGTCATGACCGCCCAGCCTGCCGAGACACCGGGCACCGCCCCGGCTGCTGCCGACTATCGATCCACCGTCTTCCTGCCGAAGACGGATTTCCCGATGCGTGGCGGCTTGCCCCAGAAGGAGCCGGAGCTGCTGGCCCGCTGGGCGGAGACCGACCTGCTGGGCCGGATCCGCGCCGCCTCGAAGGGGCGTGAGAAGTTCGTGCTGCATGACGGCCCGCCCTACGCCAATGGCGACATCCATATCGGCCATGCCGTCAACAAGATCCTGAAGGACATCGTCGTCCGCACCCGGCAGATGCTGGGCCGGGATTCGGTCTATGTCCCGGGCTGGGACTGCCACGGGCTGCCGATCGAGTGGAAGATCGAGGAGAAGTACCGCAAGGCCGGCCAGGACAAGGACGCGGTGCCGGTGCTGCAGTTCCGCGAGGAATGCCGCGCCTTCGCCAAGCATTGGGTCGGGGTGCAGTCGGAACAGTTCCAGCGCCTCGGCGTGATGGGCGACTGGGCCGACCCCTACCTGACCATGACCGATCCGGCCGAGGCGCAGATCGTCCGCGAGATCCACAAGTTCCTGCTCAATGGCGGGCTGTATCGTGGGCTGAAGCCGGTGCTGTGGTCGGTGGTGGAGAAGACCGCCCTGGCCGAGGCCGAGGTCGAGTACCAGGACATCACCTCGGACATGGTCTGGGTGCGCTTCCCGCTGGCCAAGGCGTCGCGGCCGTCGCTCGAAGGCGCTGCGGCGGTGGCCTGGACCACCACGCCCTGGACCCTGCCGGCCAACCGCGCCATCGCCTATGGCGCGGATTTCGAATACGGCGTCTACCGGGTCGACACCGTTGCCGAGGGCAGCCTGGCCAAGCCGGGCGAGACCCTGCTGCTGGCCACGGCGCTGGCCGATGCGGTGGCGAAGGACCTCGCCGTCACCGGCTGGACCGCGATCGACAGGTTCCCCGGCTCGGAGCTCGCCGGCTCGGTCGCCCGCCATCCGCTGGCGGGGCAGGGCTATGAGTTCGAGGTGCCGTTCCTGCCCGGCGGCCATGTCACGGTCGATGCCGGCACCGGCCTGGTCCACACCGCGCCCAGCCACGGCGCCGACGACTTCGACCTCGGCCGCGCCCACGGCATCCCCGCCAGCGATACGGTGACCGAGGACGGCCGCTACCATCCCAGCGTGCCGCTGTTCGCCGGCCATGTGATCTATCGGCCCGACGGCAAGAAGGGCGATGCCAACAAGGTCGTCACCGCGGCGGTCGAGGCTGCCGGCGGCCTCTTGGCCCGCGGCCAGATCCGCCACTCCTACCCGCACAGCTGGCGGTCCAAGGCGCCGCTGATCTTCCGCGCCACGCCGCAATGGTTCATCTCGATGGAGACGAACGGGCTGCGCGAGACGGCGCTGGCGGCGCTGAAGCAGACCCGCTTCGTGCCGGAGCAGGGCTATAACCGCCTGTCCTCGATGATCGAGAGCCGGCCGGACTGGGTGATCAGCCGCCAGCGCGCCTGGGGTGTGCCGATCGCGATCTTCGTCGACAAGGCGACCGGCGAGCCGTTGCGCGACACCGCGGTGTGCCAGCGCATCGCCGCGGCCTTCGAGCTCGAAGGCGCCGACGCCTGGTACAAGCACGACGCCCAGTTCTTCCTCGGCAACACCTTCAAGGCCGAGGATTACGAGCAGGTCCTCGACATCGTCGACGTCTGGTTCGAATCCGGCTCGACCCACGCCTTCGTGCTGGAGCAGCGGCCGGATCTGAAATGGCCGGCCGACCTGTATCTCGAGGGTTCCGACCAGCATCGCGGCTGGTTCCACTCCTCGCTCCTGGAAAGCTGCGGCACCCGCGGCCGGGCGCCCTATGACGCGGTGCTGACCCATGGCTTCGTGCTCGACGAGCAGAGCCGGAAGATGTCGAAGTCGCTCGGCAACGTGGTTGCGCCGCAGACGGTGGTCGACCAGTCGGGCGCCGACATCCTGCGCCTGTGGGTGGTCTCGACCGACTATTCCGAGGATATGCGCGTCGGCAAGGAGATCCTGAAGTATCAGGCCGACGCCTATCGCCGGCTGCGCAACACGCTGCGCTACCTGCTGGGCGCCCTCGACGGCTTCCAGGAGACCGAGCGCCTGCCCGCCGCCGAGCTGCCGGAGCTGGAGCGCTGGGTGCTGCACCGGTTACGGGAGCTGGACGGCACCATCCGCCGGGCGATCGAGGCCTACGACTTCCACGCCATGTCCACGGCGCTGCACAATTTCTGCGCCGTCGACCTGTCGGCCTTCTATTTCGACATCCGCAAGGACTCGCTGTACTGCGACCGGCCGGACGATCCGCGCCGCCGCGCGGTGCGCACCGTGCTCGACATCCTGTTCGACCACCTGACGGTGTGGCTGGCGCCGATCCTCTGCTTCACGGCGGAAGAGGCGTGGCTGGCCCGGCATGGCGACGGCCCCGAGGTCAGCGTCCATCTCCGCACCTTCCCGGAGGTGCCGGACGCCTGGCAGGACGACGCCCTGGCGGCGCGCTGGGCCCGGCTGCGCGACCTGCGCCGGGTGGTCACCGGCGCGATCGAGCTGAAGCGTGGGGAGAAGCAGATCGGCTCGTCTCTGCAGGCCCATCCGGTGGTGCATGCCGGCGCGGCCGAGGCCGAGCTACTGCGCAGCCTCGACTTTGCCGAGATCTGCATCACCTCGGGCCTGACGGTCGAGACCGGTGCGGTGCCGGAGGGGGCCTTCACCCTGGCCGATGTGCCGGGCGTCGGCGTTGTCGTCGCCTCGGCCGAAGGCCAGCGCTGCGACCGCTGCTGGAGGGTCCTGCCCGAGGTCGGCACGGTCGCGGCCCATCCGGATCTGTGCGTCCGCTGCGCCGATGCGGTGGATGCAGCCGGGGCCTCGGCATGACCGAGCCAAGGCTGTTTCGCCAGGGCCTGATCGTCGCCGTGCTGATCCTGGTCGCCGACCAGCTCAGCAAATGGTGGGTGCTGAAGGTCCTGTTCGGCCTGGCCGAGCCGATCACCACGGCCAGCTGGGCGCCGCCGATCCGGATCACCGGCTTCCTCGATTTCGCCATGGTCTGGAACTATGGAATCAGCTTCGGTCTCCTCGCCGGCGACGCGCCGCTGGTGCGCTGGGGGCTGTCGGCGGTCGCGGTCGCCGTCGTCGCCGGCCTCGTGGCGTGGCTGTGGCGCAACGATCGCGGCCTCGTCGCCTTCGGCGTCGGGCTGATCATCGGCGGGGCGATCGGGAATGTGATCGACCGGCTGCGCTTCGGCGCCGTCGCCGATTTCTTGCATTTTCACGCCGGGGAGTATTCTTTCTGGGTGTTCAACGTGGCCGACAGCGCGATCAGCATCGGGGTGATGCTGCTGATCGCCGACAGCCTGTTCGGTCGGCGCACGCACCCGGTGACGGCGCAGCAGAGGGACAGATCGTGAGCGGGCAGTCTCGTTTTCTCCAGTCCACCACTCTTTCGCAGCCCGGCCGGGCGCGGCGGGGCCGGCTGGTCACGCTGACCGGCCTGGTCGTCGCCACCCTGGCCGTCGCCGGCTGCGGCGGCAGCCAGACCGTGCAGGAGATGATCGGCTACGACCGGTCGACTCCGGACGAGTTCGCGGTGATGCCTCGTGCGCCGCTGGCCATGCCGGCCTCGATGGAGGAGTTGCCGCCGCCGACGCCGGGCGCGCCGCGGCCGCAGGAGGCCCAGCCGCGCGAGCAGGCCGAGGCGATCCTGTTCGGCCAGGGCCAGAAGGTGACGCGCGAGGCGGCCCCGTCTGCGGGTGGGGCGGGCGCGTCGGCGGTCCTGGCCAAGGCCGGGCAGGCGCAGCCGGACATCCGCACCACCGTCGACCAGGAGACGACGCAGATCGCGGCCGACGAGGACGGCCTGGTCGACCGGCTGATGTTCTGGAACTCGAAGCCGCTGCCCGGCACCGTGGTCGACCCCTACAAGGAATCGGCGCGGCTCAACACCAATGCCGAGGCCGGCAAGCCGCTGACCACCGGCGACACGCCGATCATCATCCGCAAGCGCCAGGCACCGCTCGAAGGCCTCGTCCCGAGCTTCTGAGGATAGAGTCGACAGGCCGGCACCCGCCGGCCCGTCCTGTTTGTGATCCGACACGCTGCCGCACCGGAGGCGCCCGCCCATGTCCGATCTGACCCGCTCGCCCGCCTGGACCGCGCTCGACGCGCACCGCAAGACGATGGAGGGCGTGCATATGCGCGACCTCTTCGCCGCCGACCCGAAGCGCTTCGACCGCTTCTCGTTGCGCCTCGGCGAGGTGCTGCTCGACTATTCCAAGAACCGGGTGACCGAGGAGACGCTGGGCCTCCTCTTCGCCCTGGCCCGCCAGCAGGACGTCGAGGGCTGGCGCGACCGCATGTTCGCCGGCGACCTGATCAACGGCACCGAGCACCGCGCCGTGCTGCACACCGCGCTACGAGCCGAGCTGACCGGCGCGATCGCGGTCGACGGCGAGAACGTGCTGCCCGAGGTGGCGGCGGTGCTGAAGCACATGCGCGAATTCTCCGACGCGGTGCGCGACGGCAGCTGGACCGGCTACACCGGCAAGCCGATCACCGACGTCATCAACATCGGCATCGGCGGCTCCGACCTCGGGCCGGTGATGGTGTCCGAGGCGCTGGTGCCCTACCAGCATCCGCGCATCACGCTGCATTTCGTCTCCAATGTCGACGGCACCCATATCGCCGAGACGCTGAAGCGGATCGACCCCGAGACCAGCCTGTTCCTGATCGCGTCGAAGACCTTCACGACACAGGAGACGCTGACCAACGCCCACACCGCACGGCGCTGGTTCCTGAAGTCCGGCGCGCCGGAGGCGGCGATCGCCAAGCATTTCGCCGCCCTGTCGACCAATGCGGCCGAGGTGTCGAAATTCGGCATCGACACCGCCAACATGTTCGGCTTCTGGGACTGGGTCGGCGGCCGCTACTCGGTGTGGTCGGCGATCGGCCTGCCGGTGATGATCGGCATCGGCGCCGACGCCTTCGAACGCTTCCTGGCCGGCGGCCGCGCCATGGATGCGCATTTCCGCTCGGCGCCGCTGGAGCAGAACCTGCCGGCGGTGATGGGCGTGCTCGGCGTCTGGTACGGCAATTTCTTCGACGCCCAGACCCATGCCGTGCTGCCCTACGACCAGTATCTGCACCGGCTGCCGGCCTATCTGCAGCAGGCGGACATGGAGTCGAACGGCAAGTCGGTCGACCGCCAGGGCCACCGGGTCGACTACCAGACCGGGCCGGTGATCTTCGGCGAGCCCGGCACCAACGGCCAGCACTCCTTCTACCAGTTGATCCACCAGGGGACGAAGGTCATCCCCTGCGACTTCATCGCCCCGGTGGAAAGCCACAACCCGGTCGACGACCACCACCCGATCCTGCTGTCCAACGTCCTGGCCCAGACCGAGGCCCTGATGGTCGGCAAGACGCCGGACCAGGTGCGGGCCGAGCTGACCAAGGGGGGCATGTCCGGCGCGGCGCTGGAGGCGCTGCTGCCGTTCAAGGTGTTCGAGGGCAACCGCCCGTCCAACACCATCCTGGTGCGGACCATCGACCCCTATACGCTCGGCCTGCTGGTCGCGCTGTACGAGCACAAGATCTTCGTCCAGGGCACCATCTGGAACATCTACTCCTTCGATCAGTGGGGGGTGGAGCTGGGCAAGCAGCTGGCCAAGGCCATCCAGCCCGAGATGCTGGGCGAGAAGGCGCCGGGGCCGCATGACAGCTCGACCCTCGGCCTGCTCGCCGCGATCCGCGACTGGTCGTGATCTCGCCGGCCGATCCATATCGAACGCATATGGATCGGCCGGAATCACACTATTGGACATGATGGCAGCCTCGGCTCATCTGTAGGGGCACCCCGCCCGCGAGCCGAGGACATGCCATGGCCGACTGGAACCCAGCCCTCTACCGCCGCTACGAGGACGAGCGCACCCGCCCGGCCCGCGACCTGCTGGCCCGGGTCGAGCTCGATCCGCCGGAGGCCGGCCGGCCGCTGGTGATCTACGATCTCGGCTGCGGCCCCGGCAATTCGACCGAGCTCTTGGTCGAGCGGTTCCCGGGGGCGGAGATCACCGGCGTCGACAGCTCGGAGGCGATGCTGGCCGATGCCCGCGCGCGCCTGCCGGGCTGCCGCTTCGAGCGGCACGACGTCGCCGCATGGCGGCCGCCGCAGGCCCCGGACCTGATCTACGCCAACGCCACGCTGCAATGGCTGCCGGAGCATGAGGCGCTGGTGCCGCGGCTGTTCGGCCTGCTGGCGCCCGGTGGCGTGCTGGCGGTGCAGATGCCCGACAACCGCGAGGAGCCGACGCACCGGCTGATGCGCGCGGTGGCGGGCGAGGGGCCGTGGAAAGAGACGATCGGCGAGGCCGCGCTGGTGCGCACCAAGATCCTGCCGCTCGACTCCTATTACGACCTGCTGGCGCCGCTCGCGGCCGAGACCGATGTCTGGCGCACCGCCTACCAGCACCCGATGGCGTCCGCGGAGGCGATCGTCGACTGGGTGCGCGGCACCGGTCTCCGGCCCTTCATCGACCCGCTGACCGAGGCCCAGCGCGCCGGCTTCCTGGCGGACTATACGAGCCGCATCGCCGAGGCCTACCGGCCCAAGACGGATGGCAGGCTGCTGCTGGCCTTCCCGCGGCTTTTTGTCGTCGCCCGCCGCCCGCGCTAGGTCTTTCCCGCGTCGCGGCGGGGCACCACATGGGCAGGGACAGACCACGACGATGGAGCCCGCCATGTCGATCACCCATCTCGCCGCGATCGGGTCGCTGCTCAGCGTCCTGCTCCTGCTCGCCGCCTGCGAAGGCATTGAGGTCAAGCCCTATTCGCGTGGCGGCGGAGGCTCCAGCCTGGGGGCAGGGAGCAGCGGTCGTCATTGAGGCCTCCGCGATCCCGTGACAGGATCGCGGCATGGCTCTCCATCTCTGCCACACCTGCGGCACCCAATATCCCGACAGCCCGGCGCCTCCGGCCGCCTGCCCGATCTGCGAGGACGAGCGGCAATACGTGCCGGAATCCGGGCAGAGCTGGCTGACCCTGGAGCAGCTGCGGCGCGATCACCGCAACAGCTTCACCGCGATCGAGCCCAGCCTCGACCAGGTCCTGGTCGAGCCGGAATTCGGCATCGGCGAGCGCGCCTTCCTGGTCCGGCTGCCCGAAGGCGGCGTGGTGATGTGGGATTGCGTGGCGCTGCTCGACGACGCCACGGTGGCGGCGATCCGGGCGCTGGGCGGGCTCCGCGCCATCGCCATCTCGCATCCGCACTACTACACCACGATGGTGGAATGGGCGCAGGCCTTCGGCTGCCCGGTCCATCTCCATGCCGATGACCGGGAATGGGTGCAGCGGCCCGACCCGGCCCTGTCCTTCTGGCCGGGCGAGACCCTGGCGCTGGCCGACGGCCTCACCGTCATCCGCTGCGGCGGCCATTTCGCCGGCGCTTCGGTGCTGCACTGGGCGGCGGGGGCGGAGGGGCGCGGCGTGCTGTTCAGCGGCGACACCATCCAGGGCCTGCCGGACCGGCGCTGGGTGTCCTTCATGTACAGCTATCCGAACCTGATCCCGCTGCCGGCGCGGGCGGTGCGCCACATCGCCGACGCGGTGGCGCCATATGAGTTCGACCGGCTTTACGGCGCCTTCGTCGGCCGCCAGGTCAGGGCGGACGCCCGCGGCGCCGTGCTGCGCTCGGCCGAACGCTATATCCGCGCGATCCAGGGCGGCTGAGGCCGGCCCACTTGCCCCTCCTGCCGCTTCGCCGCATCCTGCCGGCTAAATCGGACATAAGGGAAAGCGGCATGGCTCGCAGGATCGTGATCACCGGCGCCGGGGCGGGGCTGGGGCTGGAGCTGACGCGGTGGTACGCCGCTCGCGGCGACGCCGTGATCGGCGTGGTCCGCAGCGACGCGGCAGCGGCCGATTTCACGGCGGCGGCCGGGCCGGAGGGCATCCTGGTGCGTGGCGACGTCACCGACCAGGCCTGCGCCGACCGGCTGCGCCAGGTGCTGGCGGAGCGGGCGCTGGCGGTCGACCTGCTCTACAACAATGCGGGCATGTCCGGGCGCGGGGCGCAGCTGGCCGGCATCCGGATCGAGGATGTGCAGCAGGCGCTCGACGTCCATTGCCTGGCGGCGCTGCGCATCAGCCAGGCGGCGCTCGACGCCCTCCTAGCGGCAGAGCGTCCGGCCATCGTCAATGTCAGCAGCCGGCTCGGCTCGATCGGCCGGGTCGCGGCCGGGGATTTCGACCATCTCGGCATCGCCTATGCCACCCGCATCTCCAAGGCGGCGCAGAACATGCTGACCGCCTGCCTCGCCCGCGAATTCGGGCCGCGCGGCCTTGCGGTCTATGCTGTCCATCCCGGCCGGGTCCGGACGAAGATGGCCAGCGCCGACGCCGATCTCGAGGCCCCGGAGGCGGCGGCGCGCCTGGCCGGCTGGGTCGACCGCATCCGCCCGGACCGGCAGGTCTTCTACGGCGAGCCGGAGCTCGGCACGTTCCCCTGGTAGCTTGGCCCTGGTAACGCTTTTTCCGGCCGGCCCTGAAACTTTCCCGACACGCGCCCCGTAAGAGCTCCCCGTCCCGGTGATCCGGCGACGCAACCAGAGAGGGAGCATCCGAAAATGCGTGTCGTTCGATTCGTGTCCAGTGCCTTGGGCGCCTGCCTGTTCCTCGCAGCGGCCGGGCCGGCCTTCGCGGAAACCACCGTGATGGTCGGCGGCGCGGCGATGTACCCGAGCAAGACCATCGTCGAGAACGCGGTCAATTCGAAGGACCACACCACGCTGGTCGCGGCGGTCAAGGCGGCTGGGCTGGTCGACACCCTGAGCGGCGCCGGCCCGTTCACCGTCTTCGCCCCGACCAACGCCGCCTTCGGCAAGCTGCCCAAGGGTACGGTCGAGACGCTGGTGAAGCCCGAGAGCAAGGCGATGCTGACCGAGATCCTGACCTATCACGTCGTGCCCGGGCGGCTGACCGCGGCCGACCTGACGAAGGCGGTGAAGGCCGGCCACGGCAAGGCGATGCTGAAGACGGTCGAGGGCGAGACCCTGACCGTCGAGGAGAAGAGGGGCCGGCTCGAGCTGGTCGACGCCAAGGGCGCCACCGCCTGGGTGACGATCCCCGACGTGCTGCAGTCGAACGGCGTGATCCACGTCGTCGACACCGTGCTGATGCCGATGTGACCACCGAGGGAACAGGCGATTTCGCGTCCGCCTGCCGGGGCTCTGCTGCTAGAGTCCCGGCTCCCTTTCTGCGGGGATCGATGCCGGCTGAGGACGACGAGGAACTGATCCGGATGCTGCAGGCGACCGGCCGCGGGGACCGGCGCGCGTTCAAGGCGGTCTATGACCGGACCGCGCCGCTGCTGTTCGGCATCGTGCTGCGCATCCTGCGCAACCGGGCGACGGCGGAGGAGGTGCTGCAGGACGCCTATCTCCGCATCTGGCGCGGCGCCGCCTCCTTCTCGGCCGGCACCGGATCGCCGCTGGGCTGGATGGCGGCGATCGCCCGCAACCGGGCCATCGACGTCGCCCGGCAGCGCCGCGAGGTGCTGGTCGAGCCCGACGAGGACGGGCGCGACTGGCTCGAATCGATCCCCGATCCGCGGGCCGGCGGCGCCGGCTTCGCCGATCTGCGCCAGCTCGGCCACTGCCTTGGTTTGCTGGAGGACAGCCACCGCAGCTGCGTGCTGCTGGCCTATTACGAGGGTTATTCCCGCGAGGAGCTGGCGGCCCGCTTCGACCGGCCGGTCAACACCATCAAGACCTGGCTGCATCGCGGGCTGGCCGCGCTGCGGCACTGCATGGACGGAGCCGGACCGTGACCGAGGAGCAGCAGGCCCGGATCGCCGAATATGTCCTTGGGACGCTGCCACCCGAAGAGCGCGCCGCGTTCGAGCGGGAGCTGGCGGCCGACCCGGCACTCAAGGCCGGGGTCGCGGCCTGGGAGCGGCGCCTGGCCGGGCTGGCGGCGCAGGTGCCGCCGGTCCAGCCCGGGCCCCAGGTCTGGGCGGCGCTGGAGCGGGCGATCGGCCCGGAAGCGCCGGCCGCGCCCGCCGGCCCGGCCGTGCTGCAGCTCTCCGCCGAGGCGCGTCTCCTCCGGTCCCGCGCCCGCTGGCGCAGCGCGGCCCTGGCGGCAACCGCCCTGGCCGCCGGCCTCGCCGCCTTCCTCCTGCTGCCCCGTTCCGAGCTGCCGGCCCGGCCGGACAGCTATGTCGCGGTGGTCAATCGCGGCGGCGACCTGCCGGCGCTGATCGTCCGGGTCGACACCCGCGCCGGATTGGTCCAGGTCCGGCCGGTGCGGGCCGAGGTGCCGGCCGACCGCAGCCTCGAGCTGTGGTTCGTTGCCGCCGGCGCGGCGCCGCGCTCGCTCGGCCTGATCGATGCCGACGACCGGAAGCGCCTGGCGATCCCCGAGGCGTTGCGCGGCACCGCCCTCGGCGGCGGCACGCTGGCGGTCAGCGTCGAGCCGGCCGGCGGCTCGCCGACCGGCGCTCCGACCGGACCGGTGGTCTATTCCGGCACGCTGATCGACGATCCCTCCTGACCGTCTGAGGTGATGCTCGCTATCGCAGCGGCGCCTCGTAGGGGTGATAGTGGCCCGCCTCTTGCGTCGACAGGGCCAGGAACTCGCCGTTCCGGAAGATCAGGGTGACGCCGTGCTCCTGCTCCCAGGGCGGATACAGCACGAGGCTCGAGAAGCGGCTCTGCCACCGGTCGGTGTCCGAGATGCTCAAGAAGCGGATGTCGGTGGCGGCGAAGGCCGCGTCGGCATCGGGGAGCTCGAACGGGTCGTCGGGATCGTCGGCGCCGTAATTGATCTCCGCGGCCGACTTGCGGTAGTCGGCGTAGAGCAGCTCCTTGATCCGCGGCAGCCGGACGAAGTCGAGCAGCGTCTCGATCTGCTTGGCGTCGACCGCCGCCTGACCGTCCTTGAGGAAGATCTCGACCTTCACGTCGCGATCGAACAGCTCGGAGCGCACGGTGAGGGCGTTCTCCGTGACCGTGGGCACGACAGGTGTGGGCGCCGCCTTCTGCGCGGCCTGCCGCGACGCCACGGCGCTGTCCATCGCCCGCTGGAACTCGATCTCGCGCGCGGCCAGGATCTCCGCGAAGCTCCGCTCTGGCGGCCGGAGCCGGAACGAGGCGAGCGCGGCTTCGAACGCCTTGACCGTCGTCTCCGCCTCTTCGGCGTCGAACGTCGCCTCGGCCTGGTACAAATAGGTCGGGTCGGGCGGCACGAGGATGACGATATGACGATACGAGGGGGGACCGTTCTCTCCATCCGGGTAGCTTCGGACCACGATGTAGCTTCCCGGCGCGCCGTCGGCGTCAAGGGCGCGGCGCTCGACGATCTCCTGTCCCTCGACCAGCCGAGCCGCCTCGCCCTCGAGCCGCGCCGCAGCGTCGCCCTGCACTTTGGATTCGGTCGTGCAGATCGACAATTCCGGTGATGTCACCGTCTGGGTGAAGGGCTTCGCCGTGACCACCTCGTGCCAGTTCACGACGCGGGGGAACGCGTCGTCGATGTCGATCTCGAAGCTGTTGGCGACGATGTGCTGCATCTTCTCTCCCGCGGCTCGCGCAGCCCATAGGATTGTCTGCGCGGCGAAGGACATCCTGCCTTCAGGCTGCGCGGTCCGACAGCCCTTGAATGCGATTTCGGCCCGGACGCCAATTCCTGCCGCCGGGTGACAAGACCAGGGTCCGCCTCTAGAATCGGTGGCATGACCATCGAGTCCCTCCGCACCATCCGCCGCCTGCCGCCGACCCTGGTCAACCAGATCGCCGCCGGCGAGGTGATCGAACGCCCGGCCGCGGCGGTGAAGGAGTTGGTGGAGAACGCGATCGACGCCGGCGCCCGCCGCATCGACGTGGCGTTGCGCGATGGCGGCCGCAGCCTGATCTCCGTCGTCGACGACGGCGCCGGCATGGCCCCGGAGGAGCTGGTGCTGGCGATCGAGCGTCACGCCACCTCCAAGCTGCCCGACGACGACCTGGTGCGGATCTCGACCCTGGGCTTCCGCGGCGAGGCGCTGCCCTCGATCGGCGCCGTGTCCCGCCTCTCCATCGCCAGCCGGCCGAGACATGCCGCCGAGGGCTGGAGCCTGTCGGTCGAGGGCGGGACGGTGGCGGCGCCGGTGCCGGCGGCGCTGAACCAGGGCACCCGGGTCGAGGTGCGCGACCTGTTCTATGCCACCCCGGCGCGGCTGAAGTTCCTGAAGGGCGAGCGGGCCGAGACCCAGGCCGCGGTCGACATGGTCGAGCGCCTGGCCATGGCGCATCCGACCCTCAGCTTCTCGGTGTCCGACGCCAGCCGGACCCTGTCGCGGCTGGAGGCGGCGCAGGGCGAGCTGTTCGACGCCCGCCTCGCCCGCGTCGGCGCCGTGCTGGGCGGCGCCTTCGCCGAGAACGCCCTGCCGATCGAGGCGCAGCGCGAGACGGTGCGCCTGACCGGCCATGCCGCGCTGCCGACCCTGAATCGCGGCACCGCCCAGGCGCAGTACCTGTTCGTCAACGGCCGGCCGGTGCGCGACCGGCTGCTGCTCGGCGCCATCCGCGGCGCCTATGCCGACGTGCTGCCGCGCGACCGCCATCCGGTGCTGGCGCTGTATCTCGAGCTGCCGCCGGAGGAGGTCGACGTCAACGTCCACCCGACCAAGGCCGAGGTGCGGTTCCGCGACCCGGCGCTGGTGCGCGGGCTGATCGTCAGCGCCCTGCGCCATGCCATCGCCGCCGCCGGCCACCGCGCCTCGACCAGTGTCGGCGCCGACACCCTGGCCGCCTTCGCGACCCAAGGCGGAGGGGCGCAGGATGGGCCGGCGCGGATGCAGGCGCCGCTGTCCCGGTTCAGCGGCCAGACCTCCTGGTTCCAGACCCGCGGCCCGGTGCGGCCGCCCGCCGGCCTGGCCGAGGCGGCGTCCGCTTGGCAGGCGCCGATCGCCGCCGACCTGGCCCGGCCCTCCGCCCGGGCCGAGGCCGCGGTGGAGGAGCCGGCGCCGGACCACCCGCTCGGCGCCGCCCGGGCGCAGGTCCATGCCACCTACATCGTCGCCCAGACCGGCGACGGCCTGGTGATCGTCGACCAGCACGCGGCGCATGAGCGCATCGTCTATGAGCGGATGAAGGCCGAGCTGCTGTCCGGCACGGTCAAGAGCCAGGGCCTGCTGCTGCCGGTGGTGGTGGAGCTGAACGCGGCCTCGGTCGACCGCCTCGCCGCCCGCCAGGCCGAGCTGGGGGAGCTGGGGCTGGAGCTCGAGCCCTTCGGCCCCGGCGCCGTGGTGGTGCGCGGCGTGCCGGCGCTGCTGGGCCAGGCCGACGTGCCCGGGCTGGTGCAGGACCTAGCCGATGCCCTGGCGGAGTGGGACGATGCAAGGCCGCTGACCGAACGCCTGGCCCATGTCTGCGCCACCATGGCCTGCCATGGCAGCGTCCGCGCCGGCCGCCGCCTGAACGCGGCGGAGATGGACGCGCTGCTGCGCAGCATGGAGGCCACGCCCAATGCCGGCCAGTGCAACCACGGCCGGCCGACCTATGTCGAGCTGAAGCTGTCCGATATCGAGAAGCTGTTCCAGCGCCGCTGATCCGCGCTCACGGTCCGCCGGCTGCCTCCAGCACAGCGAGGTCGTCCCAGATGACCGGGAACACCGGGGTCGGGTGGCCGCCGATCGGCTCGAGGAACAGCTCGCCCTCGATGCCGCCGAGCCGTCGGTAGAAACCGCGGGCACCGTGATTGCCCTCGATCACCTCCAGGAAAGCGGCCTCGAAGCCCAGGCGCCGCAGCTCGGCCGCGGCCCGGCCCATCAGGCGCCGGCCGATGCCGCCGCCGCGCTGCCCGGGCGCGACATGCAGGTTGTCGATCAGCGCCATCCGCGCGGTGTTCGGCCAGGCCGCGACGAAGCCGACGATCCCGTCCGGCGCCATCGCGACCAGGATCACCCGGCGCGGCTCGTCCTTGGCGAATGTTCTGCCCCAGCGCGCCGCCAGCTCGCCGGCGGCCGGCCCGTCCAGATAGCCGTCGGGCAGCAGGCCGCGATAGGCGCTGCGCCAGCTGCGCTGATGCAGATCGGCGATCGCCGCGCTATCGGCCGCCGTCGCCGGCCGGATCTCGATGGTCATGGCGCTTCCCCGTCGACGCGGCGAGAGCATAGCCCGACCCCGGCGATGCCGCCTATCCTCGCGCCATGACCGGTCCCGAACAGTTGGGCGAGCACCAGGGCCTGCCGCTGCTGCGCTTCGCCGATGCCGCCTCCTGGGAGACCTGGCTGGCGGCGAATCACGGCTCCTCCCGCGGCGTCTGGCTGGCCATCGCCAGGGCCGGCTCCGGCACGGCCTCGGTGACCTACGAGCAGGCGCTGGACCTCGCCCTCTGCCATGGCTGGATCGACGGCCGGAAGCAGGGCGGCGACGCCGCGGCCTGGCTGCAGAAAATGACTCCGCGCGGGCCGCGCAGCGCCTGGTCGCAGCGCAACCGCGAGAAGGTGGAGGCGCTGATCGCCGCCGGGCGGATGGCACCGGCCGGCCTCGCCCCGGTCGAGGCGGCGCGGCGCGACGGGCGGTGGGAGGCGGCCTACGGCCTCAGCCGCCACCGCGGCGTGCCGGACGACCTGCAGGCGGCGCTCGATGACAATCCCGTGGCAGCGGCGTTCTTCGCCACGCTCGACTCGCGCAATCGCTACGCCGTGCTGTATCGTGTGCAGACCGCGAAGAAGGCCGAGACCCGTGCCCGCCGAGTCGCCGAATTCGTCACCATGCTCGCGCGCGGCGAACGGATTCATCGCGATTGAGGCGGCGCCGTCGGCCGGCCGCGTGACCGGCATGCCGGAACGGCTGTTGGCACCGCCGCCGAGGAAGCATATCTAGTGCGTCCGCGCGGGAGGCCATTCATCCCCCGCCGGTGAATCGGGGATACATGCAACGAGTCGACGGAACAATGAGCGGTTACAAGGAAAAGGGGTTCGGGGACCGGCTGAGCAGCGCTCAGACTGCAAAGAAGGCGGCGCTGGAGCGGTTCCGCGCCAAGGTCTCGCCAGACAATCCGGATCTGGCCCGGCAGCGGGCGGAGCGCGAGGCCCGGGCGATCGCGCGCGAGCAGCGCGAGGCCGAGCGCCGGGCGGCCAAGGAGGCCGAGGCGGCGCGGCTGAAGGCCGAGGCCGAGGCACGGGCGATCGAAGAGGCGCGGCTGAAGGCGGAGGCCGCCGAGGCCGAGGCCCGGGCGCGGCGCGAGGAAGCCGAGCGGATGGTGGCGCAGCTGGCCGAGCAGAAGGCCGAGCGCGACGCCCGCTACGCCGCCCGCAAGGCGCGCGTCAAGCGCTGACCTGAGAGGCGCGGGGCGTCATGTCGAAGACCACCCGCGCCACCCAGGCGCTGCAGCAGGCGGGCGTGAGCTTCGCCGTTGCGACCTATGACTACGACTCCGGCGCCGACCGAATCGGGATGCAGGCGGCCGAGGCCATGGGGGTGCCGCCGCGCATCGTGCTGAAGACGCTGATGGCGGAGGCCGACGGCAAGCCGGTCTGCGTCGTCGTGCCGTCCGACCGTGAGGTCGGCATGAAGAAGCTGGCCGCCGCTTTCGGCGCGAAGTCGGCGCAGATGATGCGGCCGGCCGATGCCGAGCGCGTCACCGGCTATCATGTCGGCGGCATCAGCCCGCTCGGCCAGAGGCGGGCGGTGCCGACCGCGATCGAGGAAGCGGCGATGGCCGAGGCCGAGATCTTCGTCAATGGCGGCCAGCGCGGCCTGCAGATCCGCCTCAGGCCGCAGGACCTGCAGGTGGTGCTGAAGGCCAAGGTGGCGCCGCTGGTGGCGTGAGCCGCGGCGAGCGGCCGGCGAAACGGAGACGGGGTGCAGTCCTTCGACGTGGTGGTGATCGGCGCCGGGGCGGCCGGGATGATGTGCGCGGCCGAGGCCGGCAAGCGCGGCCGGTCGGTGCTGGTGCTCGACCACGCCGCGGCGCCGGGCGAGAAGATCCGCATCTCCGGCGGCGGCCGCTGCAACTTCACCAATCTGCACGCGGCGCCGGCGAACTTCGTCTCCGCCAATCCGCATTTCTGCATCTCGGCGCTGCGTCGCTACACTCAGCGCGACTTCATCGCCCTGGTCGAGCGCCACGGCATCGCCTGGCACGAGAAGACGCTGGGCCAGCTGTTCTGCGACGGCTCCTCGCGCCAGATCATCGACCTGCTGCTGGCCGAGATGGGCCGGGCCGGCGTCACCCTGCGCCTGTCGAGCAAGGTCGAATCGGTCGAGCGCGACGCCGATGGCTTCGTCCTGGCGCTGGCGTCAGGACCGCTGCGCTGCCGGTCCCTGGTCGTCGCCACCGGTGGCCGGTCGATCCCGAAGATGGGCGCTACCGGCTTCGGCTATGACCTCGCCGCCCGTTTCGGCCTCAAGGTCATCGAGACCCGGCCGGCCCTGGTGCCGCTGACCTTCGAGGCGGCCTTGCTGGAGCGGCTGAAGCCGCTGGCCGGCATCGCCGTCGACGCCGTGGTCGGCTGCGGCCGCACCCGGTTCCGCGAGGCGATGCTGTTCACCCATCGCGGTCTCAGCGGCCCGTCGATCCTGCAGATCTCCTCCTATTGGCGCGATGGCCAGGACATCGAGCTGTCGATGCTGCCCGGCACCGATGTGTTCGACTGGCTGCGCGGCGCCCGTGCCGCGAACGGCCGCAGGGCCCTGCACACCGTGCTGGCCGAGGCGCTGCCGAAGCGGCTGGCGCAGACGATCGCGGAGGCCGAGGGCGCGGCGGGCAACCTGGCCGACCTGTCCGACAAGGTGCTGCGCCGGGTGGCGGATGCGGTGAATGGCTGGCGGGTGCGCCCGGCCGGGTCAGAGGGCTATCGCACCGCCGAGGTGACGCTGGGCGGGGTCGATACCGCCGGCCTCGACTCCCGGACCATGGAGGCGAAGGCGGTGCCGGGCCTCTACTTCATCGGCGAGGTGGTGGACGTCACCGGCTGGCTCGGCGGCTACAACTTCCAATGGGCTTGGTCGTCGGGTTGGTGTGCGGGACAAGCCGTCTGATCACGCAGCCGTCGCGAAATCGCCGCGCATCGGCTGCCAGACGGTGACGCCGCGCTCCTGCCGCAGCACGTCCGGCAGCGCCGCGATATAGGCCTGGCGGTAATCGCGGGGGATCTGCACCTGGACCAGCTCGTCGCGATCGGCCCAGGTCTCGTAGATCATGAACAGCGTCGGGTCGTCCGGCGACCGGTGCAGCACGGCGTTGATGAAGCTCGGCTCGTGCCGCATCGCGTCCAGCACCGGCATCAGCAGGTCCAGGAACTCGGCCTCGCGGCCCGGCTTGACATGCAGGGTGACGATGATCGCGACGGCCGTGTCGTCGGGCCGGGTGACGGTGGATTGCAGCATCGAGACCTCCTTGGGCAGCGGACGGCAGGATGCGGGCCTACCCGTCCTGCCGTCCATGACCTCGGAGGTCATGGATCGTCACATCCGGAAGATCCGTTTGCCGTCGCCCGGGCGAGCCCAGCTCTCGGCGATGGCGCGTTCGGCATCCGCCAGCGGATGGACGCCGCCGAGCGGCACCCGGATCTCCGGCCGGGCGAACACCTCGATCATTTCGCGCAGCATCGCCGCATCCTCCGGCGCCGGTGGGCCGAAGAAATAGCGATAGACACTGGGCCGCAAGGTGACGCCGTTCAGCAGCAAGTCGAAATTGTGCAGCGTGAAGCTCTCCTCGCTCATGCCGCCGTTGATCACCACCCGGCCGCCGAAGGCCAGGCTGCGGATCAGCGTGCCGGTGGCCGGTCCGCCGACATTGTCGACCACGCCGTGCAGCCCGGCGCCGCCGGTCACCGCCATCACCTCGGCCCGCAGGTCCTGGCGGGACAGGTCGATCACCGCCTCGGCGCCGAGTTCGCGCAGGTCGAGCTCCGGATGCGCGCGGCGGACGATCGCGATCGTGCGGATGCCGCGCCGCCGGGCGAATTGCAGCACCAGGGTCGAGATCGTGGAGTAGCCGGCCGTCACCGCCAGCCATTGGCCCGCCTCGACCCCGGACTCCGCCACCAGATCCCAGGCGGTGATCGGGTTCATCAGCTGCCCGGCCTTCTCGGCCGGCATGTCGGGCGGCAGCGGGATCAGATATTCGGCCGGCACCGCGGCGTATTCCGCCCAGGTACGCTCATGGCTGAAGGCCACCAGCGTGCCCGGCGGCAGCACCACGCCCGGCCCCGACCGCTCGATCACCCCCGCACCGTGGTTGCCGGCGATCTGCTGCGGGAAGTGCGGCCTCTTCGGCTCGGGATACAGGTTCTGGACGAACAGGAAGTCGCCCGGGTTGATCGAGGCCGCGACCATGCGCACCAGCGCCTCGCCCGGCCCGATCTCCGGCACCGGCATATCGGCCAGGTACAGCACCTCGGCCGGCAGGCCGATCCGATCGAACACCACCGCTTTCATCCGATCCTCCGTCATTCGCCGTCGATGAAGTCGCGCAGCAGCGCCACGGTCGCGTCCGGGTTCTCCTCCATCAGCCAGTGGCCGGTGCCGGGGATCACGACGGCGCGGACATCGCCGGCGACGCTGCGCATGAAGATGGCGGGGTAGGGGCCGAAGGCGCGCTCGGCGCCCACCGCCAGCACCGGGATGGTCAGCTTGCGGTCCTCCGCCCCGGCATTCTGCCGGGCGTCCTCGGCGAAGGCGGCGAACTGGGCGAAGGCGGCGCGCATGCCGCCCGGCGCGGCGTATTGCGCGGCGTAGTGGTCGCGGACCTCGTCACCGATCTGCGCCGGGTCGGCGGCGAAGGCGTTCCAGAAATGGTCGAAATGGATGCGCTCGCGCCCGGCGACCAGGCGCTCGGCATCCGGGCCGCCGAAGTTCCAGTGCCACAGCGCCGGGATCGCCTTGACCTCCTCCCACGGGCCGACGCCGGGAATCGGCGCCTCCAGGAAGGCCAGGCGGGTAACCTTGCCGGGATAGCGCGCGGCATAGGCATAGGCGACGATGCCGCCGAGGTCGTGCCCGACCAGGGCAGCACGATCGAAGCCCAGCGCCTCGACCACGGCACGGATGTCGGTGGCCTGGGTCGCCTGGTCGTAGCCGCCTTCGGGGCGGGACGACCGGCCGAGGCCGCGCAGGTCCGGCACGATCACGGTGTGGCTCGGCGCCAGCGCCGCCGCCAGCGGGCCCCACATGTCGCCGCTCTCGGGATGGCCGTGCAGCAGCACGACCGGGTCGCCGGCGCCGCCGAGCTGCACGAAGATCTCGGCGCCGGGCACGGCGATCGTCCGGCCCTGGAAGCCTGCCGGCAGGCCGGGCGGCTCGGCGCTGGCCGGCACCGGCGCGGACAGCGCGGCGGCCAGGATCGCGACGGGGAGTCTGGTCATGGAGGCCTCGGAACAGGGGGCGTTCCGAGACCCTAAGGGCGCGCTGTCGGCAGCTGAATTGGCAGGATTGACAATCTCTATGCTAAATCTGCCGGATGCAGACGAAACCGATCCATGTCGCGATCTGGCTGCCCGCCAGCTTCTACTCGGCGGTGGCGGCGACCTTGGTCGAGATGCTGGAGCTGGTGAACGCGCTGCGGCGCGAGCCTGCCTTCAGCTTCGAATTCGTGGCCCGGGCGCCTGTCGCCGCGGCCACCTCCGGCATCGCCTTTCCGGCCCGGCCGCAGCCGACGGCGCCGGTCGACGTGCTGGTGCTGCTGGCGATGCCGGGGCTGAACGTGCCGGAGATGCTGCGGGCGCTGGCGGAGGAAAGCGGCCACGCCCGGCCGCTGATCGAGCAGGCGCGGCAGCAGGGCGCGATCATCGCCGCCCATTGCGGCGCCGCCTATTTCCTGGCCGATGCCGGGCTGCTCGACGGCCGCCGCGCCACCATCTCCTGGTGGCTGAAGGAGGATGCGCTGCGGCGCTTCCCGAAGGTGCGTTGGGACCCGTCCCGCCTGCTGCTGCGCCAGGACCGGATCTACAGCTGCGGCGGCGGCTTCTCCGGGCTCGAGCTGGCCACCGCCCTGCTGCGCGACCTCGGCTTCGCCAAGGAGGAGCGGATCGTGCGCAAGCTGCTGGTGCTGCCGCCGGCGCGGCGGTCGCAGACGCCCTACGAGTTCCCGCTCGACCAGGCGGCGCCGCAGCCGTTCCGCGACCGCCTGCTGGAGGTGGCGCGGGCGGATCTGCCAGCGCTCAGCCCAGAACGCCTTTCGGAGAGGCTCGGCCTTTCGCCTCGCACCTTGGCCCGGCGCTTCACCGAGGAGCTGCAGACCACGCCGGGCCGCTGGATCCAGGATCGCCGGCTGGACGCCGCGCGCGACCTGCTCGAGCGCAGCGACCTCGGCGTCGCCGAGATCTGCTACCGGGTCGGCTACCAGGACGCGGCGTCGTTCAGCCGCCTGTTCTCTCGCCGCACCGGCCTGTCGCCCGGCGAATACCGCCGCCAGGCCCGCTGAGCCTCAGTCCGCGAACACGCGGTCGCCCTGCTCGTCGATGATCTGCTGCGCCTTGGTCACCGAGAAGGCGGTGGCGTCGTCCTTGCTGGCGTGCTTGTCGGCGCGGATGAAGCGGTGGGTCTTGGTGCCCTCCGGGAAGTCCTTCTCGATCAGGCCCGAGGTCTGGTACTGGCCGCCGGCCTGGAACGGGGCGGGGCGGATGCGGAAGCTCTTGTACTCGACCGCCGGCCCGGCCGGGGCCTCGCCGGACGAGGCCTCCTCGCGCTTGCCGCCGCCGAACAGGGATTTGAGGAAGGAGACCATCGTGCCGCCCGTTGGTTGCGCAGGAAGGGAAGGCGCAGCCTAGCCCGGATCGCGCCGCGGATCACGCTTTCACCGCGGTGAGGTGCATGCTACAGCCATCCCGCCGGAACCGGAGACCCGCGATGAGGACCGACTCCACCGCAACCCGCTGAGCCGCAGCAACCCGTCCGGTTGTTGCGGCGTTTCCGATCACGGCCCTTCCTGCCGATGAAGATGCGGACCGCCGCCGAAATCCCCTTTCCGCGGAGGTCTTCCCATGCCTGCACCCAGGCCATGGCCCTATTCCCTGGCAGCGACCCTGCTGCTGCTCTCTCCCTTCGACCTGATCGCCTCGCTTGGCATGGATGTCTACCTGCCGGTGGTGCCGCTGATGCCGGCGGCGCTGGCGGCGACGCCGGCGCTGGTCCAGCTGACCCTCAGCCTCTATCTGCTGCTGCTCGGCTGCGGCCAGCTGCTGTTCGGGCCGCTGTCCGACCGCATCGGCCGGCGGCCGGTGCTGCTCGGCGGCACGCTGCTGTTCACCCTGGCCTCGGCCGGGCTGGCGCTGACCGCCTCGGCGGGCCTGTTCCTGGCGCTGCGCCTGGCTCAGGCCGCCGGCGCCGCAGCCATGCTGGTCGCCACCTTCGCCACGGTGCGCGACGTCTACGCGACACGGCGCGAGGGCGCGGTGATCTACAGCCTGCTCGGCTCGATGCTGGCCTTCGTGCCGGCCTTCGGGCCGCTGCTCGGCGCCGGGGTCGATCACGGCTTTGGCTGGCGCGTCATCTTCTGGCTGCTCGCCGGGCTCGGCGCCCTGGCCGGGCTGCAGGCGCTCTGGCGCTGGCCAGAGACGCGGCCCGAGGGCGGCGACGGGGTGCGGCTGCGCCATGTCGGCGCGATCCTCGGCAGCGGGCCGTTCTGGACCTACACCCTCGGCTTCAGCGCGGCGATGGGTGCGTTCTTCGTCTATTTCTCGACCGCGCCCGCGGTGCTGATCGGCGGGCTCGGGCTGACCCCGATCGGCTTCAGCCTGGCCTTCGGCACCGCCGCCCTGGTGATGATCGCGACCGCCCGCTTCGCCGGCCGCTTCACCGCGCGCTGGGGCCGGCGTGGCTGCCTGATCCGCGGCATGGCGCTGTTGCTGGCCGGGGCCGGGCTGCTGGCGCTGGGACAGGTCGCGGCCGGCCCATCGCTCTGGGCCTTCCTGGGGCCGGTCTGGGTGATCTCGGCCGGCATCTCGGTGACCTGCGCCGTCACCGCTAACGGGGCGCTGCAGGGCTTCGGCCATGTCGCCGGCACGGCCACCGCGCTTTATGCCTGCCTGGAGGGACTGATCGTCGGCGCCGCCGGCACGCTGGCGGTGCTGGTGCTGCCGGCCGGCATCGCACTGGCCGGGTTCTGCGCCGTGGCGGCGCTGGTCGTGGCCGGCCTGGCGCTGCGGCTGCCGGCCGAGTGAAGGGAAGGGGCGGGCCCGTCGGACCCGCCCCGCCCGTCACGCCGCCATCGCCGGGGCCTGGTCGATGAAGCCGGTGATGCCGGACAAGAGGCCGCCGGCGATCTCGCCGAAATCGGTGCCGGCGACCAGCGGCGCCGCGCCGTCCGGCCCCAGCTCCCAGCGGAAGCGGATGCGGCCGTTGTGCTCGTCGACCGGGCCGACCCGACGGAAGCGGTGGCCGGGGAAGCGCTCCTGCACCGCCGCGATCATGGCGTCGATCCCGGCGCGGCCGTCGCCCCTCATCATCGGATCGAGATAGGCGGCGTCCTCGGTCCAGGTCGCGTCGATCAGGGCGCGCCGGCGGCCGGCATCGGTCTCGTTCCAGATCGCGATATAGCGGTCGACCAGCTCGATTGCGTCGCTCATCTCAGGTCTCCATCGGTGGTTGCGATAGACCGGATCCTGTCCGACCCCAGGGACGAAAGCGATTACCTGCCAGGTCATGGATGCGGCGCCGCCCGCCGGCTATCGTCGGCGCATGGCCCACACCGCTCCCAGCTTCGGCGACCACCTGCGCGACTGGCGCCGGCGCCGCCGTTTCAGCCAGCTCGACCTCGCCTGCGAGGCCGACATCTCCACCCGCCACCTCTCCTTCATCGAGACCGGGCGGTCGCGGCCGAGCCGGGACATGGTGCTGCATCTGGCCGAGCGGCTGGAGGTGCCGCTGCGCGAGCGCAACACCCTGCTGGTTGCCGCCGGCTTCGCCCCGGCCTATCCGGTGCGGCCGCTCGACGACCCGGCCCTGGCCCTGGCCCGTCGGGCGGTGGAGCGGGTGATCGAGGCACATGCCCCGAATCCGGCGCTCGCGGTCGACCGGCACTGGCAGCTCGTCGCCGCCAACGCCGCGGTGCCGCTGCTGCTGGACGGGGTGTCGCCGGCGCTGCTGCAGCCGCCGGTCAATGTGCTGCGGCTCGGCCTGCATCCCGACGGGCTGGCGCCGCGGATCGTCAATTACGCCGAGTGGCGCGGCCATCTGCTGGAGCGGCTGCAGCGCCAGGTCGAATCGGCCGGCGACCCGGTGCTGGTCGAGCTGCTGGCGGAGCTGCGGGGCTATCCGGCGCCGCCGGCCACGATCACGGCGCTGGCCCCGCCGGAGGAGGCGCATCCCGACGTGGTGGTGCCGTTCCGCCTCGCGACCGCCTCCGGGATCCTGTCCTTCCTGTCGACCACCACCGTGTTCGGCACGCCGGTCGACGTCACCCTGTCGGAGCTGGCGGTGGAATCCTTCTTTCCGGCCGATGCTGCCACCGCCGAGGCGCTGCGCCGCACCGGCGCAGGCAACGCTTCGTAACAAAATTGTCGCCGGCTTGTATTTGACATAATTCCCGGAACCGGGTCACATGGCTTCAGACTTCCTTGGAAGGGGAGCCAGCCGATGCGACAGGTCTGGAACTGGGTGCGGCTTCTGGCAGCCGCCATGGGCGACGACGACGGGCATGAGCGCGAGCTGCACGCCGCATTGCGCAAGGCGAATCGTGCCCCGCACCGCTGCCGCCGCCCACTGCCGGACCCCGAGGTCTGATCACACCGTCGGTTCCTTCCGCTCGGCGACCGGCTTCCGCACGCGCTTCCGGGCGATGATCTGGTCCAGCGTCGCCGGCCGCAGCTCCTGCACATCCACCCCGACATCGTATTGCCGCGTCGCCGGCGTCAGCCGGCCATGCGAATGGCCATGCAGGTTCACCGACCCGCGGCCGATCTGGTTCCAGGTGCGGAACGCGTAGTGGCACAGGATCAGGTGCTGCCTGTCGATCTTCAACTCGGCATAGGCCTGCACCGACTCCCAGCCCGGCGCCGCCAGCGTCCCCGGTCCGTCATTGTTGCCGCTGATCAGGTGCTTGCGGCCGTTGAGGCGGCCCAGCAGCGCCGCCACCGCCTCCGGCGGTGGGCCGAGCGCGAAGTCGCCGAGGTGCCAGACCTCGTCCTCCGGCCCCACCGTCCGGTTCCATAGCGCGACCAGTGCGTCGTCATGCTCGGCGACGCTCGGGAAGGGCCGCCGGTCGATCCGCAGCACGCGCGGGTCGCCGAAATGGGTGTCGCTGGTGAAGTAGACGGTCATGCCGGTATTCTGACCACGAAAGCCGGCACCAGGCCATTGACGCCACCGACGCAGTCCCCGATCCTGCCGGCATGAACGCAATCCTCACCGTATCGCTGCACATGCGACGCCGGCTCCGTCCGGCGGCGGCTGTGTTGCGCGTTGAGGACAGGGTGTCTCCGAAGGCCTAGGCCCGGATCACCTCTCGCGTTCACCCAGCCCGCCGCGGATCTCCCGGCGGGTTTTTTGTTGCCTCGCTCATGAAAGGATCTGGGTCATGAACCCGCCCGCTTCCGGCAGGGTGCCGTATCTCCGGCTTGTATCTTCGGTCGAGGTTGCGCCGGCACGTCCGGTCCGCCTCGGCCTGTGGCTCAGCCTCTCGATCCTGGTCGAGACGATGCGACGCCGCCGGAGCCGTGCCCTGTCGGTCGAGCGGCTGACCGACCATGAGCGCCGCGATGTGGGGCTGGAGCCGCACCGCCCGACGCCGCATCCGCGAGACATGACCCTGTGGCGGTAGCCCGCCGGGGCCGGCCCGCCGCCGGGCTCACTCCGCCGGCGGCGCGGCCGGCTCCGCCTCGGGCCGGACGTCTTCCGCCCGGGTGGTCCGCCAGGCCAGCACCAGGGCCGACGCCAGCAGCGCCGCCGCCAACCCGTAGGGCAGGCCGGGCGAATCCAGGCCCGCCGTCGGTGCGATGCCGAGCGCGAAGCCCTGGGTGAACAGCACCGGGCCGATCATGCCGGTGATGCCGTGCAGCCCCGCCAGCGCCCCCTGCAGCCGCCCCTGCTCATCCGCCCCGACCTGGCGCGACATCAGCGCCTGCAGCGCCGGCCCGGTCAGGGCCAACAGCGAGAGCAGCGGGATCGCCGCCAGGAACAGCCAGCCGGTCGGGGCCAGGGCGAACAGGGCGAAGCCGCCAACACCGAAGACCAGCCCCACGGCCATCACCCCGCGCTCGCCCAGCCGGGCCACGGCCGGGCCGACCAGGGCCACCGACACCACCATCGTCCCGACGCCGGCCGCCGCCAACGACAGGCCGACCGCCGCCTCGTCCCAGCCATAGCGCTGGATGGCGTAAAGCACGTAGATGCTGGGCAGCGATTCCTGCGCCAGAAGCAACAGGAAGGCCGCGCCGGCGAGGCCGAGCAGCGCCGGGCATGAGCGCAGCAACACCATGGTGCCGAAGGGGCTGGCACCGCTCCAGGTGAAGCGGGGGCGCCGCTCCGGCGGCAACGATTCCGGCAGGACCAGCAGGCCGTAGGCGGCGTTGGCCAGGCTGAGCGCCGCCGCGGCCCAGAACGGCAGCCTGGGATCGATGCCGGCCAGCAGCCCGCCCAGCGCCGGCCCGGCGATGAAGCCGAAGCCGAAGGCGGCGCCGAGCAGCCCGAACTTGGCGGCGCGCTGCTCCGGCGGCGTCACGTCGGCGACATAGGCGGAGACGGTCGAAATGCTGGCGGAGGTGATGCCGGAGACCAGCCGCCCGATCAGCAGCCAGGTCAGGTTCGGTGCCAGCGCCATCAGCACATAGTCGAGGCCGAGGCCGAGATTGGACAGGAGGATCACCGGCCGCCGCCCGAACCGGTCGGACAGCGCGCCCAGCACCGGCGAGGCCAGGAACTGCATCGCAGCCCAGGCCAGGCCGAACACCCCGATGATCGACGCTGCCCGCTCCATGTCGCCGCCTTCGAAGTCGACGATCAGCCTAGGCAGGACCGGCGCCATCACGCCGAATGCGAGGATGTCGAGCAGGATGGTCACGAACACGAAGGCGACCGCGGCGCGGCCCGCTGGGCGCGGAGGCGGGCTGGGCATCTGCATCTCTCCGAACATGAACCGGCCCCGGATCTTCAGCACAGCGGCAACATGCCTATTCCGCCGGCGGCGCGGCCGGCTCCGGCTCGTCGCGAGCGCCGACGAAGCGGCCGAAGACGCGGCCGCACAGCCGGTTCAGGTCGTCCAGCACGGTGAACACCGCCGGCACGAACACCAGGCTCAGCACGGTCGAGGTGATCAGCCCGCCGATCACCACCGAGGCCATCGGCGAGCGGAAGGCGCCGCCCTCGCCCCAGCCGATGGCCGAGGGCACCATGCCGGCGATCATCGCCAGGGTGGTCATCACCACCGGCCGGGCGCGCTTGCGGCCGGCCTCGATCAGCGCCTCGGTGCGGCCGGCGCCGGCGGCGATCGCCTCGATCGCGAAATCGACCAGCAGGATCGCGTTCTTGGTAACGATGCCCAGCAGCATCAGGATGCCGATCACCACCGGCAGGCTGATCGGGTACCCCGTCACCAGCAGTGCCAGGAAGGCACCGCCGATCGACAGCGGCAGCGACACCAGGATGGTGACCGGCTGGGCGATGTCGGCGAACAGCAGCACCAGCACGGCCAGCACCAGCAGCACGCCGGCGCCCATCGCCAGGGTGAAGCCGGAGAACACCTCCTGCATGATCTCGGCATCGCCGAAGGGCCGGATGCTGACGCCGGGCGGCAGGTTGCGCACCGACGGCAGGGCCAGCACCGCGGTCATTGCCTCGCCCAGCGGCGTCTTGCCCACCAGGTCGCCCTCGATCGAGACGCGGCGCTGGCGGTCATAGCGGTCGATGGTGGTGGCGCCCTCGCCGAAGCCGATATGGGCGACCGAGGTCAGCGGCACCTTGCTGCCGGTCGCAGTCGGCACCCGCAGCGTCTCGAAGGTGGCCAGCTTGCCGCGCGCATTCTCGGCGATCTGCACCCGGATCGGGACCTGCCGGTCGCCGGCGGAGAACTTGGCCAGGTTGGCCGAGATCTCGCCGAGGGTCGCGATCCGCACCGTCTCGGCGATCTGCGCCACCGAGACGCCGAGCGCCGCGGCCTCGGCCAGCCGCGGCACGATGCGGATCTCCGGCCGGTCGATCGCGGCGGTGGAGACGACATTGGCCAGCACCGGCACCTGCTCGCGGATCTCGCGCTCGATCGCCAGCGACGCCCGCACCAGCACCGCCGAATCATCGCCGGAGAGCAGCAGCGTGAACTCCCGCGCGCCGCCGCCGGCGCCGAAGCTGAAGCGCAGGTCGGGTTCGGCGGCGACCTTCGCGCGCATCGCGCTCTCCCACGCCTTCTGGTCCAGGCTGCGTTCGGCCCGCGGCACCAGGGTCGCGACGATGGTCGCCTCGCGCACCTCGCTGTTGGCGACGTCGAGCGGGTTCAGCCCGCCGCCGCCGACCACGGCGTAGACGCTCTTCACCTCCGGCTGCTCGCGCAGCAGGGCGGACAGCCGGTCGGCCACCGCCTGGGTGTCCTCCAGCGTCGATCCGGGCGGCAGCTCGATCGACAGCGAGGAGCGGGAGATGTCGTTGTTCGGCAGGAGGCCGGTCGGGAACAGGCTGGCCAGGGCGGCGGAAGCGACGAAGATGCCGAGGCCAAACGCGATGGTCCTGCCGCGGTGCCGGATCGACCAGTCCAGCAGCCGCAGATACCGGCGCATCACCCACCCGTCGCGTTCCTCTTCCTGGGCATGGTCGCGCATCAGATAGGCCGCCATCAGCGGCGTCACCAGCCGCGCCACCAGCAGCGAGAAGGTGACGGCGACGGCGACGGTGATGCCGAACTGCTTGAAATACTGGCCGGCGATGCCGCCCATGAAGCTGACCGGCAGGAACACCGCGACGATGGTCATGGTGGTGGCGACCACGGCCAGGCCGATCTCGTCCGCCGCCTGGATCGCGGCGCGGTAGGGCGACTTGCCCATGCGCATGTGGCGGACGATGTTCTCGATCTCGACGATGGCATCGTCGACCAGGATGCCGGTGGCCAGCGTGATCGCCAGCAGGCTGATCGAGTTCAGCGAGAAGCCCAGCGCCTCCATCACCCCGAAGGTCGGCAGCACCGACAGCGGGATGGCGAGGGCGGAGATGATCGTCGCCCGGATGTCGCGCAGGAACAGGAAGACGACAATGACGGCCAGGATAGCGCCTTCGATCAGCGTCTCCATGGTCATGTCGTAATCGGCGCGGGTGTAGCGCACCAGGTTGTCGATCTCGCTGATCGACAGCTCCGGATGCTCCGCCGTCAGCTGCTGCAGCCGCGCCGCCGCGGCATCGCCGACGACGACGTCGGAGAAGCCCTTGGACCGGTACAGACTGAAGGCGACCACCGGCTTGCCGTCGACCCGCGCGAAGCTGCGCGGCTCGGCCCCGCCATCGGTCACGGTGGCCAGGTCCTGCAGCAGAGCCTGGCGCCCGCCGGGCAGGGCGATGCGGCGCTGTGCCAGCTCCTCCACCGTCGCCGCCCCGGCCAGGGTGCGGATCGACTGTTCCTGCACGCCCACCGTGCCGCGGCCGCCGGCCAGGTCGATGTTGCTGGTGCGCAGCTGGTCGTTGATCTCCGACGCGGTGATGCCCAGCGCCGCCAGCCGGTCCGGCCGCAGGTCGACCCGGATCTCACGGTCGACGCCGCCGATGCGCTTGACCTGGGCGATGCCGGGCACGCCCTGCATCGCCCGCACCACCGTGTCGTCGACGAACCAGGACAGCTGGTCGACGCTCATGCCCGGGATCGAGGCGGCATAGGTCAGGATCGGCAGTCCGGCGACGTCGATGCGCTGGATCACCGGCTCCTCGATGCTCTGCGGCAGGGTGGAGCGGATCTTGGCCACGGCATCGCGCACGTCGTTCACCGCCCGGTCGGTCGGCGTCTCCAGCACGAACTCGACCATGGCGACGGCGACGCCGTCGGACAAAACGGAGGTGACGTGCTTGACCCCGGTCAGCCCGGCGATGGCGTCCTCGACCGGCCGGGCCACCTGGGTCTCCAGCTCGCTCGGCGCCGCGCCGGCCTGGGCGATGGTGACGGTCACCACCGGCACGTCGATGTTCGGCATCTGGGTGACCGGCAGCGACCGGAAGCTGACCAGCCCCAGCACGATCAGCACAGCGAACAGCACCAGTGGCGGGATCGGCTTGCGGATCGACCAGGCCGAGATGTTCAGCGCCATGTCGCACACACGGTGGAAATGGTTGAACTGTCATGGCGAGCCGCCACGGGCGCAGGCGCGCATTGCCTCTCCCGCTTGCGGGAGAGGTCGGACATCCGGAGGATGTCCGGGTGAGGGCCAGCGGCGCTGCCATGCTCGCAGGCCTCGCCATGGGCATGCGCACGATCCGCCCTATCCGGAAGCGTTGATCTCTGGGTCCGAGGCCGCAAGCCCTCACCCGGAGCCGCTTCGCGTCTCCGACCTCTCCCGCAAGCGGGAGAGGCAACGAGAACGACAGCCGGAGACGTGTGAATGCGGTTGAGGCCGGGAGCGTCGCGACGATGGTTTGGAGCGAGAGGCTGGGCAACCATTTCCATCACCCCGCCGTCGCGGCGGCGACCGGCGGCGACACCGGGGCGATGCGGTCGCCGGAGCGCAGGAAGCTGCCGGCGCGCAGCACCACCGCCTCGCCCTCGGCCAGGCCGCGGCGGATCTCGACGCGGCCGTCGCCGACGAAGCCGGTCTCGACCGGCCTGCGCTCGACCACGGCGTCGCGGACCGCCTGGACATAGGCGCCCTCGGCGCTGAAGAACACCGCCGACAGCGGCACGGTCAGGGCCTGGCGGCGGCCGGTCTCGATCGCCCCCTCGGCGAAGACGCCGGGGCGCAGCCCGGGCTCGGCCGGCAGGGTGACCGCGACGCGGCCGAGCCGGCTGGTGGCGTCGACCGTCGGGTCGACCAGCCGCACCGTGCCGCGCACCGGCCGGGCGAAGCCGGTCAGCTGCAGCTCCACCGTCTGGCCGATGGCGACCCGCGGCATCCCGGTCTCGGTCACCTCGGCCCGGAATTCGACCTCGCCGTCGCGGATCAGTCGGAACAAGGGCGCGCTCGACATGCCGACCACGGCGCCGATCCTGGCCTGCCGCTCCGACACCACGCCCGCCACCGGGGCCTTGATCTCGGACCGGGCGATGCGCAGCGCGACATCGTCCCGCTGCGCCTGGGCCAGGGCCTTGTCGGCCACGGCCGAGCGCGCCGTCTCCCGGGCCGAGGCGATGCGGGCCTCGGCGACCTTGACCTCGGTCTGCCGCGCCAGCAGCTGCTCGGCCGAGGCGTTGCCGTTGGTGCGCAGCGCCTGGGTCCGCTCCAGCGAGGCCTGGGACTGGATCGCCGAGGCCTCGGCTTCGGCGATCGAGGCCTGGGCCTGCTGGGCCGCGGCCTCGGCCTTGGCGATGGTGGCGTCGCTCTGGGCCAGCTGGGTGTCGAGCTGGGCATGGTCCAGCCGGGCCAGCACCTGGCCGGCGGCGACATGGTCGCCGACATCGACGTCGAAGCTGACCAGGCGCAGGCCGTCGACCTCGGCCCCGACCAGCACCTCCTCGCGCGCCACCAGGGTGCCGGTCACGGCCAGGGTCTCGACCACCTCGTGCAGCTCGGCCCGGGCGATGGTGGTGACGGGAATCGGAGCGGCGGGATCACCGGGCTGTCCGACTCGGTCGGACGCCAGGATGCGCCAGCCGCCGGCCACCACCGAAAGGCCGACCACCGCCAGGGCCAGGAGGCCGAGCCGGCGGGAACGCCAGGGGAGGCGAACACCATTCATTACCGGATCTCCCGCTCAGGCCGAGGCGCGGCGCTCTTGACCGGAGACCAGATCCTCCAGGATTGCGGCGATTTCCCGGCGGGCGTCGTGGCGCGCGAAATCGGCCTGCAGCGCCTGGGCGCGGCGGCGGTAGCGCGGGTCGGACAGGACGTTGCGCACCGCGTCGCGCAGCTGCTCCGGCCGCGGCTGGCCGGTGCCGAGATTGATCCCGGCACCGGCCCAGGCGACCCGGGCCGCAATCTCCGGCTTCTCCTCGGTGTCGCCGGCGACCACCATCGGCACGCCAACGGTGAGCGCGAGATTGACCGAGCCGTATCCGCCATTGGTGACCAGCACATCGACCTTGGGCAGCAGCCGGTCATAGGGCACGAAGCGCTCGGCCCGCGCATTCGCCGGCAGAATCCCCGGGATCGCCTCGACCGGCGGGCCGCCGGTGGTGGCGATGACCAGCGCGTCCTCCTGCGCCAGCCCGGCCAGGGTCGGGCCGATCAGCTGGCCGAAATCCTCGTTCGCCAGCGTGCCCTGGGTGACCAGCACCACCGGCCGGCCGCGGTCCAGCTCGCCCCACCAGGACGGCGGCTCGAAGCCCTTGGTCGGCGGCGCCAGCAGCGGTCCGACGAAGCGGATCGTCTCCGGCAGGTCGCTGCGCGGGTATTCGAAGGATTCGGCGGTCAGCTGCAGGTAGATGTCGGGCAGGGTGATCAGCGAATCGAACAGGAACTCCGGCAGCTTGCGGCAGTCGAGGTCGACCAAGATCTCGTTGAAGTCCTGCTGCATGCCGGCGTGCAGCGCATGCATGTTCTTGTGCATGGCGATGTTGCGGGCGCGGCCCTCCGACGTCGAGGAGGGCGGCAGGCCGGAGGTGAAGAAGGCGGTATCGACACTGCTCACCCCCAGCGCGGTGACGCCGACGCCGACCAGCGGCGGCCGCGGCTGGCGCCGGTCCAGCAGGATCGGCAGCATGCCGCAGAACATGGTGTCGACGATGACGGCGTCGGCCGGGAAGTCGCGCAGGATATCGCGCAGTCCGCCTGCCTGATCGCCCATGATGTCCCCATGGAGGCGCTTCATGGTGAAGCGCAAGAGGGCCGGGCCGACCGGGATGTCGTGGCGCTCCGGCGCTAGCTCATCCAGCTTGCGGTAGTCGTGGTCAATCGCTGCCCGGAAGGGCACGAAGCGAGCGCCAGTGGCCTCCACCTTGTCGCGGAACAGGCTGCCGGTGTGAAACATCACCTCATGGCTACGGCCGGCCATGTGCTGGGCGATCGCGGCCAGCGGCGAGACATGTCCGGGCACGGGGGTGGCGGCGATCAGGAAACGGGCCATGCTGGGTCCTTCCGCCGGGCGGCGCCGTGCCGCCCGGCCTTGCTTCAAGGTCACTCGGCGGCGACGGGCGTCGGCTCCGGTGTCCAGACCTCGGCCGCCTCGGCCGATTCCTGGATCTTCAGGTTGCGCAGATAGAGCTCGATCAGCCCGGGTCCGACCGGCGGGATGGCGCCGCCGATCTCCTCCATCCGGGCATGGGTGGCGTCGCAGGACAGGGGCGGCGGGGTGACCGACGAGTCGTACTGGCCGAGGATCGAGACCACGGTGGCGAGGTCGTGGTCGCGATTGTCCAGCAGGCTCAGCCGCGCCCGCTCCAGCCACGGCACCAGCGGCAGGGCCTCAAGCGCCAGCCCCATCCGACCGAAGATCGGCGCCATGTCGCGCAGATGGACGGCACCCTGGCTGACCAGGTGGTAGACGCCGCCCCAGGGCTTGTCGCTGCGGGCCAGCCGCAGCATCGCCTCGGCGATGTCGTCGGCCGGGGTCATCGCCAGATGGATGTCCGGGATGACGCCGATCTTGGCCGAGGCCCGCACCACCCGCCAGATCATGTCGGTGTCGTTGCAGATGGCGTGGGTGCGGTCGCCGGTGATGGCGCCGAGGCGGTATACCGCCACCGGCAGGCCGCGCGCCTGGGCCTGGCGCGCCAGCGTGTCGCCAGCCCATTTGCTCTGGCTGTAGCCGCCGACCAGCCCCTGCCAGCGTGGCAGCGCCGACGCCTCAGTGATCAGCTCCGGCCCGCTGCTCGGGTCGATCACCGACAGGGTCGAGACGTAGTGCAGCGCCTTCGGCCGGCCCGCCGCGGTCCACTCGACCAGCCGGCGCACCGAGTCGACATTGGCCGCCTTCAGGGTCGAATAGGGCTGCAGGAAGTCGACCACGGCGCCGCAGTGGAAGATCGCGTCGCACTCGTCGCGGATGATGGCGACGCCGTCTTCGTCGATGCCGAGATCCGGCTCGCCGAGATCCCCCAGCAGCACCTCGACACGGCGGTCGTCCCACAGCCCGGCCAGCTGGCGCGCCGCCAGGGTCCGCCGCAGCCGGGTGCGGGCCGCACCCGGGCTCATCGCCCGCACCAGGCAGACGATGCGGGCCTCGGTGTCGCGCAGCAGGGCGCCGAGGATCTGGCTGCCGACGAAGCCGGTAGCGCCGGTCAGGAACACCTGCCCGAACGCAACCGGCGGCAGCGCTGGCTGCGGCCGGATGCCGTCACCGAGGCGGGCATCGGCGGCGAGGTCGAGCGCGGAAGCGGTCAGGCCGTCGCCACGCGCCTGGTCGATCTTCTGGGCCAGTCCGGCGATGGTCGAGACCTCGAACACCACCGCCAGCGGTAGCTCGACGCCGAAGTCGGCCCTCACCCGGGCAATCAGCTGCGCCACCAGCATCGAGTGGCCGCCGAGCTCGAAGAAATTGTCCTCGATGCCGACGCGCTCAACTCCGAAGGTCTCGGCCCACATCGCCGCCAGGGTCGCCTCGGTCGGCGTCCGCGGCGCGACATAGCCGGCGGAGGATTGCCGCTCCGGCACCGGCAGCGCCTTGCGGTCCAGCTTGCCGCTCGGGGTCAGCGGCAGGGCGTCCAGCGCGGTGAAGGTTGCCGGAACCATGTAGTCGGGCAGGTGCCGCGCCAGCTCCTGCCGCAGCGCCGCCGGGTCCAGCACGGCGCCGGTCTTCAGCACCACATAGGCGGCGAGGTAGCGGTCGCCCGGCTGGTCCTCGCGGGCGATCACCGCGGCCTGGGTGACCGCGGGGGTGCGGACCATCGCCGCCTCGATCTCGCCAAGCTCGATGCGGAAGCCGCGCAGTTTGACCTGGTGGTCGACCCGGCCGAGGAAGTCGAGGCTGCCGTCCGGCCGCCAGCGCACCAGGTCGCCAGTGCGATACATCCGGCTGCCGGGCGGGCCGTAAGGGTCGGCGACGAAGCGCTCGGCGGTCAGGTCCGGCCGGTCGAGATAGCCGCGGGCCAGGCCGGTGCCGCCGACATACAGCTCGCCGGGCACGCCGACCGGGACCGGCTGCAGCCCGCCGTCCAGGACATAGGCGCGGCTGTTGCGGATCGGCCGGCCGATCGGCGGGGCGGCATGGCCGGACAAAGGCTCGCTCAGCGTCGCGACGATGGTGGTCTCGGTCGGACCATAGGCGTTGATCATGCGCCGGCCCTGCGACCAGCGCTCGACCAAGTCCGGCGGGCAGGCGTCGCCGCCGACCAGCAGGGTACGGAACGCCTCGTAGCGGCCGGCCGGCAGGCTGGCCAGGGCCACCGGCGGGATCAGGGCGTGGCTGACCGCGTGCCGGGTCAGCACCTCGGCCAGCTGGTCGCCCACCAGCGGGCCGGGCGCCGGCACCACCAGCGCGGCGCCGGCCGGGAAGGCCATCAGCAGTTCCATCACCGAGGCGTCGAAGCTGGCCGAGGCGAATTGCAGGACCCGCGACTCCGGCGTGATGGCGAAGCGCTCGGCCTGCTCCTCCGCCAGGCTGGCGACGCCGACATGGGACACCACCACGCCCTTGGGGATGCCGGTCGAGCCGGAGGTGTAGATCAGATAGGCGGCGTCGAGCAGTTCGAGCGGCCGGGCGCGCTCCGCATCGGCCGGGTCGTGCTCCGGCTCCCGCGCCAGGGCCGCCGCCGTGTCCTCGGCGTCCAGCACCAGGTGGAGCGTGGCGCCGTGCAGGGTGGCCTCGGTGACGGCGTCGGTGATCACGCAGGCCGGCCGGGCGTCGGCCAGCATGAAGCCGATGCGCTGCGGCGGGTAGCCCGGATCGATCGGCAGATAGGCGGCGCCGGCCTTCAGCGCGGCCAGCACGCCGATGACCATCCCGGCCGAGCGGGGCAGGGCGACAGCGACGATCTTGCCGGGGCCGATGCCGCGGCCGATCAGATGATGCGCCAGCCGGTTCGCCCGGGCGTTCAGCTCGGCATAGCTTACGACGCCGTCGTCCAGGATCAGCGCCGGTGCCGCCGGGCGACGGGCGGCCTGGGCCTCGAACAGCGCCGGCATGGTCGCCGCCGGGACGTCGCGGACGGTGTCGTTCCAGTCCGCGACCAGCTGGCGGCGCTCTGCCGGGTCGAGGATGTCGATCTGACCCAGGCGCTGTCCGGGATCGCGCAGGACGCCGTCGATCAGGCGCAGCAGCCGCTGCTGATGGCGCGCCAGCTCCTCTGCCTCGTGCAGCGCCGGGTTGGCGTCGAAATCGATCTGGATGTCACGGCCGGCGCCGCGCTCGTAGAAGAAGATGCCGAGGTCTTCGCCCGAGCCGTTCGACAGGTTGTGCGGGGTCACCGGGATGCCGGCGAAGCGCAGGTCGTAGTCGAACGGCTCGACATTGACCATGGTCGTGAACAGGTGCTGGTTGCCGGACAGCAGGCTGAGGTCCCGGCGCAGGTCCTCGTAGCGGTACTGCTGGTGCCGCAGGCACTGGCGGACCTCGCGTCCGACCTGCTGCAGCAGGTCGGCCACACTCATTTCCGGGGCCATCGTCAGGCGCAGCGGCACCACATTCGCGGCCAAGCCGGGGACGGTGCGGAGCTGCCGGCTGGTGCGGCCGAGCACCGGGAACCCGACGACCAGCTCAGCCTGGCCGGTGACCCGGTAGAGATAGGCCATGGTCAGGGCGATCAGCACCTGCGGCAGGCTGGCCCCGGACTCCTGGGCGAAGCGGCGCAGGTCGCCGACGGTCTCGGCCGGCAGGCGGGTCCGCTGGCGCAGGATGCCGCCGATCATGGCCGACCGGCCGGCGGAATGCGACCGCCGGTCGGAGAGGGTGAGCGGGCCGGGCCGGTCGGAGAACCGCTCGGTCCAGAACTGCCGGTCCCGGACGAAGCGGTCCGAGCTGCGATAGCTGACCTCGTCCTGATAGACCAGGGATAGCGGGCCGAAAGCTGTCTCGTCGGACGGAAGCCGCCCCTCCACCAGCGCGCTGTAATGCTCGGCGATGCGCCGGATCAGCAGGCCACCGGTGAAGCCGTCGGACACCAAGTGGTGGGCGTATTCGTGCAGGATGAAATAGTCGGGCGCCAGCTTGAACAGCGCCGCACCCCACAGCCAGTCCTGCAGCGGCTGCAGCGCCCGGGCGGCATTGGCGGCCATCCAGGCTTCCGCCTTCGCCTTGGCGTCGGACGCGCCGCTGTAATCGAAATAGGGGATGTGCCCGCCATAGGACGACAGGATCAACTGCTGTGGCCCCTCGGCGTCCTCTACGAAGCGGACGCGGCCCAACTCGGCCTCGTTGGCGACCGTGTAGCAGGCCTCCAGCAGCAGCTCCGGATCGATCACGCCGTGGATCTCGATCGCTTCGGCAAGATTGAAGTTGGCGTCGGGCGCGAACTTCTGGGCCAGCCACATGCCCATCTGGGGAATGGTCAGCGGCAACGTGGCGACGGCGTTTTCGATGCTATCCATGGCTCTACCCGTTTCGCTCGTCAGGGAGGCGGCTACCGGCATCACGGCCGACCGGCCAGCGACCTCGGCCGCAGATCGGTCCAATGGGTGTCGATGTGGTCCTGGCAGGACGGGCGGGCGGCGTCGCGCAGCACCGCGGTCCAGCCGGCCGGGATCGGGATGAAGGCCGGCCACAGCGAATGCTGCCCCTCGTCGTTCACCAGGACGTGGAAGCGGCCCTCGGGATTGTCGAAAACACTGGTCACGTCACGCTCCCCCGATGCCGGCACGCAACAGCGCGGCGGCGCAAATGGCTGCAAGGACTCGGATCGAAAACTTTCGCGGACCGGCCGCGTGGCTGCGGCCGGTATCGAAGCTCAACGAATTCTATCGTGTGAAGCTTCGTTCGAATCGAAATCTGAAGGGAGCTGTATAGGTTTACAGGTTATGCTCAGGCACAAATGATGATGTCATGCATCATTCCTCTGGCGATCGCTTGTGACAGTGTTGAGACACCGAATTTCTGCTTTGCATTCTCGGTGTGGAATACAACCGTGCGTCGGCTTATGCGCATGATCTCGGCGATGTCGGACGCGCTCTTGCCCTTGGCGGCCCATTGCAGGCAGTCGATTTCGCGCGGCGTCAGCGCCGGTCGCGCCTGCGGCTCCGGCCGCTCGTCCTGGCGCAGCCGGGCGTGCAGGTGCAGCGCGACCAGGTGCAGCGCATGCTGGTGCTGGTCGATGCGGCGCTGGAAGTCCGGCTCGGTGCCGAACTCGGCCAGGGTCAGGCTGGACGCGCGGCCCTGGCGGTCATGGATCGGGATGGTCACGCCGCGCCGGATGCCGGCTTCGGCCGCTTCGTCCAGGAACGCCTTCAGCCGCCGCGTCATCGGCTGCCGTCCCGATCTCAGCGCATCGAGGGTCCAGTTGAAGGGCAGCATGGTACCGACCGCACGGGCGATCACCGGATCGATGCGGTCGTAGCGGTTGTCGCTGTAGCGCTCGACCCAGTCCGCGGGATAGGTCGTCAGCATCAGCGGCATGTCATCTTCCCCTGACGGGAAACTGACATAGGCGAAATGCCTAAGTCCATATTCCAGGATCGTCTGCTCCAGCAGATCCCCGATTGCCTGCCGGCCGATGGTCGGAAGATGTAAGATGAAATTCCGAAAAATTTGATCCATTTGCCCCTCATCCGCATCGTGCTCTATTGGGGGTTCCCCCTTTCTGGAACATTTTATTTATTATTTCCCGGTTTTCATTTCGTCGCATTGCAGTCGAGACTGTTGAAGTCATGGTATTCTATTCAGCGGATACCGCAAAGGAAGATTCGCATAAGACCGTATGAGGCGCCGGCTGCGGCAAGCCGCCGCGGTCTCCCAGCCCGCTTCCGAACCAGAGCTTTGGGCCCATCGCCATCCACCGCCGCAGGACGAAGTCGCGTCGTGCGGGCGGAAATCCCGATTCGTCGATCCCGTCAGTCAGTCAATCTGCGTAACATATAAAGTATACTGGTGAAATCTGAGTGATAGGAATGACATCAGTCGGTCGATTTCTGTAAATCGGCCAAAGCGCCGCCCGAGAACCGCGAATTCGTCAGATATATTCTTTCCAAGCTCGAAGAAGAATCTCTCTCGATTCCGGATCGTTTGGCCAGCCGGAATCTCGGCGGCGGGAATCACGAAACCTTCCACACACAGGAGAAGTTCAGATGAGCGGCATTCTTGATCTGACCGGCCTTCTCGGCAGCGCGTTGCACGACGTCGGCGCGGCGTTGGGCGATGCGGTCGCCGGCGTGGGCGATGCGGTCGGCCATGTTGCGGATGGCGTCGGCGATGCGTTGGGCAGCGTGCTCGGCGGGCTGTTCGGCCACCTCGACTTCAACTTCTGAGCGACCCAGGCCGGGGTAGGGTGGTCCTGCTCCGGACTCTCAGCGGAACGGGCGGCTCAGGAAGGCCGATCCGGCCAGGCCGAAGCGCCAGGGCGTCGCGACGCCGCGGGTGAGGCCGATGCGTGGCCCGACGACGACGGGTGGATCGGCCTCGCCGCGCGGCAGCAGCCGGAAGGGCGGCGCGTCCAGCGGCAGCCCGGTCATCGCCCCGGTGACGCCCAGCGCCTGGGCCAGCCGGCCGGGGCCGGCGCAGAGCAGCCGCAGCGCCTCCAGCCCGCGCCGCGCCCGCATGGCCTCGAGTCCCTCGGTCGGGGCGATCGCCCGGATCAGCACGGCGCTGCCCGGCCGGGTGGCGTCGCACACCAGGTTCAGGCACCAGTGCAGCCCGTAGGACCGGTAGACATAGGCGTGGCCGATCGGCCCGAACATCGGGGCGTTGCGTGCCGTCGGGCCGTTGAAGGCGTGCGATGCCGGGTCCTCGCGGTCATAGGCCTCGGTCTCGACCACCACGCCGCCGGCACCATCGACCAGCAGGGTCGTGCCGATCAGGGCGCGGGCGACGGTCGGGGCGTCCGCGGCGAAGGCCGTGCGGTCCAGCGGAACCGGGGCGGGTGAATCGAGCATCCGGCCTCTCTCCGCGACTGCCGCATCGGGTGCAAGCGGAATCCGCCGCTTTGCCGCAGCCGGGGCCTGCCGGCTTGGCGGGAACCGGATGGCTGCTCTATGGTCGGACCTTTCCGATCCCAGGTGACCTGATGGACCAGCAAGCCCCGAAGCCCGCCATCCCGCCCGAGCTGGCGGAACTGCGCAGCAGCATCGACAACATCGACGCCGCCCTCGTCCATCTGCTGGCCGAGCGCTTCAAATGCACCCAGAAGGTCGGGCGGCTGAAGGCCACGGTCGGCCTGCCGCCGGCCGATCCGGGGCGCGAGGCGGCGCAGATCGCGCGGTTGCGCCGGCTGGCGGAGGATTCGCATCTCGACCCGGACTTCGCCGAGAAGTTCCTGGCCTTCATCGTCGCCGAGGTGATCCGTCACCACGAGGCGATCCGCGCCGGCGCCCGGGACTAGGCTCCCCGGCTTGCCGGCCCGGCCCGGTCGACCCAGATCACTGAGGGCCGCCCATCCGGCCCCGGCCATCTCCGAGGAGCTCGTCATGTCCACCCATCCCGCGATCCGGGCCGGCCGTGTCGCCGTCGTCACCGGCGCCGCCGGCGGCATCGGCCTCGCCGCCGCCAGGCGCTTCGCCTCGATCGGCCTCAAGGTCGTGCTGGCCGACCTGCCCGGCGAGGCGCTCGACCGCGCTTTCCGTGAGGTCAGCGAGCTTGCCGCCGGCGGCGCTCCGGACGTCCATGCCGTGCCGACCGACGTCTCCCAGCCGGAGGCGGTGGAGCGGCTGCGCGACGAGGCCTATGGCCGCTTCGGCGAGGTCGCGGTGCTGATGAACAACGCCGGCATCGGCCAGGGCGGCGGCCCGTGGGAGAATTACGACCGCTGGCGCCGGGTGCTCGACGTCAACCTCTACGGCGTGATCAACGGCGTGCAGATCTTCGCCCCGGCGATGATCGCCCAGGGCGGCGACGGGCTGATCGTCAACACCGGCTCGAAGCAGGGCATCACCACCCCGCCGGGCGACACCGCCTACAATGTCTCCAAGGCCGGGGTGAAGGCGCTGACCGAGGGGCTGGCGCATGCGCTGCGCGAGACCGAGGGCTGCCGCATCACCGCCCATCTGCTGATCCCGGGCTTCACCTTCACCGGCATCACCGCCCGCGGCACCGCCGAGAAGCCGGCGGCGGCCTGGACCGCGGAGCAGGTGGTGGAGTTCATGCTCGACAGCCTCGGCCGCGGCGACTTCTACATCCTCTGCCCCGACAACGACGTCACCCGGGCGATGGACGAGAAGCGCATCCGCTGGGCGGCGGAGGACATCATCCGCAACCGCCCGGCCCTGTCGCGCTGGCATCGCGACCACAAGGACGACTTCGCCGCCTATATGGCCCGGCCGGACTGACCGTCTCCGGGCTGCCCCCGATGATGGGGCAGCTCGGCTCTTCATCGGATCAACTGCATTTTCTCAAATTTTCGCATGGTTTATTTGCACGTTTAAGTAGGACAAAACGATTCATCTTGCGCCCGCAGGTAATCGATTATAAGATTTAAGTCCCAGCCTGGACCCATAGCAGGCATTTCATCGTGGTCCGCATTTTTCATCGGGGACCAGGCTGGGGCTGTTTCCTGTCTCTCAACCCGACAAACCCGGCCGGTCCAGCTGCACCGGCTTGCTCATATAGACGGTGGTGCCTTCCAGGAACGGCTCCTCGCGGTCCACGGCGAAGCCGGCGCTGGCATAAAGGTCGACATTCCCGGCGAAGCGCGGATTGGTGTAGAGGCGCAGCAGCGGCCGGCCCAGATCGGCGGCCAGCGCCTCGGCATGGGCCAGCAGGCGCTTGCCATGGCCGCGGCGCTGGGCGTGCGGCGCGACCGCCAGGTTCTTGATCAGCAGATGGTCGCCGCGGTCGATGATCTCGATCAGCGCGACCAGATCGTCGCCCTCGAACAGCAGGTCGATCCGGTGCTCGTGCACGGCCTGGTCGTAATCGGCCGTCATCGGCTTCGGCTCGCGGCCGATCACCGGCACCCATTTGGCATAGGCGGCGCGGGTCAGCGCCCGGACGGCATCGGCGTCGCCGGCAACGGCCCGGCGGATCCTGGGCTCGGTCATCGGCTGGTGGGGCTGCAGGTCGAGGGCGGGCTGGCTCATGGTCTGCGTTCCTTCGGGGGGCAGGGCGGCCGGCAAGAAAAAACCCGCCGGTCGGGGACGGCGGGTTGCGGTGGTCGGGATCCGGTCGGGATCAGCCGGGACGGGTCCCGGCGGCTCCCCCGCCTCTCCCGGCGCACCGCAGCGCCGCCGTCGCCGCAGGGCGACGTCGTTTGGCAGCGGTACTAGCTCGGAACAAGCGGATCATGGAGCGATGATCCCGTCTCAGGCGGTCGCCGTCAACGTCCGAGGTGTTACAGTCCGTCGCGCTGCGACCGAAGCGGCCAGCCGCTCCAGCACCGCGACCGACTCGTCCCAGCCGATGCAGCCATCGGTGATGCTCTGGCCGTAGACCAGCGGCCGGCCCGGGACCAGCTCCTGCCGCCCGGCCACCAGATGGCTCTCGACCATGACGCCGACGATGCGGCTGTCGCCAGCCTCGACCTGGCGCGCCACGTCGTCGACCACCTTGGGCTGGTTCTCCGGCTTCTTGCTGCTGTTGGCGTGGCTGGCGTCGATCATCACCGCCGGCCGCAGCCCGGCCTTGGCCAGCTCGGCGCAGGCGGCCTCGACGCTGGCGGCGTCGTAGTTCGGCGCCTTGCCGCCGCGCAGGATGATGTGGGCGTCGTCGTTGCCGGCGGTCGAGGCGATTGCTGATCGGCCGGTCTTGGTCACCGCCATGAAGTGATGCGGCTGCGAGGCCGAGGAGACGGCGTCGACCGCGATCTTCACATTGCCGTCGGTGCCGTTCTTGAAGCCGACCGGGCAGGACAGGCCGGACGCCATCTCGCGATGGATCTGGCTCTCGGTGGTGCGGGCGCCGATCGCGCCCCAGCCGACCAGGTCGGCGATGTATTGCGGCGTGGTCATGTCCAGGAACTCGCAGGCCGCCGGCAGCCCCAGCCGGTTGACCTCCAGCAGCACGCTGCGCGCCCGCCGCAGCCCCTTGTCGATCTGGAAGCTGCCGTCCAGGTCGGGATCGTTGATCAGCCCCTTCCAGCCCACCGTGGTGCGCGGCTTCTCGAAATAGACCCGCATGATGATCTCGAGCTCGCCGCCCAGGCGCTGGCGCAGCGGCTGCAGCCGGCGGGCATAGTCCAGCGCCGCCTCGGGATCGTGAATCGAGCACGGGCCGATCACCACCGCCAGGCGGTCGTCGGCGCCGTGCAGGATGCCGTGCAGGGCGCGGCGGGCTTCGGTCACGGTGCGGGTGGCCACGGCATCGCGCGGGAACTCCTGCATCACCTCGGCGGGTGTGCTCAGCTCCTTGATCTCGCGGATGCGCAGGTCGTCGGTGGTCTTCAACACGGCTTGGGCTCCTGGTTCACCCCGCCGGCGGCAACAAAAAAGCCGCCAGGGGATCTGGCGGCTCTCGGGTCGGCTGTGGATCGAACTTCAGATCACGCGCACCCTCGCTCCGCCGCTGGAAGCGGGAAGCTAAAGTACCAAAAATAGGTGGCGCGGACGGAGTTCATGTCCTGCATATAAGCCGGGATTGCAGCTTTGTCACGGCCGTTCTTTCAGGATGCGTCGGAACCGGCGGCCGCGGCGTTCGGAATGTTGCGACCCTGCTGCCGGGCCGGAACCGGCTTGCTCCCCGAGGGTTTTTCCGGGGCGCCGACCGGAAGGGCTTGAGCCCGGCGGTCCGGCGCGTCAGAACGTGCCGTCGCGACCTGGAAGCGGAGCCCCGTCGATGAAACCCGTCCGAGCCCTTCTGCCCATCCTCGCCGTCGCCCTGCTGTCCACCACGGCGCTGGCCCCCGTGGCGATGGCGCAAACCACCCCGCGCTATGCCCCCTGGCAGCCGGCGCAGCAGGACCAGACCAAGGCGCTGCTCGACGACCTGTCGCGGATGATCAGCCAGGCCGAACGGGACAAGGCGGCCAGCCCCGACTTCATCGCCGACCTGAAGGGGCTGGCGCAGCGCTATTCGGCCACCATCGCCCCGCCGGCCTCCACCGCGCCGGTCCCGGCCCAGCCGCCGGAAGCGCCGGCGCAGCCGCCGGCCGTGGCGCCCGCCCCGGCTCCGGCAGCCCCTGCGCCGGCGCAGCCGGCCTCGCTGGCCGGCACCCGCGTGTTCAGCGACGATTTCAGCGACGGCAACTACACCGCCAACCCGGCCTGGACCTCGCTGCAAGGCACCTGGACGGTCGACAAGAGCGGCCTGCACAGCGACACCAAGGCGGCCAACGGCCAGCAGGGCGGGGTCGCGGCGATCTCGCTGCAGCAGGGGCTGAAGAACACTTTCGGCCTCGAATTCGACCTGACCGACGTCGCCAACCAGGGCCAGTTCGAGATCCGGGTGTTTCAGGGCGCGTCGAAGGATTCCGGCTACCGGCTGGTCTACCTGCCGTCCAACAGCCCGGTCTTCGCGCTGTACCGCGCCGGCCGCTCGGGCATCACCCAGGTGGCGCAGACCACCAACACCGCGCCGCTGCGCCGCGGCGACCGCACCCGCCTGACCTGGACCCGCGACGCCGCCGGCCGGATGGTGGTGGCGCTCGACGGCAAGACCATCATCGAGGCCAGCGACAACGGATTCCGCGACGGCTGGAACGGCGTGATGCTGGTCAATTTCGGCGGCGACTTTGCCCTGCGCTCGGTCCAGGGCGTGAACTGACCGGGGACCGCGCCCGGTCTCAGTTCGACTGCCGCCGCAGGATCGGCGCCACCCGGTCGCGCAGCCAGGCGGCGCCGGGGTCGCGGTCGGTCTGGGCCGACCACACCATCGCCACCGCCGGCAGCCGCAGCTCCAGGGGCAGCGGCAGCGGGCTCAGCGTCAGCCCGAAGCGCGGGCCGTAGCGCCGGGCCATCCGCGCCGGCAGGGTGGCCAGCACCGGCGCCTCGGCCGCGGTCGCCAGCACGGTCATGAACTCGGCCGACGCCATCACCACGTTCAGGCTGGCGCCGACCCGGCCCAGCGCCTCGTCCAGGCAGCCCTGCAGCAGGGTGTTCAGCGTCACCAGCGCGTGGCCGGTCGCGAGATAGGTGTCGAGCTGGACCGGCGGGTCCAGCGGCAGCAGGTCGCGGTTGAAGCAGCAGGCCAGCGCCTGGTCGTACAGCGCGACGCCCCGGTGCCGGCTGGCGCCATGGTCGAAGCAGCCCACCGCCAGGTCGATCTCGCCCGCATCCAGCAGCCGGTGCACCTCCTCGCGGAACACCGGGCGGCCCATGATCCGGATTCCCGGGGCGCAGCGCCTCAGCTCCGCCGTCAGGTCCGGCATCAGCAGCAGCTCCAGCTCGCTGGAGAAGCCCAGGCGGAAGATCCGGTCCTGGGTCTCGGGGTCGAAGCCGTCCTCGGCCCGCAGCACCTCCTGCATCTGCTGCAGGGCCTGGCGGATGCGCGGCGCCAAGGCGCGCGCCTTGGCGGTCGGCTGCATCGCCTGGCCGACGCGCACGAACAGCTCGTCCTGCAGCAGCACCCGCAGGGTCGACAGGCTGTGGCTCATCGCCGGCTGCTGCACCTTCAGCCGGGTGGCGGCGCGAGTGACCGTGCGCTCCTCCATCAGCGCGTCGAAGGCGACCAGCAGGTTCAGGTCGAAGGAACGAAGATCGAAATGATCGATGGAGCCCATGAGGCGGATCGATTTGATTGCTGACCCTGCGGACCATACGTCTTGGGCCGGCGCCGTCAAGCGGCGCGCCCACAGCGGAGACGGCCCATGGGCTCCCCCAGCTTTCGCATCGGCGATGCCACCATCACCCGGATCGACGAGATCCCGCTGACCCACGGCTCGCCGGCCGAGCTCTACCCCGAGATCGATCCGGAGGCCGCCGACCGGCACCGCGGCCGGCTGCCGGCCGGGGCGCTCGATCCCGAGACCGGGGCGATCAACCTCGGCATCCACAGCTGGCTGGTGCGCACGCCCCGCCACGCCATCCTGATCGACACCGCCACCGGCAACGGCAAGGAGCGGCCGGCGGTGCCGATCATGCACCGGCTCGACGTGCCGTATCTGCAGCGCCTGGAAGCGGCCGGGGTGCGGCCGGAGGATGTCGACCACATCCTGATCACCCATGTCCATGCCGACCATGTCGGCTGGAACACCCGGCTGGTCGACGGGCGCTGGGTGCCGACCTTTGCCAATGCCCGCTACCATTTTTCGGCGGTCGAACAGCGCTACGGCGACAGCCTGACGGCAGGCGGCGGCTTCCGCCCCGACCCGGCGCTGGGCGCGCCGCGACACCCGCCGCTCGACGGCGTCTACCAGGACAGCGTCCGCCCAGTGCTCGAGGCCGGGCTGGCCGATCTGGTCGCGGTCGATGGCGGCGAGGTGCTGGACGGCATCTCCTTCCACCCGGCTCCCGGCCACAGCATCGACCATGCCGTGATCCGGCTGCGCTCGCGCGGCGAGGAGGCGCTGTTCGCCGGCGACGTCATGCACCACCCGCTGCAGGTCTACGAGCCCGGCTGGAACTCCCGCTACTGCGAGTTCCCGGAGCCGGCGCGCGCCTCCCGCCGCTGGCTGCTGGAGCAGGCGGCGGAGAGCGGCGCCCTGATCCTGCCCGGCCATTTCCCCGAAAGCTCGGCCGGCCGCATCACCCGCCGCGGCGACCGCTTCGACTGGACCTTCGCGTGACCGGAGCCGAGACCATGACCAGAGACACGCCGGCCGAAATCGCGGTCGAGGACCTGATGATCCCGAGCGACACGCCGGGCATCGACCTGCACATCCGCAACAAGCGGTCGGCCGGGATGCGCGATTTCTCGCCGGAGCGCAGCATCGTGCTGATGCATGGCGCCACCTATTCTTCCGGTACGCTGTTCGACGTGCCGGTCGGCGGCTATTCCTTCATGGATTGGCTGGCGGGCCGCGGCTACGACGTCCATGCCGTCGACATCCGCGGCACCGGTGGTTCGACCAGGCCGCCGGAGATGGATTGGCCGCCGGAGGAGAATCCGCCCCTCGGCCGCATCGAGACCGGGGTGCGCGACTTCTCGACCGCGGTCGATTTCGTGCTGCAGCGGCGCGGCCTGGCGCGAACCAATATCGTCGCCATGTCCTGGGGCGGCTCGGTCGCCGGCGCCTTTACCAGCCGGAACAATGCCAAGGTGGCGAAGCTGGCGCTGGTGGCGCCGCAATGGCTGAACCCAGGCAAGGCGCGGATCGATCCCGGCGGCCCGCTCGGCGCGTATCGCCGGATTCCGGTGCTGCAGGGCAAGTCGCGCTGGCTGGAAGGGGCGCCGGCGGACAAGCGCGACGGGCTGATCCCGGCGGGCTGGTTCGAGACCTGGGCCGCGGCGGCGCTGGCCACCGACCCCGAGGGCCGGATCCAGTCGCCGCCGACCATGCGCGCCAGCACCGGCCCGATCCTCGACACCCGCGAATACTGGAGCGCCGGCCGGCCGTTCTACGATCCGGGCGCCATCGCCGTCCCGGTGCTGCTGGTCCACGCCGAATGGGACCTCGACGTGCCACTTCCTGTGGCGCAGGACTACTTCACGCACCTCACCGGCGCGCCCTACCGCCGCTGGGTCGAGATCGGCGAGGGCACCCACATGGTGCTGATGGAAAAGAACCGCCTGCAGGCTTTCCGGGCCATCGGCGACTTCCTGGACGAGGTGTTCGCGCCGGAGGAGTGAGGGGGGCGCTCGCGTTGCCTCTCCCGCCTACAGTACCTCCAGTAACTCTAATACCGTCATTGCGAGCGCAGCGAAGCAATCCAGGGGCTGGTGCGCACCGGCCCCTGGATTGCTTCGTCGGCTTCGCCTCCTCGCAATGACGGTGTTTGGAATCCTGAAGAGGTCCGGCCACGCGGGAGAGGCAACGCGCCCTCTTGGTAACGGCGCCCTCAGCCCTTCTCCGGAACCGTCTCCACCGCCCCGCCGGCCTCGGCCCAGTCCTTGAAGGCGCCGAGGTTGCGGACATCCGTGTAGCCGAGATCCTGCAGCGCCTTGCCGGCCAGGGCCGAGCGGCCGCCGGAGGCGCAGTACAGGATCACCGTGCGGTCGCGGCGGAAGGCCGGGTCGTGATAGGGCGAGTCCGGGTCGGCGCGGAACTCCAGCATGCCGCGGGAGACATGGGCGGCGCCCGCGATCTTGCCGGCCTTCAGCTCCGCCGCGTCGCGCACGTCGACCACCAGAGCGCCGCCCTGGATCAGTGCGGCCGCTTCGTCGCGGGTGACTCGCGGCACCGCGGCGTTGGCGGCGGCGAGCAGCTCCTTGACCGATGTCGGCATGTGAGGCTCCTGTGTCATGGGAAGGCCAGGATCGGGACCAGGCCGGAACCTGTCATCTCCCGAATGGGGGGTGACAGGCGCGCCGGGTTGTGGGCTCAACCTTCCGCCAGCACCGTGGCCACGCCGGGGGCGATCAGCGTTCCCACCGCCTCGCCCCGGCAGATCCGCTGCATCGCGCCCGGCCGGTCGAAGGCGAAGACGTGCAGCGGCAGCCCGTGGTCGCGCGCCAGCAGGATCGCCGACTGGTCCATCACCTTCAGCTCCTGCTGGATCGCGTCGGCGAAGGCCAGGCTGGTATATTTGCGAGCGGCGGGGTCGGTGCGCGGATCGGCGGTGAACACGCCGTCGACCCCGTCCTTGGCCGCCAGCACGGCGTCGCAGCGCAGCTCGATCGCCCGCTGCACCGACGGGTAGTCGGTGGTGACATAGGGCTGGCCGTTGCCGCCGGCCAGCACGACGATGGCGCCCTTGGCCAGATGCCGATCCGCGCGCAGCCGGATATAGGGCTCGGCCATCGACGGGATCGGCACCGCGCTCATCACCCGCACCTCGGCCGACCGCGCGGTCAGCGCCGCCCTCAGCATCACCGCGTTGATCACGGTGCCCAGCATGCCGATGTTGTCGGCCTCCGCCCGCTCGATGTGCCAGGCGTCGGAGACGCGGCCGCGGAACACGTTGCCGCCGCCGATCACCACCGCGATCTCGATGCCCAGCGCATGCACCGCCAGGATCTCGCCGACGATGTGGTCGATCGCGCCGGCGCCGAAGATCGACCCGTCGGCGCCGGCCATGGCGCCGCCGCTCAGCTTCAGCAGCAGCCGCTGATAGGAATGTGCCATCGTGCCCTCCGATCGTCTCGCTGGGCACCGTTGTCGCCGGCACCGCCGCAGGATGCCCGATTTCGGATGTGTCCGGAACCCGGCCGCGCTAAAGATTTCGCCGACCCTCCCGATGGAACGAAACCGATGGATTTCACGGCCCTGGACGATCGCCCCTATCCGGTGCTCGCCGATGCGACGATCCCGGAGCTGCCGGCCCATTACCGCGGCAAGGTGCGCGACAATTACGACCTGCCGGACGGGCGGCGCATCATCATCGCCAGCGACCGGATCAGCGCCTTCGACCGGATCCTGGCGTCGATCCCGCTCAAGGGCCAGGTGCTGACCCAGACCGCGCGCTTCTGGTTCGAGCAGACGCGCGACATCTGCCCGAACCACGTGATTGAGTATCCGGACCCGAATGTCGTGGTCGGCCGCCGGCTCGACATCCTGCCGGTCGAGATTGTGGTCCGCGACTATCTGGCCGGCACCACCGGCACCTCGATCCTGACCCTGTACAAGGCCGGCCAGCGCCAGATGTACGGGGTGCGCCTGCCGGACGGGCTGCGCGACAACCAGAAGCTGCCGCAGCCGATCATCACCCCGACCAGCAAGGCCTTCGACGGCGGCCATGACGAGCCGCTGACCCCGGAGGAGATCGTGAGCCAGGGCCTGCTCACCGCGGCGCAGTGGTCGCAGCTCAACGACTATGCCTTCGCCCTGTTCGCCCGCGGGCAGGAGATCGCGGCGAAGCACGGACTGATCCTGGTCGACACGAAGTACGAGTTCGGCACCGATGCCGAGGGCCGCATCGTCCTGGCCGACGAGATCCACACCCCGGACAGCAGCCGCTACTGGCTCGCCGACAGCTATGAGGAGCGCTTCGCCGGCGGCGAGCGGCCGGACAGCTTCGACAAGGATTTCGTGCGCAGCTGGGTGGCGGCGCGCTGCAACCCGTACACGGACCCGATCCCGGAGATCCCGGCCGAGGTGATCCGCGCCACCGCCCAGGTCTATGTCCGCGCCTTCGAGACCATCACCGGCCGCCGCTTCGAGATGCCCGACCGCGACCGGCCGGTGCTGGAGCGGATCCGGGAGAACCTGGCGAAGTTTTTTTGAGCCACGCAGCTTGGGCCGGCCATGCTTTCCACTCTCCCCCTCCCTTGCGGGAGGGGGAGGACCAAGGGAAGGGCGGTGGAAACCTTATGGAGCAATCCTTTCCGCCGACAGGGCCCGTCCGTCGATCGTCCCCGTGATGCGGGCCATGGCGTCGGTGTCGCGGTCGTTCCAGGCCAGCGCCACCGTGCCCGTCGCCGCACCCGCCAGAGTGAGGTCCGCGGTGACGTCGCCGGTCGACTGGTCCCAGCGGATCGTGCCCGACACCGCCAGATCCTCGGCCCAGCGGACCTGGTCGAGGGTGAAGGCGAAGCCGGCATCGAAGGCCTCGAAGCTGAAGGTGCCGCCGCGCAGCCCGACGCCGCTGCCGCCGCTGTTGACGAAATAGCGCGCCAGCACATCGCCCGCCGTCTCCGCCGCCGCAGAGGCCAGGCGGAGGTCGGCCTCGGTCCCGGCGTTGCCGGCATCGGCCGTGGCCGGGGCGACATCGGCCGCCTTGACCGCGAAGGCCGGCACAGTGCGGATCGGCCGGATCCGCTGGGTGCAGGAGGTGTCGCCGGCATCGCCGCCCGAGCGCACGAAGGTCAGCACGATCGGGGCGACACAGCCGGTGGCATCGGCGCCCTTCGGCGGCACGAAGATCGCCTGGTCGGTGATCGCGGTGATGTGGGTCAGGTTGCGGAGCTGGACATAGGTCGCGTCCGGGAACAGCCGCGCCGTCTCCAGCCCCTCGATCGGCGAGGTGATGCTGTCGATGTCGCCCGACAGCACCAGGGTCGGCACGTTCGGGAACGGCGCCTTCGGATCGGCCGCGCTGGCCGGGACGACGCCCTTCGGCGGCGCCGGCCAGTCCAGGCACAGGTCGCGCCGCTCCCATTTGTGCGGCGAGGTGTCGACCTCGGCGATGGTGAAGGGCGCGTAGACGTCGCGGTCGGTCGCCTGCTTCTGCGCCGTGGCGCGCATCAGCTGGCGCCGCCGCTCGGCCCGCGACGCGTCGGCGCGGAACAACTGCGGATAGTCGCTGCAGACCACCGAGACGTAGAGCGCGGTCGAGAAGGCCGTCGGGTCACTGCCCGTCGTGTTCCAGGACGCCGCCTCGGCCATCAGCCGGTGCAGCGGCGCCGGGTCCTTCGCATCGAGATAGGCGCGGGCCGCGGCGTCCAGGTCGCGGTAGAAGGTCGGGCTGCCGCCGGCGCTGTTCATGGTCAGGAACAGGGTCGGCGCGTCGACCGCGATGCCGACGGTGTTGCCGTCGCCGTCCGGCCCCTCGGCCTTGCCCGGCTTGGCCCGCAGCGCCGCCGCCAGCCGCTCGATCCGGTCGAGCGCGCGGCCGTCCAGCGCCCGGCAGCTTGGCGAGCGCCGGCACGCCAGCTCGAAGCCGTCCCGCGCCGTCGCCCATTCGGTCTCGAACCAGGGCGACAGGCCGATGGTCGGATAGGCGCTGTCCAGCACGATGGTGCGCAGCCGATCCGGGTGGCGCTGGGCGAAGACCTGGCCGAACCAGGTGCCGTAGCTGTCGCCGTAATAGTCGACCTTGCCGATCCCCAGCGCGTCCAGCACCGCCGCCACGTCGTCGGCCGCGGGTGCGGTGCCGTACATCCAGGCGGCGGGGCCCAGCTGTTTGGCGCAGGCGGCGATCGCGGCGGGCACGAACTCGCCGGCCTCCTGCAGCGCCTGGCACTGGATCGGGTCCGACAGGCCGGTGCCGCGCTTGTCGACCAGTAGCACGTCGCGCCGGCCGCGCAGCGGCTCGAACAGCCGCAGATAGCCCTCGCGCGTGCCGGTGGAGGAATAGCCAGGCCCGCCCTCCTGGGCCAGGACCACGCCCTCGGCCGGCTGGCCGGCGTCGTGGTGCGGGTAGAACTCGAAGCCGATCGTCACCGTGCCGGGCAGCTTGCCGGCGGGATCGAGCGGCCGGGTGATCGTGCCGCAGAAGCCGCCGAAATCCGGCTGGCAGGCGGTCAGGGTGACGCCGCCGACCTGGATCGTCGCGGCCGCTGCCTCGGCCGGAGCGGGGGCCGGCGCCGGGGCGGTCTGCTCTTGGGCGGCGGCGCCGCTGGTGACGGTCAGCAGGGCCGCGGTGGCCCACAACCTGCCGAACATGCTCCCCCGCATGAGCCTCCCCCTTTGTGGTTGGCGCCGGCGGCCTGCGGCCGATCGCGGCTACAAGGTTCTATGCCGGGCGCGCGACCCGCGCTCGATCGCCGACGCCACCAGCCGATCGACCTCGAACTTGTCGCGCATCAGCTCCAGCAGGCGCAACTCGGGCTGGCTGGCGCGGCCGTCCGCCGCCACCGAATCGCAGGCGATGGCGTAGGCGGTCTCGCGCAGATGATCCGGCAGCGCCTCGAAGATCAGGTCGAGGGCGCGGTCGATGCCGTCATCCTCCTGCAGCAGCTCGATGCAGTCGCGGGTCAGGTCCGGGATACGGTCGATGTCGAAGCCGCGGAACACCGGCAGGAACCGCACCATCTCGGACAGCGTCTCAACCTCCGCATCGGTCATGTTCTTGTCGGCCACGGAGGCGAGCACCATGGTGTAGATCAGGGCGCCGTGGGCGTCGGTCGTCATGGCAGTCTCCGCTGGCCTGCGTGTCGCGGGAAAGAATCGTCCCGGATATGGCGCGGAACGCCGCGGGGCGTCAAGGCGACCGGCCGGCCGATGGTGTGACCGGCAGCCTCCCCCGTCAGCATGCTCTTTTGCAACCCAGCCTCCATCCACCGCGCTTCCCCGCCTCGGCCCGGCATGGCATGAGGGCGCCATGCAGGCGGTGATCAACGTGGCGTTGCCGGTCTTCGGCGTGATCTTCCTCGGCGTCTTCGCCGGCCGCATCCGGCTGCTCGGTCGCGCCCAGTCCGAGGCGCTGAACGGCTTCGTCTACTGGATCGCGCTGCCGGCGCTCTTGTTCCTGGCCATGGCCCGCACCCCGGTCGCCGAGATCGTCAACCTCAACTTCGTCGGCGCCTTCCTCGGCGGCGTCCTGGCCGTGTGGCTGCTCGGCTCGGTCATCGGCGCCGCGATCCACCGCGTCGATGCCGGCGAGGCGACGATGCAGGGCATGAGCGCTGGCTTCTCCAACACCGGCTATATGGGCATCCCGCTGTTCGCCGCCGCCTTCGGCCCGGCCCGCGGCCTGCCGCCGGCGTCGCTGGCCACGGTGATCATGAGCGTCGCCTGCGTCGGCCTCGCCGTAATCGCGCTCGAGCTGACCGGCAGCCGCAACCGCGGCGTCCTGCACGCGCTGCGCGACGTGGCGCTGGCGCTCTTGAAGAACCCGCTGGTGGTGGCGCCGGCGCTGGGCGTGCTGTGGTCCTGGGCCGGCCTCGCCGTGCCGGTGCCGTTGGCCACGCTGCTGTCGCTGCTCGGTGCCGCCGCCAGCCCCTGCGCGCTGTTCGCCATCGGCCTGTTCATGGCCGGCCAGACGCTGCGCACCGGCCTCGGCGAGGTCGGCTGGATCTCGGTGCTCAAGCTCGTCTGGCAGCCGCTGATCACCTGGGGCCTGGCCGCCACCGTGTTCCCGATGGACCCTTTCTGGACCGCCAGCGCCGTGATCCTGGCGGCGCTGCCGACCGGCGCCCTGACCTTCGTCGTCGCCCAGCGCTACGGCGTCTATGTCGAGCGCAGCTCGGCGGTGATCCTGGTCTCGACCGTGGTCTCGGTGCTGACCCTGTCGCTGCTGCTGGCGATCTACGCGCCGCAATTCCCCGCCGGCTGACGTCCGGGCGAAAACAACCAAAATTTGCCTTAAACGGGCGGTGCCCGATCGCGAAACCTGATGTTACTCTCCCGGAAACAGCCGAAGCCGGGAGGACCCCTGGATGCGTGACGAAGGCCCGATCCGCCAGCTGCCGAAGCGCACGATCGCCCTGGTCCTCGCCGGCGGCAGGGGCAGCCGGCTCAAACAGCTGACCGACCGCAGGGCCAAGCCCGCGGTCTATTTCGGCGGCAAGTTCCGGATCATCGACTTCGCCCTGTCGAACTGCATCAACTCCGGCATCCGCCGCATCTATGTGCTGACCCAGTACAAGTCGCACAGCCTGCTGCGCCACCTGCAGCGCGGCTGGGGCTATCTGCGCGCCGAGATGCACGAATTCGTCGACCTGCTGCCGGCGCAGCAGCGTGTGGACGAGGCGATGTGGTATCGCGGCACCGCCGACGCGGTCTGGCAGAATCTCGACATCTTCGAGGCCGAGGGGCCGGACCACGTCCTGATCCTGGCCGGCGACCATGTCTACAAGATGGACTATACGGCGATGGTCGAGGACCATGTCCGCACCGGCGCCGACGTCACCGTCGGCTGCGTCGAGGTCCCGCGTATGGAAGCCACGGCCTTCGGCGTGATGCATGTCAACGACCAGTGGCGCGTGACCAGCTTCCTGGAGAAGCCGGCCGACCCGCCGCCGATGCCGGGCCGCCCCGACACGGCGCTGGCCAGCATGGGCATCTATGTCTTCAGCATGCGCTTCCTGGCCGAGCAGCTGCGCCGCGACGCCGCCGACCCGACCTCGGAGCATGATTTCGGCAAGAACATCGTGCCCTTCCTGGTCGACACCGCCCATGTCCGCGCCCACCGCTTCTCCGAGAGCGCGATCCCGAACCCGAGCTATGCCGAGCCCTATTGGCGCGACGTCGGCACCATCGACGCCTATTGGGAAGCCAATATCGACCTGACCACGGTGACCCCGGCGCTCGACCTCTACGACCGGGACTGGCCGATCTACACCTATCAGGAGCAGCTGCCGCCGGCGAAGTTCGTGTTCGAGGACGGGGCCAGGGTCGGCAAGGCGGTGAACAGCACGGTGTCCGGCGGCTGCATCGTCTCCGGCTCCACCGTCCGGCAGTCGGTGCTGTTCTCGAAGGTGCGGGTCAACTCCTTCGCCCGGCTGCACGAGGCGGTGGTGCTGCCGGAATGCGACATCGGCCGCCACGCCCGGCTGACCCGCGTGGTGATCGACCATGGCGTGAAGATCCCCGAAGGGCTGGTGGTCGGCGAGGATCCCGAGCTCGACGCCCGCCGCTTCCACCGCACCGAGGCCGGCATCGTCCTGATCACCCAGCCGATGATCGACGCGCTGGATTGAGGGGCTTCCGAACACCCAACACCGTCATTGCGAGCGCAGCGAAGCAATCCAGGGGCCAATGCGAACCGGCCCCTGGATTGCTTCGTCGGCTTCGCCTCCTCGCAATGACGGCCGGAGCCGGATATCTTGCGCGGGCCTCGCTTCCGCGAGGGTGACGCTCCCTTACTCGGCGGAGGGTTGGCCGCATGAAAATCCTGCACGCGGTGTCGGAGATCTATCCGCTGGTCAAGACCGGCGGCCTGGCCGATGTCGCCGGGGCGCTGCCGCCGGCGCTGGCGGCGGCCGGGGTCGCGGCCCGGGTCCTGGTCCCGGCCTATCCCGCCGTGCTGCAGGCGATGCGGCGGCCGGAGGTGGTGCTGGAGGATCCGGCCCTGTTCGGCGGCGGTCCGGCGCAGGTGATGCTCGCCGAGCTCGACGGCATCGCCGTCCCCGCCTATGTGCTCGACTGCCCCGGCCTGTTCGCCCGGCCCGGCAATCCCTATCAAGGCCCCGACCGGCAGGACTGGCCGGACAACCATCGTCGCTTCGCCGCCCTCGGCTGGGCCGCGGCCCGCCTCGGCCTCGGCGCCGATCCGCGCTGGCGGCCCGACATCGTGCACGGCCATGACTGGCAGGCCGGCCTCGCCCCGGCCTATCTCACGTTCCAGGCCGCCGGCGCCGACCGACCGCGCACGGTCACGACGATCCACAATATCGGCTTCCCCGGCTGGTTCCCGGCCGCGACGGCGACGGAGCTCGGCCTGCCCCCCGAAAGCCTGTCGATCGGCGGGCTGGAATATTTCGGCGGCGTCGGCTTCCTCAAGGCCGGGCTCTCCTATGCCGACCGCATCACCACGGTCAGCCGCACCTATGCGCAGGAGATTCAGACGCCGGACTACGGCTATGCCCTGTCCGGGCTGCTGGCCGCCCGCGCGTCCGACCTGGTCGGCATCGTCAACGGCACCGATTACGGCGTCTGGGACCCGCGCCGGGACCCGCACCTGCCGGTGCCCTATGGGCCCGACGACCTGTCCGGCAAGGCGCTGTCGAAGGCGGCGCTGCTGCGGGAATTCGGCCTTCCGGAAGACGACGGCTCGCCGCTCTTCGCCATGGTCAGCCGGCTGACCGGGCAGAAGGGCTGCGACCTGCTGCTCGACGCCATCCCGGCGCTGCTCGCGGGCGGCGGCCGGCTGGTGCTGCTCGGCTCCGGCGATGCCGGGCTCGAGGCTGGCTTCCAGGCCGCAGCAGCGGCGCATCCCGACCGCGTCGCCGTCCGCATCGGCTATGACGAGGCGCTCTCGCATCTGCTGCAGGCCGGCGCCGACGTGCTGCTGGTGCCGTCGCGCACCGAGCCCTGCGGCCTGACCCAGATGTACGCGCTGCGCTACGGCACCCTGCCGCTGGTGCGCCGCACCGGCGGCCTGGCCGACACCGTGGTCAATGCCAGCCACGACGCCATCGTCGAGGACCGAGCCACCGGCTTCAGCTTCGACGACCCGACCGCGCCGGCGCTGGCCGGCACCATCAGCTGGGTCTGCGGCCTGTGGCGCGACCGGGCGCTGTGGGCGCAGCTGCAGCGCCGCGCCATGGCCCAGGATTTCAGCTGGGACCGCGCGGCGGTCGACTATGTCGCGCTCTACAGAGACCTGCTGGCGACGCCATGACCGAGGAGACCGGAACCATCCCCGCGGCCGACGGCACGCCGGTCGCCTGGCGCCGCCGCGGGGGTGCGGGCGAAGGCCGGCCCGGCCTGGTGTTCTGCGGCGGCTTCCGCTCCTCGATGGCGGGGGAGAAGGCGACCTTCCTCGACGGCTTCGCCGCCGACCGCGGCCTCGAATTCCTGCGCTTCGACTATCGCGGCCACGGCGCTTCCGGCGGCGCGTTCGCCGACCTGACCTTGGGCGACTGGATCGCCGATGCGCTCCTGGTGCTGGACCGCCTGACCGACGGGCCACAGATCCTGGTGGGCTCGTCGATGGGTGCCTGGGTCGCGACCTGCGCCGCCATGGTCCGGCCGGGCCGGGCGGCGGGGCTGGTCGGCATCGCCGCCGCGCCGGACTTCACCGAGGATCTGATGCTGCCGGCGCTGGGCGAGATGGACCTAGCCCGGATGCGCCGCGACGGCTTCGTCGACCGGCCCTCGGCCTATGGCGACGGCCCCTACCGCATCACCTGGCGGCTGATCCGGGAGGCGCGCTCGCATCTGCTGCTGCGCGGCCCGGTGCCCTTCGCCGGACCGGTGCGCCTGCTGCACGGCATGGCCGACCCCGACGTGCCCTGGCGCCAGAGCCTCAGGCTGGCCGAAGCCCTGTCCGGCCCCGATGTACGCCTGACCCTGATCAAGGACGGCGACCACCGCCTGTCCCGCCCGCAGGACCTGGCGCTGCTGGGGCAGGCGGTGGAGGAGGTGGTGAAACTGGCCTGAGCTCAGCCCGGCACCAGGCTGCGCGCCGCGGCGATCCAGGCGTCGAGCTCCGGCTCCGTCGCCGGCACCAGCCCGGCCAGGGCCTGGCGGCCGTCCGCCGTCGCGGTGCGGGCCAGCAGCGTCTCGGCATCGGGCACGCCGACATAGCTCAGGTCCCGGGCCCGGGCCGCGGTGATGCCGGGCAGCCGGCCGATGGCGACGGGCTTGGCCTTGGCGCCCGGCGGGCCGCCGCGGCTGGCCGATGTCGCCTGCGGCGGCCAATGCCCCGGATACCAGGCCGGCGCCGTCCCCGCCGCCGCCATCAGCGTCTGCAGCGCGTCGTCCAGCACGGTCTGCTGCGCCAGCCCCAGTCCGGCGATGTTGCGGTTCTCGCCGGGATCGGCGGTCAGGTCGTACATCTCCCAATCCGCGTCGGAATAGCCCGAGGTCGGGCTGGTCACCGACTGCAGATAGACCGAATAGACCCAGTCCTTCGACCGGATCGTCCGGATGACGCTGGGGTTGGTCTGGTCGTTGATGTCGTCATAGGTGAAGTGGACATAATCCTGCCCCGGGGCCGAGGGATCGTTCAGGACACCGCTCAGGTCCTGGCCGACGAAGCGGCCGGCGAAGTCTCCGGCCACGCCCAGCAGGCTGGCCAGGGTCGGGGCCAGGTCGACGGTGCTGGCCAGCGCCTCGGTGGTCTGGCCCTCGGGCCAGGCGACGGGGTTGGAGAACACCAGCGGCACATGGGTGCACTGGCCATAGGCGTTGACGAATTTCTCGACCAGCCCGTGCGACAGCGCCATCTCGCCATGGTCGGCGAAGCGGATGATCAGCGTATCCTGCCGCTGGTCCTGGCTCAACGCGCCGAGGATGGTGCCGATCTGCCCGTCCACATACTGCATCAGATAGGCGTAGAAATTGACCAGGTCCTTCGGCTTGGCGCCGGACTTCTTCATCGCCTGCCAGGAGGCGTAGCTCTGGCCCCGCGGCATGGCCAGCGGGCTCTCGTCCCTGTCGTCGGGCAGCGGCGCGTCCAGCGACTTGTAGGCGTTCGCGTCGTAATAGGTGCCGTCCTCGGCCAGATAGGCCAGGTGCACGTCATGCGGGTTGACCAGCGAGACCACCAGGCACCAGGGCCCGTCCGGCGGGTTGGCCAGGAAGGCCTGGGCGTTCCCGACATAGCGCTGGTCGTTCTGGTTCTGCGTCGTCGGTCCCTGGGTGCCGCCGCCCAGCGTCGTGGTCGACAGGTTCAGCCCTGCATCCGGCGGGTCCCAGGTGATGTCGGTGCCAGCGACGCCGTAGGTCTGGAACCCCCATGGCACCAGCGATCCGTCGGTGGCGCCGTGCTCGTTCTGGCCCAGCAGATGCCATTTGCCGATCCAGTAGCAGTCGTAGCCCGCCTGCCCCAGAACGGTGGCGAGGTTCGACCGGCTGTCCGGCAGCGGCAGGGTCGAGCGGCCGGTCGTGGTGCAGCCGGTGACGATCGGGTACTGGCTGGTCAGGAAGGTGGCGCGGCTCGGCGCGCACATGCAGGCGCCGGTATAGGCGTGCTCGAAGCTCAGGCCGTTGGCCGCCAGCGCCTGCATCGCCTTCAGCTTGCCGCCCAGGGTGGCGCGGTAGCTCTCCGGCCATTCCGACAAAGCGCGCTCCTGGTCGGTGATCAGGATCAGGATGTTGGGCTTGTTGCCATTCGCAAACAGATCGCTGATGGGCACGATGTCGCCTCCACGCTGAGGGGAACCGGGCACGACGTGCGGGGGGATCTGGCTCTATCCGAAGATGGTCCTACGCTTCGGGGCCGGACGCCAGGAATTCCTTCGTGATCGCCACCGCCTCGGCCAGGCCGATGCGCTGGACCTCGACGCCGGGCGGGAAGGCGGTGCACAGGCGGGTCGGCATCATCGGGTCCAGCAGCACGAAGACGCCTCGGTCGTCGGCCCGGCGCACCAGCCGGCCGAAGGCCTGCTTCAGGCGGAAGCGGGTCTGCATGTCGGTCCAGCGCTGCCGGCCGAAATGGCCGCCGCGGGCGCGCGACAGGATGTCGGGCCGCGGCCACGGCACCCGGTCGAACACCATCAGCCGCAGCGCCCGGCCCGGCACGTCGACGCCGTCGCGCACCGCATCGGTGCCCAGCAGGCAGGCATCGGTCTCGCCGCGGAAGATGTCGACCAGCGTGCCGACATCCATGCCGTCGAGATGCTGGGCATAGAGCGGCAGTCCCGCCGCCTGCAGCGCCGGGGCCAAAGCGTGGTGCACCGCGCGCAGCCGGCTGACCGCGGTGAACAGTCCCAGCGCGCCGCCGCCCGCCGCCAGGAACAGCTCGCGATAGGCGGCGCCCACCTGCTCCAGGTCGTCCTTGCGCACGTCGCGCACGATCAGGACGCGGGTCAGCGCCGGATAGTCGAAGGGCGAGGCCACCTGGGCGCGGATCGCCGGCCGCGGCAGGTGGCCGGCGCCGGTCCTGTCCTCGGCCGCCCGCCAGTCGTCGGGGTCGTCGCCGGCGCCGTCGGTCAGGGTGGCCGAGGTGACGACCACGCCATGCGCCTGCCGCACCAGCGCGTCGACGAAGGGCCGGGTCGGGTCGACATGGTGGCGGTAGAAGCCGAAATCGAGCTCGCGCCCCTCCACCCGCTCGACCCCGAACCAGTCGACCAGCCAGGGCGGCGTCGGCTCGCTCAGGCTGGTCAGCATGCCGCGCCAGCCGCCGATCTCCATCTTCGCCCGCCGGTCCAGCGACCGGGCGGCGGCATCCAGCCGCTGGCGCTGGTTCGGGTCCAGCGACGCGGCCTCCTCGTCCAGCCGGTCGCGGAACGCCTTCGCCAGGGCCTGCAGCGGCGCCTGCAGCTCGGCCAGGGCGGCGTCCAGCGCCAGGGCGGCGTCGACCAGCCCCTCCACCGGATCCGTGGTGTCGCATTCCAGGCTGTAGGGCCCGTCGGCGCCCTGGGCCCGGGCATAGACCTGGGTCCGGGTCAGGGCCAGGAAGCGCTCGGCCGGGCCGCGCGGGTCGTCGCCATGGATGCGCCGGCCCCAGCCCGGGCCGGGCAAAGCGCGGGCGGCGCGCTCGATGTCGTCGACCGTCGCCAGCGCCTCCTCGCCCGGCAGCAGGTCCTCGACCCGGCGCTTCAGCCCGCGGCCGCGGCTGGCCCGGCGCCCGCCCTCCTCATGGCCCAGCAGCCAGCGGCGCAGGTCGGTCGCCTCCATCCCGGTCAGGTGGCCGGCGAAGGCCGAGTCCGCTGCCTCGAACAGATGGTGCCCCTCGTCGAAGACGAAGCGGCTGGGCGCGTCGCGGTCGTCCACCCCGCCCAGCGCCGCCTGGATCATCACCAGCGCATGGTTGGCGATGACGATCTGCGCCTTGCGCGCCCGGCGGATGCCGCGCTCGATGAAGCAGCGGCTGTAATGCGGGCAGCCGGAATGGATGCATTCGCCGCGCCGGTCGGCCAGGGCCAGGCTGTTCGGCCGGCCGATGATGTCGGCCAGCCAGCCGGGGAAGTCGCCGCCGGTCAGGTCGCCGTCGCGCGTCGCCGCGGCCCAGCGCGCCATCAGCCCCAAGGGCACCGCGTCGCGCGGATTCAGCGCCAGGCCGCGCACCGCATCCTCGTAGTTCAGCAGGCACAGATAGTTCTCGCGCCCCTTGCGCAGCACCACCTGGCGGGCCTTGAGGACCGGGTCCGGGAACAGCCGGTCCATCTCGCCGTCGATCTGGTGCTGCAGGTTGCGGGTGTAGGTCGACACCCACACCGGCGCGCCGTTCTTCTGCGCCCAGACCGTGGCCGGGGCCAGGTAGCCCAGCGTCTTGCCGGTGCCGGTGCCCGCCTGCGCCAGCACCACGGTCGGCTCGTCCGGCGCCGGGCGCGGGGCGAAGGCGGCGCTGACGGCGCCGGCATAGTCGCCCTGCTGCGGCCGCGGCTCGGCGCCCTGGCCCAGCATCTGGGCGAGGCGGGCGCGGGCCTCGCGCGGCTCGACCCCGTGCTGCGACGGCGGCGGGTTCGGCGGCTCGGCCTCCCATTCCGGCAGATGGGCCCAGACCTGGTAGGCGCCGCGCTTGCGATGGTCCTCGACCGGCGCGCGCAGCCCCAGCGCCTTCAGCACGAAGGGCGCCCAGGGCCAGCTGGCCTCGCCCATCCGCGCCGCCAGAGCCGCCGGGTCGCTGCGCTCGTCGGCGGCGGGGACGGACAGGCCGCGCAGCAGCGTCTCGGCCAGGCGGGGCAGGGCGATCGCCGCATCCTCCAGCGATCCCGGCACCGGCAGCCCGAGGGCCGCGGCCAGGCCGCGCGGCGTCGGCGCGGAGAACCGGCCCGGCCGGGCGAAGGCGAACAGCTCCAGCAGGTCGAAGGCGCCCATCACCTCCAGCCCGCAGCGCCGGCCCACCGCCTTGGCGTGGCACAGCAGCAGCGGCGGCCCGTCGACCCGCCGGCGCAGCGCGGCGGGGTCCAGCGTCAAGAGCTCGCCATCGGCGGTCAGCAGCACGCCGCCCTCCGGCGCCAGCACCAGCGGCTCGGCATCCGGCAGCGTCAGGGAAAGGGCAGGGGCGACCATGCGCGCACTATAGGGGCGCGCGGCGCCGGCACCAGCCCCGACGATGCCCTTTGGTCACGAATTGTTCTGGTCGCTTGAAAGCCCACACCGTCATTGCGAGGAGGCGAAGCCGACGAAGCAATCCATCGTCCCGCACGAGCGGAGGCATGGATTGCTTCGATGCGCTCGCAATGACGGTGTGGGGGGCGGCCCTTACCCCTTCGCCGTCGACGCCTGATAGATCTCGTCCACCGCGCTCCCCAGCGCGGCGTTGAACTGCGCGTCGGTCATGTCGCGCTTCAGCTCCTCGACCAAAGCGCGCGAGAAGCTGGCGATCATGCCGGGGTTGGCGGCCAGGCGGCGGCAGGCGTCCTCCCTCGTATAGCCGCCCGACAGCGCCACCACCCGTTCCACGCCCTTATGCGCGATCAGCTCGGCATAGAATCCCGGCTCCTCCGGGATGGTCAGCTTCAGCATCACCTGCTGCCCGGCCGGCAGCTTGTCCAGCCCCTTCAGGATCTCGGCCCGCAGGATCCGCTCGGCCCCGGCCTTGTCGGGGCTCTTGATCAGCACCTCCGGCTCCAGGATCGGCATCAGCCCGTGGCCGGAGACCTGCGCCCCGAGCTCGAACTGCTGCGCCACCAGCGCGGCGATGCCGCTCTGCGACGCCAGGTTGGCGACCGACCGCGCCTTGGTGCCGTAGACGCCCAGCGCCTTCGCCCGCTCCAGCAGCGCATCCAGCCCCGGGATCGGCTTCATCAGGCTGACGCCGTCGGCCTCGGGGTGCAGCCCCTTGTCGACCTTCAGGAACGGCACCACGCCGCGCTCCTGCCACAGGAAGCTCGGCACCGGCTTGCCCTCGGCCTGGCCGTCCATGGTCTTCTCGAACAGGATGGCGCCGATCACCTTGTCGCCGGTGAAGGCCGGGGCGGTCATGATCCGCACCCGCATCTCGTGCATCAGCCGGAACATCTCGTCGTCGCCGCTATAGGCGCTGTCCGGGATGCCGTACAGCCGCAGCGCGCCGGGGGTCGACCCGCCGCTCTGGTCCAGCGCGGCGATGAAGCCCGGCTTCTCCGACATCTGCGCCGCCATCGCGTCCTGGGTCATCGCTGGTCCTCCTGGTTCCGGCCCGGACGGGAGGCTGCGCCTCGACCGCCGGCCTGTGGGGTGACGACCGTTGTGGCATGGCGGCGGCGGCCGGGCAATCCTCGCCTGGATCGGCACCCGAATTCACGACAACTTGTCGTTTATCCGGCCGATTCTACCTTGTGGGACTGCCGCGCTGGGCTAGACTGGACTGACTCTTCCCTCGAGGTCCGCCATGTCCCCCCGGTTCCCGCTGTCCCGTCGTGCCCTCCTGTCCGGCGTCGGCGCCGCGGCGATGCTGTCGGCGGTACGGCCCCACGGCGCCTGGGCGCAGACCCCGGTCAAGGGCGGCACCCTGACCGTCGCGGCCGACACCGAGCCGCGCAACCTGAACCCGGCGCTGGTCGCCTCCAACGGCGTGTTCTACGTCGCCAGCAAGGTGATCGAGCCGCTGGCCGAGATGGCCTATGACGGCAAGCTGACCCCGCTGCTGGCCACCGCCTGGCAGGGCAGCGCCGACGGAAAATCCGTCACCTTCACCCTGCGCGACGGCGTCACCTGGCATGACGGCAAGCCCTTCACCTCGGCCGACGTCGCCTTCTCCGCCATCTGGCTGTGGAGCAAGCGGCAGAATCTCGGCCGGGTGCTGTTCAAGGACCTCGAAGGGGTGGACACGCCGGACGACCGCACCGCGGTGCTCCGCTTCGCCGCGCCGATCCCGCTGCAGCTGGTGGAGAACGCGCTGCCGGCCCTCACCGCGGTGGTGCCGAAGCACCTCTATGAGGGCGTCGACATCGACACCAACCCGCACAATGAGCAGCTGGTCGGCACCGGCCCCTTCCGCTACGGCGAGCACAAGCCGGGCGAATACTACCTCTTGGAGCGGAACCCGAATTACTGGGGCCAGGGCGGCCTGCCGTATCTCGACCGCATCGTCTACCGCGTGCTGCCGGACCGCGGCGCCATCGTCGCGGCGCATGAGGCGGGGGAGATCCAGCTCTCCGCCTTCTCCGCCGTGCCGCTGGAGGAGCTGGAGCGGCTGAAGGGCCTGCCGGAGCTGGCGGTGGTGCGCAAGGGTTATGAGGGCATCACCTACCAGCTGACGGTCGAGATCAACCACCGCCGGAAGGAGCTGGCGGATGTCCGCGTCCGCCGCGCCATCGCCCATGCGATCGACCAGGCCTATGTGGTCGGCACCATCTTCCGCGGCTATGCGGCGGCGGCCACCGGCCCGGTGCCGAAGACCGGCGTGCCCTTCTACACGCCGGACGTGCCGACCTGGCCGTTCGACCCGAAGAAGGCCGAGGCCCTCTTGGACGAGGCCGGCTATCCGCGGAAGGACGGCGGCACCCGCTTCGCCCTGCGCCTCTTGCCGGCGCCGTGGTTCGAGCAAACCCGCCAGATGGGCGACTATCTGCGCCAGGCCCTGCAGGCGGTGGGCATCGACGCGACGCTGGTGACCAACGACGCGGCCGGCCACACCAAGGCGGTCTACACCGACCACGCCTTCGACCTGGCGATCGGCTCGCCGGTCTACCGCAACGACCCGGCGATCTCGACCACCATCCTCTATCGCGGCGGCCTGCCGGACGGCGTGCCGTTCTCGAACCAGTACGGCTATGACGACCCGGCGATGAACGACCTGATCGACCGGGCGGCGGTGGAGCTCGACCCGGCCAAGCGCATCGACCTGTACAAGCAGTTCCAGGTGCGCGCCGCCGACCAGCAGCCGCTGATCGTGGCGGCGGAGTTCACCTTCATCACCGTCGCCAGCCGGCGGCTGCACAACATCGCCACCAATCCGAGATGGGCGACGTCGTCCTGGGGGGATACGTGGCTGGAGCAATAGGCTCCGCCGCCGGCCCGACGCCTCGCCGCTTTCCATCACCGTCATTGCGAGCGCAGCGAAGCAATCCATGCAGCCGCTCGAACGGGACGATGGATTGCTTCGTCGGCTTCGCCTCCTCGCAATGACGGTGAGGGCCGTCTTGGCAATGGGCGACAACTCGCGGGCTTGACGGCCGTCCGGTGTAGTAACATATCTACATCGAACGGAGGCGCCGCATGCCGACCACCCTCTCCAGCCGCGAATTCAACCAGGACACCGGCCGGGCCAAGAAGCTCGCCGGCAGCGGGCCGGTGTTCATCACCGACCGCGGCCGGCCCGCCCACGTGCTGCTGACGATCGAGGACTACCACAAGCTGACCGGCGGCGAGCGTAGCATCATCGACATGCTGGCGATGCCGGGCCAGGAGGACATCGAGTTCGAGCCGCCGCGCCTGGACGGCCCGCTGCATCGGCCGGCCGACCTGTCCTGATGTTCCTGCTCGACACGAACGTCGTCTCGGAGCTGCGGCGGGCAACCTTCGGCAAGGCCGACCCAGGCGTCACGGCATGGGCGGCGGCGGTCCCGCCGGAGAGCCTGTTCCTGTCGGCGATCACCATCCTGGAGCTGGAGCACGGCACGCTGCTGGTCGAGCGGCGGGACCCGGTGCAGGGGGCGCGGCTGCGCGCCTGGATCCAGGGTTCCGTGCTGCCGGCCTTCTCCGGCCGCATCCTCCCGGTCGACACCGACGTGGCGATCCGCTGCGCCGCCCTGCATGTGCCCGACCCGCGTCCCGACCGCGACGCGCTGATCGCGGCCACGGCGCTGGTCCATGCCATGACGGTGGTGACGCGGAACGTCGCCGATTTTGGCCCGACCGGGGTGCGGCTGCTCAATCCGTGGGGATCTGGGGCGGTAGGACTGGCCGGCGTGCCCGTCTCGAACCAGTAAGGCGTTGACGACCCGATGAACGTGATCGACCGGGCGGCGGTGGAACTCGACCCGGCCAAGCGCATCGACCTGTAAAGGCAGTTCCAGGTCCGCGCCGCCGACCAGCAGCCGCTGATCGTGGCGGCGGAGTTCACCTTCCTCGCCGTCGCCAACCGTCGGCTGCACTACATTGCGACGAATCCGCGATGGGCGACGTCATCCTGGGCGGATACGTGGTTGGAGGTGTGAGCGGAGGCTCCCGCCGGCCTCTCGTCATCGCGAGCCCCGCAGGGGCGTGGCGATCCAGCGGCGCTGCCACCTAAGTTGACCATCGCCCGGTGTTGTATTCTGCGTCGGACGGAGGCGCAGCATCACGATCACCACTCTCTCCAGCCTTGAATTCAGCCGGAATCCTAGCCGGGCCAAGAAGCTCCCCTGCAGCGGCCCGGAGTTCACCTTCATCCCGTCGCCGATCGCCGCTTGCGCGACATCGCCACCAATCCGCTACGAGTAACGCTGTGCTGCGTGGATACGTGGTTGGCAGCGAGAGAAGAGGCTACAGATATCTTCGCTGCAGCGCTGTTCTCGACAGGTGTGGTCATCCGCGTTGTTGGGATCCACTTCTGCTTGTTACAAGCAGACCAGAGTCTTCCACGTGGAGTCGTCCAGGAGGAAGTATTTCAGCAATACCCTTTTTCTCGTCAAAATGAATGAGGGCATCGGAATGCAGCTTCCTCAAGATCTTTTGCTTAAACTCGGTCGTGTTCTTGTATTCTGACCATTTTTGAAGTTGGGTTATTTTTGTCGGTTGATTCTCAGCATATAGCAAAATCAATACTCTTTGTGCGGCCGTTCGAGCCGGTTCAAGGATTCGTCGCACTTCTCCATTTTGCCACACTATGTGGAAGGTGCGGGCCGTAACGGCCTCTATCAAGGCGTGGGACTGGTTGGGCGGCAATCTAGAAAAAACGCGAACAAACTCGGCCATCACCCATTTCATGCCTCGAAGGAAGAATTCCGCATCCATGTGGTTTGGGTCAATTTCACCACCACCCACATGCCCAATAGCCCTGCTGTTCCGGAGTTCGTACAGCCCAAGTAGCACGCGAGGAACTTGTATGCAGAGGGGTCGTCCCTTTGTCTTGTTGTACTGTTCCAAATCTAGGCAGCTCTTAGGGAAATTTGCTGGCTTTGTCGCAAAGGTTGGAAATGCTCCCGTCGCATGCCCCGCGCAAGCGCAGTAAGCTATCTCGCAGAATTTTCCCGCTTTAAGGCCAACCTTTTCCCAATCGCCAGTCCGATACTCAGAAAGCGCCGACTCAAATTCTGCGATAAGCGGATCCTTCAAACCGTCAGGCAGCGGAGCCAGCGCATCACGAATGTTAGACAGACTCAACTGCATCAGCTCCTATCCCAAAAGTACATAAACGGTCCGCTGCCGTCCTTTGTTCGTTGTAGGAGATTGCGCTTGAACAGAGATTCGGTTGCTGCCGCAACCTGGTTCGATTTGTGGGTAAAGCCGTTAGCGGCTAACCCGGACACTATTTCTGAAGTAGATTTCTTGGTCTTGAAGAAACCTTCATCTTTAAGTCCTTGAATACGATCGGCGCAGCTGTGGCCTTTCGGGGGAACAACCCGTTTCCGCTTCAGCTTCGGCGCTGTTGCACTTTTTCCACTTTCATCCGCGGGCGAATCGGCAATCGCAGCCACCTCGCTCTCTCCGTTTTGCCAGTTCTCCTGGCTTTGCGGTTTGCTGCCGAATCCAGCTTCTTCGAGCAGCGGGAACAATTTTGAGAGTAGTCCCTCCACAAAGTCTTTCTCGCCTTCAATGTCAATAACGCCAGCTGGTGCGTCGATGTGGACTCGATTCATTTCAATTTTCCCTCTCAAGAGCGTAGGAAATATTTCCAACTTCGTATGCTCAGGAACTACAGTGACGTTTATCTTCTGCCAGTTCCACCTTTCTATCTCAATAGAAATGTAGAACTGGTTGCTCTCATTCTCAAGATTTTTGTGTGTTATTTCATATCATATCTGAAGGAGTTCATTGTGGATCGTGAGGCAATATCTCGCTATTGAATACCCTTCGGTCCTTTTATCCGCCAAGGTCGCGGATCTTGTGCTCACCTTTCCGCAAGAGCAGGTTCATACTACCGAAGATAAGGGCTTTGTCCGGCAGTCCGGTCAGGACAACCATAGAGGCGAATTAACAAAAGGGCCAAACAGTCCGCTTGGCCCCTTTAGCCTATAGAACTGCTTTCCGGATGACGATCTAAGCAGCATCCATCTGGTCTTCAACTTGTCGTTTTCGGTTGATCAATCCGAATAGCTGCGACTGAATTTTAAGGAAAAGTGAGTCATGTTTGCCAACCCGAACCTCAAGTTCCTGTAGGCGCCCATTCAGTTCGGCGATCTCCTTGACAAGTCTCACATTTTGTGTGACTAGCTCAGCTTTGGTGGCCATCTCTATTTCCTGCGTAGTGGCACAACTTTGTTTGAATGTTCGGTTTCCGCGGGCTCAGTAGAGCCTCTGGTTTTATCAATATTGTCCAAAATTTCATTGGCTTCATCTACGAGATCATCGGAAATCATATCGTCGAGGTCCGCGTCATAATCCCTATCGAACCCGGAGTTTCGACCCATAGCGATCTCCATCAGCGTGGACGATCGTCGATACCGGATCTAGCTAACGATTAACAGGTGGCTAAAAAGTCATACAATTGTGTTGTTGTTACACGCACGGTCGCATAGCCTTGGGGATTGAGGGTGATCGCAACATCTGATCCAATCCGAGACGGCGGCAACGACGGACGCTAGTCTAGAAATGGTCTGGACTGCACCCTGTTGTGAGACACAGGAACTAGGCGACATGGAGGCTGAATCTCCGACGGCTCAGCTGGGATTTCTGGAATTTCGGTGACAGGCACAAACTGCGCGGAGCCTGAGATCCGCCTCATCATCATACGCCTGCCGCATGATCCAAAGGCATTGGGCACCAGGAGCCGGGATGCCCACGATGGCGCATAACCTCCGCAAGCGGCCCTGCCTGGCGATGCCGAGGCGCTGCGCGCCTTTGCCATCGGCCGGAAGGTAAGGACGAGCCAGAGGACCGACCTGTTCCATGCCTGGGAGGCGACCCAGAAGGCCCTCGGCTACGCGCAGGCCGTGCGCGCCGGCGACACCGTCTATGTCGCCGGCACCGCCAGCCTCGACGCCGAGTTCAACGCGCTCGATTCGGGCGACTTCCCGGCCCAGATGCGCAACATCTACCGGCGGATCGGCGAGACGCTGGCGCAGTTCTCGCTCGGCTTCAGCCATGTCGTCCGCGAGACCATGTATGTCACGGACATAGATGCCCTCATGCCGGCCCTGGCCTATCGCAAGAGCCTCTATGGCGACGGCCCGTTCCCGGCCTCCACCACCGTCGAGGTGAAGCGGCTTTTCGTGCCGGGCCTGATGATCGAGATCGAGGTCACCGCCAGCTTCGCCTCGGGCGAAGGGTAGGGCGCGCGCAGCACAACGGAATCGCATTGGCAGCGCGGAGTCGAAGCGCGAAAAGGAGCCGATCCGAAGATCGGCTCATGATCCTATCTCAGATCCCAGTGGTCGATCCGGGCCGGATCAACAGCGCATCGTGAATTCTTCCTCCATCACGGCAAGGGAGTTGCGGTCGTTCTCCAGCTCGATCCCGATCAGCGTCTTTTCTTCCTTGAGGCCGTTGATGGCGGCCGTATCCGGATTGGCATTCGAGCTCATCTGCGCAATCAGGGCGTCAATGCGCTGCAGGCGATTTTCCTTGTTCTCGATTTCAATCTTCGTGGCCTTGATCTGCCGCTCGAAGATCGCGCAGAGGCCCGACAGTTGCGTGTCCATGGCGTCATCTCCTTCAGAAGCCCTGCACAAGGCGGCCTGAAGCGGGCTCTCGCTGCGCGACCACAAGGGGCTCCGTCCACCAGTTCAGCCGTCCGGGCCCGGCGTGTCGTCATCCGAACGTATGAGGTCCGCTGGTTTTGCGATGCCGGGCGCCCGCCTGTGCGTCTCCGCACATGGCGGCTGCAAAATCGCGGCCTGCCTGGCTGCTCAGGCACACCCCATCTCGGGTCCATCCCCACGAACGGACACCGCACCCATGGGCGCTCCCTCTCCCGATCTCTCCAACCTGTGGCTGGCGCGCGCCTTCAACGCGCAGGACGTCGAGGCGGCGGCCGCCCTCTACCATCCCGAGGCCTCGATCGTGCAGGTCGACGATGTCCATGGCGGCACCACGGTCGCGCGCGGCGCCGACGCGATCCGGGCGACCATGGCCGCCTATATCGATCTCCGGCCCCACATGGATGTCGTCACCCACCACGTCACCATCGCCGGCGACTTCGCGATGACGCGCTCGCAGTGGCGGATCACCGGCCGCGGCCGGGACGGCCAGCCGGTCGAGGTCCACCATCACGGCATGGAGGTCCACCGCAGGGGCGAGGACGGCACCTGGTACTTCTTCATCGACCACCCCTTCGGCGCCGATGCCGTCTGGGCGGTCGACCGTCCGCCGCGCACCGACTGACCGGCGCCGGGCCGCGGCGTGCGGGCCGGACATCCGCGCCACCTCGTCCGGTTCGTTCCGGGGGCAGTCCAGACCCGCCAAGGGACGGATTGCGCCGATGTAATTCCGCCGCCAGAGCAGATTCATCGGCGCGATCTTATCTTCACCGGTACACGCCGCACCATGCTGTCGGCGATCCGAGACTGGTGGAGTTGCAGATGAAATCCCCCTTCGATGCCGACGGGCGGAGGCCCGGCCTGCGCCGGACGACCGCGGCGCTGCTGGTCGGCACGGCCCTGATCGGCGCGCCGGTCGGGGCGGTCCTGGCCTTCGGGGCCCCGGCCGTGGCGCAGAGCCAGGCGCCGGCGGCCGCCCCCGTCGCCCCGGCCCCTCTCGTCACGGCGATGTCCGGCTCCTTTGCCGGGCTGGCGCACCAGGTGATGCCGGGCGTCGTCAATGTCTCGATCACCGGCCATCAGGGGCCGGCCCAGGTTGCGGACCTCGACGGCGGACCGCGCGGCGGCCCCGGGCCGCGCCGCGGCGGCGGCCAGGAGATCCATGGCGCCGGCTCCGGCTTCATCATCGATCCGGCCGGCTACATCGTCACCAACAACCATGTGGTGAAGGACGCCGACGAGCTCTCGGTCACCCTCAATGACGGCACCGTGCTGCCGGCCAAGGTGGTCGGCACCGACCCGAAGACCGACCTCGCCTTGATCAAGGTCAAGGCCGACAAGCCGTTGACCGCGGTCGAATGGGGCAACAGCGACGCCGCCCAGGTCGGCGACTGGGTGATGGCGGTCGGCAACCCCTACGGCCTCGGCAGCACCGTGACCGCCGGCATCGTCTCGGCCCGCGGCCGCGACATCAACTCCAACCCGCTGGAAGACTTCCTGCAGATCGACGCGCCGATCAACCCCGGCAACTCCGGCGGCCCCAGCTTCGACGCCGCCGGCAAGGTCATCGGCATCAACAGCGAGATCTACTCGCCCTCGGGCGGGTCGGTCGGCATCGGCTTCGCCATCCCGTCCAACCTGGCCAAGTCGGTGATCGCCCAGCTGCGCGAGCATGGCAGCGTCCAGCGCGGCTGGCTCGGCGTCGAGATCCAGGCGCTGACGCCGGAGCTGGCCGAGGCCGCCGGCCTCGACACGGCGAAGGGCGCCCTCGTCGCCGAGGTGCAGAAGGGCAGCCCGGCGCTGAAGGCCGGCCTGCACCAGGGCGACGTGATCGTGTCGTTCGACGGCAAGCCGGTCGCGGAGTCGAAGGACCTGCCGCGGCTGGTGGCGGAGACCGCATCCGGCACCACCGTCCCGGTCGAGGTGCTGCGCGACGGCAAGACCAGGTCCCTCTCGGTCGACATCGCCCTGCAGCCGAAGCCCGACAAGGCGGAGAGCTGAAGACGACGGCCGGCCGGCCACCCGCCCGCCGGTCGGCCGCCGTTTAACGAAATGTTCAGTTGCGCCGGCGCGGTGTTATGTTCATGATATGTTCCATGGACACGGCGCAATCCGATTCCGACGAGACCCGGCCGACCGATCCCGACCTTCGCTGGACGGATTGGGCGCTGCAGACGCTGCGCGAGGCGGTCGAGTTCGACATGCGCTGCAAGCGGCTGATCGAGCGGCAGCAGCAGTCGACATCCGTGTCGGGGCCGAAGGAGCCGCCGGATTTCGGGCTGGCCCAGTCGCGCCTCACCCGGTCGATACGGCTGTCGATCGCCATGATCGAGCGGATCCGCGCCGAGTATCTGATGCGCAAGGCGAAGCGGGTGAAGTCGGGCGAGCAGGAGCGCCACCGGAAGCGGCGGGAATGGGCGTTCGAGACGGCGATCAAGGCCATGGCGACGCCGGCGGATGGCGAGGGCGCGGAGCATCTGCGCTCCATGGTCTGGGAAAAGCTGGTCGAGGACGAGACCCTGGAGGCGCAGATCGACGCGATGTCGCCTGCGGAATTCGTGCAGGCGGTGTGCCGCAAGATCGGCCGCCCGCCGCCCTCGATCCCGCTGCCAGAGTGCTGGGACGACATCGCCGAGGCGACGGATGTCGAGCCGGCGGAGACCACCGAGGCTGCCGATCGCGAGCCCGCAGAGGCTTGGCCCCATCCGTCGGATGAGTCCGATGCCGGCGAACCCATGCCGAAGCCGTCGAAACCGGACAGCAGTTGAGCGCTGCGCATTGTCCAGCGCTCCCTCACGACAGCTCGGATGGTTTTACCTCTCCCGTTTACGGAAGAGGTCGGAGGCGCTTGCGCTTCCGGGTGAGGGGGTTTTGTCGAGGCCGGGACCCGCCCTCAGCCGGTCTCGCTGCGCGAGCCCGGCCTCTCCCGCAAGCGGGCGAGGTACCGAAACGGTCCGAACCGGATGGACCGTGGACAGACAAGGCAACCCCAGCCGCCACAACCCTGTGGCATCCCGGACTCCGCGCGCTAAGCTGCCGCTCCCGCGGATCCCGGAGCCGCCCGATGAAACCGCTCCTTGCCCGGCGCCTGGTTCAGGCGGTGCCGGTGCTGCTGATCGTCGTCTGCCTGGCCTTCCTGCTGCTGCGGCTGGCGCCGGGCGACGCCGTCGACGCGCTGGTGGTCGAGATGGGCGGCGGCGACCCCGGGCTGATCGCCCGGCTGCGCGCCGAATACGGGCTCGACCAGCCCTGGCCGGTGCAGCTCGGCCTCTACCTCGCGCATGTCGTCCGGCTCGACCTCGGCTGGTCGGTCGGCTTCTCCCGCCCGGTGCTCGGCCTGGTGCTGGAGCGGGCGGGCAACACCGCGCTGCTGATGGCCGCCGCCCTGTCCCTGGCGCTGTCCGCCGGCACCCTGCTCGGCGTCGCCGCCGCCCAGAGTCGCCTCCGCGGGCGCGGCTGGCTCGACACGCTGATCACCGGCTTCGGCCTTTTGCTCTACGCCATGCCCGGCTTCTGGATCGGGCTGATGCTGATCGTCGCCTTCGCCGTCAAGCTGCGCTGGCTACCGCTGGCCGGCATCGCCACCGTGCCCAGCTTCGACACCGGCTGGGCCTACGTGGCCGACGTCGCCCGCCACCTGGTGCTGCCGACGGTGGCGCTGTCGCTGATCTATGTCGCGGTCTACCTCCGGCTGATGCGTGCCGGCATGCTGGAGGTGGCGGGCAGCGATTTCGTCCGCACCGCTCGGGCCAAGGGCCTGCCGCCCGGCCGCATCACCTGGCGCCATGTGGTGCGCAACGCGCTCCTGCCCATGGTCACGGTGTTCGGCATCCATTTCGGCATGCTGCTGGGCGGCAGCGTGGTGATCGAGAGCGTCTTCGCCATCCCCGGCCTCGGCCGCCTGGCCTATGAGGCGGTGACCAAGCGCGACCTCAACCTGCTGCTCGGCATCATCCTGGCCAGCGCGATGATGGTGATCCTGGTCAACCTCGCCGTCGACCTGCTCTACGCGAGGCTGGATCCGCGGCTGAGGAGGGAGCGATGAGGGGCTCGTATCTCTCCAGCCCACCCGGATTGCCTCTCCCGCCTGGCGGGAGAGGTCGGGCTCGCGCAGCGAGGCCGGGTGAGGGCGGGCCCAGGCCTCGACGAAATCCCCTCACCCGGAGCCGCTTCGCGTCTCCGACCTCTCCCGCAAGCGGGAGAGGCAATCCGAGCATACCGCAGAGACTGCGCCTCGGCCGCCGAGGCTGCTGCTGATGCGCATCCTCCGCCGCTTCCTGGCCGACCGCGCCGGCCGGCTCGGCCTGGCCGGCCTCGTGCTGGTGCTGGGCATGGCGCTGGCGGCCGGCTGGGTCTTCCCGGGCGACCCGCTGGCGATCGCCGGACCGGCGCAGCTGCCGCCGTTCCAGGACCCGGCGCATTGGCTCGGCACCGACCGGCTCGGCCGCGACGTGCTGGCCGAGCTGTTCCACGGCGCCCGCGTCTCGCTGCTGGTCGGCGCCGCGGCTGCGGTGCTGGCGGTCGGCATCGGCCTGCTGGTCGGCACCACCGCCGGCTTCCTCGGCGGCTGGGTCGACGAGGCGCTGATGCGGCTGACCGAGGCGGTGCAGACCGTGCCCAGCTTCGTCCTGGCCCTGGCGCTGATCCTGGTGCTGGGTCCGTCGCTCGGCAGCATCGTCGTCGCCATCGGCCTCGGCGCCTGGCCCAGCCCGGCCCGGGTGGTGCGGGCCGAGGTCATGGCGCTGGCCCGGCGCGACTTCGTCGACGCCTATCGCTGCATGGGCATGGGCTGGGCGCGGATCGCCTTCGCCAAGCTCTTGCCCAACGCGCTGGCGCCGGTGCTGGTGCTGGCCACCGTGATCACCGCCGCCGCCATCCTGATCGAATCGGCCCTCGCCTTCCTCGGCCTCGGCGACCCGAACCGGGTCAGCTGGGGCAGCATGATCGCCGATGGCCGCGCCGTGCTGCGCAGCGCCTGGTGGCTCTCCGCCATCCCCGGCGTGGCGATCGTCGTCGCCATGCTGTCGGTCAGCCTGCTCGGCGAGGCGCTGACCGCCGCGCTCGACCCGCGGCGGAGGCGCCGGTGACCGCCCTGCTCTCGATCCGCGGCCTGACCGTCGACTATCTCGGCGAGGCCGGGGCGGTGCGCGCCGTGGATGGCGTCGACCTCGACCTCGCGGCCGGGGAGACGCTGGCGCTGGTCGGCGAGTCCGGCTCCGGCAAGTCGACCGTGGCACTGGCGCCGCTCGGCCTCTTGCCGCCCGACGCCCACATCGCCGGCTCGATCCGCCTCGAGGGGGCGGAGCTGCTGGGCCTGCCCGAGCCGGCGCTGCGCCCGGTCCGCGGCGGCCGCATCGGCATGGTGTTCCAGGAGCCGATCACCAGCCTCAACCCCGTGCTGACGGTGGGTGAGCAGATCCGAGAGGTGCTGGCGGCCCATGGCCTTTCTCGCGGCCGGGCGGCGCGGGCGGTGGAGCTTCTAGCCGAGGTCGGCATCGCCGATGCCGCCGCCCGGGCCGGCGCCTATCCGCACGAGCTGTCCGGCGGCATGCGCCAGCGGGCGATGATCGCCATGGCGCTGGCCGCGGGTCCCGAGCTGCTGATCGCCGACGAGCCGACGACGGCGCTGGACGTCACCGTCCAGGCCCAGATCCTCGACCTGTTCCGCCGCTTGCGCGACCGCCGCGGCATGGCCCTGCTGCTGGTCACCCACGACCTCGGCGTTGTCGCAGAGCTGGCCGACCGGGTGGCGGTGATGAAGGAGGGGCGGGTGGTCGAGACGGGGCCTGCCCGCCGGGTGCTTGACGACCCGCAGCACGGCTACACGAGGGAACTACTAGCGGCGACCCTCTCGGTCGATGACGCGCCACGGTGGGTGGGGGAGGGGCGCATCCGATGAAGGGTGCAGCCTCTCTCTTCGACCGCCCTCCTATTGCCTCTCCCGCTTGCGGGAGAGGTCGGGCGTCCGCAGGACGACCGGGTGAGGGCGGATCCTGGCCTCGACGAACTCCCCTCACCCGGAGCCGCTTCGCGTCTCCGACCTCTCCCGCAAGCGGGAGAGGCAATCGCATGGCAGTCGGCCGATGACGGAGCCGCTGCTGGTCCTCGACCAAGTCGTCAAACGCTTCGGCCGCGCGCCGGACGCCGTCCAGGCGGTCGACGGCGTGTCGCTCTCCGTCGCGCCGGGCGAGGTGCTGGGCCTGGTCGGCGAATCCGGCTCGGGCAAGTCCACCCTCGGCCGGCTCGCCGCCCGGCTGGCCGACCCGGACGCCGGCACCATCCGCTTCGCCGGGCAGGACGTCACCCGCCGCCAGGGCCGCGCCCTCGGCCCGCTCAGGGCGCAGATCCAGCTGGTGTTCCAGGACCCGGTCGCCTCGCTCAACCCGCGCGACACGATCGGCCGGGCCGTCGAGGATCCGCTGCGCGTCACCGGGGTCGGCCGGGCCGAGCGCCGCGATCGCGTCGCCTGGCTGCTCGACCGCGTCGGGCTGGGCCACGGCTTCGCCGACCGCTACCCGCATGAGCTGTCCGGCGGCCAGCGCCAGCGCGTCGCCATCGCCCGGGCGCTCGCGCCGCGGCCGCGGCTGGTGATCTGCGACGAGCCGGTCTCGGCGCTCGACGTCTCGGTCCGCGCCCAGGTGCTGGACCTGCTGGCCGAGCTGGGGGCCGAGCTCGGCCTCGCCTATCTCTTCATCAGCCACGATCTGGCGGTGGTGCGCCACGTCGCCGACCGGGTGGCGGTGATGCATCTCGGCCGCATCGTCGAGAGCGGGCCGACCGGGCGGGTGTGGTCCCAGCCCGGCCATCCCTACACAAGGGCGCTGCTCTCGGCCGTGCCGCGGCTGCACCCGATGCCGGGCGCGCAGCGGATGCTGCTGCAGGGCGACCCGCCCAGCCCGCGCCGGCCGCCCTCCGGCTGCCGTTTCCGCACCCGCTGCCCGCTCGCCTTCGACCGCTGCGCGCTCGAGGACCCGCCGCCGGTCGACCTCGGCGCCGGCCAGCAGGCCGCCTGCCTGATCGCCGGGGAGGGATCGTGAGCCGCTACTTCGCCCGCGCCAGCGCCAGCCACACCCCGCCGCCGATCAGGCAGACCCCGCCGGTGCGCGACACCAGCCGCACATGCTTGCGCGACAGCATCGTCCCCGCCCGCCCGGTCAGCAGCGCGTACATGCCGTCGGACAGGGCGGCGACGACCAGGGCGGTGGCGCCCAGCAGCAGCACCTGGCTCGACGGGTCGCCGCCGGGCTGCACGAACTGGGGGATGAAGGCGCCGAAGAACAGCAGCATCTTCGGGTTGCTCAGCGCCACCAGCAGGCCCTGCAGCACGAAGCCGCCGCGCGGCGGGCGCACGGGCTCGGCCAGCGTGTCCGGGGCACGCAGCAGCTTCCAACCGATCCAGACCAGGTACGCGGCGCCGGCGAGGCGCAGCCAGTCGAACCAATGGCCCATCGCCTCCACCACCGCGGCCAGGCCGACCACCAGCACGCCGAGCATCAGCACCAGCCCGATCTGCCCGCCGAGGATGTTCAGCAGCCCGGCGCGGGTACCGTGGGTCAGGCTGTTGGCGACGATCAGCGTCACCGACGGCCCCGGGATGATCGCCACCAGGATGCAGGCGGCGATATAGGCGAGATAGATCTCGATGGTCATGAGTTCCTATCCCTTGGGCTTGGCGGCCATCGCCTGCTCGGCGATGACGCCCATCGAGGCGGCGGCGCCGCCCAGCGACCAGCCGCCATCGACCGGCAGCACCGCGCCGGTGATGAAGGCGGCCAGCGGCGAGGACAGCAGGCGGCAGGCGGCGGCGATGTCTTCGGCCAGGCCCATCCGGCCCAGCGGCACGCTGCGCTGGACCAGGGCGCGGGCCTGCGGCGTCGGCGCCAGCCGGGCCATGCCCTCGGTCTCGTCGATCGGGCCGGGGATGATGGAGTTGATCCGGATGCCGTCGCGGCCCCATTCCATCGCCAGCACCCGGGTCAGCATGTCGACCCCGGCCTTGGCGGCGCAGACATGGGCCTGCATCGCCATCGGCGCCTCGGCCTGCGGCGCCGAGATGTTGATCACCGAAGCGCCCGGCTTTCGCAGGAACGGATGCGCGGCGCGCAGCACGTGGAAGCTGCCCAGGAGGTCGATGTCGACCACCGACTTGAAGCCGTTCGCCGACATGCCCAGCGCCGGCGCCGGGAAGTTCCCCGCCGCGCCCGAGACCAGCACGTCGAAGTCCCCGTATGCGTCATGCGCCGCCTTCAGCGCGGCCTCGGTGGCGGCATAGTCGCGGACGTCGGCGGCCGCGCCCATGGCCTCGGCCCCGGCCTCGCGCAGCCGGGCCACGGCCGCGTCGACCTTCTCCGCGCTCCGGCTCATCACCGCCACCCGCGCCCCGGCCCGGGCGAAGCCCAGCGCGATGCCGAGATTGATCCCGCTGGTGCCGCCGGCGACGAACACCGCCTTGCCGGCGAAGTCGATGGTCTCGGCCATGGTCAGGCTCCCTCAGTGCGCCTCGGCCCAGCTGCGGCCGATGCCCGCCTCGGCGATCAGCGGCACCTCCAGCGTCGCCGCCGACTGCATCACCCGTTGCGCCAGTTCGGCGGTGCGCTGCGCCTCGTCCTCCGGCGCCTCGAACAGCAGCTCGTCATGCACCTGCAGCAGCATCCGGGCCTTCAGCCCCTCCGCCGCCAGCGCATGCGGCAGCCGGCCCATGGCGCGCTTGATGATGTCGGCCGCGGTGCCCTGGATCGGCGCGTTGATCGCCTGGCGCTCGGCGAAGGCGCGGCGGGCCGGGTTCGGGTCCTTGATCCCCGGCACATGGCATTTGCGGCCGAACAGGGTCTCGACCCAGCCGCGCTCGCGGGCGATGCGCTTGGTCTCGTCCATCCAGGCCTTCAGCTCCGGCAGCCGGTCGAGATAGGCGCGGATGAAGGCCGTGGCCTCGCCCTGCGGGATGCCCAGCTGCGCCGCCAGCCCGAAGCCGGAGATGCCGTAGATGATGCCGAAATTGATCGCCTTGGCCTTGCGCCGCGTCTCCGGCGTCATCTCGGCCAGCGGCACGTTGAACACCTGGCTCGCGGTCATGGCGTGGATGTCGGTGCCGTCGAGGAAGGCCTGCTTCAGCAGCGCCACATCGGCGATCTGCGCCACCAGCCGCAGCTCGATCTGGCTGTAGTCGACCGAGATCAGCTTGTGCCCGTCCTCCGCCACGAAGGCGTAGCGGATCTTGCGCCCCTCCTCGGTGCGGATCGGGATGTTCTGCAGGTTCGGCTCGTTCGAGGACAGCCGGCCGGTGTTGGTCGCGGCCAGCGAGAACGAGGTGTGGACCCGCTGGCTCTTCTCGTTGATCTGGGCCTGCAGCGCGTCGGTGTAGGTGCCCTTCAGCTTGGCCAGCTGGCGCCATTCCAGGATCTGTGTGGCGATGCCGTGGCCCTGGGCAGCCAGCATCTCCAGCACGCTCGAATCGGTGGAGTAGGCGCCGGTCTTGCTGCTCTTCTTGCCGCCGGCCAGGCCGAGGCGCTCGAACAGCACCTCGCCCAGCTGCTTCGGGCTGCCGACATTGAACGGACCCTTGGCCGAGAGATGGATTTCCGCCTCCAGCGCCGCCATGCGCTCGGCGAACTCCATCGACAGCCGGGCCAGGGCGGCGCGGTCGACCTTGATCCCCGCCATCTCCATGTCGGAGATGACGCCGACCAGTGGCCGCTCGATGGTCTCGTACACCGTCGTCATCCGCTCGCCCACCAGCCGCGGCTTCAACAGCATGTGCAGGCGCAGGGTGATGTCGGCGTCCTCGGCGGCATAGGCCAGGGCCTTGTCCAGCGGCACCTTGTCGAAGGTGATGGCGCTCTTGCCGGTGCCGCAGACCGAGGCATAGGGGATGGTGCGGTGCTGCAGATGCAGCTCCGACAGCTCGTCCATGCCGTGGCCATGCGCGCCGCCGTCGAGGACGTAGGAGATCAGCATGGTGTCGTCCCACGGCGTGATCGGCAGGCCGACATCCGGCCGGCCCAGCACATGGGCGTCGTATTTCAGGTTGTGGCCGATCTTCAGCACCGACGGGTCGACCAGCACCGGCCCGAGGATGCGGCGGATCTCGTCGATCGAGATCTGCTGCAGCGTCTCGCCGCCGAAGTTCAGCCCGTCGCCCTCCGGCGGCACATGGGCGACCGGGATGTAGCAGGCGCGGCCCGGCGCCACGGCCAGCGAGATGCCGCACAGCTTCGCCGACTCGGCATCCAGCGAATTGGTCTCGGTGTCGATCGCCAGCACCCCGGCCTCGACCGCCGCATCGGCCCAGCGCTGCAGCGCCGCCACGTCCTGCACCAGCTGATAGTCCTGGGCGATCGCCTCCGGCTTGCCCGGCGCGGTCAGGTCCGGCTCGTCACCGCCGGTGGTGCCCAGCTTGTCGAAGGCGGCCTCGACCCGGGTTATGGTCGACCGGAACTCCATCTCCTCCAGGAAGCGCACCAGCTTCGACCTGTCCGGCGGCCGCGCCACGATGCCCTCCAGCCCGAACGGCACCGGCGCGTCGGTGCGCAGCGTCACCAGCGCGCGGCTGATCCGCGCCTGCTCGGCATACTGGATCAGGGATTCGCGCCGCTTCGGCTGCTTGATCTCGCCGGCCCGGGCCAGAAGGGTGTCCAGGTCGCCATATTCGGTGATCAGTTGGGCTGCGGTCTTGATGCCGATGCCGGGCACGCCTGGCACGTTGTCGACGCTGTCGCCGGCCAGCGACTGCACGTCGATCACCCGGTCCGGCATGACGCCGAACTTCTCCATCACCTCGGCGGCGTCGATCGGCTTGTTCTTCAGCGGATCCAGCATGGTCACGCCGTCGCCGACCAGCTGCATCATGTCCTTGTCGGAGGAGACGATGACGACGCGCGACCCTTCCTCCCGCGCCATCCGGGCGTAGGTGGCGATGATGTCGTCGGCCTCGAAACCCTCGATCTCGATCCCCGGCAGGTTGAAGGCCTCGCTGGTGGCGCGGATCAGCGGGAACTGCGGGATCAGCTCCTCCGGCGGGTCGGGCCGCTGCGCCTTGTAGGCGGGGTAGATCTCTTTGCGGAAGCCGCGCTCCGACGCGTCGTAGATCACCGCCAGATGGTCGGCGTCGAGATCGGCCAGCAGGCGGATCAGCATGTTGGTGAAGCCGTAGACGGCGTTCACCGGCAGCCCGTCCGACTTGCGCATCATCATCGGCAGCGCATGGAAGGCCCGGAAGATGTAGCCCGAGCCGTCGATCAGGTAATAGGTCTTCGGCGTGATCGACATCGGCGGGCCCTTTCCGGACGGGAACAGAGCGCGACCATGCCGCGCCGGAGGGCGGGTGTCCACCCGTCCGGTCGGGCCGCTGGTCGGTCGTGCCGGAACGGCACCGTCAAGTTGCCGCAGCCCCGGCCCGTTGGCCGTGCCGCGGGTGTCGGCTATGAGGGTGGCCTTCCGGATCCGGGCCGGAGTCGCCCAAGCCCTATGAGCGGGCGCCATGATCCGCTCGGAATCCGATCTGTCCGTTCATCCTTTCCGCAACCTGACGGTGCCAACCAGATGACGGGTGCAATTGCTTCCGCTGATGGCGCGAACGCCGTGCGATCCGGCACGCCCAGCCGGACGGCGCTATGGGTCGCGACGCAGCGCGCCGCGCATCAGCTGCTCGACGAACCAGTCGTCTTCCACGATCCGGTGGCGTTGTCGATCCTGGGGGCGGCGGCCGAGGCGGCGCTGCGCCGGGACCCGTTCCGGCACAACGATCCGCTCAGCCGCAGCCTGCGGGCGGCGGTCGTGGTGCGCAGCCGGCTGGTCGAGGACGAGATCGCCCGGGCCGTGGCCGCCGGCGTCCGGCAATATGTCGTCCTGGGCGCCGGCCTCGATACCTTCGCGTATCGCGACGGCTTTGCCGGCACCGGGCTGCGGGTGTTCGAGGTCGACCATCCCTCGACCCAGCAGTGGAAGCGCCAGCTCCTGCTCGAATCGGGCCTCCCGCTGCCGGACGGCCTGACCTTCGCGCCGGTGGATTTCGAGCATGAGACGCTGGCGCAGGGGCTGGCCGACGCCGGGTTCGCGACGGACCGCCCGGCCTGCTTCTCATGGCTCGGCGTGACGATGTACCTGACCGAAGCCGCGGTCATGGAGCCGTTGCGCTTCGTGGCCGGACTGCCTCGAGGCAGCTCGATCACCTTCGACTACCAGCCGGCGGAGTCGCTGCTGAACCCGATCCAGCGGGCCACGACCGAGGTGATACGGCAGCGGGCCGCTGCGCTCGGTGAGCCGATGATCACCTCGTTCGATCCGGCCGTGCTGCGAGAGCGGCTGCTCGTCCTCGGCTTCGGCGAGGTCGAGAGCTGGGAGCCGGAGGATCTGAATCGGCGCTACCTGTCCCGGCGCAAGGACGGGCTGTACAACAACGGCGGGCGGCTCATCTGCGTAAGGGTGTGAGCGGCGGCCAGTCGGTCGGGGCGTCCGCTCAGGCCGGCTGGAACAGCTCGACCACGTTGCCGGACGGGTCCTCGCACAGGATCTGCTGGCCGCCGGGGCCGGTCACGATGTCGTTGCGGAACCGGACGCCGTGTTTGCGCAGATCGGCGACCAGGGCCGCCAGGTCGTCGACCTGCAGCACGAATCGGTTCCAGCCGCCGGGCTCGGGCTTGCGGCCGTCCGGCATCGGCCGGCTGGCCGAGGCGCCAGGGCCGGCGACCCACAGGGTCAGCCCGTCCCGCAGCAGGATCGCCATGTTGGGCCCGAACTGCTGCTGCACCCGGAATCCCAGGCTGTCCCTATAGAACGCCACAGCTTGATCGACGTCGTGGACGATGTACCGGACCGTCACCATGGCGCTGCCTCCTCGGTGGGTTCAGCCGAGAAGATAGCTCGCATGACCGGCAGAGACAGGGCCTGTCAAAACTGATTGCATTATATGACTAGTTGCTATATGAAATCAGAAAGCAATGTCGTCTGGAGGAACGTTATGTCCAAGCTCGTCGTTCGCGCCTTCTCCATCTCCCTGGACGGCTACGGCGCCGGGCCGGAGCAGAGCCTCGAGAATCCGCTCGGCAAGGGCGGTGAGGGGCTGCACGAATGGTTCATCCCCACCCCTACCTTTCGGGCCATGACCGGGAAGGAAGGCGGTGAGACCGGCATCGATGAGGATTTCGCCGCCCGCAGCTTCGAGAATGTCGGTGCCTGGATCCTCGGCCGGAACATGTTCGGGCCGGTGCGCGGCCCCTGGCCGGACGACAGCTGGAAGGGCTGGTGGGGCGACACTCCGCCCTACCACGTGCCGGTCTTCGTCCTGACCCACCACGCCCGCCCGTCGATCGAGATGAAGGGCGGCACCACCTTCCACTTCGTCACCGACGGCATCGATTCGGCGCTCCGCCAAGCGCGGCAGGCGGCGGGCGGCAAGGATGTGCGGGTCGGCGGCGGCGTCGCCACCGTTCACCAGTATCTGCGCAAGCGCCTGATCGACGATATGCACATCGCCGTCTCACCCCTTCTGTTGGGCAGCGGCGAGAGCCTGTTCGCCGGGATCGACCTAGCCGCCCTGGGCTATGCCTGCACCGACCAGGTCAACTCGTCCCGCGCCACCCACTTCACGGTGACGAAGCAGGGCTGACGATGGCCTATCCCAGCAGCGCCGCCAGCACCGCGTCCAGGCGCTGGCGGCCGGCGGGGGTGGCGGTCAGGCGGTCCGAATCCTCGGCCAGGAAGCCGCCGGCGACCAGCCGGTCCAGCCGGCGGCGGTCGATCGCCCGGTCGAAGGGCAGGCCGGATTCGTCGGCGATGCGGGACTTGGCCACGCCCTCGGCCAGGCGCAGCCCCATCATCAGCATCTCGTCGCGGCGGGCCTCGGGCGGCACCGCCTCGCGCGCATGCTCGGCATGGCCGGCGGCCTCGACCCGCTCCAGCCACACCTCCGGCGCCCGATGGGTGCGGGTGCCCCATTTGCCGTCGTTCAGCGTCAGCCGGCCATGCGCGCCGGGGCCGACGCCGACATAGTCGCCATAGCGCCAATAGGTCAGGTTGTGGCGCGATTCCTCACCCGGCCGGGCGTGGTTCGAGATCTCGTAGCCGGGCAGGCCGGCGGCGCCCAGCACCTCGGCCGTGGCCTCGTAGAGCGCGGCCTGGGTGTCCTCGTCCGGCAGCACCAGCTCGCCGCGCGAGTAGAGCGTATGGAAGCGGGTGCCCTGCTCGATCGTCAACTGATAGGCCGAGATGTGGCCGACGGCGTGGTCCAATGCCCGGCGCAGCTCCGCCGTCCAGCCGGCCACGGTCTGGCCCGGCCGGGCGTAGATCATGTCGAAGGAGAAGCGATCGAAGTGCCGGGCGGCCAGGCCGACGGCGGCCAGCGCCTCCTCCGCCGAGTGGTTGCGGCCCAGGAAGCGCAGCGACGCCTCGTCCAGCGCCTGGACGCCGAGCGACACCCGGTTCACCCCGGCGGCGCGGAAGCCGGCGAACAGTCCCGATTCGACCGAGGTCGGGTTCGCCTCCAACGTGATCTCGACATCGGGCGCCAGGCCCCAGCGCTCGGCGGCGCGATCGATCACCGCCGCCGCGGTGGCCGGCTGCATCAGCGACGGGGTGCCGCCGCCGAAGAAGATCGAGGTCAGCGTCCGGCCCGGCGTCAGGTCGGCGAAATGGTCCAGCTCCGCCACCAGTGCCCGGCGCCAGCGCTCATGCTCCACCTGCTCCCGGACATGCGAGTTGAAGTCGCAATAAGGGCATTTCGACCGGCAGAACGGCCAATGGACATAGAGGGCGAAGCCGGGGGCGGTCATCCGCCCTCGAAGCAGCGCGCCACCAGCTTGGCGAAGGCGTCGGCGCGGTGGCTCATGGCGTGCTTCTCGACCGACTCCATCTCTCCGAAGGTGCGGTCGTGGCCGTCCGGCACGAAGATCGGGTCGTAGCCGAAGCCCTTGGTCCCGCGCGCCGGCCACACCAGCTGGCCGCGGATCTCGCCCTCGACCGTCTCGCAATGGCCGTCCGGCCAGCACAGCGACAGGGCGCAGACGAAGCGGGCGCTGCGGTCCGGGTTGTCGCCCAGTCTCAGCCGCACCTGCTCCACGGCATAGGCGAAGTCGCGGCCGCTGCCGTCCGGCTTCTCGGCCCAGCGCGCTGAGTAGATGCCGGGGTCGCCGCCCAGTCCGGTGACGGCGACGCCGCTGTCGTCCGCCAGCGACGGCAGGCCGGTGGCTTCGGCGACGAAGCGGGCCTTCAGCTCGGCATTGGCGATGAAGGTGTCGCCGGTCTCCTCCGGCTCCGGCACGTCATGCTCGGCGGCGGAGGTCAGGCGCGCGACGCGGCCCTGCAGCAGGGCGGCGATCTCCGGGATCTTGCCCTTGTTGTGGCTGGCGATGACCAGGTGGTCGCCGGCGAAGCGGCGGGCGGGGGAGGCGGCGTTCGTCATGATGGGCATCAGATACGCGCGCCCGACGCTGGAATCAAAGGCGCCGGTTGGTGCACTGTGTCGTCTCCAACGCATGACGGGTGGGGACGAGGACGATGAAGGTCGCATTCCTGGGCATGGGCGTGATGGGCGCGCCGATGGCGGGGCATCTGGTCAAGGCGGGGCACGAGGTCACCGTCTTCAACCGTACCGCGGCGAAGGCCGAGGCCTGGGCGGAGCGCCATGGCGGCCAATGGGCGCCGACTCCGGCCGAGGCGGCGAAGGATGCCGCCATCGTGTTCATGTGCGTCGGCAACGACGACGACATCCGCTCCGTGGCCCAGGGGCCGGACGGCGCCTTCGCCGGCATGTCCGGCAGCGCCATCCTGGTCGACCACACCACGGCCTCGGCCGACATCGCCCGCGAGCTGGAGGCCGAGGCCGACAAGCTCGGCTTCGGCTTCGTCGACGCGCCGGTCTCGGGCGGCCAGGCCGGCGCCGAGAACGGCGTGCTGACGGTGATGTGCGGCGGGCGCGAGCCGGTCTTCGCCGTGGCCAAGCCGGTGATCGACAGCTATGCCCGCGCCTGCACCCTGATGGGCCCGGCGGGGTCCGGCCAGCTGACCAAGATGGTCAACCAGATCTGTATCGCCGGGCTGGTCCAGGCTTTGGCGGAGGGGCTGAACTTCGCCCAGAAGGCGGGCCTCGACGGCAACCTGGTGCTCGACGTCATCTCCAAGGGTGCGGCGCAGAGCTGGCAGATGGAGAATCGCGGCCGCACCATGCTGCAGGGCAAGTTCGACTTCGGCTTCGCCATCGACTGGATGCGCAAGGACCTCGGCATCTGCTTCCAGGAGGCCAAGCACAACGGCGCCCGGCTGCCGGCGACGGCGCTGGTCGACCAGTTCTACGCCGCGGTCCAGGCCAAGGCCGGCGGCCGGGTCGATACCTCCAGCCTGCTGCTGGCGCTGCAGGACTGAGATGACGTGAGCCCCCGGACCATGTCGAGGTCGACCGCATAGCCCATCAGCTGGCGGTAGCGCATGGTCCGGGGCTTGCCGATATGCCGCGCGGATGGCGGAAGCGGCGGCACTGAAGCCGCAGATCGATCGCAGCATCGGATGACTGCTGCGAGCCCATGGCCGCCGCTCGAACAACACTTGCGCGACGATCCTATCTGAGAATAGGTTCGTTGCGCAGGAGACAGAAGATGCTTCCATTAAATTTCGTAGTCGTCGGCGAAAGGTGCATGGTCCGGTAGCGGAATCCATCTCCGTTTCGCCATGCGCCCCCGAACCCTCGTTCGGGGGCTTTTTTGTTTTCAGAGGGTGACCGATGCGCAAGGCAAGCAGCCCCCCGGCCCTGGCAACCCTGATCCTGATGACCGCAACCTCGACGGTAACGCTGAACATGATCGTGCCGTCGCTGGCCAACATCGCGCTCGATCTCAAGGCCGACTACGCCCTGGTCAGCCTTGCCCTCGGCGGGTATCTCGCGGTTACGGCCGCGGTTCAGCTCGGCGTGGGTCCGCTTGCCGACCGGATCGGCCGGCGTCCGGTGCTGCTTGCGGCGCTTGTGGTCTTCACCCTCGCATCGCTTGGCTGTGCGGCAGCCCAGATCGTGTGGATGCTGCTGGCGTTCCGGATGCTGCAGGCGGCGGTGGTCTCGGGCTATGTCCTGTCGCTCGCGATCGTGCGCGATACCGCCGAGGAGGCCGAGGCCGCGCGGTTGCTGGGCCGCATCGGCATGGTGATGGCGCTTGCCCCGATGCTGGGGCCGATGCTGGGCAGCGTTCTGGACGCCGCCTTCGGATGGCGCATGGTCTTCCTGCTTTATGCCGCGGCCGGAGCAGGGCTTTTCTGCCTGGCATGGTCGGATCTGGGCGAAACCCTCCGGCCCTCGGCCGGCGGGGGACATGACGGCAAGCGCCTGACCGCGCTGCTGCGCGAGCCGGTGTTCTGGTGCTATGCGTTGTGCACCGCCTTCTCGACGGGCGCCTTCTACGTCTTTCTCGCAGGAGCGCCCCTGGTCGCCACCTTGGTCTTCGGGATCGGCACGGCAGAGCTGGGGGTGTTCGTCGGCAGCATCACCGCAGGCTTCATGGCCGGCAGCTGGCTGGCAAGCCGTCTGGTCGCCCGGCATCCGCCGGCAACGATCATGCTGACGGGCCGGATCCTGGCCTGCCTGGGTCCTCTCCTCGGCCTCGCGGTGATCGCGATGGGCCATCTGAGCCCGGCACTGTTTTTCGGATGCACCATCTTTGTCGGGCTGGGCAACGGCATGACGACGCCGAACAGCAATGCCGGAGCGATGTCGGTGCAGCCCCGTCTGGCGGGAAGCGCGGCCGGCATCACCGGCGCGCTGACCGTGTCAGGCGGCGCGCTGATGACGACACTGACGGGCCTCGCATTGTCCGGCGAGCCATCGCCCATGCTCTTGCTGGGGCTGATGCTGCTGGCCTCCTTCATCGGCCTGTTGGCCGCTGCCGCCGCCATCCGGCTGAACAAGGGTATGGCCCGCGTTCAGCCGACATAGCCGGCAGACCGGTCTGTTCGCCGGTCTATGACGGTTCCGTCGCATTTTTCGACGTGACGTTCCGGCCTTGGGCTTATTCTCCTCTCGGGGAGGATCGCGCATGGCTTCGGATCTGTTCGATCGCCAGATGGCGATGTACACCAGCTTCCACCGCGACGGCCGCAACCGGCTGACCCATTTCTTCGGCATCCCGGCGATCATCCTGGCGGTGCTGGTCGCTCTCGCCACCGTGCCGCTCGGCAGCATCGCCGGCTGGCCGGCGACCCTGGCCGACCTCGTCGCCCTGCTGGTCTGGCTGCTGTGGATCGCGCTCGACCTCGGGCTCGGCCTGGCCATGGCGGTGGTGGTGATCCCGGGGCTGATCATCGCCCATGCCGTGGCCGGCGGCGGCTCGGACTGGGGCACATGGGCCGTCGCCGGCGCGCTGTTCATCGGCGGCTGGGTGCTGCAACTGGTCGGCCACGCCTATGAAGGCAAGCGGCCGGCCTTTCTGTCGAACCTGTTCCAGCTGCTGATCGGCCCGATGTTCCTGATGGCCGAGACCGCCTTCGCCCTCGGCCTGCGGACCGGCCTGAAGCACCGGGTCGAGGCCGCGGCGGACGCCTATTTCTCCAGGGCCGGACGATAGACGTCGACGTCGGTGACCAGAAGTTCGTGCGACAGGTCGGCGCGGATGCGCTGGCCGAGGTCGCCCTTGGCCGCCAGCGCCGCGCCGTAGGTCGAATCCAGCGCCCGGCAGACCTCGCCTGGCTTCGCGTCCGGCAGCTCGTCCGCCGCCAGCACCGACCACGCCTTGATGTCGGTTCCCCGTTTTCGAGCAGCCAGCGCGAAATCGGCATAGTCGTCGTCCTGCATCACCCGCGCCGCAACCGGCCGGTCCCGGCCGTCGGCGATCGCGGTCAGGATGCGGTGCAAGCGCGTGACGAACAGAAGGCCGATCTTCGGCGTCGGCGCAGCCATCGCCGCACCGCCCGACACCAGGGCCTTGCACAGGTCCTCGTGGCCTTGGCCGAGCGCGCGGACGATGTCGCCCTGCGCCGCGATGACGGCGGACAGGTCGGCGTCCGGCGCCGACAGGATCCTGTCGCCGTCCCGCGCCTGGATCGCGACGAAGGTCCCGGCCACCGCGGCCTTCACCTCGGCCGGCGGCCGCTGCGCCTTGTAGGCGGCGAGGGTGGTGCTCATCAGCGCGTCGAGGTCGCCGGGAAACCGTTCGGACAGCAGCTCGATCAGGTCGGGCGCGCCGGGGCCGGCCTCCGCATAGCCCTGGCGCATCGATTGCAGCAGCCTGGCGCGCAGTGCGGCGTCATCCTCGGCGTGCCCGGCGCCGACGATCGACAGCTGCACCAGCAGCGCCGCCGCGATCCCGGTGAAAATCCGCCCCATATCCCCTCCCTTTGCGACCGCTCAATCCAGATAGGTCCAACTGTCGGCGCCGTCGAATCGCCGAATCGGCACGCCCTCGATGTCGGCCGGGTCGAGCAGCCGGGCATTGATCGCCACCCGTGCCGGATCCCCGGCCGCCAGCCCCTCCCAATGGGTGACGCAGCCGCAGGTCGGGCAGTGGTGGAGCGCCAGGGTCCGGTCGCCCTGGATATAGGGGATCGTGGTGCCGGCGCCCTGCACGATGGCCAGCTGGTCGCGCGGGTAATAGGCCCAGATCGTGCCAAGGCGGCGGCAGATCGAGCAGTTGCAGGAGGTCAGCCGCTGCGGCCGCTCCGCGACCTGCAGCCGGACGGCGCCGCAATGGCAGGAGGCTTCGATCATCGGGACCTCACGGTGTCGGCTCGGGTGCCGGGATGATCCGCTCGCCGCGCCCGGGCCGCAACTACGGCCCGACCACGCCCGGCAGCTCGGCGCCGCTGGCGCAGGACTCCAGGCCCTGGATGCCCTGCCAGAGATTGCCGGCGGCGATGCTCAGCGTCTCCTCCGGCACCGGCTTGCCGCCGCGGATCGCGGTGAAGCGCAGCGTCGCATCTTCGGCGTCGAGCGCCTCCTGCAGCGCCGGCGTCTCCTCCAGCGTGAAGCGCCAAGTCGGGAATCCCGGTGATGCGACCGGTACTGCGATGGCCTGGCCTGCGAGGTCCAACTGCGCCGTACCGTCGGGATCGAAGCGGCGCCCAGTGAAACCGAGCACCGGGGCCGAGACGATGATCTCGATCCGGCCGTGATCGTCCCGCCGAATCCAGCTGACCTGGACCTTCTTCTGGCCGCTTCGCAGGAAGCAGATATTGCCGGGCAGGCGGTACAGCACCGGGCCGCCGGCTTCGGGTGCGTAGTCGATCAGCTTCTCGGCATGGGGCAGGGCGGTCAGGCCGCGAAGGGCCGAGAGCGCATCCGCGATCGCGCCGGGAACCCCCGGCACGGGGGCGCTGATCCCCAGGAACAGGGACATGATGACCCAATGCCAGATCGAGAACGCGCCCATGGAGTCCTCCCGCCCGCGGGCCGGCAGGATTTCACGGACGCGTCCCGCAACTCAAGCGTCCGGGCGCCGCATCCGCGGCAGGCCGCTTAGCCTTCGCCCAGCGCCCCCTTCTGGATCGCCGCCAGCTCGGCCGTGCCCTGCTCGGCCAGCACCAGCAGCGCCTCGAACTCGGCCCGGCTAAACGGAGTCTGCTCCGCCGTCGCCTGCACCTCGACCAGCCCGCCCTTGCCGGTGATGACGAAGTTGGCGTCGGCCTGGGCGCTCGAATCCTCGGCATAGTCGAGGTCGAGCACCGCCTGGCCCTGATGCAGGCCGCAGGAGATGGCGGCGACGCTGTCGGTCAGCGGCAGCGCCTTGATCTTGCGGATCTGCACCAGGTGGCGCAGCGCCAGCACCAGCGCGACATAGCCGCCGGTGATCGCAGCGGTGCGGGTGCCGCCATCGGCCTGCAGCACGTCGCAATCGACCTTGATCTGGATCTCGCCCAGCGCCTTCAGGTCGGTGACGGCGCGCAGCGACCGGCCGATCAGGCGCTGGATCTCCTGGGTCCGCCCGGTCTGCTTGCCGCGCGCGGCCTCGCGGTCGGTGCGCTGGTCGGTGGCGCGCGGCAGCATGCCGTATTCCGCCGTGACCCAGCCTTTGCCGCCGTTCTTCAGCCAGGACGGCACCCGGTCGTCGACCGAGGCGGTGCACAGCACATGGGTGTCGCCGAACTTCACCAGGCACGAGCCCTCGGCGTATTTGTTGACGTCGGTCTCGAGGCGGATGGCGCGCAGGGCGTCGAAGGCGCGTCCGGACGGTCGCATGGGGTCGCTTTCTGTTCTCGGCGAGGGACGCGCACGCTATCCTCGGGCGTCCTGCCCGTAAAGCCCGGCACGTTGATTCGGGTCGAACGGCCCCTACATAGCGTGGCGACGGCCATGAGCATGCTGAACGAACTCTCGACCCGATCCGGCGGCCAGGCATTCCGGGACCTCGACGAGCGCTCGCGGGAGATCTTCCGCCAGATCGTCGACGCCTATGTCCAGTCCGGCGAGCCGGTGGGCAGCCGCACCCTGTCGCGCCGGCTCGGCATGTCGCTGTCGCCGGCGACGATCCGCAACGTCATGGCGGATCTCGAGGATGCCGGTCTGCTCTTCGCCCCGCACACCTCGGCCGGGCGGATGCCGACCGATGCCGGCCTGCGCCTGTTCGTGCACGGGCTGATGCAGCTCGGCGATGTCGGCGAGAGCGAGCGGGCCTCGATCGACGCGATGTGCGCCCAGGCCGGGCGCGGCGTCTCCGAGATGCTGGAGGAGGCGACCTCGGCCCTGTCCGGCCTGTCGGCCTGCGCCGGCCTGGTGCTGGCGCCGAAGACCGACCGGCCGCTGAAGCACATCGAGTTCGTCAACCTGTCGCCCGGCCGCGCCCTGGTGGTGCTGGTCACGGAGGACGGCATGGTCGAGAACCGGGTGCTGGAGGTGCCGCTGGGCCTGCCAGCGTCGACCTTCGTCCACGTCACCAACTATCTCAACGCCCGCATCGTCGGCCGCACCATCGGCGAGGCCCGGACCGAGGTGCTGGGCGAGATCGAGACGCAGAAGAGCCAGCTCGACGGCCTCGCGGCCAAGGTGGTCGCGGCCGGCCTCGCCACCTGGAGCGGCGGCGGGGGCGGCACGCTGATTGTCAAGGGCCAGTCGCGCCTGCTCAACGACGTCACCGCGCTGGAGGATCTGGAGCGCATCCGCGGCCTGTTCCAGGCGCTGGAGACCAAGGAGGCGATGCTGCGGATGCTCGACGCGGCCAATGCCGCCGAGGGCGTACAGATCTTCATCGGCGCCGAGAACGGGCTGTTCAGCCACACCGGCTGCTCGATGATCATCGCCCCGTACAAGGGCGGCGACCAGCGCGTGGTCGGCGCCGTCGGCGTGATCGGGCCGACCCGGCTGAACTATGCGCGCATCATCCCGATGGTGGATTACACCGCGAAGATGATAGGCCGTCTCCTCAGAACCAACGAGACCACGAACCAGGTAGCATGATGCATAACAAGACGATGTCCGCCGAGCCCCGCCCCGACGCGACGGAGCCGGAGACCGGGGCCGCCGGGCCCGAGGTCGAGGGTGTCGCCGAATCCGAGACCACTGGGGTCACTGACGATGCGGCGCTGGCCGGTGCGCTCGAGCGCATCGCCGAGCTCGAGGCCGAGACCGGCAAGCTGAAGGACCAGGCGCTGCGCGCTTTGGCCGAGACCGAGAACATCCGCCGCCGGTCCGAGCGCGAGCGCGAGGACACGGCGAAGTACGCCATCTCCGGCTTTGCCAAGTCGCTGCTCGATGCTGCCGACAACCTGCGCCGCGCCATCGACGCGGTGCCGGCCGGGGCGGTCGAGGCGGATGCGGCGCTGAAGACCCTGGTCGACGGCGTCGCCGCCACCGAGCGCCAGCTGCTGGCCGCCTTCGAGCGCCATGGCGTGACCCGGATCGAGCCGGTCGGCGAGACTTTCGACCCGAACTTCCATCAGGCCATGTTCGAGCTGCCGGGCACCGGCAAGCCGGCCGGCACGGTCGTTCAGGTGATGCAGCCTGGCTATGTGCTGCAGGGCCGGCTGCTGCGCCCTGCCATGGTCGGCGTGGCCCGGGGCGAGTGATGCGCCGCCTCGGCCTCCTTGCGCTGCTGCTGGCAGTGGCGGTCGGCGCCGCCGCCTGCGAACGGTCGGAGAAGCCGGCCAAGGGCGTCTATATGGGCGCCGGCGCCGGCGTGTCGATGCCGTCCTGACGCAGGCCCGCGTAGGCTGGGTTCGCCCGTAGGCGAACCCAGCATCTCACCGCTGCGCCATGTTGGGTTCGCGGTCCGCGAACCCGACCTACGATGTTGATCGCGGGTTGGGCGACACGAAACCGTCATCGAGCGCAGGTAGCCTCGCCGTCCCCCGCGGGATCGCGGTATTCTGGGGCTCGCTGTTCGAGGCGCGTGTGCATGGCCGGACCGATCTATCGCCACCTGTTCGGCATCGGGGTGATCGCCGCCCTGGTGATCGCGCTGCTGCTGCTTTCGCACGGGTCTGACGGGATCGGCGTCTGGCTGGCGGCGGGCGGTGTGGTGGCGGTGGTCGGCGGCGCCGGCGTCTTCGCCTGGCGCCTGTTGCGCGACCTCGACCTGCTGCGCCGCCACATCGAGGCGTCGACCGCCGAGGCGCCGGAGCGGCCGCCGCGGCCCTCGACCGAGATCGGCCAGATCCTGTTCCTGCACCTGCAGCGGCTGCAGCGCCATGCCCGCGGCCGCGAGCGCAGCCTGGCGGTCGAGCTGCAGACCGCGTCGGAGATCCTGGAGGCACAGGACGACCCGATCCTGGTGCTGGCCGGCGACCGCAGCGTGCTGCGCGCCAACGGCGCCGCCGAGCGGCTGTTCGGCGACCGGCTGCTGGACCGCGACATGGCCGATGCGATCCGCCACCCGGAGATCGTTGCCGCGGTCGACGCCGTCCTCGCCGGCGGCCCGATGCTGACCGTGGCCCTGAACCTGCCGGTGCCGATCGAGCGCGAGTTCGAGGTCCGGATCCAGCGCTTCGAGCGGCGCGGCGATCCCGGCGAGCGCGAGTCCGACGACCGGCCCGAGCCGGCGCTGCTGGTCACCTTCTACGACCTCACCGCGACCAAGCGGGTTGAGCAGATGCGGGCCGACTTCGTCGCCAATGCCAGCCATGAGCTGCGCACGCCGCTGTCCAGCCTGATGGGCTTCATCGAGACGCTGCGCGGCCCGGCGCGGGACGATTCGGCGGCGCGCGAGCGCTTCCTCGGCATCATGCAGCAGCAGGCCGAGCGCATGTCGCGGCTGGTCAACGACCTGCTGTCGCTGTCGCGCATCGAGCTGGACGAGCATGTGCCGCCGACCGGGCGGGTGGCGGTCGGCCCGCTGCTGCAGTCGGTGGCCGACGCGCTCGAGCTCAAGGCCCAGCGCAAGGCGCAGCGGCTCGAGCTCGACCTGGCGCCCGACCTGCCCCCGGTGGTCGGGGATTCCGACCAGCTGTACCAAGTGTTCCAGAACCTGGTGTCGAACGCGATCAACTATGGCAAGCAGGGTGGCGTCGTCGGCCTGTCCGCGCGGCCGGCGGCGGAGGGGCGGCGGACCAGCCTCGTCGTCAGCGTCAGCGACCAGGGCGAAGGCATCGCCCGCGAGCACCTGCCGCGGCTGACCGAGCGATTCTACCGGGTCGACCCGGCGCGCAGCCGCGCCGTCGGCGGCACCGGCCTGGGCCTCGCCATCGTCAAGCACATCGTCAGCCGCCATCGCGGCCGGCTGGAGATCGACAGCGAGGTCGGCCGCGGCAGCGTTTTCACCGTGCATCTGCCGGCGGCCCCAGGCGGCAAGCCGGCCGGACGGGCCCTTCATAAAACTGTAACTGAACTGTCTTAAAAGCGTCTGCGGCGGTGACTATAGCCTGCGCTCGGAACGGGGCGCTGGTCGCCTGACCGGGCGAAGCCATGAGGCTCGTCCCACCACCACAGGAGATTCGCGTGAAGCTCTTTTCACGATCCATCCTTCGCAGCGCGGTGCTCGGCGCGGCGGTTGCGCTCGTGGCGGGCGCGTCCCAGGCGGCCGACATTTCCGGCGCCGGCGCCACCTTCCCCTACCCGGTCTACGCCAAGTGGGCCGACGCCTATAAGAAGGAAAGTGGCATCGGCCTGAACTACCAGTCGATCGGCTCGGGCGGCGGCATCAAGCAGATCAAGGAAAAGACCGTCACCTTCGGCGCCTCGGACATGCCGCTGAAGCCGGAGGACCTCGACGCTGCCGGCCTCGTGCAGTTCCCGATGATCATGGGCGGCGTCGTGCCGGTCGTGAACATCCCGGGCGTCGCGCCGGGCCAGCTGATCCTCAGCGGCGACCTGGTCGCGCAGATCTATCTCGGCGACATCACCGTCTGGAACGACGACAAGATCAAGGCGCTGAACCCGGGCGTGACCCTGCCGGACACCGCCATCGCCCCGGCCTACCGGTCGGACGGGTCGGGCACCAACTTCCTGTTCACCACCTATCTCTCGTCGGTGAACGCCAAGTTCAAGGACACCGTCGGCGCCAACTCGTCGGTGCAGTGGCCGGCCGGCATCGGCGCCAAGGGCAATGAGGGCGTCGCCAACACCGCCAAGCAGACCGAAGGCGCGATCGGCTATGTCGAATACGCCTACGCCAAGCAGAACAAGCTGACCTACGTCAAGCTGGTCAACAAGGACGGCAAGGCGGTCGACCCGACGATCAAGAGCTTCCAGGCCGCGGCCTCGGCCGCCGACTGGGCCAATGCCAAGGGCTACTACGTCATCCTGACCAACGAGCCCGGTGCCGAGAGCTGGCCGATCACCGGCGCCAGCTTCATCCTGATGTACAAGCAGCCGCAGGACCAGGCCGCGTCGGCCACCGCGCTGCAGTTCTTCGCCTGGGCCTACGGCCAGGACAAGCTGGCCGAGGACCTGGACTACGTGCCGATGCCGAACGCGGTGGTCGACATGGTCCACAAGACCTGGGCCGACAGCATCAAGGGCGCCGACGGCAAGCCGGTCTGGACCGCCTCGAAGTGATCGCCGGCAACGGCTGATCGATTGGGCGCCGTGCGATCCTCCGCACGGCGCCGCCTGTTTCCCAGGGCAAGGTGATCGATGGTGGACGCCACCTATCAGAAGATCGGGCCGCGGATCGACGCCCGCACCGCGCAGCGACAGCGCGCGGCGGACACCGGCTTCCGCCTGGTCACGTTGTTCTTCGCCGTGCTGGTGCTGGCGATCCTCGGTGGGGTGATCCTGTCGCTGATCATCGGCGCGATGCCGGCGCTGCAGACCTTCGGCTTCGGCTTCGTCGCCAGCGAGGTCTGGAACCCGGTCACCGAGAAATTCGGCGCGCTGGCGCCGATCTACGGCACGCTGGTCACCTCGCTGATCGCCATGCTGATCGGGGTCCCGGTCAGCTTCGGCATCGCCATCTTCCTGACCGAGCTGTGCCCGCCGTTGCTGAAGCGCCCGCTCGGCATCGCCATCGAGCTCCTGGCCGGCATCCCCAGCATCATCTACGGCATCTGGGGCTTCTTCGTGCTGGCGCCGATCCTGCAGCAGACGGTGCAGCCGTTCCTGATCGGCACCTTCGGCAAGCTGCCGCTGATCGGATCGCTGTTCGCCGGCCCGCCCTACGGCATCGGCATCTTCACCGCCGGGCTGATCCTGGCGATCATGGTGCTGCCCTTCATCACCTCGATCATGCGCGACGTGTTCGAGACGGTGCCGCCGCTGCTCAAGGAATCGGCCTACGGCCTGGGTGCCACGACCTGGGAGGTGGTGTTCAAGGTGGTGCTGCCCTACAGCCGCGTCGGCGTGGTCGGCGGCGTCATGCTCGGCCTCGGCCGGGCGCTGGGCGAGACCATGGCGGTGACCTTCGTGATCGGCAACGCCCACCGCATCTCGAACTCGATCCTGGCGCCGGGCACCACCATCTCGGCCTCGATCGCCAATGAATTCACCGAGGCCGTCGGCGACCTCTACACCTCGTCGCTGATCGCGCTGGGCCTCGTGCTCTTCGTCATCACCTTCATCGTCCTGGCGATCGCCAAGATCCAGCTGCTGCGGCTGCAGCGCAAGACGGGGGGCTAGGACATGCCGGTTCCAACCGCACTCTATGCCCGGCGCCGCGCCGTCAACAAGGTGGCGCTCGCCATCTCGGTCGGCGCCGCCGCCTTCGGCCTCATGTGGCTGGTCTGGATCCTCGCCACGCTGGTGATCAACGGTCTCGACGCCATCTCGCCGATCCTGTTCACGGAATCGACGCCGCCGCCTCCGGGCGAGGGTGGTGGCCTCCTGAACGCGATCTACGGCAGCCTGATCATGACCGTGGTCGGCACGCTGATCGGCACTCCGATCGGCATCCTCGCCGGCACCTACCTGGCGGAGTTCGGCAAGACCAACAAGCTGGCCGAGGTGATCCGCTTCATCAACGACATCCTGCTCAGCGCGCCCTCGATCGTGATCGGACTGTTCGTCTACGAGATCATGGTGTCGTCGATGGGCCATTTCTCGGCCTGGGCCGGCGCCGTGGCGCTGTCGATCATCGCCATGCCGGTGGTGATCCGCACCACCGAGGACATGCTGAAGCTGGTGCCGAACACCCTGCGCGAGGCCGCCGCGGCGCTGGGCTCGCCGCAGTGGAAGGTGGTGCTGATGATCTGCTACCGCGCCGCGCGCAACGGCATGATCACCGGCGTGCTGCTGGCGGTCGCCCGGATCAGCGGCGAGACGGCGCCGCTCCTGTTCACCGCCCTGAACAACCAGTTCTGGAGCACGGACATGAACGCGCCGATGGCCAACCTGCCGGTGGTCATCTTCCAGTTCGCGCTCAGCCCCTATGAGGACTGGCAGCGTCTGGCCTGGGGCGGCGCGCTTCTGATCACGGTGACGATCCTCCTCCTCAACATCATCGCCCGGGCGCTCTCCTCGCTCGGCGGCAAGCAGGGCTGACGGTCATGACAGGCAATGGTGCTCAGGTGACGACGCTCGACGTGAACATCAATGTCGAGCGCCCGACCGATCTCGGCCGCGATCTGCGCGAGAAGATCTCGATCCGCAACCTGTCCTTCTTCTACGAGGACCACGAGGCGCTGAAGAAGATCAACCTGCCGCTGTACGAGCGCTGCGTGACCGCCTTCATCGGTCCGTCGGGCTGCGGGAAGTCGACGCTGCTGCGCATCCTGAACCGGATGTACGACCTGTATCCGAACCAGCGCGCCGCCGGCGAGGTGCTGCTGGACGGCGAGAACATCCTCAGCTCGAAGCAGGACGTGAACCTGCTGCGGGCCCGCGTCGGCATGGTGTTCCAGAAGCCGACGCCGTTCCCGATGTCGATCTACGACAACGTCGCCTTCGGCATCCGGCTGTACGAGAAGCTCGACCAGGCCGAGATGGACAGCCGGATCGAGGCGGCGCTGCGCCGCGCCGCGCTGTGGGACGAGGTCAAGGACAAGCTGAAGAAGAGCGGCACCAGCCTGTCCGGCGGCCAGCAGCAGCGCCTGTGCATCGCCCGCACCGTGGCGATGCAGCCCGACGTGCTGCTGCTCGACGAGCCGACCTCGGCGCTCGACCCGATCTCGACCGCGAAGATCGAGGAGCTGATCGACGAGCTGAAGACCGACTACACGATCGCGATCGTCACCCACAACATGCAGCAGGCGGCCCGCGCCGCCGACTTCACCGCCTTCATGTATCTTGGCGAGCTGGTCGAGTTCGGCGAGACGTCGGAGCTGTTCACCAGCCCGAAGAACGAGCGGACGCACAGCTACATCACCGGCCGTTTCGGCTGAGCCGGGGGTCAGAAGGATCAGCGCCATGGCAAACGAACATATCGTCAAGTCCTTCGACCAGGAGCTCGAGGCCCTGCGCCGCACCATCGTGCAGATGGGCGGCCTGGCCGAGAGCCAGCTTGAGCTCGCCATCCAGGCTGTGGTGCGGCGCGACGCCGACCTCGCCGGCCGGGTGATGCGCAGCGACGAGCAGATGGACGCCTACGAGGCCTCGGTCGACGCCGCAGTGGTCCAGATCCTGGCCCTGCGCCAGCCCTTCGCGGCCGATCTGCGCGAGGTGATCTCGGCCCTGCGCATCGCCTCGGACCTCGAGCGGATCGGCGACTACGCCGCCAACATCGCCAAGCGGTCCCTGGCCCTGGCCCAGGTGCCGGTGGTCCGGCCGGTGGCGACGCTGCCGCGCATGGGCCGGATGGTGCAGCAGATCATCAAGGACGTGCTCGACGCCTACACCGAGCGCGACCTGGACAAGGCGCTGTCGGCCTGGCGCCAGGACGAATCGGTCGACGACCTCTACACCAGCCTGTTCCGCGAGACCCTCACCTACATGATGGAGGATCCGCGCAACATCACCCCCTGCACCCATCTCCTGTTCATCGCCAAGAACATCGAGCGGATCGGCGACCACGCGACCAACATCGCCGAGCTGATCCACTTCCTGCTGACGGGCAAGCCGGTGAAGGACGCGCGGCCGAAAGGCGACGCCACCTCCTTCACGGTCGTCATCCCCGAGGCCAAGCCGGAGGAGAACGCATGAGGGCCGGCATCCAGCCGCTGGTTCTGGTGGTCGAGGACGAGGTCGACCTCGTCACTCTCCTGACATACAATCTGGAGCGCGAGGGCTTCCGCGTCCTCGCCGCCTATGACGGCGAGGAGGCCCTGCTGCTGGCCTCCGAGCAGCGCCCGGACCTGGTGCTGCTGGACTGGATGCTGCCGCATCTCTCCGGCATCGAGGTCTGCCGCCAGCTGCGCCGCGGCGCCAAGACCCGCGACATCCCGGTGATCATGCTGACCGCGCGGGGCGAGGAGGGGGACCGCGTCCGCGGCCTCGATTCCGGCGCCGACGACTACGTCGCCAAGCCGTTCTCGACGCCGGAGCTGATGGCCCGGATCAAGGCGGTGCTGCGTCGCACCTCGCCCTCAAGCGCCGGCGACATGCTCAGCTACGCCGATCTCAGCATGGACCTCGGCGGCCACCGCGTCCGCCGCGGCAACCGCGACGTCCATCTCGGCCCGACCGAGTTCCGGCTGTTGCGCCACTTCATGCAGCATCCGGGCCGGGTGTTCAGCCGCGAGCAGCTGCTCGACATCGTCTGGGGCCACGACGTCTATGTCGAGCCGCGCACCGTCGACGTCCATATCCGCCGCCTGCGCAAGGCGCTGAACGACGACAGCGAGATCGACCTGATCCGCACCGTCCGCTCCGCTGGCTACTCGCTGGACGTCCAGGCGCAGGCCTGACGCCGGAACTCTCTGCGAAGGCGGGCGGTTGTTCCGACGAACGGCACGGAGGTGTCGCATGAGCAAGGATTCCTGGCTGTATCTCCGGTTGTGGTTCCGCTCGCCGCTGAAGGTCGCGGCCTGGGCGCCCTCCGGCCCCGCCGTGGCCCGCGCCTTCGCCCGGCATGTCGACCCGCGCTGCAAGGACCCGGTGCTGGAGCTCGGCGCCGGCAGCGGCAGCCTGACCGAGGGGCTGCTGGCGACCGGGCTGCCGCCGGAGAAGCTGGTCCTGGTCGAGAAGATGCCCGAATTCTGCGCCGTGCTGCGCCAGCGCTTCCCCGGCGTCACGGTGCTGGAGGGCGATGTCGCCGAGATCGGCCCGATGCTGGACAAGGCCGGCATCAAGCGGCTGTCCCTGGTGGCGTCCAGCCTGCCGATCATCTGGTTCCCGCTGGACCTGCAGCGACAGATCATCGACGCCGCCTTCGCCCGCATGGGCCGGTCGGGGCGCTTCCTGCAGCTGACCAACCAGATCCTGTCGCCGCTGCCGCGGCGCAAGCTGGGGCTGCAGGGCCGCATGGTCGATTTCGTCTGGCGCAACCTGCCGCCGCTCGGCGCCTGGAGCTACCGCCGGCCGACGGGTTTGCCTGACGCGGCGTAAGCGCGAGCTCGTTTCGGAGTTCCCAACACCGTCATTGCTTCGTCGGCTTCGCCTCCTCGCAATGACGGCGAGGGGCAATCGGCCACGAAAGAAAAAGCCCGCGCCACCTCTCGGCGGCGCGGGCCTTTGTGTGGACGAGGACCGTCAGTTGCCCGGCGCGCTCGGCACGAACCAGCCGGTGGGCAGGCCGTTGGCCTGGCGCCGCGGCACGTCGGCATCGGCGACCTGCTGCAGCGCCGGGGCGCGCGCGGGCTTGGCCGAGGTTGCGACGCGCACCGGCGGGGCGTCGGGGATCGGCGCCATCCGGCGGGTCGGCGCCACGGCCACGCGGGCGGCAGGGACCGGGGCCGGCGCGATGGCCGCGACCTGTACCGACGGCGCATCCGGGATCGGGGCCATGCGGATCGGTGCCGGACGGACAACCGGGGCCGCGGAGGCGACCTGAGTGCTGCCGTCAGGGATCGGCGCCATCCGCACCGGGGCTGGCATGGCCGGGCGCACCGCCGCCGGGGCGGCTGCGGCGACCTGGGTACTGGTGCCGTCCGGTATTGGCTGCATCCGCACAACGCCGGGCTGCTGCACCACGCGGACCGGCGGCAACGCCGACGCGGTCACCGTGCTCGACCCGTCCGGGATCGGCTGCATGGCGGCGACCACGGTGGTGCCGCGAGTCGACGAGCCGTCCGGGATCGGCTGCATGGCGGCGACCACGGTGGTGCCGCGAGTCGACGAGCCGTCCGGGATCGGCTGCATGGCGGCGACCACGGTGGTGCCGCGAGTCGACGAGCCGTCCGGGATCGGCTTCATCGCCGCGACCACGGTGGTGCCGCGGGTCGATGACCCGTCGGGGATCGGCGCCATGCGGATCGGCGCCGGCACCTTCTGCTGGATCTGGGCCGCGGCGTACTGGGTCATCCGGTCGCTACCGCCCTGGCCCGGCATGATACCGGCGATCTGCGGCGCGATGATGTCCATGTAGCGCTCGGTCTCGCGCGGCAGCGGCCGGCCTTCCTCGACATACTGGCGGTACCGCTCCGGCCCGGCGTTGTAGGCGCCGAGGAAGCCGGGATAGCCGTACAGGTCGTACATCTCGCGGATATAGGCGGCGCCGGCCAGGATGTTGTCGCGCGGCTCATAGGCGTCGGGGCCCAGGCCGTGAACGTAGCGCAGCTCGTCATAGGTGCCGGGCATCACCTGCATCAGCCCCATGGCGCCGGCATGACTGGTGATCGGCTGGCCGCCCTTCCAGTGGGTCTGGCCGCCGCTCTCCACATGCATCACCGCGCGGATCCACTCCTCCGGGATGTTGAAGCGGCGCGAGGCGTCGTGGATCTCGGCGCCCCAGGGGCCGCTGGCGACCACGGGTTTGGGCTTCGGCGCCTCGGCGCAGGCGGCAAGCAGCCCTGCGAGCAAGGCCGCGGCCGCAACCGTCCTGGTCCAGCGGAATGTCCCTGGCATCTTCCCCTCCAAGCTCCCCCAAACACAAAAGCCCGGCGGCAACGCCGCGGGCCCGAAAATTAACGCAGGCCCTCAACTTATACGGACAAGTGCTTCATTCAAAGAGGAAAAACATCAATCGCCGATCCCCCAGGCGATTGAATCCCCGTCAGGAATGCTGACTGAGAGCGGGCAAATCGTCGAGCGAAATCGTCACATGAATGATGCCGGGCTCGTCCGGCACGTCGGCGCGGGCGAATCCGAGCTCCCCGGCCATGCGCAGCATGGTCGTGTTCTCGCGCAGCACCTCGCCGAAGATCCGTTTCAGGCCGCGGCTGCGGGCATAGTCGATGATCTCGGTCATCAGCCGGTGGCCGAGGCCCTGGCCCTTGAGGTCGGAGCGCACCATGATGCCGTATTCCGCGGTCTCGCCGTCCGGGTCGGCGATGATGCGCACGGCGCCCAGGATCACCCGCTGCCCATCCTCCTCGGCCTCCGCCGCCAGCGCCATCTCGCGGTCGTAGTCGATCTGGGTCAGCCGGGCGGCGAATTCGTGGCTGAAGCTGCGCATGGCGCTGAAGAAGCGCAGCCGCACATCCTCGGGGCTGGACCGCCGCAGCATCTCCTGGATCGCCGGCTCGTCCTCCGGCCGCACCGGCCGCAGCGTGACCTTGCGGCCGTCGCGCAGCGTCAGTTGCTGTACCAGCCGCTGCGGATAGGGCCGGATGGCGAAGCGCGGCGTGCCCGGCGGCAGCGGCGGCTGCACCCGGATCGCGGCGCCGGTCGCCAGCACGTCGCTGCCGCCGGCCAGCAGCGGGTTGATCCGCAGCGCCGCCACCTCCGACAGGTCGGCGGCCAGCTGCGACAGCTTGACCAGGGTCAGCGCCACGGCGTCCAGGTCGGCCGCCGGCCGGCCGCGATAGCCCTGCAGCAACCGCGAGACCCGGGTCCGCATCATCAGGTCGCGCGCCAGCACGGCATTCAACGGCGGCAGGGCGGCGACGCCGTCAGGCAGCAGCTCGGCCGCGGCGCCGCCCTGGCCGAACAGCAGAATTGGGCCGAACACCGAGTCCTCGTCGATCGCCAGCACCAGCGGATGCGCCTCGGCCGGCGGTGCCGCGCCCTCGGGCAAAAGCGGGATGCGATAGGCGTCCAGCACCGACCGCGCCTCGGTCGGCGTCAGCTCGCCCCGGCCCTCGGCCAGCGCAGCCGCGATCACCGCCCGGGCGGAATCGACGTCCGGCTGGAACTCCTCCGGCAGCGCCGGCGGCGTCTGCATAAGCAGCCCCTGGTTCCGCCGGTGCCGGGCCAGATGCATGAAGGCGCGCGCCGCCTGGCCCGGCGTGTCATAGGCGGGGATATGGGCCTCGGCGAACAAGCGCCCGGCTTCGGCGCCGGCGCCCAGCCAGCTGGCCAGCACCGGCGGCCGCCGGCCATCGCGCTTCGCCGCCGCGGTGACCACGCCGGCCACCGCCCGGGCCGCCTCGACCGGGTCGGCGATGGCGCTGGGGCCGTTCACCACCAGCACCGCGTCGCGGCCGGGATCGGCCAGCAGCGCCTCCAGCGCCCGGGCGAAGCGGTCGGCCGGCGCCGCGTCGCCCAGGTCGATCAGGCCGGGATCAGCACCGGCCGCCCCCAGCCGCGCCAGGGTCGCCGGCGCCGGCATGGCCAGGCTGCCGCCGGAATCGGCCAAAGCCTCCGCCGCCAGCAGGCCCAACCCGGCGCCATTGGTCAGGATGGCCAGCCGCTCACCGCCGACCTTCAGGCCGCTGGCCAGGGTCTCGACCGCGTCGAACAGCTCTGCCAGGTCGAACACCCGCAGCATGCCGGCGCGGCGGAAGGCGGCGTCGTACACCGCGTCCGGGCCGATCAGCCCGTCGGCGTCGCCGGCCCCTGGGGCGCCGTGGCCGGGCCGGATCACCACCACCGGCCGGGTGCGGGCGACGGCGCGGGCGGCCGACAGGAACTTGCGGGCGTAGCTGATGGTCTCGACATGCAGCAGCACGGCGCGGGTGCGGCCGTCGGCGGCCAGCCAGTCCAGCATGTCGCCGAAATCGACATCGGCCATGCCGCCCAGCGAGACCACATGGCTGAAGCCGATGCCGCGCCGCGTCGCCCGGTCCAGCACCGCCGCGGCGACGGCGCCGGACTGGCTGACGAAGGCCAGGTCGCCGGCCTGGGGCGCGACATGGCCCAGGCTGGCATTGACGCCGTGATGCGGCGCCATCAGGCCGAAGCCGTTGGGGCCGAGGATGCGCAGCAGATGCGGCCGCGCCGCGTCCAGCATGGCCTGGCGCAGCCGGCGGCCGTCCGGGCCTTCGGCCGCCGCCGGCCGATCGGTGCCGACGATCGCGGCGGCGCGGGTGCCGCGGCCGCCCAGTTCGGCGATCAGCCCGGGCAGCGCGTCGGGCGCCGCCGCGATCACCGCCAGGTCCGGCGCCATCGGCAGGGCGGAGACGGAGGGGTAGGCGAGGGCGCTGCCGACCGACCGGGCGCCCGGCGTGACCGGCATCACCGGCCCGTCGAAGCCGCCGGCGAACAGGTTGCGGGCCAGCACGGCGCCGATCGGCCCGTCGGCGATCAGGGCGATCGAGGCCGGTCGGAACAGGGCGTCCAGGTTGCGCACCGACATCGCAGGCTCCCGCCGGAAACCACCAGGGTGGCGGACCGGGCGTCCGGGCTCAAGCGGGGATGTCAGGCTGCAACGTCGAGCACCGCCCGATACCGCTCCGCCATCGCGGCGTCGAAGCAGCAGAAGATCACACGCCGCACCACGGGCGTCTCGGACAGCGTCGCCCGCACCGTGGCAATGGCGATTTTAGCAGCGCGGTCGGGCGGGAAGCGGTAGATGCCGGTGCTGATGGCCGGGAAGGCGATGCTGGCACAGGCGTTGTCCTGGGCCAGGCGCAGCGCGGTGCGGTAGCAGCCGGCCAGTAGCTCGTCCTCGCCCCGGCCGCCGCCGTCCCAGACCGGGCCGACGCAATGGATCACGTGCCGTGCCGGCAGCCGGTAGCCTCTGGTGATGCGGGCCTCGCCGGTCGGGCAGCGGCCCAGGGTCCGGCATTCGGCGAGAAGCTCGGGGCCTGCGGCGCGGTGGATGGCGCCGTCGACGCCGCCTCCGCCCAGCAGGCTCTCATTCGCCGCGTTGACGATCGCGTCGACTGCCAGCCGGGTGATGTCCCCGACCGTGATCTCCAGCGCTGCCGTCATGGCGCGGCGTCCATCGGGGGTTACTCCGCGGCGTTCTTCTTGTCGGTCTTGGCGCGCTCGATGCCCTCGACGATCATCTCTGCCGCCCGCTGCGGGCCGTCCCAGCCCGTGATGCGGACCCACTTGCCCTTCTCCAGGTCCTTGTAGTGGGCGAAGAAATGGGCGATCTGATCGCGCAGGATCTCCTGCAGATCCTCGTAGCTCTGCACCTTGTTGTAATAGGGGTGCAGCTTCGACACCGGCACCGCCAGGATCTTCTCGTCCTGGCCGGCCTCGTCCTCCATCAGCAGCACGCCGACCGGGCGAGCGCGCAGCACGGCGCCGGGCATCACCGGCTCGCGGCCGACGACGATGACGTCGACCGGGTCGCCGTCGCCCGACAGGGTGTGCGGGACGAAGCCGTAATTGCCCGGATAGGCCATCGCAGTGTGCAGGAAGCGGTCGACGAACATCGCGCCCGATTCCTTGTCGAGCTCGTACTTCACCGGCACCCCGCCCATGGGGTTCTCGATGATGACGTTGACGTCGAAGGGCGGGTTCACCCCGACCGCGATCTTGCTGATATCCATGTCGGCCCTGGTCTGTGGTCCTGAGGGTTCCGGGCGCGGACCATAATGCGGACCGCGCCCGACCGCTAGTGCCGAGCCATTCCCTCCCCGCGCATCGCCCCGTCTTTTTTGTGCGATGCAGCGAAAACCAGCTACCGCCGTTGTGCGAGAGCGTCATAGGCGGCCAAGGCCGCCGCGGTGACGATCTCGTTCACGGTCGCGCCCATCTGCACCACCTGCGCCGGCTTCTGCAGCCCGCACAGCAGCGGGCCGATCAGCGAGGCGCCGGCCAGCTTCTGGATCATCTTGGCGCCGATATTGGCCGCGTTCAGCGCCGGCATGATCAGCAGATTGGCCGGGCCGGACAGGCGGGCGAAGGGGTACAGGCGCTTCATCAGCGCATAGTCCAGCGCCACCTCGGCGGTCATCTCGCCATCGTACTCGAAATCGACCCCGCCGGCCTTGGCGCGGGCGTCCATGATCGTGACCGCGTCGCGGATGCGCTGGGTGAACTCGCGCATCGGCTGGCCAAAATTGGAGGAGGAGACGAAGGCCAGCCGCGGCTCATGGCCCAGCGCCCGGGCCTTGGCCGCCGCCTGCAGCGCGATGTCGACCAGAAGCTCCGGGTCCGGCCGCTCATGCACCGTGGTGTCGGCGATCAGCACCGTGCCGCCGCGCACCGTCAGCATCGACAGGCCGAAGGGCACGTGCTCGGGCGCCGGGTCGATCACCCGGGTGATCTCCTCGAAGCAGGTGGTGAAGTTGCGGGTCAGGCCGGTGACCATGGCGTCGGCGTCGCCATGCGCGACCATGCAGGCGGCGAAAATGTTGCGGCCCTGGTTGACCATGCGGGCCACGTCGCGCTGCAGCAGGCCCTGGCGCTGCAGCCGGCGCCAGACGAAGTCGATATAGCGCTCATTGTGCTGCGACAGCCGGGCGTTGTGGATCTCCAGCTCCGCCACGGTCGCCTCGGGCAGGCCGATCCGGGCCATGGTCTCGCGCACCCGCTCCTCGCGGCCGATCAGGATCGGCGTGCCATAGCCGGCGGCGCGGAAGGCGATGGCGGCGCGGATCGTCCGCTCCTCCTCGCCCTCGGCGAAGACCACGCGGGTCTCGGCCGACGCCACCTTGTCGAAGATCAGCTGCAGCTTGTCCGCGGTCGGATCCAGGCGGCGGCGCAGGCTCTGGCGATAGGCGGCGACATCGGTGATCGGCTTGCGGGCGACGCCCGATTCCACCGCCGCCTCGGCCACCGCCAGCGGGATCTCCTCGATCAGCCGCGGGTCGAACGGCACCGGGATGATGTAGTCCGGGCCGTAGCGCAGCCGGCGGCCGGAATAGGCGCTGTCGACCTCGTCCGGCACGTCCTGCCGCGCCAGCCGGGCCAAGGCGTGCGCCGCGGCCAGCTTCATCGCCTCGTTGATGGTGCTGGCGCGGACGTCCAGCGCGCCGCGGAAGATGTAGGGAAACCCCAGCACGTTGTTGATCTGGTTCGGATAGTCCGACCGCCCGGTGGCGATGATCGCGTCCGGCCGCACCGCCTTGACCGCGTCCGGCGCGATTTCCGGGTCGGGGTTGGCCAGGGCGAAGACGATCGGCTTGTCGGCCATCGACTGCACCATCTCCTGGGTCATCGCGCCCTTGACCGACAGCCCGATGAACACGTCGGCGCCCTTGACCGCGTCGGCCAGCGTCCGGTGCGGCGTGTCGACGGCATGCGCCGCCTTCCACTGGTTCATGCCCTCGGTGCGGCCCTGCCAGACCACGCCCTTGCTGTCGCACAGGATGATGTGTTGCGCCGGCACGCCCAGCGACTTGAACAGCTCGACGCAGGCGATGGCGGCGGCGCCGGCGCCGTTCAGCACCAGGCGGGTCCCGCGGATGTTGCGGCCGGTCAGCTCCAGCGCGTTGATCAGCCCGGCGGCGGCGATGATCGCCGTGCCGTGCTGGTCGTCATGGAACACCGGGATGTCCAGGAGCTCGCGCAGCCGCGCCTCGATGATGAAGCAGTCCGGCGCCTTGATGTCCTCGAGGTTGATGCCGCCGAAGGACGGGCCCAGGAAGCGCACGCAGTTGACGAACTCGTCGACGTCGCGGGTGTCGACCTCGAGGTCGAAGCCGTCGACATCGGCGAAGCGCTTGAACAGGACGGCCTTGCCCTCCATCACCGGCTTGCTGGCCAGGGCGCCGAGGTCGCCGAGGCCCAGCACCGCAGTGCCGTTCGAGATCACGGCGACGATGTTGCCCTTGGCCGTGTAGTCGTAGGCCGTGGCCGGATCGGCGTGGATCCTGAGGCACGGCGCGGCGACGCCCGGGGAATAGGCCAGCGACAGGTCGCGCTGGGTGGTCAGCGGCTTGGTCGCGCTGATCTCCAGCTTGCCGGGGCGGCCCTGGGCGTGCAGGGCGAGGGCATCGTCGTCGAGCGAGGTCTTGGTCATGATGTCCAGGGGCGCAGCGTGAGAGGCCGAGTACTGGACCTTCGGCGGGAGGGACCGTCAAGCCTTTCCGACCTTGGGCCCGACTGTGGCTTCCGTGCAACGCCGCGCCATCTTTGCGCGACCCCTTGAAAAGCCGCTTGCGCAGCGCAGCGGCGATCCCGTATCTCTCCATCCTACTCCAATTCCAGGGAGGATCGTGCAATGACCATCGTTCTCGCTTATCGCGGCAAGGCCGCCTGAACGTCTGCACGATCAGTCTTCGTCGACTCACGACCTGACACCTTCCCTGCGCTGACCTGATCGCTGCCGATACGCCGGACGTCCCTCACGGGCCGCCTCCGACGACTCCGCATCCGATCGTCCCTTCAACCGTCCACCCCCATTCCGCCCGGCATACTGCTTGGCGGATTCGCCCCGTCCGACCCCCATCGGCCCGACCGCTGTCGGCCGGACGGTTTTCCCACCTCCAAACCTGTTGGAGATCATCATGTTCGTTTCGAACGAGAAGCGTGCCTTCCGCCCGTCCCTGTCGCTCGTCGTCGTCGCCTTTGCGGAGCTGGGCCGCGTCCTCGTGACGCCGCGCCGAAAACCCCGCGATGCCGACTCGTTGAGCGAGCATCTGAAACGGGACGTCGGGTTACGATCTTGATACGGCAGCGGGGCGGGGCCTTCGGGCGCCGCCCCGCCTTTCCCCGTCGATAGACCTTCGTCCCATCGGCCTCCGGCTTGGCGCGCGACCGCATGTCGCCGCCCGGGCCGCGGGGCATTCGACGCTGGATAGGACTACAATCATGTACGCATATCGTGCGCCGCCCCAGCCGGCTGCGCCGGCGGTGCGGCTTGTTCCCCTGGTCACGGCGCAGGACCGGGCCGTGTTCGGCTCGCTCCGGGTCGCGCCGGACCAGTCGGGCTTCGTCGCCTCCAATGCGGAGTCGATCGCCGAGGCCGACGCCTCGCCCTGGTGCGCGGCGCTCGGCATCTGCGACGCCTCGCATGGCGGGCCGGTCGGCTTCGTCATGCACGCGCTGGACCCCGAGGACGGCCATCGCTGGATCTGCCGGTTGATGATCGACGTCCGTTACCAGGGCCGCGGCTTCGGCCGCTCCGCCCTGCGCGCGACGCTCGCCATCATGGACCGGCTGCCCCACGGCGAGCGGGTGCGGCTGGGCGTCGATCCCGGCAACGCCGCCGCCCGCCGGCTCTACGCCTCCGAGGGCTTCGTCGAGACCGGCGAGACCTTGGGGGACGAACTGGTGTTGCAGCGAATTCTGCACCGGGTCGAGGCCGCCTGACCGGCGGCCTCGAAGCCTTTTTCTCGATTGAGCCGCCATTTGTATTTCCAAAACCGTCATTGCGAGCGCAGCGAAGCAATCCAGGGGCCGGTGCGCACCGGCCCCTGGATTGCTTCGTCGGCTTCGCCTCCTCGCAATGACTGTTTGGAAGTGAGCCGGCCTTTGTTCACCGCCATTGCTTCACCACGCCCGCAATGACAGGCTTTCGGCCTGATGCAGCCCTTCGTTTACGTCATGGCGAATAAGCGCAACGGAACACTCTACATCGGCGTGACCTCCAATCTTCCGCGCCGGGCGCATGAGCATCGGACAGGGGCCGTCAAGGGCTTCTCCTCCCGGTACGGCTGCAAGCTTCTGGTCTGGTGCGAGCCACACGAATCGATGCTCGACGCCATTGCGCGTGAGAAGCAGATCAAAGGCGGGTCGCGGCTGGCCAAACTGGCCCTGGTCGAAGCCACGAATCCGGCCTGGCGGGATCTCTATGAGGATCTGGCCTGACGGCGGCAGATGGGTGCTCCTGAGCGGCCCGAATCCGACCATCGCGCAACCACGTTCCGACATCGCCGCGTGCGTGCTACGGTCCGCCCTTCGCCGATCCGATCCCGTAAGTCCGTGTCGACAGCCTTGCCCGACAGCAGCACCCCCGCGACGACCGATCCCGCCGTCACGCCGATGATGGCGCAGTATCTGGAGGCCAAGGCGGCCCATCCGGACTGCCTGCTGTTCTTTCGCATGGGCGATTTCTACGAGATGTTCTTCGACGACGCGGTCAAGGCCGCGGCGGCGCTCGACATCGCCCTGACCAAGCGCGGCCAGCATCAGGGCGAGGGCATCCCGATGGCGGGCGTCCCCGCGCACAGCCACGAGGCCTATCTGGCCCGGCTGATCCGCCAGGGCTTCCGGGTGGCGCTGTGCGACCAGACCGAAAGCCCGGAGGACGCCCGCAAGCGGTCCGGCAAGACCCTGGTGCGGCGCGAGGTGGTGCGCATCGTCACCCCCGGCACGGTCACGGAAGACGGCCTGCTCGAACCCCGCGCCGCGAATCATCTGGTGGCTCTGGCCGATGTCGCCGGCACGCTCGCCATCGCCGCGGTCGACATCTCCTCCGGCGAGCTGGTGACCGAGCCGACGGCGCCGGACCGGCTGGGCGCGGCCCTGGCCCGCTTCGACCCGAGCGAGATCCTGCTGCCCGAGCGGGTGCTGCAGAACCCGGCGCTGTTCGAGCTGCTCGGCGACTGGAAGATGCGGCTGACGCCGCAGCCCTCGGCCCGTTTCGACAGCGAGAACGGACGGCGCCGCCTGCAGGACCTGTTCCATGTCGGCACCCTCGATTCCTATGGCCGCTTCGAGCGGGCCGAGGTCGCCGCCGCCGGCGCCCTGGTCGACTACATCCAGCTGACCCAGAAGGCGCTGCCGCGGCTGTCGCCGCCGCGCCGCCTGCCGCAGGGCGCGGTGATGGAGATCGACGTCGCCACCCGCCGCAACCTGGAGCTGACCCGGACCCTGTCGGGCGACCGCCGCGGCAGCCTGCTTGCCGCGATCGACCGCACCGTCACCGGCCCCGGCGCCCGGCTGCTGGCGGGCCATCTGGCGGCGCCGCTGACCGATCCGGAGGCGGTGGCCGAGCGGCTCGACGCGGTCCAGGCGCTGGTCGAGGACGGCCGCCTGCGCGACGACCTTCGCGCGCTCCTCCGCGCCTGCCCGGATGCGGAGCGCGCGCTGACCCGGCTCGGCCTCGGCCGCGGCGGCCCACGCGACCTGGCGGCGATCCGAGACGCGCTGCGCCAGGGCGGCGCCCTGCGCGAACGGCTCGGCGCGCCGCGCTTCCTCGACCTGCCGCCGCTCTTGTCCCGCGCCGCTTCCGAGCTCGGCGAGCATGACGCGCTGGTCGACCGGCTGGCCCGGGCGCTGGCCGAGGAACTGCCGCTGCTGATCCGCGACGGCGGCTTCATCGCCCAGGGCTACCTGCCGGAGCTGGACGAGGTCCGCACCCTTCGCGACGAATCCCGCCGGCTGATCGCGGCGCTCCAGCAGCGCTATGTCGACGAGACGAAGATTTCGACGCTGCGGATCCGCCACAACAACGTCATCGGCTATCACATCGAGGTCTCGGCCAACCAGGCGGAGAAGCTGCTGCAGCCGCCGCATGTCGGCACCTTCATCCATCGCCAGACCATGGCCTCGGCGATGCGCTTCACCACGGTCGAGCTCGGCACGCTGGAACGCTCGATCGCCGAGGCGGCGGACAAGGCGCTGGCGCTCGAGCTCAGGCTGTTCACCGATCTGGTCGGCGAGGTCACCGGCCGCGCCGAGGCGGTCTCCGGCGCCGTCCGCGCTTTGGCCGGCTTCGACGTCGCCGCCAGCCAGGCCGAGCTGGCGGTCGAGCGCCGCTACTGCCGGCCGAAGGTGACCGGCGGCACCGGCTTCCGGATCAAGGGCGGCCGCCACCCGGTGGTCGAGGTCGCCCTGGCCGAGGCCCAGGCCGGCCCCTTTGTCGGCAATGATTGCGACCTGTCGGAAGACCGCCGGCTGTGGCTGCTGACCGGCCCGAACATGGCCGGCAAGTCGACCTTCCTGCGCCAGAACGCGCTGATCGTGGTCCTGGCCCAGATAGGCGGCTTCGTGCCGGCGGAGGAGGCCGAGATCGGCGTGGTCGACCGGCTGTTCAGCCGTGTCGGCGCCGCCGACGACCTGGCCCGCGGCCATTCCACCTTCATGGTCGAGATGGTGGAGACGGCGGCGATCCTGAATCAGGCGGGGCCGCGGGCGCTGGTCATCCTCGACGAGATCGGCCGCGGCACCGCCACCTTCGACGGGCTGTCGATCGCCTGGGCCTGCGTCGAGCACCTGCATGAGACCACGCGCTGCCGGGCCCTGTTCGCCACCCATTACCACGAGCTGACGGCGCTGCAGGCGCGGTTGCCGCGCCTCGCCTGCCACACCATGCGGGTGAAGGAATGGCAGGGCGACATCGTCTTCCTGCATGAGGTCGCGCCGGGCACAGCCGACCGCTCCTACGGCATCCATGTCGCCCGCCTGGCCGGGCTGCCCGCCGCGGTGGTCGGCCGGGCGCAGGAGGTGCTGGAGGCGCTGGAGGCAGGCAAGGAGGGGCGCAGCGTCGCCCGGCTGGTCGACGACCTGCCGCTGTTCTCGGCCGCGGCTGCCCGCCCGGCCGCAGCCCCCGCGGCGCCGGCCGGCCCGTCCGAGATCGAGACCGCGCTGGCGGGGCTCGACCCCGATGCGATGACCCCGCGCGAAGCGCTCGAACGGTTGTATGCTCTGAAGGCTTTGCTCATTTAAGACAAATCATGCCCGACGAGATCCTCACCCGTCCCGGTCTTCGCGGCCGCCTCCGCCGCTTCCTGCCCTATGGCGCGGCCGCGGCCGAGCCGACCCCGGCGCCGGCCGCGACCCGGCGCGGCGGCGAAAAGATCGAGGCGCCGCTCGACATCGTCGACCCGGCGGCGCTGGAGCGGCGGCTGTACGAGGGGATGGACCGCGGCGACGCCCAGGCGCAGCGGGCCGAGATCCTGGCGACGCTGCGCGAGGCCCTGGCGGCCGGCCGGGCGGTGATCCGCCGCCGCTTCGTCGAGGAGGCCGGTTCGGCCGATTCCTGCGTCGCCGAAACCGCCTGGCTGATGGATGTGCTGATCGGGGCGCTGGCCTCGCTGACCGTGTCGCGGCTGTTCCCGGTGTCGAACCCGACGGTGGGCGAGCGCTTCGCCGTCGCCTCGGTCGGCGGCTATGGCCGGGGCGAGCTGGCGCCGTTCTCCGATATCGACCTCCTGTTCCTGCTGCCCTACAAGCGCAACCCGCGGGTCGAGCAGGTGGTCGAGTACATGCTATACCTCTTGTGGGATCTCGGGCTGAAGGTCGGCCATTCCGTCCGCTCGGTCGATGACAACCTGCGCCTAGCCCGCACCGACACCACCATCTGCACCAGCCTGATGGAGACGCGGCTGCTGTGGGGCGAGCAGACGCTCTACGATACGCTGCGCCGCCGCTTCGTCGAGGAGGTCGCGGCCGGCACCGGCGCCGCCTTCACCGAGGCCAAGCTGGCCGAGCGCGACAGCCGCCATCGCCGCATGGGCGACAGCCGCTATGTGCTGGAACCGAATGTGAAGGAGGGCAAGGGCGGCCTGCGTGACCTGCAGACCCTGTTCTGGATCGGCAAGTATTTGTACCAGGTCGACGACGTCGACGGCCTGGTCGCCAAGGGCGTGCTGACCGGGGAGGAGGCGCGGCGCTTCCGCCGGTCGGAGAGCTTCCTGCTGGCCGTGCGCTGCCACCTGCACTACCTGACCGGCCGGGCCGAGGACCGCCTGACCTTCGACCTGCAGCCGGAGCTGGCACGCGTCGCCGGCTACACCGACCATGCCGGCGCCAAGGGCGTCGAGCGGCTGATGAAGCACTACTTCCTGGTCGCCAAGGAGGTCGGCAGCCTGACCCGGATCTTCTGCGCGGCCTTGGAGGCGGAAAGCCAGCGCCGGCCGAAGCGCGGCCTGGCCTTCCTCGGCTTCTCGGCGCCGATGGTCGACGGGCTGCCGCTCGATGGCGACCGCATCAGCCTGGCCGGCGAGAAGCCGCTGCGCGACCATCCAGTCGACATCATCCGGCTGTTCCGGGTGGCGCAGGCGCGCGACCTCGACATTCATCCGGCAGCACTGAAGCTGATCACCCGCAACATCGACCTGATCGCAGGCCTCCGCGACGACCCGGAGGCGAACCGCATCTTCCTCGAGATCCTGACCGCGGAGCAGGACCCCGAGATCCCGCTGCGGCGGATGAACGAGGCCGGCGTGCTGGGCCGCTTCGTGCCGGATTTCGGGCGGGTCGTGGCCCAGATGCAGTACGACATGTACCACACCTACACGGTGGACGAGCACACGCTGTTCGCGCTCGGCATCCTGCACAGGATCGAGACCGGCAAGGCGGCGGAGACGCTGCCGCTGGCCACCCAGGTGATGCGCAAGACCGGGTCGCGCCGGGCGCTCTATGTCGCCCTCCTGTGCCACGACATCGCCAAGGGCCGCGGCGGCGACCATTCGGTGCTGGGCGCCCGGGTGGCGCGCAAGCTCGGCCCCCGCTTCGGCCTGACGCCGGAGGAGACCGAGACGGCGCAGTGGCTGGTGCGCTGGCACCTCTTGCTCAGCGACACCGCCTTCAAGCGCGACATCGAGGACGACAAGACGGTGCAGGACTTCGTCGCCGCGGTGGAAAGCCCGGAGCGGCTGCGCCTGCTGCTGGTTCTGACCGCCGCCGATATCAGCGCCGTCGGCCCCGGCCGCTGGACCGCCTGGAAGGCGACGCTGATGTCCGAGCTGTACCACCGGGCCGAGGAGCGGCTGTCCGGCGCCGATGAGGCGGTCGGGGTCGAGCATCGCGTCGACCAGGCCAAGGACCTGCTGCGCCAGGCGCTGGCGGACTGGCCGAAGGACGCGGTCGAGGCCTATGTCGGCAAGGTCAGCCGCGCCTATTGGCTGGCCTTCGACGGCGCCACCCAGGCCCGCCACGCCCGGCTGGTGCGCGGCGCCGAGGCGGAGGGCGAGAAGCTGGCGATCGACATCCAGGTCGACCAGCAGCGCACCGTGGCCGAGCTGACCATCCACACCGCCGACCATCCCGGCCTGTTCTCGCGCCTGGCCGGCGCCATCGCCGTCTCCGGCGGCACCATCGTCGAGGCCAAGATCTTCACCTTCGCCGACGGCATGGCGCTCGACACCTTCCTGGTCCAGGACGCGGTCGAGGGCGGCGCCTTCGATGCGCCGGAGAAGCTGGCCCGGGTGCATGTGGCGATCGAGCGCAGCCTGTCCGGCGAGATGAAGATGTCGGCCGAGCTGGAGCGGCGGCACCGCAGCTATCCGCGGCTGCATTCAGTGTCGATCGCGCCGCGCGTGCTGGTCGACAACGAGGCCAGCCGCACCCACACGGTGATCGAGCTGAACGGCCGCGACCGGCCGGGCCTGCTGCACGCGGTCGGCCGCGCCCTGACCGGCCTCGGCCTGCAGATCTCCTCGGCCAAGATCTCGACCTTCGGCGCCCGCGCCGTCGACGTGTTCTACGTCAAGGACGTGTTCGGCCTGAAGGTGACGCACGACGCCAAGCTGGCGCAGATCCGCAAGACCTTGGGCGAGGTCCTGGCCGACCCGGTGGCCAAGCCCCTGGCCGCCCCCAAGCGCCGCCCCCGCGCCCGCCGGTCGGCGGCATGAGGGTCTTCTCCATGTCTGTGCCGGCCAGCTTCAGGTATTGCCTCTCCCGCCTGGCGGGAGAGGTCGGACGTCTGCCAGGACGTCCGGGTGAGGGCTGGTCCCGGCCTCGACAAACTCCCCTCACCCGGAGCCGCTTCGCGTCTCCGACCTCTCCCGCAAGCGGGAGAGGCAACGCGAACGGCTCGGCGGGGGCCGGACGATGACGACCGAACGCATCGCCGTGATCGGGCTCGGCTATGTCGGGCTGCCGGTGGCGCTGGCCTTCGCCCGGCGCTTCCCCGGCACCATCGGCTTCGACATCGACCCGGCCCGGATCGCCGCCCTGCGCCAGGGCCATGACGTCACCGGCGAGGTCGAGGCCGCCGATCTCGCCGCCAGCGGCCTGGCCGTCACCGCCGACCCGGCCGACCTCGCCGGCGCGAGCTTCTTCATCGCCACCGTGCCGACCCCGATCGACGGCGAGCGCCGCCCGGATTTCGGGCCGCTGCTGCGCGCTTGCGAGACCATCGGCCGGGTGCTCACCCCCGGCGCCGTGGTGGTGTTCGAATCCACCGTCTATCCCGGCGCCACCGAGGAGGTGTGCGGCCCGGCCCTGGCCCGCGCCTCCGGCCTCAAGGCCGGCACCGACTTCGCCCTGGCCTATTCGCCGGAGCGGATCAACCCCGGCGACCGCGAGCACCGGCTGGAAAGCATCGTCAAGGTCGTCTCCGGCCAGGATTCGGCGACGCTGGAGCGGGTGGCGGCGGCCTATGGCGCCATCGTCCCAGCCGGGCTGCACCGGGCGCCGTCGATCCGCGTCGCCGAGGCGGCGAAGGTGATCGAGAACACCCAGCGCGACCTCAACATCGCGCTGATGAACGAGCTGGCGATGATCTTCGACCGGCTGGGCCTGCGCACGGCCGAGGTGCTGGCCGCCGCCGGCACCAAATGGAACTTCCTGAAGTTCCAGCCCGGCCTGGTCGGCGGCCACTGCATCGGCGTCGACCCCTACTACCTGACCGCCAAGGCCGAGGCGGTGGGCTACCGGCCGGAGATGATCCTGGCCGGCCGCCGCATCAACGACCAGATGGGCGCCTTCCTGGCGGGCAAGCTGGTCAAGGTGCTGGCGCGCCAGGGCCGTACCATCCTCGGCGCCCGGGTCGGCATCCTCGGCCTGACCTTCAAGGAGAACGTGTCCGACCTGCGCAACAGCCGGGTGCCGGACATCGTCGCCGAGCTGCGCTCCTACGGCATCGACCCGCTGGTGCACGACCCGCTGGCCGATCCCGGCCGGGCGCGGCAGGAATACGGCATCGACCTCGCCGGCCTCGACGCCTTCCGCGACCTCGACGCGCTGGTGCTGGCGGTGCCGCACCGGGCCTATCTCGACCGGCCGCCCGACGAATTCTGGGCCTGCCTCAAGGACGGCGGCCTGGTGATGGATGTGAAATCGGCGCTGGATCCGGCAAGCGTGCCGCCCCGCCTGTCCTATTGGAGTTTGTGATGCCTGCCGCGGCCCCACCCGACGACGCCGTCCTGGTCACCGGGGGCGCCGGCTTCATCGGCTTCAGCCTGGCCCGGCGGCTGCTCGAGGCCGGGCACCGGGTGGTCGGGGTCGACAATCTCAGCCCCTATTACGACGTCCGGCTGAAGCAGGCGCGGCTGGAGCAGCTGGCCGGGAACCCGGGCTTCACCTTCCACCGGCTCGACATCGCCGACCGGCCGGGCATGGCCGCGCTGTTCGCCGAGGTGAGGCCGGCCCGGGTGGCGCATCTCGCCGCCCAGGCCGGGGTGCGGCATTCGCTGACCCATCCCGAAACCTATGTCGACGCCAATGTCGTGGGCTTCCTCAACGTGCTGGAAGGCTGCCGCCACCACGGCGTGCAGCACCTGGTCTACGCCTCCTCCAGCTCGGTCTACGGCGCCAACACGGCGATGCCGTTCTCGGTGCGCCAGAATGTCGACCATCCGCTCAGCCTCTACGCCGCGACCAAGAAGGCGAACGAGCTGATGGCCCATTCCTACAGCCACCTCTACGGACTGCCGGTCACGGGCCTGCGCTTCTTCACCGCCTACGGCCCCTGGGGCCGGCCGGACATGGCGATGTTCCTGTTCACCCGCGCGATCCTGGAAGGCCGGCCGATCGAGGTGTTCAACCACGGCCACATGCTGCGCGACTTCACCTATGTCGATGATCTGGTCGAAGGCCTCGCCCGGGTGCTCGACCGGGTGCCGCAGCCCGACCCCGCCTGGTCCGGCGACCGGCCGAACCCGGCCTCGAGCGCCGCGCCCTACCGCCTGTACAATATCGGCAACACCCGGCCGGTGGCGCTGCTCGACATGATCAAGGTGCTGGAGCAGGCGCTGGGCCGCGAGGCGCAGAAGGTCTTCCGCGACCTGCAGCCCGGCGACGTGCCCGAGACCTATGCCGATGTCGAGGAGCTGGAGGCGGCGGTCAACTATCGTCCCGCGACTCCGATCGAGATCGGCATCCCGCGCTTCGTCGAATGGTACCGCGGCTTCTACGGCGGCTGATCACAGGTCCTTCGGGATCAGCGACCGCACATCGGCGCCGTTGACCAGGAGCTTGCCCGACGGGTCGATCACGATCTCGTAGTCGCGCGCGGACCGGCCGTCGGGCAGGGTCGTCTGCCGGCCCAGCACCTGCAGCACGCTCAGGCCCGCCGCAGCCTCGCTGGCCTTGGGGTCGGCCTGCAGTGCCTTGACCAGCCCATCGATCCCGGTCAGGCGCATCCGCAGGGTGCCGGAAGGCGCGGCATCCGCGTCGAAGGCGACGGCTCCTGCGAAGTCAAGCACGGCTTCGGGCGCGGCGAGGTGCATGGTGTCGAAGGCGAAGCGCATGCGCGCATCGCGGAACAGCCGGTCCTCCTCCACCTCGGTCATCGCTCCGTGAAGCTCGCCGATGAAGGCCTGCCACAGCGGGACGTTCGAAATGGAGACCTGGATCACGCCGGTGGTCGGGGTCCAGGCATCGTAGCGCCATTTCGGATCGGTCGTGATGCCGTCGGCCTGGAGGCGCAGCGTCATCTCCGCGCCGGCCTGGGTGAGCTTGTCATAGGCCAGCCCCGTGCCGAGCGAACCCACCGTCAGCGTGACGCCGTTGCGACGGCCTTCCATCCCTTCGGCGGTGAGGGTGGAACTGCCTTTCGGTCCCAGGCTGGCCAGCAGCCGGTCCTGCAGCGCCAACCGTTCGGCATCGTCGGCGCCGGCCAGCCGGCCCTCCCGGGTGCCCTGGACCAGGGCGACGGAGGAGGCGATCATGGCGGCCCCGTCGGCATCGGGCAGGTCGCTGCCGAAGTCGATCCGCTTCGCCAGGACATCGCCGCCATTCTCCGGCAGGGGGATCGCCAGACCCTCAACCGCGACCCGCCAATGGAAATCCGACCTGCTGCCCTCGCCGCGCGTCGCGCTGCGGGTGAATTCCAGCCGGTCGATGGTCGGTGGGGCGTACTGGCCGTCGGTGAAGATCGTGACCTCGTCGAGCGTCACGGTCATCGTCGTCCGGCGGCCCGGATCGACCGATCCGGCAACGCTGCGGCGCTTGGCGCGGAGCTGCATCGGCCTGGCGCCCATGCCGGTCACCCGGCAGGCCAGCAGCCGGTCGGAGCCCAGGGCGAAAATGCCGTCGGGCACTGGGGTCGCCAGCAACCGCTCGGCGTCGCAGGCGAAGAAGATGTCGCTCCCGTTCAGCGCCACACGGAATCCGGGGACCTCGATGCGATAGGCCGCGCCGTCGGGGGTCACCCGCCAATCGCTGACGGAGGCGGGGATCGACAGATTGTTGACGACCGCATCGATGTCCTTCGGAGCCACCTGACCCAACGAGGGTTGCCAGGCTTCCAGCGCCGCCTGCAGCCTCGCCGCCCCTTCCGCCGTCGCCTGGGCGCAGGCCGGGCCGGCTGCAGTCGTCAGCGCCCCGAGGCCTAGGGCCAGGCACAGACTCCACCGCATCGTGTTGTTCTCCCCCGTTTCAGTCACTATGACCCCGGTCCGGGGGCGGGAGAAGCCGGATTCAGCCCCGCACCGCTTGCCGCCAGGCGCCGGGCGGGCCGCCGAAGGCGGCGCGGAAATGCCGGGTCAGGTGGCTCGGATGGGTGAAGCCGCAGGCGGCGGCGATCTCGGCCAGCGGCTGGTCGCTGCCGGCCAGCAGCCGGCGGGCGCGGTCCAGCCGCCGGGCCAGCACATAGGCGTGCGGCGGCAGCCCGACCGAGGCCCGGAACATCCGGGCGAAGTGGAACTCCGACTGCCCCGCCGCGGCCGCCAGCCGGCCCAGCGTCAGCGGTTCGTCCAGCGCCGCCTCGACCAGCTCCAGCACCCGGCGGCGGATATGCGGGGCCAGGCCGCCATCGAGGGCGGGGGAGGGGCGGCGGCGCAGCCTGCGGCCGGCGAGATGGGCCAAGAGCTCGTGTCCGGTCTGGGTCGCCGCCAGCCGGGACGCGGCGTCGCCCCAGTCCAGCCGAATCAGCCCGGCCATCAGCCGCGCCGCGTCCGGATCGTCGAAGAAGGTGTCGTCCGGCAGCGTGGTCTCGCGGATGTCGGCGTCTTGCGCGGCGGCGCCGGCCGCGGCCAGGGCGCCGCGGTCGAAGTAGAAGTGCAGGAAGCGCATCGGTCGGCTCAGGATCCAGTGCGATTCATGCTCGGCCGGCAGCAGGCAGAACCGGCCGGGGCCGCCGAAGCGGTCGGGGAAGCCGATGCGCTGGGTGCCCTCGCCGCCCTCCAGATACAGGCTCAGCGTGTGGTGGCCGGGGGCGTGGTAGCCTGTGGTGTCGTGCGCGTTCCACCATTCCGCCAGCGTGAAGCCGTCGCCGATCTCGACCGTGCGCTCCAGCACCGCGCGCGACGACGCCAGCGCCGCGGCCACGCCGTAGCGCGCCGCCAGCCGCTGCAGCGGGGTCTCGTCGATCCTCGGTCCGGGCCGGTACATGGTCATGGAAATCTACGCCCGTGCCTGGCCGCGGGCCAGGGGCCGCGCGGAAACTGCGCAAGGACGTGCAATCGCCGTGCCGCCGGCAGGCGCAGGGTGAGCGCGAAACCCGGAACCCCGATGCCGCCATGACCGCCGCCCTCTACCTGCTCGTCGTCCTGATCTGGGGCACCACCTGGATCGCCATCCACTACCAGATCGGCCCGGTGCCGGTGGAGTTGTCGATCCTCTACCGCTTCGCCTTGGCGGCGGTGGTGATGTTCGCGCTGGTGCTGGTCACCCGCCGGCGCGAGACCCTGCGCCCCCGCGACCATCTGGTCTGCCTCGGCCAGGGGCTGGCGCTGTTCAGCGGCAACTTCCTGCTGGTCTACCACGCCTCGGCGTATGTCCCGAGCGGCCTGGTCGCCGTGGCCTTCTCCACCGGCAGCGTCTGGACCGCGCTGTTCAGCCGGGTCGCGCTGGGCCAGCCGCTGAAGCCGCGCGTCCTGGCCGGCGGCGCGGTCGGGCTGGCCGGGCTGTGGCTCTTGTTCGGCATCGATCCGGCGCAGCTCGACCTGCAGATGCTCTACGGCCTCGGCCTGGCCCTGGCCGGCACGATGGGCTTCGGCGCCGGCAGCGTCCTCGCCGTGGTCCATCGCCGCCGCGGCCTGACGCCCTGGACCACCACGGCCTGGGGCATGCTGTACGGCGCGGTGATCCTGCTGGCCGTGGTGCTGGTCCAAGGCCTGCCCTGGCGCTTCGATCCGTCGCCGACCTATGTCGGGGCGCTGCTCTATCTCGCCGTCCCGGGCTCGGTGATCGCCTTCCTGGCCTATCTGACGCTTGTCGGCCGCATCGGAGCGGACAAGGCGGCCTATTCCAGCGTGTTGTTCCCGCTGGTGGCGCTCAACATCTCGGCCGTGCTGGAAGGCTATGTCTGGAGCGCGTCGGCGGTGGCCGGCGTAGCGCTGGTGCTGCTCGGCAACGTCCTGGTCTTCGCCCGGTTGCCGGGCCGCCGCAACGGTGCGGCGCCGGCGAAGGCGTAGCGGTCAGATGCCGCTGTCCGGCCCCTCATCCTCATACTGCGGCAGCGTCTCGTCGATCGCATGCCAGGGGATGCGGGTGCCGATCCAGGCGTGCTGGCGCGGCCGCAGCGCCGTCGGGTCGTCCAGCGTCGCCAGGGTGATGCCCATGGTCTTGCCCTCGGGCTCGAAGCCCTCGAAGGCCAGCGGCGAGCCGCAATCGGCGCAGAACCAGCGCCGCCCGATGGCTGAGGAGCGGAAGCCGCGCGGCGCGCCCTTCGTCCAATGGAAGCCCGCGAACGGGCCGGTCGCCCAGGCCACGGCCGGGGTGCCGGTGCCCTTCTGGCACATCCGGCAATGGCAGTAGTCGACCGAGGCGACCGGCCCGTCGATGCGGTAGCGCACGGCGCCGCACAGGCAGCCGCCCTCGAGCGGGAAGACGGGCTTGCCCTCGGTCACGGCCGGCCGATCACCATCGGCCGCCGCGACGGGCGGCTGCGGCGCCGGCCGATCGGCAGCGGCGGCAGGGTCTCGGCGCGGGCTTCCTCCGGCAGCACCGGGGGGCGGCGCGGGGCGGGGGCGAAGACGGTGAGATAGGCGTCGAGCAGATGGTGGAACATGGTCGCCTCCTGGGCTGCGACGGACTCTGCCGTTTCGCCCGCCCTCGCACAAACGCCGTTCCCTTGCAGCATCTGTAAGGAAAAGTTACAGATGGGCGATGCGCCCGCTGCCGCCGCTCAACGCCGTCCGTGCCTTCGAGGCCGCCGCCCGCCGCGGCAGCTTCACCGCGGCCGCGGCCGAGCTCGGCGTCAGCCATGCCGCGATCAGCCGCCATGTCCGCGGGCTGGAGGCGCGGCTGGGCGTGCCGCTGCTGCTGCGCGACGGCCGCGGCCTGGCGCCGACCGAGGCCGGAAGGGCCTTCGCCGCGGTGGTCGCCGACGCCTTCGACCGGCTGTCCCAGGGCATGGTGGCGATTTCGGCCGAGGCCGGGCGCGGCCGGCTGCGCCTGTCGGTCGAGCCCGCCTTCGCCGGCCGCTGGCTGGTGCCGCGGCTGGGGGATTTCCGGCAGAGCCATCCCGGCATCGACATCGAGCTCGACCCGACCTTGCGCCTGGCCGATTTCCGCGGCGACCAGACCGACCTGGCGATCCGCTACGGCCGCGGCGGCTGGCCCGGCGTGGCCGCCGAGAAGCTGGTGCAGGTGATGGACTATCCGGTCTGCGCCCCGGCCCTGGCGGTGACGCTGGCGACGCCGTCGGATCTGCGCGGCCAGACCCTGCTGCATGACGAGAGTGCCCAGACCTGGTCGCTGTGGCTGGCCGAGGTCGGGGTCGAGGGCATCGACGCCACCCGCGGCCCGCGCTTCCACGACGTAGCGCTGGCGCTGGACGCGGCGATGGCGGGGCAGGGCGTGGCGATGGGCGACGACGTGCTGTGCGCCCGCGACATCGCCGCCGGCCGGCTGGTGCGGCTGTTCGACGTCTCGGTGCCGCGCAGCTGGTACTGGCTGGCGATGCCGGAAGACCGCCGCCTCTCCCCCGCCGCCGGCGCCTTCCGCGCCTGGCTGCTGGACGAGCTGCCACAGGTGGAGGAGGAGGGTGATCAGTCGATTGTGGATATCGCCACTCGGGACGTTCGATTCGCCGCAGCGAGATCGGATATCGATGTATCCGATCCATTAGTTCGCATACCATAATATAATTCGTGATAATCGTGCCCGATACTCGACTTCCGGCATCATCGCACTATACTGGCTGATATTGAAAAGAGACGCGGAGCCGATTATGGCGTTCCGGGAGCCGGCAGCGGATGCTGCCAAGCCAGTCTCGCGGACCGAGGCGTGGGTCGCCTTCCTGATCCTGGCCGTTTTCATCTGGCCAGTCCTCGCCGTCGGGATCGTGGGCGGCTATGGCTTCCTGGTTTGGATGTCGCAGATCGTCTTCGGGCCACCCGGCCCACCGCACTGACGGGGGCGGGAAATGGCCCCTGCCAAAGCGGAGGACACCGATGCCTGAGCCCGGCGCCCTGCACCACATCTCCAGCGCCGTGGTCACGGTGGTGCCGGCGCGGTCCGCGGCGGTGGCCGACGCCATCGCACGGCTTCCGGAAACGGAAGTTCACCACCGGCACGGCAGCAAGATCGTGATCGTCCTCGAAGGGCCGGACAGCGACGTCATCGGCGGCCGCCTGGCGCTGATCTCACAGCTGGATGGGGTGCTGTCGGCGACCCTCGTCTACGAGCAGATCGAGCCTCTGGACAGCCTGGGAGCCGCACCATGACGCTCACCCGCCGCGAGGTCCTCAAGGCGCAGGCCGCCGCCATCGCCGCCATGGCCGCGCACATCCCGCTGGCGGCCGATGCCCAGCCGGTGCCGGGCGGGGTCGAGAGCCTGCAGATCCAGTGGTCGAAGGCCCCCTGCCGCTTCTGCGGCACGGGATGCGGCGTGATGGTCGGCGTCAAGGAGGGCAAGGTGGTCGCCACCCATGGCGACATGCTGGCGGAGGTCAATCGCGGCCTGAACTGCATCAAGGGCTATTTCCTCTCGAAGATCATGTATGGCGGCGACCGCCTGACCCAGCCGCTGCTGCGGAAGACGGGCGGGGCCTACGCCAAGGATGGCGAGTTCGTGCCCGTCTCCTGGGACGAGGCCTTCACGGTGATGGCCGAGAAGGCCAAGCAGGTCCTGAGGGAGAAGGGGCCGGAGGCGGTCGGCATGTTCGGGTCCGGCCAGTGGACGATCTGGGAAGGCTATGCCGCGACCAAGCTGATGCGGGCCGGCTTCCGCTCCAACAACCTGGACCCCAACGCCCGGCACTGCATGGCATCGGCGGCCTACGGCTTCATGCGGACCTTCGGCATGGACGAGCCGATGGGCTGCTACGACGATTTCGAGGCCGCGGACGCCTTCGTGCTCTGGGGCTCGAACATGGCGGAGATGCACCCGATCCTGTGGACCCGCGTCGCCGACCGCCGCCTGGCGCATCCGCATGTCAAGGTGGCGGTCCTCTCGACCTTCACCAATCGCAGCTCCGACCTCGCCGACATCCCGATCGTGTTCAAGCCGGGGACCGACCTCGCGATCCTCAACTACATCGCCAACCACATCATCACGACCGGACGGGTCAACCAGGACTTCGTCAAGGCGCACACGCTGTTCCAGCGCGCCGCGACCGACATCGGATACGGGCTGCGCAGCGACGATCCGCGCGAGGTGAAGGCGAAGAACGCGGCGGACCCGGCCGCGACCGAGGCGATCGATTTCGACGCCTATGCGCGGTTCGTCGCCGACTACACGGTCGACAAGGTCTCCGATCTCTCGGGTGTCGAGCGCGGCTTCCTGGAACAACTGGCGGAGCTCTATGCCGACCCGCAGCGCAAGGTGATGTCGCTCTGGACCATGGGCTTCAACCAGCATGTCCGGGGCGTCTGGGCCAACCAGCTCGTCTACAACCTCCACCTCCTCACCGGAAAGATCTCCGAACCCGGCAACAGCCCGTTCTCGCTCACCGGCCAGCCCTCCGCCTGCGGCACGGCGCGGGAGGTCGGCACCTTCGCCCATCGCCTGCCAGCCGACATGGTGGTCACCAACCCCGAACACCGGCGCCACGCCGAGGAGATCTGGAAGCTGCCGGAGGGGCTGCTGCCACCCAAGCCGGGGTTCCATGCCGTGCAGCAGGACCGGATGCTGCATGACGGCAAGCTGAACTTCTACTGGGTCCAGGTGAACAACAACGTCCAGGCAGCGCCGAACAACTCGAACGAGACCTACCGCGGCTACCGCAACCCCGAAGCCTTCGTGGTGGTGTCGGACGCGTACCCGACCGTCACCGCGCTGTCGGCCGACCTGATCCTGCCGGCGGCGATGTGGGTCGAGAAGGAAGGCGCCTACGGCAATGCCGAACGGCGGACCCATTTCTGGCATCAGCTGGTCCACGCCCCCGGCGAGGCGCGGTCGGACCTCTGGCAGCTGATGGAGTTCTCGAAGCGCTTCACCACCGACGAAGTGTGGCCGGAGGAGATCCTGGCCGCCAATCCGGACTATCGCGGCAAGACGCTGTTCGACGTCCTGTACCGAAACGGCAATGTCGACCGCTATCCCCTCGACGACCGCGATTCCGCCTATGCCAATGCAGAATCCGACGCGTTCGGCTTCTACGTCCAGAAGGGCCTGTTCGAGGAGTATGCCGGCTTCGGGCGCGGGCATGGCCATGACCTGGCGCCCTTCGACACCTATCACCAGGTGCGGGGGTTGCGCTGGCCGGTGGTCGACGGCAAGGAGACGCGCTGGCGCTACCGCGAGGGCCTCGATCCCTATGTGAAGCCGGGCAAAGGCGTCGAGTTCTACGGCCGGCCCGACGGCCGGGCGGTGATCATCGCCGCGCCCTACGAGCCGCCGGCCGAGTCGCCCGACGATGACTACGATCTCTGGCTGGTGACCGGCCGGGTGCTCGAGCACTGGCATTCCGGCTCGATGACCATGCGCGTGCCCGAGCTGTACCGCGCCTTCCCCGGCGCCCGCTGCTTCATGCATGCCGAGGACGCCCGGGCGCGCGGCCTCAACCAGGGCGCCGAGATCCGCCTGATCTCGCGCCGCGGCGAGATCCGGACAAGGGTCGAGACGCGGGGCCGCAACCGCATGCCCCGGGGCGTCGTCTTCGTGCCCTGGTTCGATGCCAGCCAGCTGATCAACAAGGCGACGCTCGACGCGACCGACCCGATCTCGAAGCAGACGGATTTCAAGAAATGCGCGGTCAAGATCGTCCTGGCCTGAAGGCGGCGCACCGCCTCGTCTTCCTCGCCGCCGCCTGCTCCGGCCTGATGGTGCTCGCGGTCGGGGCCTATTCGGCCGACCTCACGATCGTCCCGCGCCTGACGGGAGCCGCGGATCCGATGTCCGAGGTGCAGACCCCGCCGCTCGCGCGGCCGATCACCGACGATGTCCGGCGCATGCGCAACTATCCGGAACAGCCGCCGGTGATCCCGCATTCGATCGAGGGCTACCAGCTGACCCTCAACGCCAATCGCTGCCTCGACTGCCACAAGCGGGAGTTCACCGAGGGATCGGGCGCACCGATGATCAGCGTCACCCACTTCATGGACCGGGAGGGGCAGGTGCTCGCGGACGTGACCCCGCGGCGCTACTTCTGCACCGAATGCCATGTCCAGCAGACCGACGCGGCGCCTCTGGTGCCGAACACCTTCCAGGACATGAACCAGATCGGCCGCAACTGACGGCGGGGGACGATCCATGCGGCGGCTGCTCGCCACTCTACTCCGCTTCTGGCACATCATCAGCCGGCCGAGCGGCTATTTCAGCCTGGGTTTCCTGACCCTCGGGGGCTTTGTCTGCGGCGTGATCTTCTGGGGCGGCTTCAACACGGCCCTGGAGCTGACCAACAAGGAGTCATTCTGCATCTCCTGTCACGAGATGCATGACAACGTCTATCAGGAGCTGCAGCAGACGGTCCATTTCTCCAACCGCTCCGGCGTCCGCGCCAGCTGTCCGGACTGCCATGTGCCCCATGAGTGGACCGACAAGATCGCGCGCAAGATGCAGGCGTCGAAGGAGGTCTGGGGCAAGATCTTCGGCACCATCTCCACCCGCGAGAAATTTCTCGGCATGCGCCTCGAGCTGGCGAAGCACGAATGGGCGAGGCTTGAGGCCAACGACTCGCTCGAATGCCGCAACTGCCATTCCTCGATCGCCATGGATTTCACCAAGCAGACCCGCCGGGCCGCCGAAATCCATTCGCGCTATCTGATCACCGGGCAGCGCACCTGCATCGACTGCCACAAGGGCATCGCCCACCAGCTGCCGGACATGACCGGCATCGAACCGGGCTGGCAGCCGCCGCCCGAGCTCCGCGACGACCAGAGCTCATCGCTCGACACGACGTCGCCGGCGCTCCGCCGGTATCTCGCGGGTCCCGGCATCCAACAGATCTCGAGCCCGTAATCACGTGCCGACCGCCGGTTGACGAGGCGGCTGCGGTGCGATCTCCCGCCGGGGTAGGCGCGGTCTAAGTCATTGGGAAGGGACGAGATCTGGATTTTTCGTTGCGCATCAGAAACAATAATGCCTTCTGCAATATTGTGACTAGGGTCACACCAAAATTAATTGGGTAACAGCATTGTCATTATGCGACGACGATCAAGGTCGTCGAGTGTCGGTGGGATGAGTCGGGCCAATAACGTTTGTGCCCGTACTCATTCAGCCAAACATCAATCTTGAGGAGTAGACATCATGGCTACCATCCTTGGCAACGGGAGCGACGAGACACTCACCGGCGACATCAATGGCGTTCCGGAGAACGACAGGATCGAGGGGCGCGGCGGCGACGACGTGCTGAACGGCGAGGACGGCAACGACCAGCTCCGGGGCGAAGCCGGCGCCGACGAGCTCAACGGCGGCCTCGGTCAGGACGAGATCGAGTACCAGAACTCATCCGCCGCGGTCACCATCAACCTCGCCACGGGCTTCGCCTCCGGCGGCGATGCCACCGGCGACACCTTCACCTCGATCGAACAGGTCGACGGTTCGGCCTTCAACGATACCCTGATCGGCGACGCCGGCGTCAACGAGCTCGAGGGCCTCGGCGGCGATGACACCCTGCGCGGCGGTGCCGGCGGGGACCGCCTGTTCGGCGGTGCCGGCAGCGACGAGATCGAGTATATCGGCTCGGCCGCCGCGGTCACCATCAACCTCGCCACCGGCTTCGCCGGCGGCGGCGACGCCAATGGCGACACCCTCAGCTCGATCGAGGAGATCGACGGCTCCAGCTTCGGCGACGTCCTGACTGGTGACGGAGCTGTCAACGATCTCGACGGTCTCGACGGCAATGACACGCTGGATGGTGCCGGCGGCAACGATCTGCTGGACGGCGGCGCCAATGACGACACCCTGCGCGGCGGTGCCGGTGCCGACGTGCTGAACGGCAACACCGGGCTGGACACGGCGACCTACACCGAATCGTCGGCCGGGGTGGTGGTCAACCTGGTCAGCGGCGTCGGCTCCGGCGGCAACGCTCAGGGCGACACGCTGTCGGCGATCGAAAACCTCACCGGCTCGTTCTTCGGTGACACGCTGGTCGCCAACGGCGTCGCCAATGTGCTGAACGGCTCCGCCGGCCTTGACACGGCCAGCTACTCGTCCTCGACCGCCGGGGTGGACATCGACCTCGGCGCCGGAACGGCGGCGAACGGCTTTGCCGCGGGCGACGTGCTGATCTCGATCGAGAACCTCGTCGGCTCCGCCTTCGCCGACGTGCTGGAGGGCAACGCCAGTGCCAACATCATCCAGGGCGGCAACAACGACGACTTTATCGTCGGCGGTGCGGGCGCCGACGTCCTGGACGGCGGCGCCGGCGTCGACAAGGCGAGCTACCTCAGCTCCGCCTCTCGTGTCGTCGTCGACCTGACCGCCGGCACCGGGCTGTTCGGTGATGCGCAGGGCGACACGCTGACGCTCATCGAGGATCTCCGTGGCTCGAACTTCAACGACGACCTGACCGGCAACGGCAATGCCAACACCATCTTCGGCTTTGATGGCAGCGACGCCCTGATCGGCGGTGGCGGTAACGACACCCTCAGCGGCGGCCTGCTGAGCGATCTGCTGCTCGGCGGGGCCGGGGCGGATTCGCTGCAGGGCGGGTCGGAGGTGGACACGGCGTCGTATTTCGGCTCGACCGCCGGCGTGACAGTCTCGCTGGCGACCGGCACCGGCTCGGGCGGCGACGCTCAGGGCGACACGCTGGTGGCGGACATCGAGAACGTCACCGGCACCACGTTCAACGACGTCCTCACCGGCAGCGCCGGAGCCAACAGGTTGGACGGGGTTGACGGCAATGATGTCCTGAAAGGCGGCGCTGGGGCGGATGTGCTGAGTGGCGGCGCCGACAGCGACACCGCGAGCTATGCCGGTTCCGCCGCCGCGGTCCAGGTCGACCTCGGCGCCGGCACCACGGCCGGCGGCGACGCGGCGGGCGACACGCTGCTCTCGATCGAGAACCTGACCGGCTCGAGCCTCGGCGACACTCTCACCGGCACCGGTACGAGCAATATCCTGGCCGGTGGCAGTGGTGACGATACCATGACCGGCGGCGGCGGCGATGATACCCTGACCGGCGGCGTCGGGCAGGATACCCTGGACGGCTCCGCTGGCGCCGACACCTTCGCGTATCTGGCGTTCACCGACAGCACGGTGGCGGCGGAGGACAGGATCCAGGTCTTCAGCCAGTCGGCCGGGGACAAGATCGACCTCAGTGCGATCGACGCGGTCACGGGGGGCGCGAACGATGCCTTCACCTTCATTGGCGAAGACGCGTTCAGCAACACCGCCGGGGAACTGCGGTTCGAGATCGACAACGGCAGGACGTTCGTGACCGCCGATGTCGGCGGCGACGGCGTTGCCGACCTGTCGATCAGGGTGATCGGCGACGTCACCTTCGCCGCGGGCGACTTCGTGCTCTGACCTGCTTCGGGTCGCTCAACGGAGGCCGCCGGGCACAACCCGGCGGCCTTTCACGGATTCCGGCACCATGCTCGTTCGGGCCGAGATCAGCTCTCTGGCCGCGTGACAAAATTCGCCAGGCGCCCAGGCACCGCGATCTCGCGCACCACCTCCCGGCCCTCCAGCAGTGCTGCCACCTTCGGGTCAGCCCGGACCGCGGCGATCAGGGACGGGGCGTCCAGCCCGGCCGGGGCGCGGATGTGGTGCCGCACCCTGCCGTCCAGCTGCACCGCGTAGTCGCGGCTCTCCTCCGCGGCCAGGGCCGGGTCGAAGCCGGGCCAGGGGGCGTAGGCCAGGCTGTCCGGGTGGCCCAGCTTGCTCCACAGCTCCTCGGCGATGTGCGGGGCGAAGGGGGCCAGCAGCAGCACGAAATCCTGCACCACCGCACGCGGGCGCGGGTCGGCGGCGGCCAGCGCCTTGGCCAGCCGCATCAGCCGGGCGATCGCGGTGTTGCAGCGCAGCGCCTCGATGTCGGCGGTGACCGCCGCGACCGTGGCGTGGCGCAGCCGCAGCAGCGCGGCCGGCGGCTCCGCCTCCCGGACCGCCGGGCTCGGCGTGTCATCCGCGCCGCAGACGATGCGCCAGGCCCGGTCCAGGAAGCGGCGGATGCCGGCCACGCCGTCGGTCTGCCAGGGCTTGGTCGCCTCCAGCGGGCCCAGGACCATCTCGTACAGCCGCAGCGCGTCGGCGCCGTGCTCAGCCACTACCGCATCCGGGTTGACCACGTTGAGGCGCGTCTTCGACATCTTCTCGACCTGCCGCACCAGCGGCTCGGGCCCGGCGAAATACCCGCCGTCCCGCTCCTCCACCGCCGATGCCTCGTAGTAGCGGCCGGCGGCATCGCGGTAGGATGGCGCCAGGATCATCCCCTGGTTGACCAGCCGCCGGAACGGCTCCGGCGTCGAGACCACGCCGATGTCGTACAGCACCTTGTGCCAGAACCGGGCGTACAGCAGGTGCAGCACGCCATGCTCCGCCCCGCCGACATACAGGTCGACCGGCAGCCAGTATCGCTCGGCCTCGCGGCTGACGATGGCGCGGTCGTTGTGCGGGTCCAGGAAGCGCAGATAGTACCAGCAGCTGCCGGCCCATTGCGGCATGGTGTCGGTCTCGCGCCGGGCCGGGATGCCGGTGCCGGGCACCGTGGTCTCGACCCAGCCCGTGGCGCGGGCCAGCGGCGGCTCCCCGCCCGGCGCCGGGGCGTAGTCGTCCAGTTCCGGCGGCAGCAGCGGCAGGCTGTCCTCCGGCAGCGGAACGGCGGACCTGTCGGCCAGGTGCAGCATCGGGATCGGCTCGCCCCAGTAGCGCTGGCGCGAGAACAGCCAGTCGCGCAGCCGGTAGGTGACTCGGCGCGAGCCGTCCGCCGCCACCGTTTCCGACCGGCCGATCCAGTTGCGCTGCAGCGCCTTGATGCCCTTCGGCCAGTCCAGCCCGTCCAGGTCGGCCAGCAGCCGGTCGGCATAGGCGGTGATGCGCAGCATCCATTGCCGCATCGGCCGCTGCACCACCGGGTCGCCGGTCTCGATGGAACGGCCGTCCTTCACCTCCTCATTGGCCAGCACGGTGTTCTGCGCCGGGCACCAGTTCACCGCGGCCTCGGCCTGATAGGCCAGGCCGCGCTCGACCAGCTGCAGGAAGATCCACTGCGTCCAGCGCATGAAGCCGGGATCGGTGGTCGCCAGCTCGCGCTCCCAGTCATAGGAGAAGCCCAGCCGCTTCACCTGGCCGCGAAACGTCTCGATGTTGCGCTTCGTCGTCACCGCCGGGTGGATGCCGGTGCGCATGGCGTAGCGCTCGGCCATAAGCGTCCCAGCCCATCGGGTGCAGCACGGCCCACCCCGCCATCCGCTTGTACCGGCAGACGATGTCGGTGGCGGTGTAGCCCTCCGGGTGGCCGACATGCAGCCCGGCGCCGGAGGGGTAGGGGAACATGTCCAGCGCGTAGAATTTCGGCTTCGCCGGGTCGATCTCCGCCCGGAAGCTGCGGTGTTCGTCCCAGTAAGCCTGCCATTTCGGCTCGATCGTCTGCGGATCGTAAGCCATCCGTGCCTCCTTGCCCGTGGAGAAGGGGAGCTACGGCCGCCGGCGGACCTCCCGCCGACGTCCGCCGGGAAGTCGCGGATGACTGTGGATGGGCCGCGGCGCGGCCTTCGGATGGATGGTCATGGGATGGATCGCAGCGCAGGGGGATGGAAACCGGACGCGCGGGTCCGGCCGGCTCAGAAGGCCGTAAGTCGTCCCGAGGCTGCGCGCTTGGTCATCATGGCGGACAGCATGACGGATTCCGGCGGCAGCGCCAATCCCTGTTGACCCGGCCCCTGGGACCGCTCCGATAAGAAGGGCGGTCAACCCGCAACGAGGTGAGTCGTGACGACCCGGTTCCTGAATGCCTCCGAAGCCGCCCGCCGGCTCGGCGTGTCCACCAAGGCCCTCCGGCTCTACGAGCAGCGCGGCCTGCTCGCCCCGGTGCGCAGCGCCGCCGGATGGCGCGCCTACGGACCCGACGAGATGCGCCGTGCCGGCGAGATCGCCGCCCTGCGCGCGCTCGGGCTCAGCCTGGCCCAGGTGGCGCGGGTGCTGCAGGGCGACCCGCAGGGGCTGGAGCCGGCGTTGGCGGCGCATCAGGCGGCGCTCGAGGGCCGGCTGCGCCAGCTCACCGGCACGATCGAGCGGGTGCATGGACTGCGCGACGACCTCGCCCGCGGCCGGGCGCCGACCGCCGGGGAGCTGGCGGGCCTGCTGTCGCCCCCGGGGTCCGGCATCGCCTTCGACCTGCCCTGGCCCTGGGGCGGCGAGCGCTTCGAGCTCGGGCCGGTGCGGCCGCTGACCTACATCATCGGCCCGCTTGGCAGCGGCAAGACCCGCCTGGCGCTGCGCCTGGCAGAGATGCTGCCCGGCGCCGCCTTTCTCGGCCTCGACCGGCTGGACGATGGCGGCGCCGCGGCCAAGGCCCGGCGCGACGCCGACCCGGATCTCCGCGCTCGGGTCGATCAAACCCTGGCCTGGCTGGTCGAGGACGGCGCCACGGCCTCGGATGCGCTGGTCGCCCTGCTCGCCGGCCTCAAGGCCGCGGGGCCGGTGGTCGTCGACATGGTCGAGCAGGGGCTGGACCAGGCGACGCAGGAGGCGCTGATCGCCCATCTGCGCCGCCGCGGCCCAGATAGCCACCCTCTGTTCCTGATGACCCGCTCCTGCGCCATCCTGGACCTAGCGGCGGTGGGCCCGGACGAGGCGATCCTGCTCTGCCCGGCCAATCACAGCCCGCCGGTCTACGTCGCGCCCTGGCCCGGCGCGCCCGGCTACGAGGCCGTCGCCACCTGCCTGGCCACGCCGGAGGTGCGCGAGCGGCTCAGCCGTGGTCCGGCGACGTCCTGATCGGCGAGGACACCGAGGCGACGGTGGCGGCCGGGGTCGCGCCCTGTGCCACCGGCGCCTGGCGCACCGTCTCGCGGTGCAGGATGTAGAGGCCGCTGGCGATGACGATGCCGCAGCCGATCAGCATGGTCGGGTCCGGCACGTCGCGCCACAGCAGGTAGCCGGAGACCACGCCCCAGATCATCTGGCTGTACTGGAACGGCGCCACCACCGCGGCCGGCGCCTGGCGATAGGCGTTGGTGACGAACAGATAGGCGGTGCCGCCCAGCACGCCGCCGATGGCGATCGCCAGCAGGTCGCGCAGCTCCGGCATCACGCCGCCGAAGGCCAGCATCATCAGCCCGGTGACGATGGCGGTGGTCGCGTTGGCGTAGAAGCCGAAGGAGATCCGGTTCTCGCTGGCGATGAAGCGGCGCAGCAGCAGGAAGCCGACCGCATTGACCACGGCGGAGAACAGCGCGCCCAGCACCGCCGGGTTGGCCATGCCGGCGCCCGGCCGCAGCATCACCATGACGCCGATGAAGCCGACCCCGACCGCGGTCCAGCGCCGCCAGCCGACGGATTCGCCGAGGATCGGCACCGACAGCGCGGTGATCAGCAAGGGCGCGCAGAACAGCACGGCGTAGACGTCGGCGATCGGCATCTCGGCATAGGCGTGGAAGCAGGTGAACGACCCCGCCAGCCCCATCGCCGACCGCGTCGCGTGCAGCCACAGCCGCTTCGTCCGCATCTGGCCAACGCCGCCGGTCAGCTGGGCATAGGCCAGCATCGGCAGCAGCCCGAAGGCGGAGTTGAAGAAGATCACCTGATACAGCGGGAAGCCCGCCGACACCCATTTCACCGCGGTGTCCATGCAGGTGTAGAGGGCGAAGCCGAGACAGGCGAAGCCGATGCCCGCGGCGACGGAGGCGCGGGGCTGGGCGAGCGTAAGGGTCATGGTGGCGGCGGCCGGCATAGGACGGCCTCGGGGCCGCGATCGTTACCTTACGACCGCCGAATCGGCGGCGCCATTGCGCGCCTTGCATCGCCTGCCTTCGATTCGTGCAGGACTGGATGCCTGAATTTCGCCGTTGTTGCTTCACTGGCGGTTGGTCCGGGGAAGAGGACATCCCCTTTTATTGTCATCCTCGGGCTTGACCCGAGGATCCAGGGGCTTTCCAAAGCGGTTCTCGATGGCCCCTGGATTGCCGGGTCAAGCCCGGCAATGACAGAAAAGGGGGCAGGCTCGAAAGTCCGCCCTACTGCCCCGCGGTCAAGCCGAGCGTCGCCCGCGGCACCAGCATATAGGCCCGGCCCTCGGCGTTCATGGCGCTGGCCATGTCGCCGGCGGCGTGGCCTTCGCCCCAGTAGAGGTCGCCGCGGATCGGGCCGCGGATGGCGCCGCCGATGTCCTGGGCCAGCACCAGCCGGCGCAACGTCCGGTTCGGCACCGTCGGGTCGTCCTCGATGTCGAGCCAGACCGGCGTGCCCAGCGAGATGTAGTCGCGATCCACCGCCAGGCTGCGCCCCGCCGTCAGCGGCACGTCATGCGCCCCGATCACGTCCTCGGCCGTCTTCTCGCGGAAATAGACGTAGCTCGGATTCTGGTTCATCAGCCACTGCGCCCGGTCGGGATTGGCGATCATCCAGTTGCGGATATAGCCCATCGACATCTCGTCCAGCGTGGCGATGCCAGCATCGACCAGCACCCGGCCGACGGCCCGGTAGCGCTGGCCGTTCTGGCCGTCGAACTTCAGGCCGATGACGCTGCCGTCGTCCAGCCGTACCTTGCCGGAGCCCTGGATCTCCAGGAAGAAGGCGTCGATCGGGTCGTCGACCCAGGCGATTTCGTAGCCGCGTCCCTCCAGCGCGCCGCGGGCGATCTCGGCCCGGCTCTTGCGGCGGTCTCGGGCATTGGCCGGGGTGCTGTACAGCGGCGTCTGATAGGCGCCGCGGCGCACCCGGCTGCCGTTCAGCTCGGGCGCGAAATAGCCGGTGAAGCGGCCGAACTGGCCGTTGTCGAAGCCGGCCAGCGCCACCGGAGTGAACCAGGTCTCGAAGAACTGCCGGGCCTGGGTCTCGTCGCGGCCGGTCAGGCGGTGGGCGGCGTCGCAGATCGGCACCCAGTCCTCGACCGGCCCGTCGATGCCGTTGTAGTTCAGCCGCGTCCCCGGCGACTTGCCGGCATAGACGCTGCAGGTGTTCCAGACGGCCGGCAGGGCGGCGGCGACGTCGTCCTCCCGCCAGCCCGGCAGATGCTGGAAATCGGTGGCCACGCCGCCCGTGCCGCCGCCCTTGGGCGGCCGGGCGGGGCCGGCGCAGCCGGCCAGGATCAGCCCGAGCAATGCAGCCAGGGCCGCGACGCGCGAGACGGAGCGCATTTAGGCAGCGCCTCCGTCCGGATCCTCATCCTCGTCGATGCGGTGGCCGTCGTGCCGGCGCGCCTCGCGCTCCGCCGCGTCGGTATCCTGCCGCTTCTCCGCCCCGGTGCGGCCGAAGCGGACGCGGTTCTCCTGCGCCTGCGCCTCCTTCTCGGCGCGGGCCCTGGCCTTGCGCGCCTGCCGCAGATTGATCACCTCGCCCATCGTCCACTCCCCTCCATACGGTCGAGACTAGCCGAAACGGCGGTGGCGGATAAGGCCACTGTGGCGCAATTGCATCGGCGTTCTGTCTCAATACTGATTTGTATTGTGATTCCGGCACTCTATTTCCGATCATGCGCCGGAGTCGCAACCTCGGACGACGCCAGCAGCGCCGTGAAAAAGCTCGCTTTCGGTCTCCTCATCCTCCTCGTCCTGCTGGTCGCCGCGGTGCTCGTGGTGCCCGGGCAGCTCGACTGGACGCCCTATCGCGCCCGCATCGCCCAGGAGATCGGCGGCCTGACCGGCCGCGCCGTCACCATCGACGGGCCGGTCTCGTTCGAGATGCTGCCGATGCCGCGCCTTGTGGCCGGCGACGTCCGCGTTGCCAGCGTGCCGGGGGCGACCGTGCCGGATCTGCTGGCCGCGAACGGCGTCGACCTCCGGGTTGCGTTCCTGCCGCTGCTGCTCGGCCGCATTGAGGTCGTCGGCGTCTCCTTCGACCAGCCGAGCGTGGCCCTGGAGACGCTGCCGGACGGCCGGCGCTCGTGGGACGGGCTGGGCGAGGGCATCGGCCGCCGGCTCGACTCCGTCCGTGCCGCGATCCGACAGGGCTCGATCCTGTGGCTCGACCGCCGCAGCGGCCGCCAGCTCGAGGTCGAGACGGCGGATGTCCGGCTCAGCGCGCCGGGCCAGGGCGGGCCGATCTCGATCAGCGGCGCCGGCGTCCTCGCCGGCGTGCCGATGACGCTCGACCTGGCGTTGCAGTCGCGCTCGCCGCTCGGCGCCCTGCCGGTGACGGCGACGGTCGGGCTCGACGCCACCGAGGCGCGGTTCGGCGGCCTGCTGCAGCCCGCCGGCGGGCTGCAGGGCGACCTCTCGGTGGTCGGCAAGGATCTCGATGCCAGCCTGGCGCGGATCGGAGTCAAGCTGCCGGCCTCCGCGTCCCGGCCCGGCGTCTTCGCGCTGCGCGCCACGGTGCAGGCCCGGGCCGACGAGGCCGGGGCCGAGCGGATCGAGCTGACCGACCTCACCGCCGATCTCGGCGACATGCGCGCCGCCGGCGGCGTCGCCGTCACCCTGGCCGCGGTGCCGCGGGTCGAGGCGACGCTCGGCTTCAACCGCCTGGCCCTGGCCGACTGGGCCGGCGACGGTGCCGATCCGGCGACGCTGGCCGGGCGCCTGGCCGCGGCGCTGTCGCGCAAGGCGGCGCTGCCGGTGGCCGGCACGCTCGACCTCTCGGTCGCGGCGCTGGCCGTGCGCGACGGGCTGGTGCGCGACCTGCGGCTGCAGGCGACGCTGGATCCGGCGCGGATCGGCCTGACCCGCCTGGCCTTCGGCCTGCCTGGCGGCGCCTCGGCCGCGGCCTCCGGCGCCATCCGGCTCGACGGCGACCGGCCGGCGGCGGAGCAGCTGTCGGTCCAGCTCGCGGCCGAGGACCTGCGCGGCGTGCTCGACTGGGCCGATATCGATCCCGGCGCGGTCCCGGCCACGGCGCTGCGCCGCGGCCGGATCGCCGGCATGCTGAACGGCGACATCGCCAATCTGCGGGTGTCCGGCCTCGACGCCGATCTCGACGGCAACCGGCTTTCTGGCGCCCTGACCTATGTCGGCGGCGACCGGCCGGGCCTCGGCGCCCGGCTGACCCTGAGCCGGCTCGACATCGACGCCTACCGCCCGGCCGGTGCGCCGCCGCTCTCCGCCCTGCTGCGATCCGACCCCGCGCTGCGCGACCGGGTCCTGGCCGCGCTGACCGGGGCCGACGTCAATCTCGACGCCACGGTCGACGCCGTCGCGGTCGACGGCGCCGCCTTCACCGGGCTGCGGCTCGAGGCGACGCTGGCCCAGGGCGCGCTCACCCTCCACAGCGGCCGCGTCGAAGGTCCGGGCGGGGCGGGGCTCAGCCTGAACGGCGCTGTCGGCCAGCTCGCCGGCCTCGGCGACATCGACCTGCAGGCGACGCTCGACGCCCAGGACCCCTCGGCGCTGCTGCGCGCGCTCGGCCTGCACGGGGCGGTGCCGACGCCGCCCGCCGGTCCGCTCAAGGCCTCGCTGCGGCTGCGCGGCGACCCCGCGGCGCTGTCGGTCGACGGCACGGTCGACGCGCTCGGCGGCACGGTGGCGCTCGGCGGCAGCCTGTCCGACGCGGCGACGGCGCCGCATGTCGCGCTCGGCCTGCGCCTGACCCATCCGGACCTGCCGGGGCTGCTGCAGCGGGTCGGCGAGGGCGGGCTGGCGGCGCCCGATCTCGGCGGCGTCGACCTCTATGCCGATGCCGACTGGGCCCGCGGCCGGCTGCGCCTCGACAAGCTGCAGGGCACGGTCGGCCCGGTGTCGCTGGGCGGGACGGTCGAGCTCGATGCCGGCGGGGCCCGGCCGCGCCTCGCGGTGTCGCTGCGGACGACGGCACTGCCGCTCGACCGGCTGCTGGCCGGGCTTGCCCCGTCCGGCGGCGCCGCTGGCCAATGGCCGGCGCGGCCCTTCGACCTCGGCGGCCTGGCCCGGATCGACGGCAATCTCGACCTCGACGCCGCCTCGGTCTCGCTCGCCGGCTGGACGCTGGACCAGCCGGAGCTGCACGCCCGGCTCGACCAGGGCGGGCTCAATCTCGACCGGCTCTCGGCCGGCGTGGCCGGCGGCCGGCTCGGCCTGAACGGCCGGATCGACTGGGGCGACGCGCAGGCGCCGCGCTGGTCCGGCCATGCCGATCTGGTCGATGCCGACCTCGCCGCCATCCTGCGGCTGTCGGCCGGGCCGCAGGGCCTCGTCGGCCGGCTCGATCTCGGCCTCGACGCGACCTCGGCCGGCAACAGTGTCGCCGGCCTGGTCTACGGGCTGGACGGCAAGGGGCTGGTGGCGGTGCGCGACGCCACGTTGACCGGCATCGACCTCGCCGCGGCCGGGCGGCTCCTGGCCGATCCGGGGCTGCCGGGCGCCTTCCTCGAAGGGCTGCGCGCCGCCTTCGCCGGCGGCAGCACCAAGGTGCCGGCAATCAACGCCACCTTCGCCATCGCCGACGGCACGGCGACCTCGACCGATCTGCGCCTGTCCACCGACACGGCGGTCGGCACCGGCGGCTTCACCCTCGACCTGCCGCGCTGGCGCCTCGACCTCGGCCTCGATGTCGGCTTCCGCGCCCATCCCGACGTGCCGGCGGTGGGGCTGCGCTTCGACGGCACGCCCTCGGCCCCGGTGCGGCGGCTGGAGACCAAGGCGCTGGAGGACTGGGCCGCCGCCCGCGCCGCAATCCGGCCGACCGAGCCGACGCCGGAGGCTCCGGCGGAGCCAGCTCCGGAAACGCCGGCGGCCCCGGACGCGCCGGCCGAGCCGCCACCAGGCCCCTGAGCAGACAGCCGCCCCGCTGGCCTTCCGTCACGCGGGGATTGTTGCACCCGTAGCCGAACCGGCCCCGCGCCGTCATCCATCCGCAATGCCGCGGATGTAGACGGCATGGCCGCGACCGTGCGGTCAACGGACAGGGTGATGCATGAACAGCCGATCCGGGTTAGCCGTCCTCTGCGTGGCGGCGCATCTGCTCGCCGTCATGGCCGGGCCGGCCGCGGCCGAGACGCTGGCCGAGCGCGGCGGATATCTGGTGAACGGCATTGGCAGCTGCGGCAATTGCCACTCGCCGCAGGAGCCGGACGGGACGCTGTCGGGGCCGGCGCTCTCCGGCGGCGGCCCTCTCATCGGTCGGCAGTTCACCGCCTATCCGCCGAACCTGACTCCGGACCCGGCCACGGGGCTCGGCACCTGGACCGAGGACCAGATCGTCACCGCGCTTCGCGAAGGGCGGACGCCCGACGGCGCCGTCCTGCGGCCGCCGATGCCGATCGCCTTCTATCGCGGCATCTCGGACCGCGATACCCATGCGATCGCCGCCTATCTGCAGTCGCTGGCGCCGGTCCGGAATGCGGTGCCGGCCCCGCATTACGACCAGCCGACCCCCGCCGGCTATGGCGGGCCGGTCGGGCCGGTGCCGGATCCGGACCCTGCCGATCGTGTCGCCTATGGCCATTACCTGGCGCAGCTGGGCCACTGCATGCTGTGCCACAGCCCGCGGGACTCGAGCGGGCGGCCGGATCTCAGCCGGATGGGGGCCGGCGGCGTCGTGCTGGACAGCGTTCGCGGAGAGATCGCGACCCCGAACATCACCCCCGATCCGAAGACCGGGATCGGCGCATGGACCGACCTGCAGGTCCGGGATGCCCTGACCAAAGGCGTCCGGCCGGACGGCTCGCGCCTGGCGGCGCCGATGCCTTGGCCCTATCTGGCCACCATGCGCGGTGACGATATCGACGCGATCGTGGCCTATCTCCGCACCCTCAAGCCGATCGCCAGCCAGAAGGCGGGATAGGGGCGGCCCGGTTGGTGACGGAACGCACGCCGCTTCCTCGGGTGCGGTTAACGCAATGTTCATTGCATTAACTCTTCCATATGTTCATGATATGTTCCATGAACAAAAGCACGGACTCCGATCTCGACATCCAGGCCTACTGCCGCGGCCTCGCGCTGCAGCAGATCCAGATGCTGACCCGCCTGGCCGAGATCGCCATGCAGCTGGCCGAGGGCGAAGGCACCCGTGCCGTCGCCGCCCAGGCCCGCGCCGCCCAGCCCAAAGCCGACGCGGCCGCGGTGCAGGCGGCCAGGGTCGAGGCCCGGGAGGCCGGGCTGGCCTTCAGCCGTTTCTCCAACTCGGTGCAGCGCTCGCTGGCGCAGCGCAGCCGTGCCGCCGGCGACCTCTGCGCTCGCGACAAGGCCGACCGCCGGGCCCGCCGCGCCCGCCGCGCCCGCCAGCGCAACCATGTCACCGACGCCCTCCACGCCCTGATCTGGGACCCGGACCTGTCGACCGAGGAGCACGACAAGGCCGAGGAGCGCACCACCGACCTGGACGAGCGGCTCGACGCGCTCTACCGGGACGAGGACAACCGGGTCGAGGACCGGCCGGTCGGCGCGGTCATCGCCGGCCTGGCCTGCGGCCTCGAGCTCTCCGACCAGTGGCGCCGCCGGGCCTCGGACTGGTCGGACCCGCCCTATCCGCCGCCGCTGACCGGCACCGCGGCCGAGACCCGGAAGCGGCGCTGGGATCGGCTGCTCGAGCTGATGCAGCAGCCGCTGCGCTACGCCGAGGCCGACGAGATCCCCTCCCTCCTGGCCGGAATCGAGGCCCGGCTGCAGGAGCCCGATGTCCCGGCGCTGCTCGACCGCGAGCCCCCGATGCGGGTCGCCGAACGCCTCTGCCGGTCGCTCGGCCTCGAACCCTATCCCCACCTCGACTGGGCCGACAAACCCGACACCGGGTGAACGTCGGGGCCAATCGGATGGGCCGGAGCCACCCCCTCACCCGAAATCGCTGCGCGATTTCGACCTCTCCCCGGGGGAGAGGTGAATGGAGCGCTGCTCAGACATTCCCTCTCCTTGGGGAGAGGGAGGGGCCCGGCCCGCTTGGGCCGGGAGGGTGAGGGGCGGGCCGTGCCGTTGCTCGGGCCCCCGGTCACCGCCCGATCACGCAGTTGATCCACAGCACCACCGCCTGGGACTCGGCCGAGGGGTTGGCGAAGCGGTGCGGCCGGCGGCTGGCGAAGCGGAAGCCGTCGCCGGCCGCCAGCATCCAGCTCTCGGCGTCGACCGTCAGCGCCATCTCGCCCTCCAGCACCGTGCCGGCCTCCTCACCGGCATGGGCGTAGAACTCGTCGCCCGTGCTGGCGCCCGGCTCCATCGTCACCAGGAACAGGCTCAAGCCCCCGTCGCCGGCCGGGCTCAGCAGCTGCTTGGTAATGCCAGACCGCCACAGGTTCAGCCCCGGCCGCTCGGCCCGGCGCATCACCACCGTGCCCTCGGCCGGCGCCGGGCCGAACAGCCCGCCCAGCCCGACGCCGAGCACGTCGCCGAGCGCGGTCAGCACCTTGAGCGACGGCGAGGACAGGCCGCGCTCGACCTGGCTGACGAAGCCGATCGATAGGCCGGACCGGGCCGAAACCGTCTCCAGCGACAGGCCCCGGTCATGGCGCAGCGCCCGGATGCGGGCGCCCACGGTCAGGTCGATGCTCATGGGATCCGGTTTCATATAGGTGAAAATCGCTTGCCAAACCCGCCCGATTATGCCGATTTCATATCGGTGAAACCACTCCGGTGTACCAGAACACCGGCGGGCCGGCCGCGGAACGGCCGGATCGAATCCAACACAGGGGGCAGGGCGATGCGGATCAGGACGCTCATCCAGGCTGCGGCAGCCGTGGCGGCGCTCGCGGCGGCGGCGATGCCGGCGGCGGCGGAGGCGCTGAAGGTCGGGTCGACCCCGACCGGCGTGCCCTTCACCTTCCTCGACACCAAGACCAACACCATCCAGGGCATCATGGTCGACCTGATCGGCGCGGTCGGGAAGGAGGCCGGCTTCGAGGTGCAGATCGAGCCGATGGCGTTCTCGACCCTGATCGCCTCGCTGACCTCGAACAAGATCGACCTGATCGCGGCGGCGATGTTCATCAGCCCGAAGCGGCAGGAGGTGATCGACTTCTCCGCCCCGATCTACACCTATGGCGAAGGGCTGATCGTCCCCAAGGACGACACCAAGGACTACGTCGCGCTGGCCGACCTGAAGGGCCTGACGGTCGGGGCCCAGGTCGGCACCACCTTCGTCGACGCGCTGCAGGCCAGCGGCCTGTTCGCCGAGGTCAAGGCCTACGACACCATCCCCGACATCCTGCGCGACGTGAATGCCGGCCGGATCGCGGCCGGCTTCGCCGACTACCCGATCCTGGCCTACAATCTGAAGGACGACGCCATCCCCGGCGTCCGCCTGGTCGAAAGCTACAAGCCGACCTCGATCGGCTCGGTCGGCATCGGCCTGCGCAAGGGCGACCAGGCGTTGCGAGACAAGGTCGACGCTGCCCTCGTCAAGCTCAAGGCCGACGGCACCATCGACGGCATCCTGGCCAAATGGGGGGTGAAGCCGCAGGGCGCCTCCTGAGCCTTCCGATGCAGAGCTTCCTCCGCGACGCTGCCGAGTTCCTGCCGATCCTGCTGCAGGGCGTCGGGCTGACCTTGCTGGTTACCGTCGGCGCGCTGGTGCTGTCGACCCTGCTCGGCCTGGTCTGGGCCGTCATGCGGGTCTCCGGCATCGGCCTGCTGTCGGGGCTCAGCGCCACCCTGGTCAACGTGATCCGCGGCATCCCGATCATCGTCCAGCTGTTCTACCTGTACTTCGTGATGCCGGATCTCGGCGTCTCGCTGACCGCGCTGCAGGCCGCGATCATCGGCCTCGGCGTCGCCTATTCGGCCTATCAGGCGGAGAATTTCCGCGCCGGCATCCAGGCGATCGACAAGGGGCAGATCGAGGCGGCGCAGTCGATCGGCATGGGCTGGTGGCTGACCATGCGCCGGGTGATCCTGCCGCAGGCGGTGCGCATCGTGCTGCCGCCCTACGGCAACATCATGATCATGATGCTGAAGGACTCGTCGCAGGCCTCGACCATCACGGTCGCGGAGCTGGCGCTGCAGGGCAAGCTGATCGCCTCCGCCTCGTTCAAGAACACCAGCGTCTTCACCCTGGTGGCGCTGATGTACCTGGCGATGAGCATCCCGCTGATCCTGCTGGTCCGGCACTTCGAGAAGAAGGCGGGCAAGCCGTGATCGAGCTCAAGGGCGTCCGCAAGCGGTTCGGCGCGGTCGAGGTGCTGAAGGGCATCGACGCCAGCGTGGCCAAGGGCGAGGTGGTCTGCATCATCGGCCCCTCCGGCTCCGGCAAATCGACCATCCTGCGCTGCATCAACGGGCTCGAGACCTATGAGGCCGGCGAGATCACGGTCGACGGCAGGCGGGTCGACCGCGCCGCCCGGTCGATCGTCGAGATCCGCAGCCGCGTCTCGATGGTGTTCCAACGCTTCAACCTGTTCCCGCACCGCACGGCGCTGGAGAACGTGATCGAAGGCCCGGTCTTCGTGAAGCGCCAGCCGCGGGGCGAGGCGGCGGAGCGTGGCCGCGCCCTGCTGGCCCGGGTCGGCCTCGCCGACAAGGCCGAGGCCAGGCCGTCCCAGCTGTCCGGCGGGCAGCAGCAGCGCGTCGCCATCGCCCGTGCCCTGGCGATGCAGCCGCAGGCGATCCTGTTCGACGAGCCGACCTCGGCGCTCGATCCCGAGCTGGTCGGCGAGGTGCTGGCGGTGATGCGCGGCCTGGCCGAGGACGGCATGACCATGGTCGTGGTCACCCATGAAATGGGTTTCGCCCGCGAGGTCGCCGACCGGGTGCTGTTCATCGACGGCGGCGTGATCGTCGAGCAGGGGCCGGCCAAGTCGGTGCTGACCGAACCGAGCCATCCCCGCACCCAGGATTTCCTGCGCCGGGTGCTCCACCCGCTCTGACATCGAGGCGAGACGTGGCCGATTTCTTTCCGCTCGAACCCTCGCTCTGGGCCGCCACCGCGGCGCCCGCACCCGACACGCCGCCGCTCGACGCGTCGGTCGCCGCGGACGTCGCCATCATCGGCGGCGGCTATGCCGGGCTGTCGGCGGCGCTGCATCTGGCTGAGCGCGGCGTGAAGCCGGTCCTGCTGGAGGCAAAGCAGATCGGCTTCGGCGGCTCCGGCCGCAACGGCGGCCAGATCATCCCCGGGCTGAAGCACGACCCGGATGCGCTGGTCGCGATGTTCGGGGCCGAGCGGGGCGGCCGGCTGGCCGAGTTCGGCGGCGGCACCGCCGACCTGGTGTTCGACCTGATCGAGCGCCACGGCATGCCGGTGCCGTATCGGCGCGCCGGCTGGATCCAGGGCGCCCATTCGTCCGAGGGCCTGGCCGAGGCCGAGGCGCGGGCGGCGCAATGGGCCAGGCGCGGCGCGCCGGTGCGGCCGCTGGACAAGGCCGCGATCGGGCAGGCGTTGGGCACCGACCGCTATCTCGGCGGCTGGCTGGACGAGCGGGGCGGCGGCATCCAGCCGCTCGACTACGCCCGCGGCCTGGCCCGGGCGGCGCTGAAGGCCGGGGCGGCGATCCACACCGGCACGCCGGTCACCGCCCTCGACCGGGCTGAGGGGCGCTGGCGCCTCAACACGGCCGGCGGCGCCACGGTGACCGCCGATCGCGTCCTGCTCTGCACCAACGGCTACACCCGCGGGCTGTGGCCGCGGCTGGAACAGACCATCATCGCCGCCAACTCCTTCCAGGTGGCGACCCGGCCGCTGACCGACCGCGAGCGCGAGACGGTGCTGCCCGGCGGCCAGGTCAGCTCCGACACCCGCAAGCTGCTGCTGTACTTCCGGCTCGACCATCAGGGCCGGCTGCTGATGGGCGGCCGCGGCCCGTTCCGCGAGCCGAAGGGCGCGTCCGACTGGGCGCATCTGGAGCGGGTGGTCGGCAAGCTGTTCCCGCAGCTCGCCGGCATCGCGATCCAGCATCGCTGGTGCGGCCGGGTCGCGGTCACGCGGGACTACCTGCCGCACCTGCACGAGCCGGCGCCGGGCCTGCTGGTCGACATCGGCTGCCAGGGCCGCGGCGTCGGGCTGCAGACCGCGATGGGCCGGGCGATGGCGGAGTATGTTGCCACCGGCGACGTGGGCGCCCTGCCGCTGCCGCCGGTGCCGATCCATCCCCTGCCGCTGCACGCCCTGCACCGGCTCTACGTCTCCGCCGTCATCACCTGGTACCGGATGAACGACGGGGGGCTCTAGCCGGCGAAGTGGCTGCCCGGCAGACCGCGGCCGGCGTCCTTGACCTCGAACAGCCCGCCGGCCAGCGGGTGCTGGCGCAGCGCCGCCTCGGACATCCCGCTCCGCGCCGTGGTGACGTAGAGCGTGGTCAGGCCGGGGCCGCCGAAGGTGCAGCTGGTGACATGCGGCGCCGGGATCGCGATGGCGCGGTCCAGCGTGCCGTCCGGGCGGAAACGGCTGACCCGCGACCCGCCCCAATGCGCCACCCACAGATGGCCGTCGCGGTCGACCGTCATGCCGTCCGGCACGCCGTCATCTTCGGCGAAGATCACGAAGGGCCGGCGGTTGGAGATGGCGCCGCCGGCCAGATCGAGGTCATAGGCGTAGACGATCCGCCGGTCCGAATCCGCCTCGTACAGGATGCTGCCGTCCGGCGAGAAGGCGGGGCCGTTGGTGACGATGTAGCCGTCATCCATGCGGTGCCAGCGATGGTCGGGATCGAGGCGATAGAAGGCACCGGTCGGCTCGGTGCAGCCGAACTCCACGGTCCCGGCCCACAGCCGGCCCATCGGGTCGACCTTGCCGTCGTTGAAGCGGTTGCCGGGGCGGTCCGGCTCCGGATTGCCGATCGGCGTCACCCGGCCCTCGGGCAGGTCGATCAGGTGGAAGCCGCTGCGCAGCCCGGCCACCAGCCCGCCGCGCCGGCGTGGCGCGATGAAGCCGATCGGCTCCGGCATCGGCCACTCCGCCTGCGCCCCGGTTGCCGGGTCAAGGCGCAGGATCCGCGGCTGCAGGATGTCGACCCAGTACAGCGCCTGCTCCTCGGCGAGCCACAGCGCCCCTTCGCCCAGCGTCGTCCCGGCCGCCCAGATGCACACCGCGTCCTGACCCATCGCCTTGCCTTCCCGCTTTCGCGCCGGCCGAATCGCCCGGCCGTTCCCGACGGCGATTGTGGTCAGAAATGCCCCGGGGTCCAGTCCGGCGTCTCGGCCCCTGCTGCCTTGCGTAGTGCCTCCAGCAGCGCCGGCGAGGGCCGGTTGGTGACCGGCAGCTTCTGCTGCCGCTGGAAGGCGCCGATGGCGTTCCGGGTCTTGCCGCCGAGCTGTCCGTCCGCCGGGCCGGCGTCGAAGTTCATCATCGTCAGCAACTGCTGGATCTCCCGGACCTGCGCGTCGCCGGTCGGCTGGCCCGCCGCAGCGGCCGGCGCCGCGGGAGCGACGGGGGCAGCCGTCGCGGGGGTCGTGGCGACCTGTTGCTGCGGCTGTGCCGGTCGCGCGGCCACGTCGCGCCGGGGCGGCGAGCCGGGGGCCGTGGCCGAATCCTCGGGGGTGGTCGCCTCGGCGGGGGGCGCCACCGGCTCCGGCCGGGACTGTCGGGCACCGGGCGGCCGCGAGCCCGGAGCGCGGCCCTCCGGCGCGGCCGATTGCTCTGTTGCCGCCGGCTCGACCACTGCCGCCGTGGCGGTCTGCGCCTGCCGAGCAGCGCCGGGCGGCGGTGAGCCTGGAGCGCGGCCTTCCGGCGTTGCCGTTGCCGGGGGCTCCACTGGTGTTGCCGCGGCGGTCTGCTCCGCCGGTGCGGCGGGCGGCGGGGAGGCCGGGGCCTCGCCGTCGGGTGCAGCCATCTGCTCCGCCGCGGCCGTCCCGGTCGCTTCCGGCTCGGCCGGCGCGACCGGGCGGCGGCCCGGCACCAGGGTGGCGGGAGCCGCGTCTGCCTCTGCCGCCGCCGTCGTCTCGGCCGGCTGGGTCGTGGCGGGGGCCGTACTCTCGGGCTCAGCCGCCGGCGCCGCGGCCGGCTCGGCCGGAGCCGACTCCGCTGCTGCCGCGGCCGGCTCGGCCGGCGGCGTCGGGCGCTGGCCGGGGACCGGGGGCTGGATCGGGGCCTCGGCGATGGTCGCCGGCGGCGGCTCCTCCGCTGTTGCGCTTGCTGCCGCTCCCGGCGGGGCGAGCTGGGACGCCAGCGCTCCCAGGGCCTGGTCGGCGCTGGCGTCGGCGGGGGAGGGCTCGGCCGGTGCCGCGACCGTCGCATCCGGCTCCACGGTGACGAAGCCGCTGCGCGGGGCGGCGTCCTGCAGCCGGGCCAGCGCCGCCTTGGCATCGGAGCTGCCGGCATCGGCGGCGACCCTGTACCAGCCGGCGGCGGCGCGCGGGTCGGGGGCGCCGACCGCGCCGGTCTCGTACAGCCGGCCCAGATTATAGGCGCCGCGCGGATTGCCGTTGGCGCTGGCCTGGCGGAACCATTTCAGCGCCTCGGCCGGGTCGCGGGTGACGCCGCTGCCGTTGAGATAGGCCAGGCCGAGCGCGTTCTGCGAGTCGGGGTGGCCGGCCTCGGCCGCCTGGCGGAAATAGGTCGTCGCCGTCACCGAATCCTGCGCCATGCCGAGGCCCCGTTCCAGCAGCACGCCGAGATTGTAGGCGGCGTTGGTGACGCCGTGGTCGGCGGCCTTGCGGTACCAGTAGGCGGCCCGCTCGAAGCTGCGCGGCACCTGCAGGCCGAGGGCGTAGAAGGTGCCGAGATCGTGCTCGGCGTCGGGCACGCCGGCGATCGCCCGGCGGGCCAGGGTGCGCAGCTCGGGCGAGGCATCGTTGGGCAGCACGGCCTGCGCCGCCGGATTGTCCGGCGCGGCGGCCGGGGCCGGCGAGGCTGCTGGCGCGGCCGGGGGCTGGCTCGCCGCAGCCGGCGGTGTCGTGGCCGCATCGGCCTGCGGCGCGGGGGCCGTGCCTGCTCCGGTGTCCGGCGGAGCCGCCGCCGGGGCGGCCTGCGGTTCCGAGGCCGGCGTCGTCGGGGCGGCGGCGTCGGGCTGCGCAGCCGCTGCCACCGGCGTCTCGGCCTGCGGCGACGGCGGCGTTGCCGCCGGGGCCGCCGGTTCCGGGGCGGTCGTCGCGCCGATCTGTGCCATGGTCGCCGGTTCGGCCGATGGTGATGCCGGGGCGGGAGCGGCGGTCTCGGCCGGCATCGCCGCGGGGGGAAGGGTCGGGGCGGGGGAAGCGGCCGGCGCGGGGGCAGGGTTCGGGGTGGCTGCGGTCGGCGCCGGCGTCTCTGCCGGTGCGGATGACGGCTCAGGTGCCGCCGGCTCGCGCGAGCCGAAGCCCATCAGAGCGATGCCGCCGACGCCGAGGGCGGCGATCAGCGCCGCCGCGACCCAGCCGAGCACCCCGCCGCGGCGCGGCTGCGCCGCCGCCGTCTCGGCCAGCCGCTCGTGCAACGTGTCGATCTCGCCGCGGGCGTTGCGCAGCTCCTGCTGCAGCCGCATCACGCTGTCGTTCAGCGCGTTGAGCCGGGCCTCGTCTTGCGTCTCGGGCGCGGTCTGCGCCGGAAACTGCAAGGAGTCGTCCTGGGGGCGTTCGCCGCTCATGCCGTGACCTGCCTCGACCGTTAGCCGTGATCCGCGCTGCCCCGCATACGCGATTGGTCTTCTATTATGCCGGAACCAGGGCGACAACGCGCGGTTGCGATGCTGCAACGGCTGAGCTATCTATCCCGCCCGTCGATTGGGGCGTAGCCAAGCGGTAAGGCAGCGGGTTTTGGTCCCGCCATCCTAGGTTCGAATCCTAGCGCCCCAGCCAGCCTCCTCTCATTCCGATCCGCAGCATACGCCGCTTGCGACGTTTGCGCCTGCCTTCGTCCGCGCGGGAACCGCTGGGGCTGCCCGATCGTTTCTGGATCAGGAGGTACGGATGATGCTCGCGGCTCTCATCGGCGGTCTCGCTCTCGCCCTCTTCTACGGCCTCGCTCTATGCCGCGCTGCCCGGCAGGACGACGACACGGAGCAGCCGACCCAGATCTCGTATCGCTGGGTGGCCCAACCGCCGCGCTGGACGGTGTGGGCGCCGACCCGGCAGACGGTCGACCTTCGCCTGCCGCGCCGCCGCCGCTGATCTTTCAATCAATCCCGATCAGGTCGTCCTTGGCGCCTTCGGACAGGCGCCTCGTGTGCAGCCGTGCCAGCGGATCCTCCGGGTGGTCCGCCGTCAGCACCGCGAACAGCACCGCAGCCCCTGCCTCGCCGCGGCGCAGAGCCGCAAAGGCTGCGGCATAGGCCTCGGCAGGGGCGGGGCACAGCTCGTCAGGGATCACCGCTTCGACCGGGGCGCCGACGCCGCGCAGCAGCAGCCGCCCGATCGGCCGGAACTGCCGGTCCGGGCAGGCTTTGGCCGTGGCCGCGGAAACGCAGAGCGGCGTGCCCAGCGCCTTGTTGGCGTTCTCCAGCCGCGCCGTCAGATTCACCGCATCGCTGTAGGCGGTGTAGTCGAAATGGTGGCGGCTGCCGAAATTGCCGACCACGGCGCCGCCGGTGGCGACGCCGATCCGGGTCCGGCCGAAGGGCATGCCCTCGGCCCGGCGCGCGGCGGCGAAGCCGGTGGTGAAGCGGTGGATCGCCAAGGCGCAGGCGACGGCGCGCTCGGCATGGTCAGGCTGGTCGACCGGCGCGCCGAACATCGCATGCAGCGCGTCGCCCACCATCTTGTCGATGGTGCCGCCGGCCTCCAGGACACAACCGCAGACGCCGTCGAAATAGGCGTTCAGCGTCGCCACCAGCCGGTCCGGCGGCACGGTCTCGCTCAGGCTGGTGAAGCCGGCGATGTCGGTGAAGATGAAGGACATCTGCCGCCATTCGCCGCCCAGCCGCAGCCGCTCAGGATGCTCCGCCAGCCGGGCCACCAAAGCGGGGGCGAGATATTGCGCGAAGGCCGCGCGGATGGCGCGGCGGTCGCGCTCGACCCGCCATTGCGCCGTCGCCGCGACCGCCCCGTGAGTCAGCAGCAGGCCGAGCGTCGGCAGGGTCGGATCGAGCAGCAGCCCCGCCTGCCGATAGGCCAGGAAGGCGCCGGCGGCGATCGGGGCGATGGCCAGCACCACGAGGCCGCCCGAGACGATCGCCGGCAGCCGCCGCCAGGAAGCGATCAAAGCGAGGCCGAGCGCCAGCAGCAGCCCGATCTCGGACGCCATGGCCCAGGCCGGCCGGGTCAGGGACCGGCCGAGCAGGATCTGCTCGAGCGCCTCGGCATGGGCGGTGACGCCGGCGATGCGGTCGCGCAGTGGCGTCAGCACGCTGTCGCCGAAGCCGGTGGCGGTGACGCCGACCAGCGCGATCCGCCCGCGCAGCGCCGTCGCCAACTCGGCCTCCGGCACTGTGGGGTCGAGCACCTGCCACGCCGCCACCTGGCGGGCCGGCGTGTCCGGCGTGAATTGCAGCCAGAACTGGCCGTCCGGCGCCACCGGCAGGATCACCTCGCCGATCCGGATGGCGTCCAGCCCCGGGCCGTCGGGCGCGGCCCGCAGCGTCACGGTGCCGGCGCCCTGGGCGACCCGCAGCGCCTCGACCGCGAGCGACGGGATCAGGGCGTCGCCGAGCAAGGAGACGGCGGGCAGCCGCCGCAGCACCTCGTCCCGGCCGGTCGGCGCGCCGATGCTGCCATCGCCCGAGGCGGCGGCCTCGAATTCCGGCAGGCTGGGCACCGCCCCGGCGAAGCGGTCAAGCCGCTGCCGCGCCGGTCCGATCTCGGCGAAGCTGGCGACGATGCGCGGCTTCCGGCCCGGCTCCTCGGCCGGGGCGAAGGCGACGACGCTGCGGGTCCGACCGAGCGCTTCGGCGAGATCACGGTCGGGGTCCGGCAGGTCCTTGGTCAGCGCCGCCAGCACCGCCGGGTCGGCGCGGCCGGCCAGCAGCTCCCCGATCAGCGCCGGGGCGGTGCGGTCCGGCTCGGCCAGGACGAGGTCGAGCACGACCGCCGCCGCCCCGGCCCGCGCCAGCCGGTCGACCAGCCGGGCCAGGCGGTCGCGCGGCCAGGGCCATTGCCCGAGCCGGCGCAGGGATTCGTCGTCGATCGCGACCACGCGGACCGGCACGGCGGGGTCGTAGTCGCGCGGCGCCAGCCGCTGCAACAGGTCGAAGCCCTGCAGCCGCAGCGCCGCCATCGGCGCCGGGTCGGCCAGGCGCAGCGCCACCAGCGCGGCCAGGACCAGGAGCCCGGGCAGGATCGGGCCGAAGCGGCGCCAGAGGCGATGCATCGGGTCAGGGCGCCCCGGCGTCGGCGATGTCGGCAAGTCCTTCGGTGTCGCAGATCACCAGCGCCCCGTCCTGCCGCCGCAGCAGCCCTTCGGCGGACCAGCGGCCGAGCTGCAGGTTGACCTTCTCGCGGCTGGCCCCGATCAGCTGGCCGAGGTCGCGCTGCGACAGGGCCAGCGGCAGCAGCACCTCGCCCCCGGAGCTCCGGGCGCCGTGGGTCTCGCTCAGCGTCAGCAGCAGCCGCGCCAGCCGCGACGGCAGGGTCATCAGGGCGACGCCCTCGAGCTGGTCGCTGGTGCGCCGCAGCCGGGTCGACAGCAGCTCCAGCAGCCGGATGCAGGCTTCGGGCGACTCGCGCAGCACCGGCAGCATGTCGCGACGCTCCAGGCTCAACAGCCGGCAGGGGCCGAAGGCGACGGCGTCGGCGCTGCGGCCGCGGCCGTCCAGCAGCGACATCTCGCCGAAGATCTCGCCCGGCTCGAGGATGGCGAGCAGGATCTCGCGTCCCTGCGGCGAGGTCAGGCGCAAGGCTGCGCGGCCGGCCGTGACGATCAGCAGATTCGTGCTCTCGTCGCCGCGCAACAGGATGGTCTCGCCGTCCGCGTAGCTGCGTTCGGTCAGGTGGGCAGCCAAAGCGTCGCGCTGGGCCGGGGGAAAGGCAGCGAAGAACGGGGTCTCCGACAGAAGGCGACGCTTCTCCGCCGGCGAAACGCTGGCCACTGACACTCTCCTGCCTGGACTACGCTAAGATAGGAGTTGTCTTCCGCCACGGGAAGGCCCGGTTGCTCCACCAAATGACCTAGGTAACACCGGACGGCCCCGCTCCGAACCATCATCTCTCTGAAAGGGAGATTGCGATGTCACGACTTTCACGTCCCGTCGGGTTCGTTCTCGCCTGCCTGTTGCTGCCTGCCGCGGCCTTGGCTCAGGACCGCGCGAAGATCGGCCTTGTCGACCGGCTCGAGCCGGCGGCCGGCGCCTTCTACCGGGGCCAGGACCGGCTGCTCGACCCGGCCTCGCCGGTGTTCCTCGACGACACGCTGTGGACCGGCCCGCAGTCGCGGCTGCAGGTCAAGCTCGATGACGGCACCGAGCTGACGCTCGGTCCGGCGGCGCGCCTGCTGGTCGACCGCTTCGCCTATGGCGGGGCGGATGGCGGCGCCACCCTGGCGCTGCGCCGGCTGCAGGGCGCCTTCCAGTTCGTCGGCGGCGGCGTCGAGCAGGCGCCCAACCACAGCGTCACCATCGAGACCGGGGTGGCCACGCTCGGGGTGCGCGGCACCCGCTTCTTCGCCGGCCCGATCGACGGTGCTTTCGGCGTCCTGGTCCTCGAGGGCGCGGTCGAGGTCTCGACCGATGCCGGCTCGGTGCTGCTCGGCCCTGGCGAGGGAACGGCGGTGACCAGCCGCAAGGAGCCGCCGGGCGCGGTCAAGCGCTGGCCGGCCGAGAAGGTCCAGCGGGCGCTTGCGATGGTCGGCTTCCGCTGAGGGACGCCGCAGCCTACAGGCCGAGGTCGCGCTTGATCTCGGCCAGGACGGCGCAGGCCTTGTTCGGATCCTGGGCGCTGATCGAGGGCAGCGACTGGATCTTGCTGGAGATCTCGGACAGCTTGGCCTCGGGTAGCGACCCGTCGCGCACCTTGGCGCCCCAGGCGGCGACCACCGCCGCGGATTCGGCGTTCACATCGCAGGATTCGGCGGCCAGGGCGGGCCCGGCGACGAAGGCGAGAAGGCCGGCGGTCAGGACGAGACGACGCATTCCACTCTCTTTGCAGCGCAGCCGCGGGGGGCTGCAGGCCAGAGAATCGCGGCCAAGCATGGCGAGATCAAGGCCGGCACACCCTTCCGGTGCCGGTCCGGTTGCGCTATGAAGCGCCAATGCCCTGGGGGTGTTGGAGAACCGTAGATGGCCGAGCACGCGTCGTTCCGGAAGGATTTCCCGGTCTCCTGGGAGGAGCTGCACCGCAACGCCCGTGCCCTGGCCTGGCGCCTGGCCGAGCTGGGACCGTGGAAGGGCATCGTCGCCATCACCCGCGGCGGGCTGGTGCCGGCCGCGATCCTGGCGCGCGAGCTCGACGTCCGGCTGATCGACACGGTCTGCGTCTCGACCTACGACCACCAGGACATGCGGGAGTCCAAGATCCTGAAGGCGCCGGTCGAGGGCGACGGCGAGGGCTGGCTGATCGTCGACGACCTGGTCGACACCGGCCGCACCGCCCGGGTGGTGCGCGACCTGCTGCCGAAGGCCCATTTCGCCACCGTCTACGCCAAGCCGGCCGGCCGGCCCCTCGTCGACACCTTCATCACCGAGGTCAGCCAGGACACCTGGATCTTCTTCCCCTGGGACATCGAGTACCGCTACGCCGAGCCGATCGCGGAGATCCGCGCCCAGAAGCGCTGAGGCGGCCATGCCGATTCATTTCGAGGCCTCGGAGCTGGCGGACCGCCGCCGCCGCGTCTGTGCCGAGATCGCCGCCCGCGGCCTCGACGGCCTACTGGTGTTCCGCCAGGAGTCGCTGTACTGGCTGACCGGCTACGACACCTTCGGCTATGTCTACTTCCAATGCCTGTGGCTCGGCGTCGACGGCCGGATGACGCTGCTGACCCGCTCTGCCGATGAGCGCCAGGCCTATTTCACCTCGGTGATCGAGGATGTCCGGGTCTGGGTCGACCGGGCGGGCTTCGAGCCGGCCGACGACCTGCTGAAGATCCTCGACGAATACGATGTCCGCGGCAACAAGGTCGGGGTCGAATGGGACGCCTATGGCCTGACCGCGGCGCTGGGCTTCCGCCTCAAGGCCAAGCTCGACGGCTACGCGACGCATGAGGACGCCTCCGACCTCGTCTCCCGCTTCCGGCTGATCAAGAGCCCGGCCGAGCTGGTCTATGTGCGCGAGGCGGCGAAGCTGGCCGACGCCGCCTATGACGAGGCGGTGAAACTGACCGGGCCCGGCGCCTTCGAGGGCGACATCCTGGCGGCGATGCAGGGCGCCGTCTGGCGCGGCGGCGGCGACGACCCGGCCAACGAGTTTATCATCGGCTCCGGCCCCGGCGCCCTGATGTGCCGCTACTTCACCGGCCGCCGGCACCTGTCGGCCGAGGACCAGCTGACGCTGGAATTTGCCGGCACCTACCGCCACCACCATGCCTGCCTGATGCGGACCCTGCTGGTGGGCAAGGCCTCGCCGGAGCATCGGGCGATGCACCGGGCGGCGGTCGACGCCCTCGAGGCGGCGAAGGGCGCGCTGAAGCCGGGCCACCCGCTCGGCGACGTGTTCGACGCCCATGCCCGGGTGGCCGATGCCGCCGGGCTGCGCCACGCCCGGCTGAACGCCTGCGGCTATTCGCTCGGCACCACCTTCGCGCCGAACTGGATGGACTCGCCGAGCCTGTCGATGTTCTTCCACGGCAACCCGACTCTGGCGGCGCCCGGGATGGTGTTCTTCATCCACATCATCCTCTACGACAGCGACCGCGGCCTGGCCATGACCTCGGGCCAGACCGTGCTGGTCACCGACACCGGCTGCGAGGCCCTGACCCTGGCACCGACGGAACTGGTCGTCGCCTAGTCGTGGGTCTCGCCTGAGAGCGGCGTTGCCCGCATCGACGGGCGGCGGCTGAAGGCGTCGAGCCAGGCCGACAGCCGTGGCCGGCCGGGCCGGAACGACGGCAGGCCGCGGAACTCCAGCCAACTCAGCGCCGTGGCCAGGGCGATCTGGCCCAGCTCGACCGGGCCATCCAGCTCGACCTCGCGCTCGGCGAAATCATAGGCCGCGACGAGCTTCGCCGCCTGGCCCTCGGCCAGGGCCGGGTAGCGCAGCGCCTCCGGCCGGCGCTCCGTCTCCCAGCGCAGGGCGATGCCGGCATCGGCCAGCCCCTGGGCCAGGGCCTGCAGCCGCAGGGTCAGGGCCCGCGCCCGGCCGGCCGGGGGGATCAGCCTCGGGCCGTCATGCAGGCTGTCCAGGTGGTCGCAGATCGCGACGCTGTCGAACAGCGCCAGCCCGTCCTCGCAGATCAGCACCGGCACCTTGCCCAGCGGGTTGGCGGCGAACACCGCCTCGTTGCGCCGGGTCGGGCTGGTCTCGTGGTGGATCACCTCGACCCGCCCCGCCAGCCCAGCCTCATGCGCCATCACCAGCACCTTGCGGGCGTAGGGGGAATGGGTCTGGTACAGCAGCTTCATGGTTGGTCCCGGCTGGAGTGGAGCTGCCGTGACCCTATCCGCCCGCTCGCGGGAGGTGCGCGCGATGATCGTGTCATGACGCAAGGTTTTTGCGTCAGCCTAGTCTGCCGACCTTCATCCGCGGGTCCAGGAGGTCGCGCAGCCCGTCGCCGATCAGGTTCAGACCCAGCACCGCGACGGCGATGGCCAGGCCCGGGAACACCGCCTGCAGCGGCGCCTGGGCCAGCAGGGTCTGGGCGTCCAGCAGCATCTTGCCCCAGCTCGCCTGCGGCGGCTGGGTGCCGAGGCCGAGATAGCCCAGCGCCGCCTCGGCCAGGATGGCGATGGCGAACTGGATCGTCGCCTGCACGATCAGGGCGTTGGCCATGTTCGGCAGCACGTGGCGCAGCGCGATGTCCAGCCGCGACCGGCCCAGCGACTGGGCGGCGCGGACGAAGTCGCGGCCATAGACCACCAGCGCGGCGCCGCGCGCCACCCGGGCGAAGACGGCGATGTTGAAGATGCCGATCGCCAGGATGGCGTTGACCGCGCCGGGGCCGAGCAGGGCGGTGATCAGGATGGCGCTGAGGATCGCCGGGAAGGCGAAGGTCAGGTCGATGGCGCGGCCCAGGATCTCGTCGGTCCAGCCGCGCCTTGCGGCAGCCCACAGGCCGAGCGGCACGCCGATGACCAGGCCGATCACCACAGCGACCACGCCGACTGCGACCGAGGTGCGGGCACCGACCATGATGCGCGACAGCGTGTCCCGGCCCAGCTGGTCGGTGCCCAGCCAGTGCAGCGCCCCCGGCGTCTGCAGCTTCTGGGTGATGGCGATGGCGTTCGGCGCATAGGGCGTCCAGGCCAGGCTGAGCAGGGCCATGCCGATGAAGACGACGCACAAAGCGAGGCCGAGGGCGAAGCCGCGATGGGCGAGCAGCCGGACCATCGTCACCCCGCCTGCTTCGGCCGCGGGTCGATCACGGCGTAGACCACGTCGACCAGGAAATTGACCACGACCACGATGGCCGCCAGCAGCACCACCACGTCCTTGACCACGATCAGGTCGCGCTGGGCGATGGCCTGGAAGGCGAGGCGGCCCAGCCCGGGCAGGGTGAAGACGTTCTCCACCACCACCGCCCCGGCCATCAGGAAGCCGAACTGCAGCCCGACGATGGTGGCGACCGGGATCAGGGCGTTGCGCAGCACGTGGCGGCGCAGCACCTCGCCCTTCGACAGGCCCTTGGCCCGGGCGGTGCGGACATAGTCCTCGCGCATCGTCTCCAGCATCGCCGAGCGGACGATGCGGGCCAGGATCGCCGCCTCGGTCAGGGCCAGGGCCAGGGCCGGCAGGATCAGCGCGTATAGGGCCTGGCCCCAGCCGGCGGACCAGCCCGGGAAGCCGCCGGCGCCGAACCAGCCGAGCTGCAGCGCGAACAGCCAGATCAGCATGATGCCGACCCAGAAGCTGGGCACGGCGAGGCCGAGCTGGCTGAACCCCATCACCCCCCAGTCGCCGATCCGGTTGTGCCGGACCGCGGCCAGCATGCCGAGCGGGATGGCCAGGGCGGTCGACAGCAGCAGGGCGAACAGCGCCAGCGGGGCGGTCACCGCCAGCCGGCCGCCGATCAGCTTCGCCACCGGCATCTTGTAGGTGTAGCTGGTGCCGAAATCGCCGGTCAGCGCCCCGCCGATCCAGTCGAGGTAGCGGACAGGCGCCGGCCGGTCGAGGCCCATCTGGCTGCGCAGGGCCGCCAGCGTGTCCTCGCGCGCCTCGGTGCCCAGCATCAGCAGCGCCGGGTCGCCGGGCAGCACCTCGAGCACGGTGAACACCACGACCGAGGCGGCGACCAGGGTGAACAGCAGCGTCACCACCCGCCGCCCCAGGAAGCCGAGCATCAGGCGCTCCGGCGTATGAGGAGAAGCTGAGAACCCTTCTTAGTCCCCCCTCCCCTTGCGGGAGGGGGGTAGGGGGAGGGGGGTGTCGATCGAAGGGAGCCGTTGCCGATGGTCTTGTGCCGGGAAGGCTTCCGGCTTGCACAGGATCGGCGGTCCTGACGGCGCAAACCCCCTCCCCCTGCCCCCCTCCCGCGGGGGGAGGGGGGACTTGATTTGCGCCGCGTCTCCCTCATTCCGCCCAATAGGCCTTGGTCATGTCGTTGGCGGCGATTGGGCTGTTCTTCCACATCCCCATCAGCTTGGCGTTGCGCACGCCGGTCTTGGGCAGCTGGAACAGGAACACCGCGGCCTCGTCATCCGACAGGATCTGCTGCGCCTGCTGGTACAGCGCCTTGCGCTGCTCCGGGTCCACCGTGCTGTTCAGCTGCTGGATCACCTGGTCGAAGGCCGGGTTGTCGTAGCCGAAATAGTACTTGTCCTTGCCGCGGGCATAGATGTCGATGTCCAGCGCCTCGGTGTGGGCGACGATGGTCATGTCGTAGTCGAAGCCCTTGAACACCTGCTCCAGCCACTGCGCCCATTCCACCGGCACCAGCTCGACCTGGACGCCGATCTCGGCCAGCTGCGCCTGGATGATCTCGCCGCTGCGGCGGGCATAGCCGGGCGGCGGCAGCTTCAGGGTCGCCTTGAAGCCGTCCGGATAGCCGGCCTCGGCCAGCAGCGCCTTGGCCTTGGCCGGGTCGTAGGGATAGGCGCCGGTCAGGTCCTTGTAGGCCGCCTCATAGGGCGCGAAATGGCTGCCGATCGGGGTGCCGTAGCCGAACATGGCGCCGTCGATCAGCGCCTGCCGGTCGATCGCCATCGCCAGCGCCCGCCGCACCTTCACGTCACCGAACGGCTTGCGGCGCTGGTTCACCGCCATCACGGTCTCGCCGGCGGTGGTGCCGATCTCGACCGCGAAGCGCGGATCGGCCTTGAACTGGTCCAGCGTCTCCGGCGCCGGCATGTTCGGAAAGGCGTCGATGTCGCCCGACATCACCGCGGCCGATGCCGCCGCCGGGTCGGCGACGAAGCGGAAGATCAGCCGGTTCAGCTTCGGCTTGTCGCCGGCATAGGCGTCGGTGCGTTCGAGCGTGACATGGTCGCCCGGCACCCATTCGACGAATTTGAACGGGCCCGTGCCGATCGGGTGGGTGCCGTTGTCGGCGGCGGAGTTCGGCGCCACGATCAGGGCCGCCGCCTGGCCGAGATGGAACAGGAACAGCCCGTCCGGATGCGACAGGGTGATCACCACCTGGTCCGCGGCCGGGGTGTCGACCGATTGGATCGGCTCGAAGAAGACCTTCTGCGGGTTGGTCGAATCGGCGGCGCGGGCGCGGTCCAGCGAGAACTTCACCGCCTCGCTGTCGAATTTGGTGCCGTCGTGGAAGGTGGTGCCGCGGCGCAAGGTGAAGGTGTAGGTCAGTCCGTCGTCGGACACTTTCCATTCGGTGGCCAGCCCCGGCTGGACCTGGCCGTTCTCGTCGATCCGGGTCAGGCCCTCGAACAGGTTGGCGTAGACCACCTCGGCGATGGCCGCGGCGGCGCCGCCGGTCGGGTCCAGGTTCGGCGGCTCCAGCACCATGCCGATCACGGCCTGGTCCTTGGCGGCCAGCGCCGGCGTTGCGATCAGCCCGGCCGCCAGCATGGCGGCTGCGAGCATGCCCCTGATCCCCATTGCATTCTCCCTGTGCCGGTGGACCGAATCCCCCGGCCCTTCGCGTTCGCCGCGGATGATGGCAGCGCCGCCGGGGCGGGTTCAAGGCTTGCCGTATTTCTCCCGCCAGGCTTGGTGCTGGCCCAGCGTTTCGGCATGCCAGACGCCGCGGGCGATGGCGCGGGCGACGCAGTCGGCGGCGATGGCGCCGATCCGGGCCAGCGCCACGGCCCGCGGCTCCGGCAACGGCACGGCGCCGGTGGCCAGGGCGAAGATGGTGTCGCCGTCCATCGGCGTGTGCACCGGGCGGATGGCGCGGGCCAGGCCGTCCTGCGCCATGATCGCCAGGCGCTGCGCCTCGGCCTTGGTCAGGGCCGCGTCGACCGCGACGATGCCGATCGTGGTGTTGCCGCCGGCGGCCGGTTCGGCCGCGGCCGGATGGCGGTACAGCTCCGGCTCCGGCCCCGCCGGCCCGGTCGGGCGGTGCGGGCCGCCGAACTCGCTTTCCTGCTCCCAGGGCCAGGCCCAGAAGGTGCCGTCCGGCATGGTCACGGCGCCGACCGGGTTGGCGGCCACCAGCGCGCCGATGGTGACGCCGGTCTCGGGATCGATGGCGGAAGCCGTGCCCAGGCCGCCCTTGCAGGTCGCGGTCTTGGCCCCGGTGCCGGCGCCGGCATTGCCCTGGCGCAGCTCTGCCCCGGCGGCGTCGCAGGCGGCCAGGGCCAAAGCGCGATAGGGCGGGGTGTCGCCCCAGCCCTTGTCGCCGCCATTGGTCAGGTCGAACAGGATCGCGGCCGGCACGATCGGTACCCGCACGCTGCCCACCGGATGGCCGCGGCCGCGGGCGGCGAGCCAGGCGACGACGCCCGACGCCGCCTCCAGCCCGTGCACCGAGCCGCCGGACAGCACGACGGCGTCGATCGCCTCGACCAGGCAGGTCGGGTCGAGGGCATCGGTGTCGCGCGTGCCGGGGGCGCCGCCGCGGACATCCACGGCGGCGGTGCAGCGCATCTCCGGCAGCAGCACGGTGACACCCGTTCGCGCGGCCAGATCCTCGGCCTGCCCGACCAGCAGGCCGGGGATGTCGGTGATGGCGTTGCGCGGGCCCGGGCGGATGGTCATGGCGGTCTCTGCGGCGGCGACACGCCCAGCAGACTAGACGGGCCGGTGTGGCGTCAACGCCGATCGTGGTTCCCGTCCTGCGGCCTCGCCCCTATGCTCCGCCGCCATGACCGACCTGCCGCTCATCCGCCTGCAGCCCGGCCGCGACAAGCGCGTCGCCGCCGGCCATCCCTGGATCTTCTCGAACGAGATCGCCATGACGCCGGAGCTGCGCGAGGTGCCGCTGGGCGCCCCGGTGCGGGTCGAGGCGGCCAGCGGTAAGGCCCTCGGCATCGGCGGCTTCAACCGGCATGCGCTGATCGCCGTGCGCATGCTCGACCGCAGCCCGGACGTGGCGATCGACACCGCCTTCCTGCGCCGGCGCCTGGCCTCGGCCCTGGCGCTGCGCGACACGCTGTTCGACCGGCCCTTCTATCGCCTGGTCCATGCCGAGGCCGACGGGCTGCCCGGGCTGATCATCGACCGCTATGGCGATGTCCTGGTGCTGCAGAGCAACACGGCGCTGATGGACCGGCTGGAAGGCCCGCTCTGCGACGCGCTGGAGGAGCTGCTCAAGCCTCGCGCCATCGTGCTGCGCAACGACAGCGCCGTGCGCGGCCTGGAAGGTCTGGCGGAGGAGGTGCGGGTCGCCCGCGGCGCCCTCGACGGCCCGGTCGCGGTGGAGGAGAACGGCGCGAGCTTCGAGGCCGACCCGCTGGGCGGCCAGAAGACCGGCTGGTTCTTCGACCAGCGCGACAACCGCGCCTTCGTAGCGAAGCTGGCCCGCGGCCGGCGGCTGCTCGACGTCTACACCCACACCGGCGGCTTCGGCATCCAGGCGGCGCTGGCCGGCGCCGAAGCGGTGACGCTGGTCGACCGCTCGGCCCCCTCGCTGGAGCTGGCGGCCAAGGCGGCGGCCGCCAACGGCGTCGCCGACCGGGTCGCGACGGCCCGCGGCGAAGCCTTCGCCGAGCTGGAGCGCCGCGGCGCCGAGGGCGAGCGCTGGCCGGTGGTGGTGGTCGACCCGCCGGCCTTCGTCAAGTCGAAGAAGGACCTCGCCGCCGGTTCGCGCGGCTATGCCAAGCTGGCCCGGCTGGCGGCGCGGGTGACCGAGCGCGGCGGCTTCCTCTGCGCCTTTTCCTGCAGCCATCACGTCGACCCGGCGCTGTTCGCCGAGCAGGTGGCGCGCGGCCTGGTCGATGCCGGGCGGATGGGCCGGATCCTGCGCCAGTCCGGCGCCGGGCCGGACCACCCGGTGCACCCGCTGCTGCCGGAGAGCGCGTATCTCAAGGGCATCGTCCTGCAACTGGACTGACCGGCGGGGTTGACAATCCGGGCCGCTCCCGCTGGTCTAGACCAGCCAAAAGGGGAGGCCCAAGACAATGACCACCATCCTATCCCGCGCCCTGCTGATGGGCGCGGCGCTCGCCGCGCTGGCCGGAACGGCCCGCGCCGAGGACGTCACCCTGACGATCGAGAGCTGGCGCAACGACGACCTCAAGATCTGGCAGGACAAGATCATCCCGGCCTTCGAGTCGTCGCATCCGGGCATCAAGCTGAACTTCGCGCCGTCGGCGCCGACCGAATACAACGCCGCGTTGAACGCCAAGATGGAGGGCGGGGTCGCCGGCGACATCGTCGCCTGTCGCGCCTTCGACGCCTCGCTGGCCCTGTTCCAGAAGGGGCATCTGGCCTCGGTCAACGACCTCAAGGGCATCGACGCCTTCCCGGAAGCGTCGCGCACGGCCTGGAGCACCGATGACGGCAAGACCACCTATTGCGTGCCGGTCGGGTCGGTGATCGGCGGCTTCATCTACAACAAGAGCATCTTCGACAAGCTCGGCCTGACTCCGCCACAGACCGAGGCCGAGTTCTTCGCCCTGCTCGACAAGATCAAGGCCGCCGGCGAGATCCCGCTGTCGATCGGCAGCGCCGACCAGTGGGAGGCCGCGACCATGGGCTTCCAGAACATCGGCCCGAACCACTGGCAGGGCGACCCCGGCCGCAAGGCGCTGATCGCCGGCACCGCCAAGTTCACCGATGCGCCCTATGTCGCCGCCTGGGCCGAGCTGGCGAAGTGGAAGCCCTATCTGGCCGACGGCTACGAGGCGCAGTCCTACCCGGACAGCCAGAACCTGTTCACCCTCGGCCGCGCCGCGATCTACCCGGCCGGGTCGTGGGAGATCCCGCTGTTCGAGGCCCAGGCCGACTTCCCGCTCGGCGCCTTCCCACCGCCGGTGGCGAAGGCGGGCGACCCCTGCTTCATCTCGAACCACACCGATCTCGGCTTCGGCATGAACGCCCACAGCAAGCACCCGGAGGCGGCGCGTGCCTTCCTGGAATGGGTGGCCTCGGCCGAGTTCGCGACGCTCTACACCAACGCCCTGCCGGGCTTCTTCACCCTCTCGACCCACAAGGTCGAGCTGAAGGACCCGCTGGCGGCGGAGTTCCAGGGCTGGAAGGACAAATGCGGCGGCAACATCCGCCTGGCGCACCAGATCCTGTCGCGCGGCAAGCCCAATGTCGACCAGGCGATCTGGAACGTCTCGGCCCAGGTGCTGAACGGCTCGATGACCCCGGAGCAGGCCGGCGCCAAGGTGCAGGAGACCCTCGACGCCTGGTACAAGCCGCCGGGGAAATGAGAGGAGGGGCGGGCTCGTCCCAGGCCAGCCCGCCCGCCTTTGTGAAAGCCTCTATCCCACCGCGGCGGCCGCGTCGGGCCGGTGGAGATAGCTGGTGAAGGTGTCGCGGAACACGCTCTCGCGCCGCAGCGCGATCGGCATCTGCGACAGGATCTGGCCCGCCTGGCCGCGGTGATAGCCGCCATGGGCGATCACATGGGCCAGCATCTCCTCGCGCGACATCCGCCCGGGCGCGCCGTCGGTGAAGGTGAAGGCGATCACCTCGCCGAGCTCGTCCGGGCTCAGCCGCGCGGCGTAGTCGACATACCAGCGGTCGGTGTCCCGGATGGAGGCCGACAGCTCGTCCAGCGCCGGGGCGTGGTCGGGTTCGTTGTCGCTGTATCCGTGCTCGATCCTCTGCAGATTGGCGGCGAAGATGCGGTCGACGATGTGGGCGTGATTGAGGATCAGGATGACCGAGTGCCGTTCGGCCCGGAGGGTTTCACCGTCCAGGGCGGCCATGGCGGCCAGCAGCCGGTCATTCGCCCAGGCCTTGTATTGGAACAATGATGTCAGGAGCGATTGCGTCGTCATCGTGGTCTGTCCGTGACTTGCGTGGAAGATCTGCAGCCATGCCGACTCGGTCGGACGCCACCCGGTCGTAGTTTCGCGCCGATCCTGCCGAAGGTCAAAATGAGAGCAGCCGGATTGGTCGCGTCGGTTGGCATTTTATGCCAATCGGCTCTATCTTACTCGCGAGCAGACGCGTTCAGAGGAAACCCGCGATGCCGACCCGCAACGTCGTCGTGACCGACCATCAGGCCAAGCTGATCGAAGGGCTGGTCAAGTCCGGCCGCTACCAGAATGCCAGCGAGGTCCTGCGCGAGGGGCTGCGTCTGGTCGAGCAGCGTGAGCAGGAAGACGCCGCCAAGCTGGAGCGTTTGCGCGCCGCGGTTGACGTCGGGCTCGAGGCCGAGAGACGCGGAGAGGTGACCACATTCGATTCGGTGGCGGAGCTCCGGCGCCACATGAAGGCCTTGGCCGAGAAGGCGATAGCCGACGCGGAGCGTTGATCCGAGGTGGTGCGCCGCCGCTGGCAGGTCCGATTGACCGTCGAGGCGGAACGGGATCTCGCCTCGATCATCGATTGGACCACGCGGACCTTCAGCGCATCGCAGGCCCGCCGATACAACGAGACGATCATGCGGGCTGCCGCCGTCTTGGCAAGCGGCCCGGCTGTCCCAGGCAGCAGAACGCGTGAGGGAGTCCGGCCGGGCATCCGGACATTGCATGTCGCAAGGTCTGGCCGGGCCGGGCGCCATCTCCTGGTCTACCGCAACGCCGGTGACAACCTCATCACGGTGCTGCGCATCCTGCATGATGCGATGGATCTGGCACAGCACCTCCCCACAGACGATGTCGAGTAAAGCCTCGTCTAAGTCCCCACCCGGGCCAGCAGCAGCAGGCGCCGGAAGGGGAACAGGGTGCTGCCGTCCGGCTGCGGCGGATAGGCCTGGGCCAGCCGGGCCGAATAGGTGCTGATGAAGGCGTCGAGCTCCGGCCCCGACAGCGCCGCCATCACCGGCAGCAGCGCCGTGCCGCGCACCCAGTGCAGCACCGGGTTGTCGCCCTTCAGCACATGCAGGTACTCGGTCTCCCAGATGTCGAGCGCGGCGGTGCGTGGCGCCAGCAGGTCGTAATAGGCGGCCGGGGTGCCGACCGGCGGGCGGCGCAGCGGGATCCGGCCGGCCCAGGGCGGCTCGGAGGCCAAGGCCCGCATCAGCACATGGCTCGGCGCGTCGAAGTTGCGCGGCATCTGCACCGCCAGCACGCCGCCGGGGGCGAGGAAGGACAGCAGGCGCGGCACCAGCGCCTCATGCCCCTCCAGCCATTGCAGCGCGGCGTTGGAGAAGATCAGGTCGACCGGCTCCGCCGGCGCCCAATCGGCGATATCGCCCTCGACCCACTCCAGGTCCGGATGGGTCGCCCGCGCCTCGCGCAGGGCGTTGCGGTCGCGGTCGAGGCCCGTGACCGCGGCGCGCGGCCAGCGTTCGGCCAGCTGGGCCGCCAGCGCGCCGGTGCCGCAGCCGAGATCGACGATCCGCCGCGCTTCGATGTCCGGCAGCCGGGTGATGAGGTCGAGCCCGGGCTGCAGCCGCGGGCCGGCGAATTTCAGCGTGTGCGTCGGATTCCATGTCATGGTGCCAATGTACCGGAAGATCCGCGTCCGGCGCATCCCGCAACGATCCGTGGGCGGATCGATTGACTCGGGCGCCGGTCGTGCCTATAACCCGCGACCGTTTTGCGTCCGGAAGGGCGCAGTTGAGCCATCCGGAGTTCCGATCGTGAAGAGAACCTTTCAGCCCAGCAAGCTGGTGCGTGCGCGCCGCCACGGCTTCCGCGCCCGCATGGCCACCGTCGGCGGCCGCCGCGTGCTGTCCAATCGTCGCGCCAAGGGTCGGAAGCGCCTCTCCGCGTAATCCGGCACTCGCGGCCGGGGTGACCGGATGCGCGTCCGCCTTGACGATCCTTCCCTGATCCGCCTCGGCCGGCTGAAGAAGCGGGCCGAGTTTTTGGCTGTGGCCGGCACCCGCCGGAAATGGGCGCAGCCGGGCGTGATCGTGCAGCTGCGCCGCTGGGACCAGGCCGGGACCGACGCCGAGGCGACCGCCGGCTGCGACCTGCGTGTCGGCTACACCGCCAGCCGCAAGGTCGGCAACTCGGTCGCCCGCAACCGGGCGCGCCGCCGCCTGCGCGCCGCCGCCGCCGAGGTGCTGGGCCGCCGGGCCGCGCCGGGCCTCGACCTGGTGCTGATCGCCCGCGGCGAGACCATCCGCCGGCCCTTCGCCGATCTGGTCGCCGATCTCGACCGCGCCCTGCAGAAGCTGGGTGCCGTGCGCCCGGCGCCAGAGGTCGGAGGGGCGGAGGCGGGCGGGGCCGCGGCATGAGCCCGCTGGCCCATGGTCTGCGCGCCCTGGTGATCGGCTACCGCTACAGCCTGTCGGCGCTGATCGGACGCCAGTGCCGGTTCGCGCCCACTTGCTCCGCATACGCGATCGAGGCTATTGAGCGGCACGGTGCGATCGCCGGGGGCTGGCTGGCCCTGCGGCGCATCGCGCGTTGCCACCCCTGGGGTGGGTCGGGGTATGACCCCGTGCCCGACACCCTGACCAAAACTGCCGGTGAACCCGGCCGTGACGCCTGCTGCGGCGGTGCGGCCCGGCCCACCGACAGATGACCGTACGACTGACCGGCCGGCCAGATTAAAGGGCAGAGGCCGGGACCGGAGCCCTGATGCGATGACCGACCAGAAGAACCTGATCCTGGCGATCGCCCTTTCGCTGGCCATCCTTCTCGGCTTCCAATTCCTGTTCCCGACGGCGAAGCCGCCCGCGCCGGCGCCGCAGCAGCAGACTACGGCCGGCGCCACCACCTCGACCGCCTCGCCCCAGGCGCCGACCGCGGTCGGCGCTGCCGCCCAGGCGCCGATGGACCGCACCCAGGCGCTGGCCCAGACCGGCCGGGTCAAGATCGACGCGCCGCGCCTGCACGGCTCGATCAACCTGACCGGCGGCCGGATCGACGACGTCACCCTGCGCGACTACCGCGAGACCATCGACCCGAACAGCCCGGAGATCGTGCTGCTGACGCCGCTGGGCGGGCCGTCTCCCTATTACGCAGACTACGGCTGGGCGCCGGCCGATCCCTCGGTCGTGGTGCCGGGCGCGAACACGGTCTGGACCGCCGACCGCGAGACACTGACCGCGGACGCCCCGGTGGTGCTGCGCTGGGACAACGGCCAGGGGTTGGTGTTCGAGCGCAGCATCTCGATCGACGCCAACTACATGTTCACGGTGGTCCAGCGGGTCGTGAACAACACCGACAAGCCGGTGCAGCTCGCCTCCTACGGCCGGGTGCTGCGCTTCGGCACGCCGGTGACCCAGGGCTACTACGTGCTGCACGAGGGTCCCTACGGCGTGTTCAACGGCACGCTGGAGGAGAAGACCTACAAGGACATCCAGGACGACAAGGCGGTCAAGAACACCACCACCGGCGGCTGGCTCGGCTTCACCGACAAGTACTGGCTGGCGGCGCTGATCCCGGACCAGGCGGTCAAGGTCGACACCCAGTTCCTGCACCAGTCGGACGGCGAGGGGCGCTACCTCGCCACCTACCAGGCCGACGCCGTGACCGTGGCCCCGGGCCAGACCGTGGAATCGACCGGCCGGCTGTTCGCCGGCGCCAAGGAGGTCGACCTGATCGGCAGCTATGCCGAGACGCTGAACATCACCAAGTTCGACTTCGCCATCGATTTCGGCTGGTTCTGGTTCCTGACCAAGCCGTTCTTCAAGATCCTGGCCTGGATCCACAGCGTCGTCGGCAATTTCGGCGTCGCGATCCTGATCTTCACCCTGGCGCTGAAGCTGCTGTTCTACCCGCTGGCGGACAAGTCGTACCGCTCGATGGCGAAGATGAAGGCGCTGCAGCCGGAGATGGTGAAGCTGCGTGAGCGCTTCGCCGACGACAAGGCCAAGCAGCAGCAGGAGCTGATGGCGCTGTACAAGCGCGAGAAGGTCAACCCGGCGGCAGGCTGCCTGCCGATCCTGATCCAGATCCCGGTGTTCTTCGCGCTGTACAAGGTGCTGCTGGTCACCATCGAGATGCGGCACGCGCCGTTCTTCGGCTGGATGCACGACCTGTCGGCCCCCGACGCGACCACGGTGTTCAACCTGTTCGGCCTGATCCCGTGGACGCCGCCGGCGATGCTGATGATCGGCGCCGCGCCGATCATCATGGGCATCACCATGTTCCTGCAGCAGAAGCTGAACCCGGCGCCGGCCGACCCGGTCCAGGCCAAGGTGTTCATGGCTCTGCCGGTGGTGTTCACCTTCATGCTGGCGCATTTCCCGGTCGGCCTGGTGATCTACTGGGCCTGGAACAACACGCTGACGATCCTGCAGCAGTGGTCGATCATGAAGCGCATGCATGTGAAGATCTCGGGCGGGGTCGAGGAAGGCGCTGAGTCGCCGGTCTCCCTGCCGCCCTCGGTCACCCGCAAGAAGAACGGCGACGGCGGGCCGAAGGCCGGCGCCACCCGCAAGCCGGCGGGCCGCAAGGGGTGACGGAGCCGCAGGCGGCCGAGCGAGAGGCATTCGGGCCGGAGGCGATCGAGGCGGGGCGGCTGCTGTTCGCGCAGGAATGCCGCTTCACCTGGGGCGCCGCGACGCTGGACGGGCTGCCGCCCGCGGGGCTGCCGGAGATCGCCTTCGCCGGCCGTTCCAATGTCGGCAAGTCCAGCCTGGTCAACGCCCTGACCGGGCGCAAGACCCTGGCCCGCACCAGCCACACCCCGGGCCGCACCCAGCAGCTGAACTTCTTCGACCTCGGCGGCCGGCTGGCGCTGGTCGACCTGCCGGGCTACGGCTACGCCAAGGTGTCGAAGTCGCTGTCCCAGGGCTGGACCGACACGCTGAAGGGCTATCTGCGCGGCCGGGCGACGCTGCGCCGGGCCCTGGTGCTGGTCGACGGCCGGCACGGCATCAAGGAGTCGGACGCCGAGATCCTGAAGCTGCTCGACGACACCGCGGTGGCCACCCAGGTGGTGCTGACCAAGATGGACAAGGTCGGCAAGGGCGAGCGCGAGCGCCGGATCCCGGAGGTCGAGGCGGTGCTGAAGCGCCACCCGGCCGCCTTCCCGCGGGTGTTCCTGACCAGCAGCGACAGCGGCGAGGGCATCCCCGAGCTGCGCGCCTTCCTCACCGAGATCGCGAAGAACGGCTGACCGCGGTTGATCGCGGCTGCGTGCTGGGGCATGAGAGGGGCGCCGGCAACCGCTCGCAGGAATCGAGCCCGATGACCAAGCCCTTCGCCGCCCCGCCCAAGCTTCCCGCCGCCTCGCTCGACAAGGCCCACACCCTGGTCGAGGCGCTGCCCTTCATGCGCCGCTACGCCGGCGCCACCTTCGTGATCAAATACGGCGGCAACGCCATGGGCGACGATTCGCTGACCGAGAGCTTCGCCCGCGACGTCGTGCTGCTGAAGCAGGTCGGGATCAACCCGGTCGTGGTCCATGGCGGCGGGCCGCAGATCGGCGCCATGCTGGAACGGCTGCAGATCAAGTCGGAATTCATCGACGGGCTGCGCGTCACCGACCGCAACACCGTCGACGTGGTCGAGATGGTGCTGTCCGGCAACATCAACAAGCAGATCGTCTCGGCCATCCAATCGGTCGGCGGCAAGGCGGTCGGCGTCTCCGGCAAGGATGGCGGTCTGATCTCGGCCCGCAAGCTGCAGCGCACCAAGCGCGACCCCGACAGCAACATCGAGCGCATCCTCGACCTCGGCTTCGTCGGCGAGCCGGCGGCGGTGAACCCGGAGATCCTCGAGGCGTTCGAGGACAGCGACTTCATCCCGGTGATCGCGCCGATCGGCGTCGGCCCGCGGGGCGAGAGCTACAACATCAACGCCGACACCGCGGCCGGCGCCATCGCCGCGGCGCTGAACGCCACCCGCTTCTTCCTGCTGACCGACGTCGCCGGCGTGCTCGACAAGGAGAAGTCGCTGATCCAGGAACTGCCGCTGGCCCGGGCGCGCGAGTTGATGACCGACGGCACCATCTCCGGCGGCATGATCCCGAAGCTCGAGACCTGCATCTCGGCGGTCGAGCAGGGGGTCGAGGGCGCGGTGATCATGGACGGCCGCGTGCCGCATGCCGTGCTGCTCGAGGTCTTCACCGAAGGCGGCATCGGCACCCTGATCCGCGCTTGAGCCACGGGTAGGGCCATTCCTTTCCTGTCATTGCCGGGCTTGACCCGGCAATCCAGGGCCACCCGGAGCGGCATCGACATGGATGCCCGGGTCAAGCCCGGGCATGACAGGATGGGATTGCGGAAAAGGTGTGGCGCCGAGCGTCGCCCCTACGCCTGCACCAGCCCCGCCACTACGTCCAGCAGCACATCGGCGCCGGCGGCCAGCTGGTCGGGCGCGGTGAACTCCGCCGGGTTGTGGCTGATGCCGCCGCGGCTGGGCACGAAGATCATCGCCGACGGCGCGATCCGGGCGATCATCTGGGCGTCGTGGCCGGCGCCGGAGGTGATGCGCCGCCAGCCATGTCCGCGCCGCTCCGCCGCTTCGGCGACCCGCCGTACCAGCGCCGGGTCGAACCGCACCGGGCTGAACCGGGCCAACTGCTCGGTCGCGACCTCGACGCCCTCGGCCGCGGCCAGCCGTTCGAGATAGCCGGCCAGCGCCGCCTCGGCGGCCTGCAGCCGCTCCTCCTCCGGATCCCGCAGATCGACGGTGAAGACGGCGCGGGACGGGATCACGTTGATCGCGTCCGGCTCCAGCCGCAGCGAACCGACCGTGGCCAACGTGCCGGCATTGGCTCCGGCCACCCGGTCGCGCAGATGGGCGATCACCCGGGCGGCGGCCAGGCCGGCGTCGCGGCGCGCCGCGATCGGCGTGGTGCCTGCATGGTTGGCGGCACCGGTGATGGCGACGCGCTGCCAGGAGATGCCCTGCAGCGAATCGACGGCTCCGATGGCCAGCCCCTCGGCCTCCAGCACCGGGCCCTGCTCGATATGCAGCTCGAGGTAGCAGGCGGGCCGGATCGACCCGGGCTCCAGGTCGCCGGCATAGCCGATCCGCGCCAGCTCCTCGCCCAGCACGGCGCCGTCGGTGCCGATCGTGGCCAGGGCGGCGTCGAGGTCCAGCCCGCCGGCATGGACCAGCGATCCCATCATGTCCGGCTGGAACCGCACGCCCTCCTCATTGGTGAAGGCGGCGACCGCGACGGGCCGGGCCGGCGCGACGCCGGCGGCCCGCAGCGCCTCGACCACCGCCAGCCCGGCCAGCACGCCATAGCAGCCGTCATAGATGCCGGCTTCGATCACCGTGTCGATATGCGACCCGATCATCACCGGGTCGGCATCGCCGGGGTTGGGCCAGATGCCGAAGATGTTGCCGATGCGGTCGACGCGCACCTCCAGCCCGGCCTCGCGCATCCAGCCCGCCAGCAGGTCGCGGCCTTCACGGTCGGCGTCGGTCAGCGCCAGCCGGGTCGGCCCGCCTGAGGGGCCGCTTCCGACCGCGCCCAGGCGCTGCAGCCGGTCGATCAGGCGGGCATGGTCGAGGTCGGTGGTCATGGCGGATCCCGGGGTGTTGCCGCGGCAGCATATCGCCGGCCCCGCTCGATCGGTTTGCGTATTGCAGCGGGCCGCGCAAAGGCTTTGCGCCGGCTTCCGATGCCGGGCGGCATCCTCTAGGGTTTCCTTCGACTCCCCAGGACGCCAAGACCGAGGACCGCACCGATGGCCGACACCATCACCTATCTGACCACCACCCGCTTCGGGTCGGGCGCGGTCGAGTTGCTGCCGCAGGAGTTGGCCGAGCTCGGCATCCGCAAGCCGCTGCTGGTCACCGACCAGGGCATCGCCCGGCTGCCGCTGCTCGACCGGGTGCGGCGCATGCTGCCGGCGGAGCACGCGGTGTTCGCCGAGACGCCCGGCAACCCGACCGAGGCCGCAGTCGACAAGGCCTTCGCGGCCTACAAGCACGCCGCCTGCGACGGGCTGGTCGCGCTCGGCGGCGGTTCGGCCATGGATCTGGCCAAGGCGGTGGGCCTGCGCGCCACCCATGCCGGGCAGCTGGCCGAATATGCGCTGATCGAAGGCGGGGCCGGCCGCATCGGCCCTGTGGCGCCGCTGATCGCGGTTCCGACCACGGCGGGCACCGGCAGCGAGGTTGGCCGCGCCGCCCTGATCACCCTGCGCGATGGCCGCAAGCTGGCGCTGATCAGCGGGCATCTGATCCCGGCCCGCGCCATCTGCGACCCCGAGCTGACGCTGGGCCTGCCGCCGCTGCTGACCGCCGCGACCGGCATGGACGCGCTGACCCATTGCATCGAGACCTTCCTGTCGCCGCGCCACAACCCGCCGGCCGACGCCATCGCGCTGGACGGCGCCGAACGAGCCATGCGCTTCCTGCCGCGGGCGGTGGCCGACGGCAGCGACCGCGAGGCGCGAGCCGAGATGATGATGGCGGCGCTGGAGGGCGGGCTGACTTTCCAGAAGGGGCTGGGCGCGGTGCATGGCCTGTCGCATGCGCTGGGCGCCATCCCCGATCCGCTGCTGCATCACGGCACGCTGAACGCCGTGATCCTGCCGGCGGTGCTGCGCTTCAACGCCCCGGCGGCGGCGGAGAAATATCCCCGGCTGGCCCGCGCCATGGGCTTGGCGGATGGAGCCGACCTCGCCGCCGCGATCGAGGATCTCAACGTCCGGCTCGGCCTGCCGAAGAACTTGCGCGAGATGGGCGTGACCACGGCGCATCGCGACCGCGCGGTCGCCGGTGCCGTGGCCGATCATTCCACCGCCAGCAACGCCCGGCCGGTGTCGCGGGCCGATTACGAGGCGCTGTTCGACGCCGCGCTGGGGTGACGCTGGGGCTCGTTCCGCCTGGAAGACAGGGAAATTCCAGCGGCGAATGCACGGTGGGCAAAAATTTTCAAGGGGGTGGGAACCTCCCTCTTTGAGAAGGGTTCTACGGGTGCACGTCCGCATCGTGCATGAACCTCCCTGTTCAACTCGGGCCGGCCATGGGGTCGGCCCTTTTCTTTGTCTACGCCCCGGATCGGGCCGCTGCCGCCCACCCCAATCGGGGCGTAGATCGCACCCGCCCGGCCTGCTACCCAGGGGCGGGGGCGTTGAAGCGAGGGCGGGATGGCGCGCGCGAGGCTGCGGGATCTGGGGCTGTCGATCGGCACGCTGCCGCCCGGTCCGAAGAATGGCATCACCGATGTTCCCGGCGTGCTGGTCGGCCAGGTCACCCTGGTCGAGGAGGCGCCGCATGTCATCCGCACCGGCATCACCGCGATCGTGCCGCAGGACGGTGAGATCTGGCGCCGCAACCTGTTCGCCGCCGGCCATGTGCTGAACGGCAACAGCGAGGTCACCGGCCTGACCTGGATCAACGAATTCGGCCTGCTCTGCGGCCCGCTGTCCCTGACCGGCACCTTCTCGATCGGCGCCGTGCATGAGGGCATGGTCGACGCCGAGGTGACGCTGGCCACCGGCGCCGACTTCAAGATGCCGCTGGTGTCCGAGACCTATGACGGCTGGCTGTCCGAGAGCGAGCATTTCGTGGTGCGGCCGCACCATGCGCTGGAGGCGCTGCGCCGCGCCACCGCCGACCCGGTGGCGGAGGGCTGCGCCGGCGGCGGCACCGGCACCAACGCGCATGAGTTCAAGGCCGGCACCGGCACCGCCTCGCGCGTCGTCGCCCAGGGCGGCGACAGCTGGACCGTCGGCATCCTGGTGCAGACCAATTACGGCGACCGCGACCGGCTGCTGCTCGACGGCGTGCCGGTCGGGCGCGAGATCCCGGTCGGCGACGTGCCCAGCTGCTTCGCCCAGCGCCGGGTCGAAGGCTCGATCCTGGTCGTGGTCGCCACCGACGCGCCGCTGTTCCCGCACCAGCTGAAGCGGCTGGCCCAGCGGGCCGGGCTGGGCCTGGCCCGCTGCGGCGGCCTGGGCTGGCCCGGCAGCGGCGACGTCTTCATCGCCTTCTCCACCGGCAACGATCTCGGCCAGGCCACCGACACCGGCCGGGCGCTGCCCTACGACAACCTGCGCATGCTGCCGGATTTCGCGTTGCAGCCGCTGATGGCGGCGGTGGTCGAGGCGACGGAGGAGGCGATCTGGAACTCGCTCTGCGCCGCCGAGACCACCACCGGCCGCCAGGGCCGGGTCAGCCACGCCTTGCCGGTCGAGCGGCTGCCCGAGATCATGCGCCGCTACGGACGCACTTGACGGCGCGGACGCCCGGGATTCTTGTGTCGGCATCGACCGTCGCCAGTCGGAGCCCCATGCGCCGCCTTCTCGCCGCCCTCCTCCTCGCCGCGGCTCTGCCGTTCGCCGCCCATGCCGCCGGCAGCGGCCAGCCGGTGCCGCGATTCGTGTCGCTGCGGTCGGATGAGGTCAATCTCCGCACCGGGCCGGGCGAGCGCTATCCGGTCGAATGGGTGGTCGCCAAGAAGGGCCTGCCGGTCGAGGTGATCGCGGAGTTCGACACCTGGCGCCGGGTGCGCGACTGGGAGGGCATCGAGGGCTGGGTCCACCAAGCCCTGCTGACCCGCCGGCGCAGCCTGGTGGTCACCGGCAAGGAGGACCAGCCGATCTACAACGAGCCGAGCGAGGGCTCGGGCCTGATGGCGAAGTCGGAGCCGGGGGTGATCGGCTCGTTGCTGCGCTGCCCGGGCGACGGGGCGCAGGCCGACTGGTGCTATGTCGACCTCAAGGGCTATCGCGGCTGGATGCGCCGGGCATCGTTCTGGGGCGCCTATCCGGGCGAGAAGGTGGAGTAGCTCTTCACTCTGGCCAGGCGGCCTCGCGGTGCCGCAGGATCGCGTCGCGCAGCGCCGCGGGGCTCGGGCCCTGGCCAAGGACGGCGCGGGACACCACGGGCAGGACCCGCCCGCGCGCGGACCGGAACTTCGTTCCCAGCTCGGCCATCTCGGCACCCTGCGGGCCGATCCCGGGCGCCAGGATCAGGGATTGCGGCAGGCGGTCGAGGATGGCGGCCGGATCGGTCGTCGCGCCGACCACGGCACCCAGCACGCCGACGCCGGGTCCTCGGGCCGCGTTGACGGCGCTGATCTCGTCGGCCAGGGCCTCCGACACGGTGCGGCCGTCGGGATGGCGGGCCTGCTGCAGCGCGCGCCCCTCCGGGTTCGAAGGCTGCACCACGACGAACACGCCCGTCCCCGTCGCCACCGCGCGGTCAAACACGGGGCGCAGCGCGTCGAAGCCGAGATAGGCGCTGACCGTCACGGCGTCGCCGCCGAAGCCGCTGTCGGCCCCGAGCATCGCTTCCGCATAGCCCGCCATGGTGCCGGTCAGGTCGCCGCGCTTGGCATCGATCAGGCACAGCGCTCCCTGGTCCTGAATCTGCGCGACCGCCGCGGCGAGCTCGACCATGCCCGCAGCGCCGAAGCGTTCGAAGAAGGCGGTCTGCGGCTTGATCACGGCGACCAGCTCGCCCGCCGCCTCCAGCGCCGTCCGGCAGAACCGGCGCAGGCAGGCAATGTCATTGGCCAGCCCCCAGCGCCGGAACAGCTCCTCGGACGGGTCGAGGCCGAGGCAGAGTGGCGACCGGCTGGCGGAGAGATCGGCGAAGCGCTCGGCAAAACTGGCCATGGCATGACTCCGGGTTGAAATGACCCTTGCTTGATCGGGCCTTGGCCTTTCCGGGGCAATCGACTAAGCCGGTCGGGGATGTGAGCTGGAGTCACAGGGTGAGGCGTCGGCTTCCTTCGCTGAAAAGCCTGCAGGCCTTCGAGGCCTTCGCCCGCGCCGGGTCCATGGTGCGCGCGGCCGACGAGCTCTGCGTCACCCATGGCGCCATCAGCCGCCAGATCAAGGCGCTGGAACAGCAGGTCGGCGCCAAGCTGCTGGCCGGGCCGCGGCACGATCTGGCCCTTACGCCGGCGGGACGGGAGCTCGCCGCCAGCCTGGCCGCGGCCTTCGACCGGATCGCGGCGGGGCTGCCCGGGGCCGGGGCGGGGGAGGAGCTTGTCGTCTCTTCGCCGGGCACCTTCGCCATGAAATGGCTGATCCCGCGCCTCGCCGGCTTCATCGAGGCCAATCCCGGAATCCAGGTCCGGATCCTTGAGGATGGCGGCGCGCCAAGCTTCGGCAGCGTCCAGGCGGCGATCCGGCCGCACCGGGGCGCGGCGCCGCCTGGCGTCAAGGCGACGCCCTTCCTCGATCACGCCTATGGTCCGGTGCTGTCTCCCGTCCTGTTCGGTGCGGCGGACCGCAAGGCGGCCTTGCTCCTGCCGCGGCTGCACAGCGAGACCTTCGCGGATGGCTGGACCCGATGGGCCACGGATGCGGGCGTCGCGCTGCCGCCCCCGGCGGCCGAGCGGTCGTTCGAGCACAATTCCTACATGATCGAGGCGGCGGCTGCCGGCCTGGGGATCGCGGTCACCGCCTGGGCCTTCGCCCAGACCGACATCGAGACCGGCCGGCTGATCGCGCCGTGGGGCTTCAGGCCCCTGGCGACCCGCTTCACCTGCCTCAGGCCGGCGCTGGCGAGCCATCCCGCGGCGGAGCGCTTCGCCCTGTGGCTGGTGGCGGAAGGCCGCCGGGCCAATCGGCCCCCGGCCGCCCCGCAATGAAAAAGCCCCGCCGAAGCGGGGCTTTCCATCAGGCTCGCAGTGGGATCAGAGGTTGCTCTCGACCCAGTCCTGCAGGCTCTTCTTCGGCACGGCGCCGATCTTGGTGGCGGCGACCTGGCCATCCTTGAACAGCATCAGGGTCGGGATGCCGCGGACGCCATATTTCGGCGGCGTCATCGGGTTCTCGTCGATGTTCAGCTTGACCACGCTGACCTTGCCGCCCAGCTCGGCGGAGATCTCCTCCAGCGAGGGGCCGATCATCTTGCAGGGGCCGCACCATTCGGCCCAGAAATCCACCAGGACGGGACCCGAGGCCTTGAGGACATCGGTTTCGAAGCTGGTATCCGAGACGGGCTTCGTGCTCATGGAAATTCCTTGCCTTAGGGGCGGGGACGCCACCTCACCACGTGGAGATAGGGTAGGGACGAGAACGGAACAAGGTCAAGCCGATGCGCCGGGGGCATGCCGGTCCAGCGTCCCGGGCGGGAGTTCCATCAGTCTCGGACCCTCGGTCCACAACAGCGCGCAGCGCACTGTCCGGCCTGGATAAACCAGGCGCAGCGCGGCGCGATAGGCGGCCATCTGGGCCAAGTAGGCGCGCGGCACCGACTCGACGCTGGCCGGGGGCGGGCGGTTGGTCTTGTAGTCCACCACCAGCACCGACTCGGGCGTCACCACCAGCCGGTCGATCTGGCCGGACAGGGCGCGGCCCTCGACCAGGCCGACCACCGGCACCTCGGCCCGGCTGCCGGGGCCGAACAGCGCTTCGAAGCCGGGCTGGTCCAGCACTGCCAGGGTGGTGGCCACGATCTCCGCCTGCTCGGCCTCGTCGCGACCGTGCTGCGGCCGGGCCAGGTAGCGCCGCGCCGTCGCCTCGCGCGCCTCGGGCGGCAGGTTGGGCAGGGCCTGCAGCAAAGCGTGGATCAGGGCGCCGCGGCGGAACCGGCCCTGGTCGCTGCCGTCCAGCGGCGACCGGGCCGGCGGCTCGGCTTCCGGCCGCGACGGGGTTAGCGGCCGGGTCGGGTCGGGCTCCGGCGGCGGCGGACGGTGCAGCCAGTCCGGCGCCGCCATCGCGGCGGTCGCTTCCGGCGCCACGGCCTCGGGCCCGGCGATGCGGTCGCCCTGGGGCCGGTGCAGGCGCAGGCCTTCGCCCTCGACCCCGTCGATCGCCACCGTCGCGGCGTCGCCCAGCGTCGCCAGCCCGTCGCGGACCAGATGGTACCAGCAGCCATCGGCCGGCTTGCCGCGCTCGGTGGCGTAGTGGCCCAGCAGATACAGCCGGTCCTCGGCCCGGGTCAGGGCGACATAGAGCAGGCGGCGGTATTCCTGGTCGCGGCGGCGGTCGGCGCGCTCCATCGCCTCGCGATAGGCCGGCGGCCGGTCGGCGGCGCGCGGCGCCCACAGCGGCACCGGCAGTGCCTCGTCCGGCCACAGGATCTTCTCGCCGGCCCGGGCGCCGCCGCGCGGCATGCCGACCAGGTCAGGCAGGATCACGATCGGCGCCTGCAGGCCCTTGGAGCCGTGCACGGTCATGATCCGCACCTGGCCGCCGCCCTGCTCCTGCTCGCGCTTGACCTCGGTGTATCCAGTCTCCAGCCAGTGCAGGAAGCGCTGCAGCGACGGCGGCAGCTGCCGCTCGAAGCTCAAGCCCAGCGACAGCAGCTCGTCCAGCGGGTCCTCCGCCTCCGGCCCCAGCCGGCCCAGCATGGCGCGGCGGCCGGAGACGGCGTCGCCCGGGCAGGGCTGGGCCAGCACGCCGGAGAGCAGCTCGAACGGCGCCTGGAAATCGACCCGGTTCAGGATCTCCGCCAGCCAGTTCCGCGCCATCATCACCGCCGGGTCGGCCGATGACGCCATGGCCGCCCACAGCGTGCCGCGCCGGCCATGGGCCAAGGCGAACAGCCGGTCGTCATCGAAGCCGACCAGCGGGCCCTTCAGCAACTCGGCCAGCGACAGGTCGTCCTCCGGCAGCAGCAGGAAGCGGGCCAGCGCCATCAGGTCCATCACCGCCAGCTGCTCGGTCAGCACCATCCGGTCCATGCCGCCGACCGGGACATCGGCCGCCTTCAGCGCCCGCATCAGCTCGACGAAGAAGCGGTTGCGGGTGCGCACCAGGATCAGCACATCGCCGGGCCGGATCGGGCGGCCCTGCGATTCCAGGATGGTGCCGTCGCGCAGCCAGCCGGCGATCCGCGCCGCGATCAGCCGAGCCAGCCGGGCGCCGGGGTCGCTGATGCCGCGCTGCTCGGTCGGCGGTTCCCAGGCCGGGGCCTCGTCGCTCTCGCTCGGGCCCAGCAGCGGCCACAGCTCGACCAGCCCGCCATGCAGCCGCCGGCGCTCCGACACGAAGTGGCGCGGCGGCTCGGGCGCGACCCCGTCCAGCGCCGGGCCGTGGGCGAACACGGCGTCGACCAGCTCCAGCACCGCGGAGACCGAGCGGAACGACGTCTCCAGCGGGATGGTCCGGAACGGCCGCTCGGCCTCGCGGCTGCGGCGGTCGAACAGGCCGTGCACGCGGCTGAACTCGGCCGGGTCGGCGCCCTGGAAGCTGAAGATCGACTGCTTCTCGTCGCCGACCACGAAGACGGTGCGGTCGACATCCTCGCGGGCACCGAGGCCGGCGAAGAACTCTCCGGTCAGGGCCTCGACCACGCGCCACTGCTCCGGGCTGGTGTCCTGCGCCTCGTCGATCAGCACATGGTCGATGCCGCCATCCAGCTTGAACAGCACCCAGGCCGACTTGCCCGGCCGCTCCAGCAGGTCGCCGGCCTGCAGGATCAGGTCGTCGTAATCGAGGAGGGCGCGCCGTGCCTTCTCCGCCCGGTAGCGCTCGATCAGCGCGGCACCCAGGGCCAGCAGCGCCGCGGTGGCGTCGGCGGTGCCGGCGGCGCGCAGCCGCTCGGTCAGGGCCAAGATGCGGTCGGCCTCCGTCTGCAGCGCGTCCAGCACGCCGGGCACGGCGACGACGGCCTTGGTCGCCAGGGTCTTGTAGACCGTGCCCTCCTTGGTCAGGAAGCCGCGCTGATACTCGCCCCAGCGGGCGGCCCGGCCGTCCGGATCCTCCAGCCAGTTGGCGATGGCGGTGCCGCGGTCCTGGTCGCTCTTCTTGTCGCTGTCCAGCAGGGCGTAGGCGGCGGCGCGCAGGGAGTCGCAGTCGAGGGCCGAATCGGCGCAGGCGTCGCCCAGCAGGCTGTCGGCGGTGGCGCCCTCGGGCAGGTCCAGCAGGCGGCGGATCTCCGCGACGACGGCGTCCAGCCCGCCCTGCTCGTCCAAGAGGCGGGTCAGCTGGCCGCGCTCGGCCACCAGGGCGCGCACGATCTCGCCGAACTCGTCGGCGCCGACCGCGGCCGCCACCCGGTCGACCGCCCAGCCCAGCCCGTCATCCTCCAGCACCTGGCGGCGCACCCGCTCCAGCATCTCGGCGGCGCTGCGGTCGTCGATCAGCTCGAATTGCGGCGGCAGCCCGGCCTCGACCGGGAAGCGGCGCAGCAGCGACTGGCAGAAGCTGTGCACGGTCTGGATCCGCATCCCGCCGGGCACATCCAGCACCCGGGCGAACAGTCGCCGCGCCTCGGTTTGTACCTTGGTGGCGGGCGGCGCGCCCATCAGGTCGGCCAGCTCCAGCTGCAGCCTGTCGTCCGGCATCGTCGCCCAGCGCGCCAGGGTGGCGGCGATGCGGTTCGCCATCTCGGCCGCGGCGGCGCGGGTGAAGGTGATGCACAGGATGCGGTCGGGCGCGGTGCCGGCCAGCATCAGCCGTAGCACCCGGTCGGTCAGCACCTTGGTCTTGCCGGTGCCGGCCGAGGCGCCGACCCAGACCGATCGCCGGGGGTCGGACGCCTCGCGCTGCGTCGCCGTCGGGTCGGGGCGGATCAGGCTCATTCCTCGCCGCCCCCCGCCGACCATTCCTTGACCCGCGCCAGATGGGCGTAGTCGGAGAAGCGCGGCGCCAGGCCGCGCGGCTGCGACAGGTAAGGCGTCTCAGGCAGGTCGAAGCGGGCGACCAGCCCGTGCAGCCCGGCCAGCGCCTGCTCGGCCAGGGCGGCGAAATCGCCCTCGGCCGGCTTCACCGGCTTGATCTCGCCGGCGGTGGCGGCGCCGGACAGGCGCCAATGCTCCAGCCCAGCCACCGGCACGCCCTGCGGCACGCCGGGGAAGCCGCCGTCGCGGATCATCATCGCCTCCAGCGGCAGCTGCGGCTGGTGCCCGGCCAGGATCTGCGGGTTGCTCGGCACGATGCCGGTCTTGTAGTCGACCACCACCAGCCCATCCGGGCCCTGGTCGATGCGGTCGGCGATGCCGGACAGGGCAAAGGGGCCGGCCGGGGCGGTCAGGGTCACCAGCCCCTTCTGCTCGGTCAGGATCGTCCGCCGTCCGGCCGTGCGCAGCCGCGCCTCGGTCTCGACGAACCAGGCGGCGATGCGGGCGAAGCGCGGCCACCAGAAGGTGCGGATGTCCGGCCCCGGCGGCAGCCTGGCAAACTCCGCCCGGCCCAGCGCCAGCAGCCGGTCCAGCGCGTCCGGCGGCAGCGTCTCCGGCCAGGCCTGCAGGAAGGCGGCCAGGGCGTCGTGGATGGCGGTGCCGCGCTCGGCCGCGCCCGGCTCGGCCTCGATCGGGTCCAGCGGCTCCAGCCCCAGCACCATCCGGGCGTAGATGGCGTAGGGGTCCTGCATCCAGACCGAGATCTGGGTCACCGACAGGCGGCGCGGCCGGGCGGCGACCGGGGGCTTCGGCTTGGGCGGCGCCACCGGCCGCACGGCGTCCGGCTGGTCGATGTGCCGGGCCAAGGCGCGCCAGTCGCGCGCCGGCGGCGCCAGGGCCAGGCCGGCGCCGTCCAGCACCGCCTGCAGCCGCAGCAGCCAGCGCGACGGCACGGTCGGCGTGCCCTCCACCTTCTCCGCCCGGGTCAGATAGACCTCGGCCCCGGCGGCGGCCTGGGCGAAGTCGTTGGCGGCCAGGCCGATCCGCCGCTCCGGCGCCGGCAGGCCGAATTGCCGCCGCATCGGCCGCGACAGCCAGGGGTCGGCGGCCGGCGCGGACGGCCAGGTGCCCTCGTTCAGCCCGCCCAGCACGATGCGGTCGAACCGCGCCATGCGGGCCTCGACCGGGCCCAGGATCGCCAGCCGCGGGTGCCGGCCCCAGCGCGGCCGCACCACGGCGCCGTCCATCATCGCCTCGAACAGGCCGGGCCAGTCCGGGCCGGGGATCGCCGGGAAGCCGTCGAAGCCGGCCAGCAGCTCCTCGGCCAGGGCCTGCGCCGCCTCGCCATCCTCGGCCCGCCACAGCCGCGCGGGGCCGGGCTCGGCGTCGGTCGCCGCCAGCGCCTCGGCGCATTCGATGTGCAGCCGCAGCAGCTCGGCCGGTGATTGGTCCTCGCCGCGCACCGCGTCGACGAAGGGGCCGAGGATCGCGGCGACCTTGTCCAGCCAGAGGTCCAGCGACGGCCCCGCGCCGCTGGCCGCCAGCGCGGCCTTCAGCCCGGCGATGCCGGACTCCGGTGCCGGGCCGCGCAGCACCTGGCGCTCAAGCCGGCGCAGCGCCTCGCGGAACAGGCCGATCGGCTCGCCGCCGGCCGCCAGCGGGTGTTTCAGCAGCGCCAGCACCGATAGCGGCGAGGCATCACGGAAGGCGACGTCGCCGACCAGCCGCAGATAGGCGCCGACCGGGGTGTCGGCCAGCGGCCGGCCGGCCGAATCATCGACCGCCACCTGCCAGCGGGTCAGCTGTGCCGCCACCCGGCGGGCCAAATCGCGGTCCGGCGTCACCAGCGCGGCGGTGCGGCCCGGGGTCTCCAGCACCTCGCGCAGCAGCAGAGCGATGACACCCGCCTCCTCCTGCGACGTGGCGCAGTCGATCCGCACCAGCCCGGCCAGCGCCGCCGCCTCCAGCCCGGCCGGGTCGCGCCAGGCATCGGTGGTGCCGGCGGGCCGCATCACCTCGCGCAGCAGCACAGCGCGGTCCGGTCCGCTGGGGGCGGCGGGGGTGGGCCAGTCGGCGACCTGGGTGCGGTCGACGCCCAGCCCTTCCAGCATCCGCTTCAGCGGCTGCTGCGGGTGGCCGTCATCGAGCTGGTCCCAGCTCTCGCCATCCATGAAGCGGTCCAGCCCGGGCAGCACCAGGGCGCCCTGCGGCAGCGCCGCGACCACGCGCAGCAGCGCGATCTCGGCCGGGTTGGTGCCCAGCAGGCCGGCGGCGATCACCGGGTCGGCCGGGGGCGCCGCGGTCCAGGCCTCGGCCTGGGCCCGGGTCAGCCGGGCGCGCCATTCGGCCGGGTCGAGGGCGTCGAGCTCGCGCAGCACCTCGGGCCAGGTCTCGGTGACAATGCGCAGGAAGGTCAGCGTCTCCTGCCAATGCTCGGCCAGCTCTTCCGGCACCAGCCCGTCCAGCCGGTCGAAGCCCAGCCCCTCGGCCTGCACCTCGTCCAGCAGCCGGGCCAGCGCCGCCGCCAGATGCATCGCCTGGTCGGCGCCGACCTCCTCGTCCCCGCGCGCCAGGACCAGCCGGGCCAGCAGGATCTGCCGCTGCCGCGGCTGGATCGCCGGCGGCAGCGCCAGCGCCTCGGCCACCGCCGGGGTCTCGCCGGCCGCCAGGCCCAGCGCGTCGGCGTCGATGTCGCCGACCGGCAGCAGCCGGGGCAGCAGCAGCGGCTTGCCCTCCGCCGCCCGCAGGAAGGCGTCGCGCAGGGTGGTCCCGACCCGCCGGTTCGGCAGCAGCACGGTCATGGCGCCCAGCGCCAGCGGGTCGCCCGCCGCTTGGGCCAGCAGGCCGCGCGCCAGGGCGTCGGCCACGCCGCCGCCAGCCGGGATGGTGAAGACCCGCGGGGTCATGCGCCCTCGCGCAGGGCCCGGACCAGGGCCGCGCCGCGGCCGCCCAGGCCGATGATGCTGGCGATGCGGCCGTCGCCAGGACCATGCGCCAGCTCGATCTTCAGCCGGTCGGCCGGCGTCAGCGAACCCAGCCGGTCGGGCCATTCCACCAGGCAGATGCCCAGCCGCGCCTCGTCCCAGCCCAGCTCCAGCACCTCCTCCGGCGCCGCCAGCCGGTACAGGTCGAAATGCCACAGCTCGCCCGCCGGCAGGTCGTAGGACTGGACCAGGGTGAAGGTCGGGCTCGGCACCTCCAGCTCCGGCTCGGCCGCAGCGGCGCGGATCAGGGCCCGGGCCAGGAAGGATTTGCCGGCGCCCAGGTCGCCGGCCAGCAGGACGATGTCGCCCGGCTGCAGCAGCGCCGCCAGCCGCGCCGCCAGGGCTGCGGTCGCGGTTTCGTCGGGCAGGTCGAGGGTGAGTCGGAACATCGGCCGATTGTTCGCATACCGGGGCAGATGCGTCACGCGCGTGTCGCATCGCGATGGTGCGCCGGGCCGCGGAACCGGCTATCCCATCGGGGTCTGGAGTTCCGGAGAATCGCCATGCCGACCCCGCATCGCACCGACGTCGCCATCATCGGGGCCGGCCCGGTCGGGCTGTTCGCGGTGTTCGAATGCGGCATGCTGAAGATGAAGTGCCATGTCGTCGACGTGCTGGGCGTCCAGGGCGGGCAATGCGCCGCCCTGTATCCGGAAAAGCCGATCTACGACATCCCCGGCCAGCCGCGGATCGAGGCGGCGGAGCTGATCGACCGGCTGGTCGAGCAGGCGGCCCCCTTCGCCCCGGTCTACCATCTCGGCCAGCGGGTCGAGACCCTGGCGCGGCAGCCGGACGGCCGCTGGCTGGTCGGCACCAGCACCGGCACCCAGATCGATGCCGCGGCGGTGATCGTCGCCGCCGGGGTCGGCGCCTTCGGCCCGAACCGGCCGCCGCTGGCCGGGATCGAGGCCTATGAGGCCAGCTCGGTCTTCTACATGGTGACGCGGAAGGAGGCGCTGCGCGGCAAGCGGGTGGTGGTGGCCGGCGGCGGCGACAGCGCGCTCGACTGGTCGATCCTGCTGGCCGACATCGCCGCCAAGGTCATGGTGGTGCACCGGCGCGACAAGTTCCGCGGCGCGCCGGACAGCGTGGCGAAGCTGCACGCTCTGGCCGAGGCCGGGAAGATCGAGCTCGTCACGCCCTACCAGCTGCACGGGCTGGAGGGGGCTGGCGGGCAGCTCTCCGCCGTCACCGTGGCGACGCTGGACGGCGAGGTTCGGCGGCTCGACGCCGATGTGCTGCTGCCCTTCTTCGGCCTGTCGATGAATCTCGGGCCGATCGCCGATTGGGGCCTGGCGCTGGACAAGAGCCACATCGCCATCGACCAGGCGACGGCGGCAACCAGCGCCCCCGGCATCTTCGCCGTCGGCGACATCGCCACCTACCCGCACAAGCTGAAGCTGATCCTGACCGGCTTCGCCGAGGCCGCCTCGGCCGCCCACGCCATCCACCCGATCGCCCATCCGGGCGAGGTGCTGCATTTCGAGTATTCGACCACGTCCGGCGTGCCGGGGGCATAGGCCTCAGCCCAGCAGGTCGGCCGCGATCGGGTACAGCGAGGCGACCAGCAGCAGGGCCATGCCCAGGTTGAAGGCGCGGACCGCGGCCGGGGCGTGCAGCACCCGGCGCAGGGCGGTGCCGAACAGGGCCCAGCAGCCGACGCTGGGCAGGTTCACCAGCCCGAATACCAATGTGACGATCGCCAGATTGCCCAGGAACCCCGCCTGCGGCGTGTAGGTGGCGATGGCGCCCACCGCCATCACCCAGGCCTTGGGGTTGACCCATTGGAACGCCGCGGCCTCCAGGAAGGTCATCGGCCGCCCGGCCTCGCCCTCGGCCGAGATCGGGCCGGATCGCGCGATCTTCCAGGCCAGGTACAGCAGGTACGCGGCGCCGCCGTATTTCAGCAGCTCGTACAGCAGCGGCCAGGCGGCGAAGGCGGCCCCCAGCCCCAGCCCGACCGCCGCCACCATCACCGTGAACCCCACGGCGATGCCGACCATGTGCGGCACCGTCCGGCGAAAGCCGAAGCTGAGGCCGGAGGCGGTCAGCATGATGTTGTTCGGCCCCGGCGTGATCGAGGTGACGAAGGCGAACAGGACGAAGGAGGAGAGCAGCTCGGGCGTCATGGCCCGCACAGTGGCGCGGCCGTGAGATCGACACAATCGGAACATTGTCCCGAACAATTTGACGACGGTGAGGGATCAATCTTCGGACTGGACTCATACGAATAGTCTGAATTAGACAATTCGTATGGAATGGCCCTCCCGCTACGATGCGGTCGCCGAGGCGATCGCCGTCCTGCTCGGCCCGGAGGCCGAGGTGGTGCTGCACGACCTCGCCACCGACCGGGTGCTGCGGATCGTCAACCCGCTGTCGCGCCGCCAGGCCGGCGACCCGTCGCTGCTTGACCTGGAGGAGGGCGACCTTGCGCCCGGTCGGACCGTGCTCGGCCCCTATGAGAAGGCCGGGCCGTCCGGTGACCGCATCCGCTCGGTCAGCGCCGTGCTGCCGGGCGATGACGGCCGTCCCGCCGGCCTGCTCTGCGTCAATCTCGGCCTCGGCCGGGTCGACGCCGCCGCCCGCCTCCTGGCCGGGCTGTTCCCGCCGCCGGCGCCGCGGCCGGAGCCGCTGTTCCGCCGCGACTGGCGCGAGGCGATCAACCTGATCCTGCGCGACCGGCTGGCCGCCGCCGGCCTGTCCGCCCACCGGCTCGACCGCGCCGGGCGGATCGCGCTGGTCGCCGCGATCGACGCCGAAGGCCTCTTGGAGATGCGCCACGCCGCCGCCTATGTCGCAGCCGAGCTCGGCATCTCCCGCGCCACATTGTACGCCGACCGGGCCGCGGCCCGGACCCAAGCCGCCTGAGGACACGCCGATGCGCCGCCTGCCCGAATTCGCGCTGGAAAGCTATTTCGCCCGGTGGGAGTTCTCCGCCCGGCACCATCTCTGCGCCTCCGACATGCAGTCGATGACGCTCTCGGACCTGCTGGCCCTGGCGACGCCGGAGCAGCGCGACGCCTGGGAGCGGTTGTGGCTCGGCTACACCGAGACCCGCGGCGCGCCGGCGCTGCGGGCGGCGATCGCCGGGACCTATGACGGCCTCGCGGCCGACGACATCCTGGTCACCGTAGGAGCGGAGGAGGGCATCTTCCTGGCGCTGCACGCCCTGCTCGGTCCGGACGACCATGCGATCACCCTGACGCCCAACTACCAGTCGCTCGAATCGGTCGCGGCCGGGCTGTGCGCCGTCACCGGCGTCCCGCTCGACCCGGCCCCCGACGCCGTGGGTGGCTGGGCCCTGGACCCGGACCGGATCGCCGGCGCGCTGCAGCTGAACACCAGGGCCATCATCCTGAACCTGCCGCACAACCCGACCGGCTGGCTGCCGCCGCGGCCGGTGTTCGACGCCATCGTCGACATCGCCCGGGCGCACGGACTCTGGCTCCTGTCGGACGAGGTCTATCGCGGGTTGGAGCGGCGCGAGGAGGACCGCCTGCCTGCGGCGGCGGACAACTATGAGCGCGGCCTGTCGGTCGGCGTGCTGTCCAAGGCCTATGGCCTGCCCGGGCTGCGCCTCGGCTGGCTGGCCTGCCGCGACCGGGACCTGCTGCACCGGATCGAACGGCTGAAGGACTACACCACCATCTGCACCCCGGCGCCGAGCGAGGCGCTGGGCGCCATCGCCCTCGGCGCGCGGCAGACGATCCTCGGCCGCAACCGGGCGCTGGTCGCCCGCAACCTGCCGCTGTTGGAGGCGTTCTTCGCCCGCCATGCCAACCGCTTCGAATGGCGGACCCCGGCCGCCGGCTGCATCGGCTTCCCGCGCTATCTCGGGGAGGAGGGCGTGGATGCCTTCGCCGACGACCTGGTCGAACGCTCCGGCGTGCTGCTGCTGCCGGCGCGGGTGTACCGCTCCGCCCTTGGCCCGGTGCCGGCGGACCGGTTCCGCATCGGCTTCGGCCGGGCCGACATGCCGGAGGCGCTGGCGGCCCTGGAGGCGCATCTGTCCGCATAGCCTGCGACGCGATGGCGGGGAGGCGCGGCGGCACCGCAGCGTGTAGGGTGCGGCCGGACCACCGGGAAAAGATCATGCTGCGCCGTCTCGCCGTCACCCTTCTGCTGCTGCTGCCGGCCCTGCCCGCGGCGGCGGCCGACCAGACCCTCGGTACCTTCCGCGGCACGGTCGCGGGCACCGGCGGCGAGACCGAGCAGATCGAGGGCTTCGCCCTGGCGGTGAAGGACGACCGTGGCCGTTTCGTGGTCGGCCTGACCGCGACCGGCGAGGGGGTGATCCGCGCCCGCCAGATCCAGCTGCTGCTGCCGGCCGATGTCGCGCCGGGCGATCTCCCGGTCGGCAGCTACGATTCGGCCCGGCATGACGCGGCCGGCAAGGCGGCCGGCGCGATGTACCTCGCCATCGGCGCGGACGGATCGCGGGTGCGCGACTGCCGGCTGGTGCCCCAGGGCACGGTGGAAATCTCCGCCGTCTCGCCCTTTGCCGGCACGCTGAACTTCACCTGCCGCGATTCGTCGGAGGCGACGCTGTCGCTGACCTTCGACGCGGTGCCGGTCGACCCGAACCAGGTGGTGCCGTCCGAGCCGGCCGCCGCCTCGGCCGGCCCGGGCCGGGTCAGCACCAAGGTCGGCGCGCCGGTCAACGCTACCATCACCGGCACCGGCTCGGCCAAGCGGCAGGCCGCCGGCAGCCGGCTGCTGCTGCTGTATCTGGAGCAGGAGCGCGACGTCCACGGCACCAAGCAGATGATGCCGGTCGGCGCCGTGGTGGTCGCCCTGCCGAAGGATACGACGCTCGGCGCGCACGACCTGAAACCGTTCTCCCAGGCGGTCGCGGCCGACAAATCGGCGACCGATTATGGCGTCTCCTTCAGCCTGGAGGCCGGCGACGGCTCGATCGACGGCTGCGACCAGGCGGCGAGCGGCACCCTGACCCTGACCGGCCTGGACCCGCTCGCCGGTTCGGCCCGCTTCACCTGCGCCGACCAGAACGATCTGTCGGTCGAGAGCGACTTCGACGGCATCCCCACGACCGACTGACCCCGCCCGACTAGAGCACGAAGTCGGCGGCCACCAAGCCGATGGAGCCGGTCAGCTGGATGTGGAAGTCCGAGACGCCGTCGCCGTTGACGTCGCCGGCGACGGTGGTGACGGCGCCGTTGGAGCTGTAGCGCAGCTCTCCCGCGTCGCCGTTGTAGAGGCCGGTGCCGATGAAGGTGAAGGCCTGGTTGCCCGCCACCGTGGTGTCGGCGTCGATCGCCGACAGGTCGATCTTGTCCCCCTGGGCGTGGCTGAAATCGGTGATCACATCGGCATTGGCGCCGACCGCGCTGTGATTGGTCTGGGAGAAGGCGAAGGTATCTGCGCCGCCGCCGCCAGTCAGCGTGTCCTTGCCGGCCCAGCCGTTCAGCACATTGGCGACCGCGTTGCCGATGATGATGTCGCCGACGGTGCTGCCGTTGACGTTCTCGATGCTGCTGTAGCTGTCGCCCTGGGCATTGCCGCCGTTGCCGACGCCCGTTGCCAGGTTCACGGTCACGGTCACCTCGTTCTCGGTGTAGGTGACCGCGTCGACGCCGTTGCCGCCGTCGAGGACATCCATGCCGGCGCCTCCGCGCAGCACGTCGTTGCCGTCGCCGCCGGACAGGAAGTCGGCCCCGCCATTGCCGGTCAGGGTGTTGGCGCCGGAATTGCCGATGATGGTGTCGGCGCCGGCGCCGCCGGTCCCGCTCAGGTTGAAGCCGCCGGTCAGGATCAGGCGCTCGACATATTGCGGCAGGGTGTAGGAGACGCTGGAATAGATCGCATCGGTGCCGTCCATGGCCGAGTATTCGGTGACCGTGTCGCCGGCATTGTCGACGATGTAGGTGTCATCGCCGAAATTGCCGATCAGGGTGTCGGCGCCGGTCCCGCCGTCGAGATAGTCGTCGCCGCCACCGGCATCGATGAAGTCGACCTCGGACCCGCCATAGGCGATGTCGTCGCCGGCGCCGGCATTGATGTAATCGGCCCCGGCCAAGCCGTAGAAGGTGTCGTTGCCGCTGTTGTCCTGGCCGACCGCCGGCAGGCTGTCATCGCCGCCAGTGCCTGTGAATATGGTCATGGTTGTCTCGCTGTCTGGGAATAAAATTTTAGAATTTGGCAAGAGCCCGAAAGTATAGCCGGCGGAAGGGCCGGGATTTGTTCCAAATATGTTGAAACTGGGGATCTTCGGCCGCTCGTAGCACACACGAAAAAGCCCCCGCCACGAGGGCGGGGGCTTGTCTCGATCGGACCCCGGAGGGGTGATCAGTAGCGGTAGTGGTCCGGCTTGTACGGGCCCTGCGTCGGCACGCCGATGTAGTCGGCCTGCTTCGGCGTCAGCTGGGTCAGCTTGGCGCCGATCTTGTCGAGGTGCAGCGCTGCGACCTTCTCGTCGAGATGCTTCGGCAGGACGTAGACCTTGCGCTCGTAATTGGCGTGGTTCTGCCACAGCTCGATCTGCGCCAGCACCTGGTTGGTGAAGCTGGCCGACATAACGAAGCTCGGGTGGCCCGTGCCGCAGCCCAGGTTGACCAGCCGGCCCTGGGCCAGGACGATCAGGCGCTTGCCGTCCGGGAACACCACCTCGTCGACCTGCGGCTTGACCTCCTCCCACTTGTAGTTGCGGAGGCCGTCGATCTGGATCTCGCTGTCGAAATGGCCGATGTTGCAGACGATGGCGCGGTCCTTCATCGCCCGCATGTGGTCGAGCGTGATGACGTCGACATTGCCGGTCGCGGTGACGAAGATGTCGCCGACCGACGCCGCCTCGTCCATGGTCACGACCTGGTAGCCTTCCATCGCCGCCTGCAGGGCGTTGATCGGGTCGATCTCGGTGACCATGACCCGGGCGCCCTGGCTGCGCAGCGAGGCGGCCGATCCCTTGCCGACGTCGCCATAGCCGGCGACGACCGCGATCTTGCCGGCCATCATCACGTCGGTGGCGCGCTTGATGCCGTCGACCAGGCTCTCGCGGCAGCCATACAGGTTGTCGAACTTCGACTTGGTGACGCTGTCGTTGACGTTGATGGCGGGGACCTTGAGGGTGCCCTTCTTCATCATCTCATACAGGCGGTGCACGCCCGTGGTCGTCTCCTCGGACAGGCCACGAACCTCGGCCAGCATCTCCGGGTACTTGTCGTGCATGATCTGGGTGACGTCGCCGCCATCGTCCAGGATCATGTTCGGCACCCAGCCGCCCGGGCCGCGCAGCGTCTGCTCGATGCACCACCAGAACTCCTCCTCGGTCTCGCCCTTCCAGGCGAAGACCGGGACGCCGGCAGCAGCGATCGCCGCGGCGGCCTGGTCCTGGGTCGAGAAGATGTTGCAGGACGACCAGCGCACCGTGGCGCCCAGCGCCGTCAGCGTCTCGATCAGCACCGCGGTCTGGATGGTCATGTGCAGGCAGCCGACGATGCGGGCGCCCTTCAGCGGCTGCGACGCGCCGAACTCCGCCCGCAGCGCCATCAGGCCGGGCATCTCGGTCTCGGCGATCGCGATTTCCTTGCGGCCCCAATTGGCGAGGCTGAGGTCCTTGACCTTGTAGTCGGTGAAGGTGGCGGCGTCGGGCATCGAAGGCTCCTCGAGGCAAAGCGGAATTGCCGCAGGGTGTAGCAGCAGGGCCCGTCCGCGACAAGCATAAAGACATCTTTATATGTTTGATTTGGAACTCGGCCAAGCTGGTGGGAGTTCTTTCCCCAGTCCGCCGTTGTGCAGAAGAGGGCAGGCGTCGGGCTGGAGAAAGTCCGACGCCCGCTGTTGCGTGTTTCTGCATGATCGTGCATGATCAGGCAAAACCAGGCAAAACCATGACCGACATCCTGCTGCCGGAGGAACGGCGCCGCCGCCTCCTAGACCTGCTCGCCCTCGACGGCAAGATCCTGGCCACCGCCGCCAGCGCGACCCTGGGCGTGTCCGAGGACACGATCCGGCGCGACCTCAACGACCTGGCCCGGGCCGGGGCGGTGCGCCGCGTCCATGGCGGGGCGCTGCCGCTGACCCCCGCCACCGGCAGCTTCGCCACCCGCGCGACCGAGCGGCCGGAGGCCAAGGCCGCGCTCGGCCGGTTGGCGGCCGGGCTGGTCCGGCCGGGCGAGGTGGTTCTGCTCGACGGCGGCACCACCATGCTGGCGGTGGCCGAGGCGCTGCCGCCCGACCTGCGCTGCACCATCGTCACCCCGAACCTGCCGGCGGCGCTGGCCCTGACCCGGCATCCGGCGGTCGAAGTCGTCCTGCTGGGCGGCCGGGTCGACAAGGCCGACCAGGCCACCGTCGGCACCTCGGTGCTGGCCGCGCTCGACGGGCTGCGCGCCGATCTCTGCCTGCTCGGGGTCTGCAGCCTGGATGTCGACGCCGGGCTCGGCGGCATGGACCATGAGGAGGCGCTGGTGAAGCGCCGCATGGCCGGCTGTGCCGGCCGGGTCGCCGCCGCCGTCACCGCCGACAAGCTGGGCACCGCTGCGCCTTTCCCGATCCTGCCGGTCGGGCGGCTGGACGCGCTGATCACCGAACGGTCGGCCGACGCCGCCCTCCTCGCCGCCTGTCGCCAGGCCGGCCTCACCCTGATTCTCGCCTGACCGGAGCCGTCATGACCAGTTTCGCCGAAGGCACGACCGCGACCGCCGATCTCCGCGGCGCGCGGCTTGCCACCCGCGCCATGTTCCTGATCTGCGGCACCGTCACCGCCAGCTGGGCGCCGCAGGTGCCGCTGGCCAAGGCGCGGCTCGGCATCGATGACGGCGTTCTGGGCCTCGCCCTGCTCGGCATGGGCGCAGGGGCGATGGTGGCGATGCCGCTGGCGGGCTTCCTCGCCGCCCGCTTCAGCAGCCGGGTGATCACCGCGCTGGGCGGGCTGGTGATCTGCCTGTCGCTGCCGCTGATCATCCTGGCGCCGGACGCCCTGATGCTGGGCCTCGCCTTGTTCCTGTTCGGCGCCGCCACCGGGTCGATGGACGTGGCCATGAACGTCCAGGCCGCGGCGGTCGAGGCGCGCGGCGGCCGGCCGCTGATGTCCTCCTTCCACGGGATGTTCAGCGTCGGCGGGCTGATCGGCGCCGGCGGCGCCAGCCTCATGCTCGGACTCGGCCTGTCGCCCCTGACCGTGGCCCTGGTGGTCAGCGGCTTGATGCTGGCGCTGCTGGTGGCCCAGGCCGGGTCGATGCTGCCGCCGGAGCGCGGCGCCGCGCAGGCCGGGATGCGCTTTACCCTGCCGCGCGGCCTGGTGCTGGTGCTCGGCCTCCTGACCTTCGTGCTGTTCCAGGCCGAAGGTGCGGTGCTGGACTGGAGCGCCGTGTTCCTGCACGAAGCCCGCGGCCAGGACCCGGCCGTGGCCGGGCTCGGCTACGCCATGTTCGCGGTCGCGATGGCGGTGATGCGGCTGGCCGGTGACGGCATCACCAGCCGCTTCGGTGGCGAGACGGTGGTCCGGCTCGGCTCCGCCCTCGCGGCGGCCGGCTTCCTGCTGGCGATTCTGGCGCCCTGGCCGGCGGCCGGGCTGGTCGGCTTCGCCCTGGTCGGGGTCGGCGCCGCCAATGTCGTGCCGGTGCTGTTCAGCGCTGCCGGCCGGGTGCCGGGCATGGCGCCCGGGCTGGCGATCTCGACCATCGCCACCCTCGGCTATTGCGGCATCCTGGCCGGCCCGGCGGCGATCGGCTTCATCGCCGATCATCTCGGCCTGCCGGTCGCGCTCGGGATCGTGGCGGTGCTGCTGGTCGCGACCGCGGCTTCGGCGCGGGCGGTGCGGGTCTAGTTCCGCCGCAACTGGCGGGTTGGCGGCGGCAGGATATGGAGCCGCCAGTCGGCCGGCGCGCTGGGCGCCGGCCTGTCGCCGCCGGGCACGGCCGCGGCGACGGACATCCCGTGCAGCCGGGCGACCGTGGCCACGATGTCCCGGCGAAGCTCAGCCGGCAGATACGGATGGCCGGCGTCGATCACGCCCTCGACCCGTGCCAGCAAGCCCTCCAGCTCCAGGATCTGGCGGTCGCCGACGGTCGGGCTCCGCATCAGCGACCCGCATATCCGGCCCAGCCAGTCGGCCAGGTCGTCGGCATCGCCCAGGCAGATCGGCGAGCGATCCCCATCCCGGACCCAGATCGCCGGTGTGATGTGAACGAATCCCTGCATGCTCTCCCCAAGACGAGCCGGCATGGGCCAGTTTTGTATAAAATATTATGTATTGCAACACAGACAATACGTGTGGTTCGCGGAAGTTGGCCGCAGGCTGCCGCTCAGCCGACCGGATAGGGCCCTTCGGCGAAGGTCTCGGCATGGTAGCCCTTCGACCCGACCAGCCGGGCCAGCGGGCTCCACAGCCCGCCGCCCGACCGCAGCCGGTCGATCACGGCCGCGAAGTCGTGGCGGGGCTGCCAGCCCAGCTCGGCGCAGGCCCGGTCGTTGACATAGACCCGGTCGATGCCCGGCAGCATCCGCCAGCCGCGGCGCGCATATTCGGCCTCGGCGCCGGGGGCGCGCCGCCGCAGCACCGCCGGTGCGTCGCGCCGCAGCTCCGCCAAGTCCTCCGGCCGGAACGGCGTGGTGGCGCTGACGATGTAGCGGCCGAAGCCGATCGCAGGCGCCTTCTCCAGCGCCAGAAGATGGGCTTCGGCCACATCCTCGATGTCGACCCGCCGGAACAGGTATTCGTTGGCCTTCAGGTTGTCGTCGGCATAGGCCGCGCGCTTGGCCCCGTCGTCATCCGCTTCGGGAAAGAAGCGCGAGGTCCGCAGCACCAGGCAGGGCAGGCCCTGGTTGCGATGGGCCAGCTGGCACAGATCCTCGGCCGCGGCCTTGGTGACGCCGTAGATGTTCTTCGGCACCGGCACCACCGCCTCGGTCACCCAGGCGGCCGGGGCCTCCGGGGGCGGCACCAGGGCATCGCCGAACACGCTGGTGGTGCTGGTGAAGACGAAGGCGCCGGCGCCGGCGGCCGTCGCCTCCTCCAACAGGTTCAGGGTACCGGTGATGTTGGTGTCGACGAAATCCTGCCGGCCATGGGTGGCGACATGCGGCTTGTGCAGCGTGGCGGCGTGCAGCACCGCCCGCACCCCGGCCATGGCCTGCCGCACGACGGAGCGGTCGGCGACCGAGCCGATCCGGTCGGTGAACGGCCCGGGCAGAATGTCCAGGCCGATGGCCTCATCCCCCCGATCCCGCAGGGTGCGGACCAGCGCCTCGCCGAGATGGCCGGAACTGCCGGTGACCAGGACCTTCATCGACCGCTCTCTCAACCGCCCTCGTTGAAATCGTCGAGCAATGCCGCGATCCGTCCGGAATCGGTCTGGTCCAGCATCATCCGGGCGCGGCGGGCAGCGGCGACGCTGTCCAGCGTCAGGATCCGGCGCTTGACCTCCAGGACCCGCAGCGGCGCCATCGACAGGTCGCGGATGCCCAGGCCGACCAGCAGCGCGGTGAAGCGCGGGTCGCCCGCGATCTCGCCGCAGGCGCTGACCGGGATGCGGGCGCGCAGCGCCGCCTCGACCGTGAACTGCACCAGCCGCAGCACCGAGGTGTGCAGCGGGTCATAGAGATGCGACACCGCCTCGTCGCCGCGGTCGGCGGCCAGCGTGTACATCACCAGGTCGTTGGTGCCGATGGCGAAGAAATCGACTTCGCGTGCCAGGGCGTCGGCGATCAGCGCCGCCCCCGGCACCTCGATCATCACGCCGAGAGGCGGCATCGCCGCGGGCACCGGCACCCGGCGCCGCTTCAGCCGCCGCATCGTCCGGTCCAGCGCCGCCTTGACCGCGCGGATCTCGCCGACCGTGGTGATCATCGGCAGCAGCACCCGGATCGGCCCGTGCGCGCCGGCCCGCAGGATCGCCGCCAGTTGCGCCTCCAAGAGCTTCGGCTCCTTCAGCGACAGCCGAATGGCGCGCAGGCCCAGCGACGGGTTGGCGGTCTCGGCGAAGCGGCCGCCGAGGGCCGAGGCGATCTTGTCGCCGCCGAGGTCGAGGGTGCGGATGGTTACCGTCTTGCCGGCCATGCCCTCGACCATGCCGCGCAGGATCGAATACTGCTCCTCCTCGCCCGGCAGGTCGTCCCGGTTCATGAACATGAACTCGGTGCGCAGCAGGCCGACCCCGGCCGCGTTCAGCTCGGTCGCCATCTGCACGTCGCGCGCCAGCTCGACATTGGCCGAAAGGGTGACGTCGACGCCATCGCGGCTGCGCGAGGGCAGGCCGATCAGGGCCTCGAGCTGCTTGCGGTCGGCCCGCGCCAGGTCGCGCCGGATACGATAGGCGGACAGCGTCTCGGGCGCCGGATCGATGATCACCTGCCCGGCGGTGCCGTCGACGATCACGGTCTGCCCGGCGCGGACCCCGGCCAGAAGGCCCGGCACGCCCAGCACCGCCGGCAGGCCGAGCGACCGCGCCATCACCGCGGTATGGCTCTGGGTGCCGCCCAGGACGGCGGCGAAGCCCATCACCCGGCGCGGGTCCATCAGCGCGGTGTCGGCCGGGGTGATCTCCTCGGCCAGGATGATGCTGCCCTCGGGCAGGCCGGCCAGGGCCTGGAACTGGCGCTTGGTCAGGTTGCGGATCAGCCGGGTTCCGACCTCACGGATGTCGTCGATCCTGCCGGCCAGGTAGCTGTCGTCCATCGCCGCGAACTGGGCGGCGATCGACGCGATCTCCGACTGCACCGCGTATTCGGCGTTGACCCGCTCCTCGGTGATGCGGGCCTCGACTCCGCGCAGCAGGCGCGAGCCGGACAGGATCGCGGCATGGGCGTCGAGCAGGTAGCCGATATCCTCCGCCGCCTGCTCCGGCAGCGTCTGGGCCTTGGCCTTCAGCTTCTTGATCTGGCGCCGGGACTTGGCCAGGGCCTCGGCGAAGCGCTCGCGCTCGCCGGGAAGGTCGGCCTCCTCCAGCCGGTATTCCGGCACCTGCTCGAAGCCGCTCTCGATCAGATGGGCCGGGCCGATGGCGACGCCGCCGGAGACGGCGAGGCCGCTCAGCACGATCTCGCGGCTGGGCTTGGATGGGGAGAGGTCGGCGATCCGGGTCGCCATCGTTTCAGTCCTCGTCGAAGCCGCGCTCGACCAGGGAGGCGAGCGCCGCCAGGGCCTCCGCCGCCTGCGGCCCGGCCGCGGCGATGGCGATCTCGGTGCCGATGCCGGCCGCCAGCATCATCAGCCCCATGATCGACTGGCCGCCGACCTCGGTGCCGTTGCGCTCGACCCAGATCTCGGCGTCGAATTCGGCCACCAGCTTGACGAACTTGGCTGCCGCCCGGGCGTGCAGGCCGCGCTGGTTGCGGATCGTGACCGTGCGCGTCAGGCGGTCCATGGCGGCGCCCGGCGATACCGGCCCGCTCATTTGCGCTTTTCCGGCTTCAGCAGGGCCGAGGCCACGCTGATGTATTTCTGGCCGGCCTCGCGGGCGGCGGTCACGGCGTCGGTCAAGGTGTCGGTCTTGCGCACCGAAGCCAGCTTGATCAGCATCGGCAGGTTGATGCCGGCGATCACCTCGACATTGGCGCGGTCCAGGATCGAGATCGCCAGGTTCGACGGCGTGCCGCCGAACATGTCGGTCAGCAGCACCACGCCGCGCCCGCCATCGACCGCGGACACCTTGTCCATGATCTCGGCCCGGCGCTGCTCCATGTCGTCCTCGGGCCCGATGCACACCGTGGCAACCTGGGGCTGGGCGCCCACCACATGCTCCATCGCCGCGACGAACTCGTCGGCGAGACGACCATGAGTCACGAGGACCATGCCGATCATCGGGTGGGTGGTCATGTCGTTCCGGTTGCCTTCCTGTCAGCCCTTACGTCGGCATGTCGCGATGGACCAGCCCGCGGCGGTAGCCCTGGCCGTCCAGCCAGGCCGCCAGCGTCTCCGCCACGAAGACCGATCGATGTTTGCCGCCGGTGCAGCCGACGGCGATTGTGAGGTAGCTTTTGCCCTCGCGGTTGTAGCGCGGCAGCAGCGGTTCAAGCAGGCCGAACAGCGAGGCCATGAACGGGTCGAACTGGGCGTCACGCCGGATCATCGCCTGCACCGCCGGGTCCTGGCCGGTCTGCGGTCGCAGGTCCGGCACCCAGTGCGGGTTGTCGAGGAAGCGGACGTCGAACACCAGGTCGGCCTCGCGCGGCAGGCCGCGCTTGAAGGAGAACGACATCACCGTGACATAGAGGCCGGGCGTGGTGTCGAGGCCGAAATGCCCCTCGATCAGGCGGCGCAGGTCCTGCGGGCTGGTCAGCGAGGTGTCGACGACCACGTCGGCCAGCGGGCGCAGCGGATACAGCTCCAGCCGTTCGCGCCGGATGCCGTCCGCCACCGGCCGGTCGATCGCCAGCGGGTGGCGCCGCCGCGTCTCGGTGAAGCGGCGCTGCAGGATCTCGTCGTCGGCGTCGACGAACAGCAGCCGGACATCGACATCGCCGCGGGCGCGCAGCGCCGCGATCTCGGCCTCCAGCGCCTCGACCGAGAAGCCGCGGGTGCGGGTGTCGATGGTCACCGCCATCGGCCGGCCCTCGGCATGGTCGACCAGCGGGCCCAAGAGCGCGATCGGCAGGTTGTCGATCGCCTCGTGGCCGAGATCCTCGAGGGTCTTGAGCGTGGTGGAATGGCCGGCGCCGGACAGGCCGGTCACCAGCACCAGGCGATGACGCATGCCGGAACGCGCCGAAGTTTGAGGGATGTCGGTCATCGTGCGAGACGGCGTTCGGGCAGGGCCAGGGCGGCCAGGGCCAGGCGCAGCTTGACCGGCGCCGAGGCCTCGAAGGGGGCCACCGAGACCAGCGGCAGGCGGATGCCGAGATAGGCGCAAACGGCTGGCTCCGGCAGCCGCTCGATCGCCTCGGCCGGCTTCAGGTCGGCGACCAGCAGCACCGGGGCGGCCGAGTCGAACGGCACCGGGATCGGCCCGAAGCCGCGGGCCTCGATCAGCCCGGCCAGCACCGCGGGCGGGCGCGCCACCACGACGCCGCCCTCGAGCGCGAGCTGCACCCGGTCGTCCGCGACCAAGCGCCCCCCGGCATCGATCAGCCGGAGGGCCAGGTCGGATTTGCCGCTGCCCGACGGCCCGCGCAGCAACACGCCGCGGCCGTCGACTGCGACGCAGGTCGCATGGATCGTCGCCATCGCGGGTGGGAAGGTGGACGGCACCCCCGGCCCCTGTCAATCGCAACGGCAAATCATCAGACAAGAAGACGCGTTATTTCGCCGGCACCGCCTTGGCCTCCAGCGTGTACGGCGTGTCGCCCTGGTAGGAGTAGACCCGCAGCAGATAGGTGCCGGGGTCCAGCCGCAGCTGCAGCTCCTCCGGGTCGGTGCCGGACTCGGCGCCGCTGATCAGGCTTTCCTGGTCCGAGGCGCGCAGGAGGTCGATGTCGGCGTCGCCCTGGTCCATGGTCAGGCGGATGGTGACGTCGGCGCGGTTGACCAGGGTGAAGCGCCAATAGTCGTCGCGATCGGTGAAGCCGACCCAGTCCTTGATGGTGACCGCCTGCGGCCCGACGCGCTCGATCGTGCCGGCCTCCTCCGGGGTGTTGCCGGCATGGTCCGGCGGCGGCGGGGCGGCGGGCGCGCCGGCCACGGTCACGCGGTACTCGGTGGCTTCGCTGCCGGCCGGGTAGACGTTCAGGTAGTAGGTGCCGGGATCCAGCGTCGCGGTCAGCGCCTCCGCCTCGGTGTCGGTGTTGGTGCCGCTCAGCAGATTGGTGCCGTCGGCGCCTTCCAGGTTGATGTCGGCATCGGCCGACAGCCCGTCTAGGCCGATGGTGACCGCCTGCCGCTCGGTGATCCGGAAGGCGTAGTAGTCGGTGGCGTCGGCCGGGCCGACCCAGTCGCTGGCCTCGGCGCTTTTGCCGGTGACGTCGCCCAGGTCGCGGGCGTCGGACTGGCTGGACCCGGCCGCATCCGCCGGCGGCTCCTCGCCCGGCGTGCCGGAGACGGACAGGCGGTACGGCGTGTCGTCGCCGTAGCTGGTGATGACCAGATAGTAGGTGCCGGGCCGGACCACCGCGGTGACGTGCTCGTCGTCGGATCCGCCGGCGGCCGAGGAGCCGAGCGTGCCGCCGTCGCTGTCCTTCAGCTCGAGATCGGCATCGCCGGTCATGCCGGTGAGGTCGACCGTCAGGTTGGTCCAGCCCTCGGTGGTGATGGCATAGACGTCGGTCTGGTCGGTGGTCGAGACCCGGCCCTCGGCGGCCAGCGGTGAGGGGCCGACGGTGCCGAGCGGCGTCGCGGTCGCGACGGTGTCGTCGGCGGCATCATCGGCCGGGGCCACGCCGGGCGTACCCTCCGCGGCGGCGCCGGGCATGGCGATGCGCATCGGCGCCAGGGTCTGCGCCCACATGTAGCCGACTGGGGTCTTCGGGGTCTGCACCCGCACCCAGCCGCCCGCGGCCAGCCTGCCGGTGACGATGACCTGCGACCCGAAGGGCAGGGTCTCCTTCAGCTCGGCGGTGCCGTTCGGGGCGCCGCGGACCGAGGCGCTGGCCCAGGTGACGAAGGACAGCGCGTCCATCTCCTCCAGCACCGCCGGCGGCGCCGGAACGGCCGCCGGCGTCTGGGCGAAAGCCGGGCCGGCGGCGGCCAGGGCGAAGACGCTGCCGAGCAGCAGCCCGCGCAGGCACGATGTCATGAAAATCCCCCTTCGATACGGAACGTCGTCGATGTCGCCCTCATTTCGCGGGGATCTTCACCGTGAAGCGGGCGCCGGGGCGCCCCTCCCGGTTTTCGGAGAAGATCTGGCCGCGATGGGCGGTGATGATCTGCTTGGAGATGCTGAGCCCCAGGCCGGAATGGGTGCCGAACTTCTCGCCGGCCGGGCGCTCGGTATAGAACCGGTCGAAGATCGCCTCCAGCTTGCCGGCCGGGATGCCGGGGCCGTCATCCTCGATGGTCGCAATCACCCAGGCGCCCTCGCGCCGGGCGCGCAGGGTGATGGCGCCGTCGGGCGGCGAGAACGAGATCGCATTGGTGATCAGGTTGCGGAACACCTGCACCAGCCGGTCCTCGATGCCGGGCACGGTCAGGGCCGAGCCGGGCGGCAGGCTCAGGCTGATCTTGAGGCCGGTGTCCTCCAGCGTGGTCTTGTACAGCTCGGTCAGCATGCCCAGCATGCGGCCGATGTCGACCGTCTCGGTCTCGGCCCGCGACAGCTCGGCGTCCAGACGCGAGGCATCGGAGATGTCGGTGATCAGCCGGTCGAGGCGCTGCACATCCTCCAGGATGATGGCCATCAGCCGGCGCTGCTGCGCCGGGTCAGTGATCCGGGCGGTGGTCTCGACCGCGCTGCGCAGCGAGGTCAGCGGGTTCTTGATCTCGTGCGACACGTCGGCGGCGAAGCGCTCGATCGCGTCGATCCGGGTCCACAGCGCCGCGGTCATGGCCCTGAGGGCCGAGGCCAGCTCGCCGATCTCGTCGCGCCGGCCGCTCATGTCCGGGATCTCGATCTTGCGGCCGCGGCCCTGCTGCACCCGCTCCGCCGCCCTTGCCAGCCGGCGGATCGGCCGGGTGATGGTGCCGGCGAGATACAGCGACAGGACGATGGTGACGCCCAGCGCGATGGCGAAGACCTTCAGGATCTCCTCGCGCACCGTCTGCAGGTTGCCCTCGATGTTGACGCCCTCGCGGGACATCAGCACGGCGCCCAGCACCAGCCGCACGCGCTGCACCGGCACGGCGACGCCGAGCATCAGCTTGCCGTCGTCTCGGGTCCAGATCTGGCGCCCGACGCCGCCGCTGAGGGCGGCGCGGACGCTGGCATAGTCGTTCGCCTGCTGGTCCTGGCGCTCGACATAGCGCGGCCACCGCTTGCGCGGCCCGGCGAATTCGGTCGACCAGTCGTAGATCGCGTCCCAGGTGGCGCGCAGCCAGCCCTTGGATTGCGGCGGCAGCAGCGGCCGCACCTCGATGATGCCGCCGGGCTGGCCCAGCATCCGGCTGTCGGCCACCAGCTTGCCGTCGGCGCCGAACAGCCGGGCCCGGGTGTCGTTGGTCTGGTACACCCGGCGCACGATCTGGCGGGCGTTGTCCGGATCCAGCGACTGCTGCGTGTCGACGCCGCCGACCACCGCCGCCTCGGCCAGGTTGGCGGCCAGGATCGTGGCCTCGGCGTCGAGCGAGGACAGCTCGTTCTCGATCAGCCGCTCCTGGTAGGACGACAGGTACAGCATGCCGCCGACCAGCATCATCAGCGCCATCATGTTGACGGCCAGGACGCGGGCGGTGAGCTTGGAGAAGAAGCGCCGGCGCAGGCGCGCGACCGGCGCGTCGACGGTGCGGCCGCCGACCGGGGTCGCGGTGATCGGCTCGGCAGCCGGCTCCGACGCGGCGGCCGGGACGGCGCCGATCGGGGTGTCCTCGGCCGGCTCGCCGAGGCGCGGCGCGGGGCCGCGGGAGGCTCTGAGCGGGGCCGTCATGGAGGAACCGTCACGGCATCATGCGGCGGGTCGGCGTCCGGTCGCGGCCGGGCAGGGGGCGGCCGCCGGTACGTTCACGCCTCCTTGTAGCGGTAGCCGACGCCGTACAGCGTCTCGATGTGGCCGAACTCCGTGTCGATCGCCTTGAACTTCTTGCGGATGCGCTTGATGTGGCTGTCGATGGTGCGGTCGTCGACATAGATGTGCTCGCCATAGGCGGCGTCCATCAGCTGGTCGCGGCTCTTGACGTGGCCGGGGCGGATGGCCAGCGCCTTGACCAGCAGGAACTCGGTCACCGTCAGGTCGATGGTCTCGCCGCGCCACAGGCAGGCGTGGCGGTTGCCGTCGAGCGTCAGGTCGCCGCGGGCGACGACGGCGGCGGGGTCGGCCGGCGTGGTGTCGGTCGCCAGCTGCTCGCGCCGCAGCAGGGCGCGGATGCGCTCGATCAGCAGGCGCTGCGAGAACGGCTTCTTGATGTAGTCGTCGGCGCCCATGCGCAGGCCGAGCAGCTCGTCGACCTCGTCGTCCTTCGAGGTCAGGAAGATCACCGGCATGTTGGTGGTCTTGCGCAGCCGGCCCAGCAGCTCCATCCCGTCCATGCGCGGCATCTTGATGTCGAGCACGGCGAGGTCGACCGGCTTCTGCGCCAGCCCGCGCAGCGCTTCGTCGCCGTCGGAGAAGGTGCGGACCTCATAGCCTTCCGACTCCAGCGACATCGCGACCGATGTCAGGATGTTGCGATCGTCGTCGACCAGCGCGATGGTCTGGGCCATGGCCCCCTCCACTCTCACGACCCGCCCCCGGCAGGCACATTCTCATTGCCGGGGACGCTGAACGCCCAATATGGCGTATTCACGGCCGAAATGTCACTCCGACGAGGTAATCCCCAGGAAAACCAGCGAGGTAGAGGCGCGATGACGACATCCGAGCTCGCCCCGGCCGCCCAGGCCCGGAATCTGCTGCGCAGCCTGGACCGCGCCGCCCTGGCGACGCTGGACGCGGAAGGCGGCCCCTACGCCTCGCTGGTGCTGGTCGCGACCGACCCGGCCGGGCAGCCGCTGCTGCTGATCTCGCGGCTGGCGGAGCACACCGGCAACCTCGAGCGGGACTCCCGGGCGGCGCTGCTGTTCGACGGCACGGCCGGCCTCGACCGGCCGCTGGCCGGGCCGCGCCTGACCGTCTCCGGCCGGGCTGAGCCGGCGGACGACCCGGCGCTGCGCGCCCGCTATCTGGCCCGGCATCCGGACGCGGCCGGCTATGCCGGTTTCCCGGATTTCAGCCTGTGGCGCGTGCGGGTCGAACGCGGCCACATGGTCGCCGGCTTCGGCGCCATCCACCGCTTCGACGCCGACGACCTGCTGATCGGCCCGCCGCCGGCGCTGACCGCAGCCGAGCCCGGCATCATCGGCCATATGAACGACGACCATGCCGACGCTCTCGACCTCTACGCCCAGGCGCTGCTCGGCCGCGGCGGCAGCGGCTGGCGGATGACCGGGATCGACGCCGACGGCGCCGATCTGCGCCTCGGCGCCGCCGTCGCCCGGCTGGCCTTCGCCGCGCCGGTGACCGATGCCGAGGCGGCGCGGAAGGAGCTGGTGCGCCTGGTCCGCCACGCCCGCGGCGGCGGGCTGGCGGATTGACCGAGCGATCGGTCAGCTTAACGCCTTCAGCCGCTCCATGGTCTCGACCAGAGCGGTGCGGATGCCGGGCTCCATCGCCGAATGGCCGGCGTCCGGCACCACCACATAGGTTGCCTCCGGCCAGGCGCGGTGCAGCTCGTCCGCGGTCCTGATCGGGCACACCGTGTCGTAGCGGCCCTGCACGATCGCCGCCGGGATGTGTCTGATCCGGTCGACCTGCCGCAGCAGCCGGTCCGGCGGGGTGAACAGGTTGTTCAGGAAGTAGTGCGCCTCGATCCGGGCCAGGCCCAACGCATGCGCGTCCTCGCCGGCCGAGGCGACGATCTCGGGGTTAGGCAGCAGGGTCGAGCAGGAGCCTTCATAGATGCTCCAGGCCCGCGCCGCCGGCAGGTGCACCGCCGGGTCGGGGTCGGTCAGACGGCGGTGATAGGCACGGGTCAGGTCGGCGCGCTCGGCCGGCGGCAGGAACTCGACGAAGCTGCGATGCGCCTCCGGGAAGAAGGTGCCCATGCCGTGGAAGAACCAGTCGATCTCCTCCGGCCGCATCAGGAAGATGCCGCGCAGGGTCAGCGACCGGCAGCGCTGCGGATGCGCCTGGGCGTAGGCCAGCGCCAAGGTCGAGCCCCAGGAGCCGCCGAAGACGTGCCAGCGCTCGATGCCCAGCAGGCGGCGCAGCTGCTCCATGTCGCCGACCAGATGCTCGGTGGTGTTCTGCCGGGTTTCGCCCAGGGGGCGCGACCGACCGGCGCCGCGCTGGTCGAAGATGATGATGCGGTAGAAGCCGGGGTCGAAGAAGCGGCGATGGGTGGGCGAGGCGCCGGCGCCTGGCCCGCCATGCAGGAACACCACCGGCACGCCGTCGGGCTTGCCGCATTGCTCCCAGTAGATGCTGTGCAGGTCGTCGACCGGCAGCAGGCCGGTGGCGAAGGGCTCGATGGTCGGGAAGATCAGGTCGCGCGGCATGGGTCTCGCTGTCGGGCTGAGTCTCGACCCTTACTCTACGGTCTCGGCGGCGCATTGCAAAAAGCCGATCGAAGCGAAGCTCTGCGGTGCGAGGGCGCAGCCGGATCCGGCTATGCTGCAGCGATGCGCGTTCTGCTTGTCCTGATTCTGCTCTGCGCCGCCGGCGGCGCGCGGGCCCTGCCGGCCGACGGGCTCGATTATGGCCCTTTGGTCACGGTCGAGGCCGTGTCCGACGGTCGCGCCGTGGTGCTGGCCGACGGCACGGTGCTGCGACTCAGCGCGCTCGACATCCCCGCGGGCCACTGGCGCGACATCACCCGCTCGGCCCTGGCCGAGCTGCTGCAGGGCCGCTCGGTCCGCCCGGCTCGGCTGGCGCCGCCCGATCGTTACCGCCGGGTGCCGGTGCAGCTGCAGCGCGACGACGGCGCCTGGGTCCAGGCGGCGCTGCTCGGCCGCGGCCTGGCGCGGGTCGATGCCGCCGGCGCCGATCCCGCGGCAACGCTGGCCTCGCTGCTGGCGGTCGAGGCCGAGGCCCGCGCCGCCGGTCGTGGCCTGTGGGGCGATCCCGGCCTCGCCGTGCGGCCGGCGGCGTCGCTCGGCCGCGGCGATCTCGACCGCTTCCAGATCGTCGAGGGCCAGGTGCTGCAGGCCACGCTGGTGCGCGGCCGCGCCTATCTCAATTTCGGCACGGATCCGCGGCAGGATTTCACCGTGACGGCGGAGCCGGAGCTGGTCCGCCGGCTGGAGGCGTCCGGGCAGGACCTGACGGCGCTGCAGGGGCGGCGCATCCGGGTGCGCGGCTGGCTCGACTGGTCGGGCGGCCCGCGCATCGCCCTGGTCCGGATCGAGCAGATCGAGAGGCTGGATTGATGATTCGCCGCGACCTTCTCCTGGGCTTGGCCGCCCTGCCGTTGCTGCCGTACCCGGCCCTGGCTGACAGCGCCGAGGCGCGGGCGGTCCGCGCCGCCTTCGGCGGTCCCTATGCCGCCCCGGCGCTGCGCGACCACGTCGCCCGCATCGCCCAGCGTGTGGCGGATGCCGAGACCGGCGGGCGCCTGAAGGTGACGGTCGAGCTGCTCGATTCCGACCAGGTCAACGCCGCCGCCCTGCCGGACGGCCACCTGCTGGTCAATCGCGGCTTGTTGGCCCTGGCGCGCAGCGAGGCTGAGCTCGCCTTCGTGCTGGCGCATGAGATCGGGCATGTCGTCGCCGGTCATGCCCGGCAGGGCAAGGCGCGGCCGCCGGTCGATCCGGCGGTCGCCGGCCTGGCGGAGGTCCAGGCCGAGGCCGCGTTCGACCGGGCGCAGGAGCGCGAGGCCGACCGGATCGGCATCGACGCGCTGGCCCGGGCCGGCTTCGACCCCTCGGCCGCGCCCGTGTTCCTGGCCCGGTTCGGCGCCGCCCAGAGCCTGGCCGCGACCCTGTCCGGCCGGCCGGAGCTGGCCACGGCCGCGATCAGCGGGGGCGACCATCCGGAGACGGCGGAGCGGATCGCGGCGGCCCAGGCCCGGGCCGCGGCGCTGCCGCCGGGCGAGACGGGGGAGGCGGCCTGGCTCGACGCCGTCGACGGCCTGCCCTGGGGCGAGGGGGCGGGCCAGATCCCGATCCGCGGCCAGGCCGTGATCGACCCCGCCGCCGGCTTCCGCTGGGACGCGCCTGCGGGCGTGGCCTTGCTGCGCCAGCGCCAGCGGGTGATGGGCATCGGCCCGGATGATTCGGTGATCCTGTTCGACCAGCTGTCGCAGCCGCGGGCGCTGCCGGCGCGGCTGTTCCTGGAGCGAGTCTGGGGCCGGCGGGTGGGCGGCGTGCAAGGCGTCGGTGCCGGCGATCTCGGCGGCTTCCCGGCCGCCTGGGGCGTCGCCGGAATCGCGATTGGCGCCGACCGGTGGGAGGCGCTGCTGGTGGTGATCGAGACCACGCCGGAGCGGCGCGACCGTTTCAACATCCTGACCCGGGCCGGCAGCCCCGCCGCCGCGCCGATGCGCGGCGCGGTCGAGAGCTTCCGCCGGATCGGCGCGGCCGAGGCCGCGGCGGTGCGGCCGCGCCGCCTCGCCGTCGCCGCCGTCCGGCCGGGCGACACCGTCGCCGATCTCGTCGGCCGCATGCGGGTCGAGGCGGCGGAGGCGCAGTTCCGGCTGCTGAACGACGTCGCCGGCGACGCAATTTCGCCGGGGAGCCGGGTCAAGCTGATCGTCGAGTGAGGCTTGGTGAAACGGAGGCCGGAGATGCGGCTCGCCCGCCGTGACCTGCTGCTGGCAGCGACGGCTGCGGCTCTGCTGCCGGCCGCCCTCCGCGCGGCCGCGGCCGACGAGAGGGTGGCGGAGGACGAGGCGCTGGATGCGTTCGGCGGCGTCTTCCGCGCGCCGGCCTTGCGGGACCGGGTCGCCGCGATCGGGCAGCGCGTCGTCGACGCCGAAGCCGGCGGCAGGATGCGGGTGTCGGTCGAGCTGCTCGATTCGGACCGGGTCAACGCCGCAGCCGGGGCGGACGGCCGCATCCTGGTGACGCGCGGCCTGCTGGCCCTGGCCCGCAGCGAGGCCGAGATCGCCTCGGTGCTGGCCCACGAGGTCGGGCATGTCGTCGCCGGCCATGTCGGGCTGCGGGCGGCGCGCTCGAGCGAGACCGGAGGGACCGGCGCGGCGGGTCAAGCCGCCTTCGACCGGGCGCAGGAGCTGGAGGCCGACCGCATCGGCATCTCGGGCATGGCCAGGGCCGGCTACGACCCCGCCGCCGCCGTGGCCTTCCTGGGCCGGCTCGATGCCTGGCACCGCCTCGACGCCGCGCTGGTGGGCCGGCCGGAACTGGCCCTGGCGGCTGCGAGTGGCGGCGACCATCCGGAGATCGCGGATCGCCTGGCCGCGGTCCGGGCCCAGGCGGCGGCGCTGCCGCGCGGCGAGACGGGAGACGCGGCCTGGTTCGACGCCGTCGACGGTCTGCCCTGGGGCGAGGGGCCGGGCCAGATCGCCTTCCGCGGCCGGTCGGTGATCGATCCCGCCGCCCGGTTCCGCTGGGAGGCGCCGCCCGGCGTGCTGCTCACCCGGCGGCGGCGCAGCGTCCTGGGCTCGGGGCCGGATGATTCGATCATCGTCTTCGACCGGCTGGTGCAGCCGGAGGTGCCGCCGGCTCGGCCTGCTCTCGAGCAATGGGGTGAGGCGATGGGTGGAGTCCGCGGCGTCGAGACCGGCGATCTCGGGGGCTTCGCGGCGGCCTGGGGCGTGGTCCGGCCGGCCGGCGCTTCGAAGGGCTGGGACACGGTGCTCGCGGTGATCGAGACCTCGGCCGGGCGGCGCGAGCGCTTCATGGTGCTGACCCGGTCCGGCAGCCCGGCCGCGACCTCGATGCGCCGTGCCGTCGCCAGCTTCCGCCGGATCGGCGCGGCCGAAGCCGCTGCGGTGCGGCCCCGCCGCCTCGCCGTCGTGCCCGTGCGGCGCCGGGACACGGTCGCTGCCCTGGCCGCACGGATGCGGGTGGAGGCGACGGAGGCCTGGTTCCGGCTGCTGAACGACGTGTCGGGGAATGCCCTTCCGCCACGGGGAAGTCTGGTCAAACTGATCGTGGAGTGACGGCTATTCCTCCAGGAACAGCTCCTCCGGCTGGGCGACGCGGCGGGAGATCGAGGCGCGCAGCTTGGTCAGCGCCCGGTGCTCGAGCTGGCGCACCCGCTCCTTGCTGACGCCGAGCTGACGGCCCAGCTCCTCCAGCGTGGCGCCGCTGTCTCGCAGGCGACGCTGGCGGATGATGGTCTGCTCACGCGGGCTCAGCGCGCCGATCGCCTCGGCCAGCCAGCGCGAACGGGTGACGTTGTCGCGCAGGCCGATCACCACCTCTTCGGGCGAGGGGCGGGTGTCGGCCAGCAGGCCCTGCCAGTCATCCTCGCCATCCTCGGAGATCGGGGCGTTGAGCGACTGGTCCGAGGCCGAGAGGCGCATCTCCATCTGCTCGACATCGGCAACGTCGACGCGCAGCTCGGTGGCGATCCAGGCGCGGCCAGCCTGGGTCAGACCGGTCTGGGCGCCGGCGTTCTCGATCTTGGCGCGCAGCCGCCGCAGGTTGAAGAACAGCGACTTCTGCGCCGCGGTGGTGCCGGTGCGGACGATCGACCAGTTGCGCAGCACGTAGTCCTGCATCGCCGAGCGGATCCACCAGGCGGCATAGGTCGAGAAGCGGACCTCGCGGTCGTGCTCGAAGCGGGCGGCGGCCTGCATCAGCCCGACATTGCCCTCCTGCACCAGGTCGCCGATCGGCAGGCCGTAGTTGCGGAAGCGCGACGCCGTGGCGATCACGAGGCGGGTATAGGCCCGGACCAGAGCGTGCAGCGACGGTTCGTCGTTGTCCTGGCGCCACCGCCGGGCGAGCTCGAACTCGGTCTCGCGCGACAGCAGCGGCTCGCTCATCGACGCCTTGATGAACTTCAGGTTGGCGCGCTGGGTCTCGGGATCGTCGAGATGCGGCATGGACGCCCCCTCTTCGGCCGAACGATGCCGCGGATCCGTCCCGCGACCTCGATAGACGAACACGCTCCGATGCGGCGACGTTCCCTCGCCGGGCGGGAGCTTGTCCCTTCGTCTATGAGTTCGCCGGAGCGGGTCGGTTTGTTACGGGAGAGAACGTATCGCTCAGTCAAAACGGAGGGGCCGGAGCCGCCCCTCACCCGAAATCGCGTTGCGATTTCGACCTCTCACCGAGGAGAGGTGATGGAGCCGGCTCGTATTCCCCCTCTCCTCAGGAGAGGGAGGGTGAGGGGGCGGGCCGTGCCCGTGAGCGCGGCAGGATTACGCCTCGACGATCTCGGCCAGCGTGCCATCCGGCTCGAACAGCCCGGCGGCCAGGCGGCCGCCGCGGCCGCAGCCGGAATCGAGCGTCACCGTCATGCCTTCGAGCCGCAGCCCGCCGCCCGAGGGGTCATGGCCGCGGATCAGGCGGCGGAAGCCGGCATAGGGCTCGGTCAGGCCGGCGAAGCCGGCAGCCGACCACCAGAAGGCGTCGCCCTGGGCCGCCAGCGGCCGGCTGGGGTCGATGCCGGCGCTGACGAACAGGATGCCGTCATCCTCGGTGAAGCGCGGCTCGGTGAAGGCGGCCCGGCGCAGCGCGGCATAGAGCGCGTTGTGGCCGGGGGCGGCGCGGATCGCCTCGCGCAGGCCGTTGGTCCAGCGGGTCAGCCGGACGGCGCCTTCGCGCGCCGCGGCCATGCCCTCCTCGGCCCGGCCGCCATAGGCGCGCAGCGTGCCGTCGACCCCCTGCGCCAGCATCCAGCGCAGCACGTCCAGCGGGTTCGGCGCGAATTGTAGCTGCAGCATCTTCTGCCACATCTCCTCCTGCGCCCCGCGCAGGAAGACGACATCCTCGGCCAGCACGAAGGGGCGGGAGATCAGGGCCCGCCGCATCGACAGCACCTCGTCGACCAGGGCGTGCACCCGGTCGGATCGGCCGATCAGGTTGCCGAGATAGACCAGCCGGTCGCCGGGCTCGAAGCGGGCCGCGACATGGTCGTGCAGCACGGCCAGGCGGTCGACCTCGCCATGCACGGCGCCCACGGCCCAGATCCGCCGGGGGCGGCCGAGCCGGGCGAAGGGTCCGTTTTCGCCGGTCACGCGGAGAGGAAGGGATTTGTCATCTGCATTGCATTTTAGCGGCTTGCCCCGGTGATGCCAGCCCCTTCGGCCGGCGGCGGATCCGGATATGAAAAAGGCGGCCCGGAGGCCGCCTCTTGCCGTCAGCAGAGAAGGCGCTCAGGCCGCCTTCTTCAGCACCTGCTCCAGCTTCTGGGTCGCCTTGACCTCGTCGATCCTCTCGACCGCGGCCAATTCGCGCGCCAAGCGCTCCAACGCCGCCTGGTAGATCTGGCGCTCGCTATAGGACTGCTCCGGCTGGTCGGTGGCGCGGTGCAGGTCGCGCACCACCTCGGCGATCGACACCGGGTCGCCGGAATTGATCTTGGCTTCGTATTCCTGGGCCCGGCGGCTCCACATCGTCCGGCGCACGCGGCTGCGCCCGGTCAGGGTCTCCAGCGCGGTCTTGATCCGGTCCTTCGACGACAGCTTGCGCAGGCCGGACTTCTTGGCCTTGCCGACAGGAACCTTGAGCGTCATCCGCTCCTTCTCGAAGCTGATGGCATACAGCTGCACGGTCATGCCGCTGATGCTGTGCGTCTCGAGCGCCTCGATGCGGCCGACGCCATGCGCCGGATACACAACGTAGTCGCCGACGTCGTACTCAAGTTCCTGAGCCATGTCTGCCAATGGAGTCACCCTCTGTGGTCGGACCCAGTGGGCGGAGACCCTGCGGCCGCCGCCCTGCGCTTCGCAGCGCCGCAACCGCTGTTCAACCTCCGCACCGAAACTAGAGACGCAGAAATCGATTCCGGCCTACGTATGGAAGGTCGGAACTGGTCATCAGCACCGGGAATGGACGAAGATTATAATACGTTGCGCTTCCGATATGAAGACCGAGACCGTCCCGACATGACGCTTTTTTTGCAATGCAGGCCGGCGGACTCGGCGAATCGTCAATTGCCTTCGCCCGGAGTCGCGCTGAAATGCTCGGCGAATTTGTTCTCGACGTCCTTCCAGGAGTCGGCGTCGGCCGGGGCGTCCTTCTTGCGCGTGATGTTCGGCCACAGGGTGGAATATTCGCGGTTCAGCTCGCCCCATTTCTCCGCGGCGTCGGCCTCGGTGTCCGGCTTGATCGCCTCGGCCGGGCACTCCGGCTCGCAAACCCCGCAGTCGATACACTCGTCCGGGTGGATGACCAGCATGTTCTCGCCCTCGTAGAAGCAATCCACGGGGCAGACTTCGACGCAATCCGTGTACTTGCACTTGATGCAAGCTTCACCCACCACATAGGCCATGCTTAACTTACTCCGGCTCTCCATTGGCGGCCGCCGTGGCGCCGTTGCGGGCAAGCACACGGCGGCGGGCAGCGCCGCTATCCGCATCCGAGACGAATAGAAGCGCCGCGACTCGCCGCATCAGATTGGCTTCGAGGGCGTCGACATTACCATCCGCGAGGATGACATCCCACAGCATTTCCACAATGCGGATGCGCGCCGGCTCGTCGCAATGCTCGCGGATGGTGTGGGTCAAGGCGTGCCAGGACACCGCGCCCTCGCTGGCCCGCTCGGCATCGGTGCCCAGCTGCGCCGCCTCGAACGGGCCCAGCCCGAAGCGCCAGGCCAGCAGCGTCTGGATGCGCTCGCGCTCCGGCTCGTCCAGCGAATCATCGACCCGGGCGGCTTCCATCAGCAGCGCGGCGACGGCCCGGCGCAGCGTGCCATCGTCCAGGGCCGCCGGCCGGGCGTCGCCGCGGGCCCAATCGAGAATATGGTTCAGCATGGCGTGGATTTAGTCGCTGCCGCCCTTCGGCGGAAGAGCCCGACGGTCGCGGCCGGTCGGGCGGGGGCCGCCGGAAGAGGGCAGCGCCGCCTCCGGAGTCGGTGGCTGCAGGTCGCGATACAGCCCCTGCGCCTCGCTGGCAGGGCCGCGGCGCTCGGCCAGGGACACGATCTCGATCACCCGGATGTGCCGGCCCTGGACGAAGGTCAGCACCTGGCCGGGGCGGATTGCCGCATGCGCCTTCTGGGTCGGCACGCCGTCGATGCGGATGCCGCCGCCGGCGCAGACCTTGGCCGCCAGGCTGCGGGTCTTGAAGAAGCGCGCCTGCCACAGCCACTTGTCCAGCCGCGGCCGCTCGGTCTCCTCGCGCTCAGCCATTTCGGCGGAGCAAAGCGAGCTTGGCGAAGGGGCTGTCGGCGCTGGCCGCCGCCGGCCGCGGCGCCTGCGGCCGCTTCGTCCTCACCGGAACATAGGTCACGCGTCCCTCGTCATCCTGCGTCGGCCGATACCCGGCCGCCTGCAGGATAGCCGGGATTTCGGCGACGGTGCAGCCGACGATCGGCGCCAGCGCCGGGTCGGCGGTCAGCCCGCCCTGGCGGCGGCGCGATTCGGCGGCGTCGCGCAGCGCGTCGATGCGGTCGAGGCGGATCCGCCGCGGGCCGCAGGGCACGAAGCCGGCCAAGTCCAGCGCCGCGGCGTCCTGGCCGGCTTCGGCGAGCACCGAAATCCGGGCCGGGGCGGGCAGGGCGGTGGGCAGCGGCCGGCCGGCGGCGACGGCGCCCAGCAGCACGCGCAAGCCGGTCGGCCGCGGCTTCAGCATCGGCGCCAGATAGACATGGCTCGGCCCGAATCGCACGCCCAGGCCGGAGAGCTGCTTGCGGTCGGCGGCGGTGAGGGCGTGGATCAGCCCGTCCAGCGCGCGCCGGGGCTGCAGCCCCAGCCCCTCCACCAGCTGGAAGGCGATGCCGCGGGCGGCGCCGGTCAGAGCTGCCTCGCGCAGCCGCAGCAGCGGCCGCAGCTCCTGCGCCACATGGTCGGCCAGGAAGCGCGTCAGCCGCGCCGCCACCCGGTCGCGGCCGGCCCCGTCCAGCAGGTCGGTGTCGCGCACCCTCGCGACCGGGGCCAGCGGCGACGGGCCGGCGGCGATCCGGCCGATGCCGATGCCGCGCCAGGAGATGACGCCGTCGGCGGCCAGGGCCAGGTCCTCGTCCGGCGCCGCCTCCAGCTTGCCGACGCGGCCGGCGACCTCGTCCTTCAGCGCCCGGCGGGCAGCGCTGCGGATCGCTTTCAGGTCGTCGTCCTCGATGGTGGCGTCGGGGTAGAAGGCGAAGCCCTCGATGCTGCCGACATGCTCGCCCTCGACCAGCACCTCGCCCTTGGCATTGACCGCGGCCAGCAGCTCGCCGCCCGCCTTCATCGACCGCACCAGCAGCGCGGTGCGGCGGTCGACGAAGCGCTGGGTCAGGCGCTCGTGCAGCGCGTCCGACAGCCGGTCCTCGACCGCGCGGGTGGTCTCCTGCCAATGGCCCGGATCGGCGATCCAGCTGCCACGATGGGCGATGTAGGTCCAGGTCCGGACATGGGCGATGCGGGCGACCAGCGCGTCGATGTCGCCCTCGGTCCGGTCCAGCTTCTCGACCTGCTCCGCCACCCAGTCGGTGTCCAGCCGCCCGGCCAGGCCGGTGGTGAGCTGTCGGAAGATCTGGCCCTGCATGCGGATATGGGCGTCGGACAGCACCTTGCGGAAATCCGGGATCTGGCACACCTCCCACAGCAGGCGCACCGCCGCCGGATTGCGGGCGCGGTCGATCAGCTCGGCGTCGCGCATCAGCAGGCTGAGCGACAACTGGTCGTCGGCCTCTGCCGCGCGCCGCAGCTCCGGCCGCGTCGGCCGCCGCTCCAGGCTGCGCAGCAGGCCCAGCGGGCTGCGGAAGTCGAGCTCGGCGTTGCGCCACATCACCATCTGCAGCGGGTCGAAGCGGTGGTTCTGGACCCGGTCGACCAGCTCCTCGTCCAGGGTGCCGGCCTCGTCGGTGGTGCCGAAGGTGCCGTTGGCCATGTGCCGGCCGGCGCGGCCGGCGATCTGGGCGATCTCGGTGGCGCGCAGCCGGCGCGGAAAGCGGCCGTCGAACTTGGTCAGCCGGGCGAAGGCGACATGGTCGATGTCCATGTTCAGCCCCATGCCGATGGCGTCGGTCGCCACCAGATAGTCGACCTCGCCCGACTGGTAGAGGCCGACCTGGGCGTTGCGGGTGCGGGGCGACAGCGCGCCCAGCACCACTGCGGTGCCGCCCCGCGTGCGGCGCATCAGCTCGGCGATCTCGTAGACGTCGTTGGCCGAGAACACGACGATGGCGCTGCGCGGCGGCAGGCGGGTCAGCTTGCGCATGCCGGTGTGGGTCAGCTCGGAGAAGCGGGGCCGGGTCACGAACTCCGCCTCCGGCACCAGCTTGCGAATCAGCGGGCGGATCGTCTCCGCCCCCATCACCATGGTCTCGGCGTTGCCGCGGGCGTGCAGCAGCCGGTCGGTGAAGACATGGCCGCGCTCCGGGTCGGCGCAGAGCTGGATCTCGTCGATGCCGAGGAAGGCCACCTGGCGGTCCAGCGGCATGCTCTCGACCGTGCACAGGAACCAGCGGGCGCCGGGCGGCACGATCTTCTCCTCGCCTGTCACCAAAGCGACATGCGCCCGTCCCTTGATCGCCACGATCCGGTCGTAGTTCTCCCGGGCGAGCAGCCGGAGCGGGAAGCCGATCATGCCGCTCGCATGGCCGAGCATGCGTTCGATGGCGAGATGGGTCTTTCCGGTGTTGGTCGGGCCGAGCACGGCCGTGAGGCGCGGGCGATCACCTGCGAGGTCCATAAGCGACAATTGAACGCTGCCGGTCGCTAATGCAAGACTGCCGCCCAGCCAGCGGTGTGGGCGGCCCATTGGTCGCAGACGATTTTTCCAGGGCCTCCGCCCGATTTGACGAGGGTCATACGATGCGTACGCTTTCCCTGCTTGCCGCCGGCATCGCCGCCTGGGTCCTCCTGCCGGCTGCCGCCCAGGCGCAGGCGACGGCGGAAGGCGCCGACAAGATCCGGCTCGGCCTCAAGGACTGGATCGCCACCCACCTGGCCACCGCGGACAAGTCGGTGGTGTTCAACTTCCAGGGGCCGATCACGGTCGAGCCGCAAGGCAAGTTCTACAAGGCGGTGATCCCGAAATCGGAGATCCTGTTCACTGCCGAGGGCGATACCGCCCGCCTCGCCCTGGACCCGGTCGAGCTGCAGCTGACGCCGCAGGAGAACGGCTGGCTCGACACGGTCGCGACCATCCCCACAACCTACCGGGTGGTCACCGACAAGAAGGATGAGGGGGTCGAGGTGACGATCGGCACCCAGGCGCTGCGCGGCGTCTTCGCCCCGCAATACCACGCCTTCATGTCGCTGGACGGCAAGCTGGGCCAGATCACCGCCCGTTCGCTTGATCCGGCCGAGGCCAAGGGCGCGTTCAAGGTCGACGGGCTCGCGCTGGTCGGCGACAGCAAGGCGGTCGGGCCGGACACCTACGACAGCACCGGCAGCGTGACCCTGTCCGGCATCTCCTTCATCGACGAGACCGGGGCCCAGCTTCTCCGCCTCGACGGCGCCACGCTCGAAGGCAAGGCGGCGGCGGCCAACATGGCGGCGCTGCGCGCCTTCAGCGACAAGCTGACGGATCTGCAGAAGCGCTACCCGCCGCAGGCCGACGGCGAGATGCCGAAGGAATTCCTGACCGATCTCGGCCGCGTGTTCCAGGGCACCCCGAAGCTGTTCGACGATTTCGGCGTCAGCTACGGGCTGACCGGGGCGGAGGTCACGCCCAACGAGCCCGACGTCGAGAAGGTGACGCTGGCCTCCGCCGGCTTCGGCGTCGGCCTGACCGGCCTGGCCAAGGACGGCTCGACCTTCCAGATCACCTTCGACCTGGCCCAGCTCGGCATCCAGCCGCTGCCGGAATTCGGCCAGTTCATTCCGCACAGCGCGACCGTCGACCTGGCGCTGACCGACCTGCCGAACCAGGCGCTGCTGCAGGCGCTGACCGGCATGCTCGACAGCTCGGCCACGCTCGGCCCCGACCAGGCGGCGGAGATCGCGGTCGCGCAGCTGCAGCAGGCGGTGATGAACGGCAACGGCGCGCTCGAGATCCGCTCGTTCAAGGCCGCGTCGCCGCTGACCACCATCGACCTGACCGGCACGCTGCGGCCGAACCCGAAGGCGCCGTTGATGCTGACCGGCGACGCCACGCTGGTGGTCACCGGGCTGGAGGACGCGCTGGAGGCCGCCAAGGCCGTGCCGGACGGGCAGGAGATGGTGCAGGGGCTGACCGTGCTGCAGACCATGGGCGCCCAGGACACGGTCGACGGCAAGCCGGCCCGCACCTACAAGCTGGTGGTCGGCGAGAACGGCGACATCCTGCTGAACGGCACCGATCTGAAGCCGCTGCTGGGCATGCGCTGAGGCACCGGGGCCACGAATTCGTAGTGGGGGAGCGAACATGACACGGTCGATCTGCATCCTGCTGGGCGCCGCCCCGCTCTGGCTCGCCGGCAGCGCCCTGGCCCAGACGCCGGACGCCGCGGCGCTGCGCGACGGGCTGAACGAGATGCTGAAGCCGATCCTGGGCGTCCAGGTGCAGCAGCAGCCGCTGTTCACCGGCCCGGTCAAGGTCGAATCGGGCTGGGACGGCGCCACCGTGGTGTTCCCCGGCATCGACCTGACGCTGAAAGACCCGCAGGGGGAAGCCACGAAATCGGTGGCGCTGCGCTGCGACGCCCAGACCTACCGGGCGACCTCGACCGGCGCCGCCACCTGGCGGCTGGAGAGCAGCCAGCCGATGAACTGCATGGCGGAGCCTCAGGGTGAAGCCAAGGTCACCCTGACCAGCCGGGCGCTGCAGGCGCATTTCGTGGTCGACCTCGGCCAGAAGCTGTTCACCGAGGGCGAGTGGCGGGCCGATGCCACCGTCCTGGCCCGGGAGGGCGAACCCGTCAAGGTGACGATCGACACCCTGTCCGGCACCAGCCAGCTCCGGCCGGCGACCGCTCCGGGCCGGCACGATGCCGTCCTCAAGATGGAGGCCCGCGGCCTCAGCGTCGTGGACGACAAGGGCGTCGAGCGCGTCACCCTCGGCCATACCGCCTATGACATGACCATGGACGGCATGGATGTGCACCAGGTCATCTCCTCCTACGGCGAGGTGATGGACGTCTATGTCGAGATGCTGGAAGCCCTGACCACCTCGGGCCAGCCGCCGGCCGATCCGCAGCAGGCGGCCGGGATGCAGGCCGATGTGATGAAGCGGATGATGGGCCCGTTCAAGCAGATGATGGCGTCCTATGGCGGCGGCGGCCAGTTCGCCGGGACGCTGACCGATCTGCGGATCAAGGCGCCGGAGGTGCAGGTGACGGTCGACCGCGTGCGCTTCGTCGAGGGCTATGGCGGCGCGGCGACCCCGAGCGGCGGCACCGGGGTGCTGGAGATCGAGATGGGCGGGCTGGCGCTGGCGCCGAAGCCGCCCTTCGCCGAATGGATCCCGACCGACGCGACCATCCGGCTGAACGCCAGCGGCATCCCCTGGGCCGAGGTCGGCACCGCCTATCTGGCGCTGATGGATGCCTCGGCCGGCCAGGCGGCGGATCCGGCCAAGGCCCAGCAGGCCATCGCGCAGTCGATGATGGAGCTGGGCGGCATCCTGCGCCGGGCCGGCAGCCGGCTCGACGTCACCAGCTTCCATTTCGGCGCCCCCGAGGCGGCGATCGACCTCGGCGGCTCGGTGCAGGGCAAGGATGCGGCGGCGCATGGCGTGACCGCCGATCTCGATCTGCGCATCACCAATCTCGACGGGCTGATCAAGTTCCTGCAGGGCCTGCCGGACGGTGCCGAGGCGGCGGCCGGCCTGTCGATGGCGCAGGTGATGGGCCGCCAGGCCACCACCGCCGACGGGCGCCCGGCGCGCGACTACGACATCGTCGTCGACGACGCCGGCAAGATCCTGATCAACGGCACCGACCTGGCCGCGCTGATGCCGAAGCAGTAGCCGTCGATCCGGGAGTTCCCATGCGCCGTCCCGCTCCGGCCCTGCTCGGCGCCGCCTTCATCCTGGCCGCCGGCCCGGTCTTCGCCCAGGCGACACCGGAAGGCGCCGACGCCCTGCAGAAGGGGCTGACCGCGATCCTGACCCCGACCCTGGCGGCGGCCGGGCTGGGCGAGCCGATCTTCGAGGGCGGCTGGACGGTCGAGCCGGACGGGGCGGGCTACCGCGTCACCGGCCCCGCCTTGTCGCTGGCGCTGCGCGACGATGCCGACGGCCGCAAGCGGGTGGTCCGGATCCGCTGCGACGGCGACCGCTACATCGCCACGGCGGGGCAGGGGGCGGTCTATCGCCTGCACGGCGAGACCCCGATCCGCTGCGAGATCCGGACGGGCGGCGGCGAGCCGGCGGTGCTGCTCACCAGCCGTAGCCGCCGCGCCGAGCTGACCGTCGACCTCGCCGCGTCGCTGCTGACCGGCTCGACCGACCAGTCCGAAGGCGTGGCCGTGACCGAGGACGGCGAGACCAAGCTCGCGGTGCGTCGGCTTAGCCTGACCAGCGCCACCACGCCGCATCCCGGCTCGACGAAGCAGGACATCGGCCTGCAGTTCGAGGCGGAAGGCCTGTCTGCCAGCGATCCCGCGGCCGGCGAGGGCGTCACCCTCGGTGGCCTGCGCTATGGCGGGCGGCTCGAGGATGTTGACGCCGCAGCGCTGCGCGACCGGATGTGGCGGCTGATCGCCTTCGCCCTGGACGCCGCCCGGCGCGACCCGAAGGCATCGCCCCCGCCGCATGTCGAGCGCAAGCTGTGGACGCTGGCGCACCGGGCCCTGGCGCAGGCGGGCGACGCCATGGACGCCGGGCTGACCCTGACCGATCTGCGGATCACCGCGCCTGACTCCGACAGCCGGATCGAACGGCTCGAGATGGCGGCGAACTATGCCGGGTTGAACCAGGCGGCTGGCGGCGCCGGACTCGGGGGCAAGGTCTCGCTGGAGCTGAAGGGGCTGTCGGCCGGTGGGCCGGCGGTCGACGGCGCCCCTCCCGGTTCGGCCCGGGGCGGCCCCGGGGTCACGATCGATCGACTCCTGCTGTCGGCCGCGCAGGCGTCCGGCAGCCCGGTCGAGTATGGGGCCGAGATCGAGCGGCTGCGCGTGGCGCTGTGGCAGGAACAGACCTTCGTCAGCCTGGCGGACGGCCACTATCGCGGCCGGATCGGCGGGCTCGGCCTGGCCCAGCTGGTGGAGGTGGCGGGGACGCTGGGGCAAGCCGTGGACAACCCGGACCAGACCGCCCTGGCGCCGATCCGGGTGCTGGAGCGGCTGGTCCGGTCGATCTCCGGCTATGAGGTGGATGTCGGCGTGGGCGACCTGAATGTGGCCGCGCCCGACGTCCGGGTCTCGCTCCGCTCCGCTGGATATTTCGAATCCTACCAGGGCCTGACCGGCAATGACGGCACCGGCCGTCTCAAGCTCGATCTGGCCGGGCTGGGGATCGACCCGCCGCCGCCTTTCGCGGATTGGATTCCACGGGACGGCACCATCGCCCTGTCGTTCGAGCGGCTGCCGTACCGCTCGCTGCTCGACGCCTATTGGACCGCCCTCACCGGGCTGATCCCGCAGGACGGTTCCAGCGGGGTCGATGATTTCGATCAGGCCGAGGCGCTCTGGACGACGCGGATTCTCGGCATCCTGAAGGCGTCCGGTGCCGGCGCGACGGTCGACAGCTTCACCATCACCGCCCCGGGCGGCAGCATCGATATCGCCGGCACGGCCGGGGCGAACCCGGCCGCGGCCTATGGTGTGGTCGCGGAAGCGACCCTGCGGGTGGTCGGCCTCGAGGCCCTGACCGCCTTCCTCGGCACCCAGCGGGACGAGGATGCGCGGTCTGTGGCGGCCGCCCTGACCATCCTGCAGACGGTCGGCCGCCAGGCCCGGACCGGCGACGGCAAGGCGGCCCGCGACTACGACATCGAGGTGCAGCCCGGCGGGCAGATGACGGTCAACGGCACCGACCTCGCCGCGCTGATGCCGAAGTAACGCGGACGCAGGCGAGAGCTGCCTCGCAAGGGGTTGCGGCCCGCGCCCGCTTTGCCCATATCGGGCGGCGACACCGAAGACGCACCGGATCTCCGAGAATGGACCAGCAGAAGACCGACGAGACCCTGACCTTCCAGGCTGAAGTCAGCCGCCTTCTCGATATCGTGGCGCATTCGCTCTACAGCCAGAAGGAGGTGTTCCTCCGTGAGCTGATCTCGAATGCGTCCGACGCCTGCGACCGGTTGCGCTATGCCGCGATCACGGCGCCCGAGCTCTCGGCCGGCGACGCCGACTACCGCATCACCCTGTCTGCCGACCCGGCGGCCCGCACCCTGACCGTCGCCGACAACGGCATCGGCATGGGGCGTGAGGAGCTGGTCGGCAATCTCGGCACCATTGCCCGGTCCGGCACCCGCGCCTTCGTCGAGACGCTGTCGGGCGACGCCAAGAAGGATGTCGGGCTGATCGGCCAGTTCGGCGTCGGCTTCTACTCCGCCTTCATGGTCTCGCGCGAGGTCGAGGTGTTCTCGCGCAAGGCCGGCGAGGAGCAGGGCTGGCGCTGGGTCTCCGACGGCAAGGGCGCCTTCACCGTCGGCGCGGCCGACGACGTGGCCCGCGGCACCCGCATCGTCATGCATCTGTCGGAGGGCGAGGACGAGTTCCTGTCGCCGCTGCGGCTGCGCCAGATCGTCAAGACCCACTCCGACCACATCGCCATCCCGATCGTGCTCACCGGCGAGGACGGCAAGGCCGAGACGCTGAACCGCGCCTCGGCGCTGTGGACCCGGCCGAAATCCGAGATCACGGCCGAGGAGTACAAGGAGTTCTACCACCACGTCGCCCATGCCTTCGACGAGCCGTGGCTGACTGCGCATTGGAAGGCCGAAGGCGCGATCGAGTACAGCTCGCTCTTGTTCGTGCCTTCCAGCCAGCCCTTCGACCTGTGGGAGCCGGATCGCAAGCATCGGGTCAAGCTGTATGTCCGCCGGGTGTTCGTGACCGAGGCGGCGGAAGGGCTGATCCCGCCGTATCTGCGCTTCCTGCGCGGCGTGATCGACAGCGAGGACCTGCCGCTCAACGTCAGCCGCGAGATGTTGCAGTCGAACCCGACGGTCAACAAGATCCGGCAGGGCGTGACCAAGAAGGTGCTGGCCGAGCTCGGCCGCAAGGCCAAGGACGACGTGGAGGCCTACGGCAAGTTCTGGACCGCCTTCGGCGCGGTGCTGAAGGAAGGGGTCTACGAGGACCGCGACCAGCGCGACGCGCTGCTGCCGCTGCTGCGCTTCCGCTCGACCAAGGGCGACGATCTCGTCAGCCTGGAAGAGTATGTCGGGCGGATGCGGCCGGGCCAGGACGAGATCTGGTACATCACCGGTGACGATGCGGCGGCGCTGGCCCGTTCGCCCCAGCTCGAGGGCTTCCGCGCCCGCGACGTCGAGGTGCTGCTGCTGACCGACCCGGTCGACGAGTTCGCGGTGCCCTCTCTCGGCGAATTCCAGGGCAAGCCGTTCAAATCGGCCACCCGCGGCGGCGCCGACCTGTCGAAGATCGAGGCCCCGGCCGAGGCGCCGAAGCCCGAGGCCGGCGAGGGCATGGATGAGCTGGTGGCGGCGCTGAAGCTGGCGCTGGCCGACCAGGTCAAGGACGTCCGCGCCTCGCAACGCCTGACCGACAGCTCCGTCTGCCTGGTCGCCGATGAGGGTGACAACGACCTGCATCTGGAACGGCTGCTGAAGCAGCACCGCCGGGTCGACAGCAGCTCGAAGCGCATCCTCGAGGTCAATCCCGGCCATCCGCTGATCCGCCGGCTGGCGGAGCGCGCCGCGGCCCAGGACCCGGCGCTGCAGGATTGCGCCTTCCTGCTGCTGGACCAGGCCCGGATCATCGAGGGCGAGCCGCTGCCCGACCCGGTCGCCTTCTCCCGCCGCCTGTCCGAGGCGCTGGTCCGCGGCCTCGCGGCCTGACCTGCGCCCAACCCTGTGCCGTCATCCCCGCGACCGCGGGATCTCGTCACCCGTCCGGGTGGAGATTCCCGCTGTCGCGGGAATGACGAGCAAAGGAGAGGGGAGAAATCAGGACGATGCCGCCCCGGCCGCTCACGCGTCGATCGCGAACACCGGCTGCGGGTCGGCGAGGCCGCGGATCGGGTGGGCGCCGAGCGGCTCGGCCGCCCCGGCCCAGGCCTGCCGGAACGGCTCGGAGCACACGGTTGGCCGGTCGAGCTGCTTGGCCAGGCCTTCCAGCCGGCTGGTCAGGTTGACCGCGGGCCCCAGCACGGTGAAGTCCAGCCGGTCGGGGCTGCCGATATTGCCGTACTGCACCGGGCCGAGATGCAGCGCCGTGGCGACGGCCACGGGCTCGGTCCCGGCGGCCAGGCCCTGGCGAATCGCCCGCACCGATTCGACGGCAGCGTCGCAGGCGGCCGCGGCGCCGCCGGCCTGCTCGACCGGGAAGATCGCCAGCACGCCGTCGCCAAGGAATTTCAGCACGTCGCCACCACGGTCGACGATGGACTGGGCCACGGTCTCGAAATAGCGGTCCAGCACCGCCAGCACCGCGGCCGAGGTCAGGCGCTCGGACAAGGCGGTGAAGCCGCGCATGTCGACGAACAGGATCGCCGCCTCGACCGCGACGATGTCGCCGCGGCGGATCGCGCCCTCGGCCACACGGCCGGCCGGGCCGATCCCGAGATAGGTGCGCAGCAGGCTGGCGGCGGAGCGGCGCATGGCGGTCGGCTCCATCGCCGCCGCCAGCGGGTGGCGCAGCCGCTCCAGCAGCGCCACCTCGTCGGCGGTGAAGCCGCTCGGCCGGTCGGTGACGAAGCTCGCCATCTGCACCGTGTCGTTGCCGTAGATGATCGGCACGGCGACGTAGTCGGTGCCGCCGGCCTCGGCCAGCTCATGGAAGATGGTATGGTCGTCCGGGCCCAGCCCGGCCAGCGGGCGGCGCAGCGGCTGGCGGCTGCGCATCACCGCCTCATACGGGCTGCCGAGGAAGGTGCTGGTGACCAGCACCTTGCGGTCGATGACGAATTCCTCGCCACCTCCGGCCGTGGTCCACACCACGCCCCAGGCGGTCAGCAGCGGATGGGTGATGCTCTGGCCGATCCGGACCCGCTGCAGCGGCACGCCGGCGGCGATTAGGCGGTGGCAGAAGGCGTCGATCAGCGCCACCGGGTCGGTCAGCAGCCGGCCTTCGGCCACCAGCCAGTCCGCGACGTCCCCGCCGTCCTCCGCCACCGTCATGGGTTCGTCCCCGTTCAGGGGGCGGCGGATCAGCCGCCGGCCTGCCGGCGCATCGCCTGCAGCAGCCCGTCGATGTTGCCGCCGTTCTGGGCGATCACCGAGGCGAACTCGTCGCGTTGGGTCACGCTCATGCTGACCCGGGCGACGATCACGTCGACCACCTTGTAGCCGCCGCCGGCCTGGCGCACCCGCCAGTCGACCGAGATCGGCGGACCGTCCTTCTGCCGGATCTCCGTCGCGACCAGCGTGTCGTTGCCGTTGCCGACCGCGCGGGTGCCCTTCACCACCAGGGTCTCGCCCTGATAGTTCTGGAACCGCCGGGAATAGGTCTCGACGATCATCCGCTCGAACAGGTCCATGTATTCCCGCTGCTGCTGCGGCGTGGCGCTGTTCCAGTAGCGGCCCAGCACGAAGCGGCCGATCGTCGGCAGGTCGAAGCCCTGGTTCAGGATCTGGGTAAACTGGGCCTTGCCCTGCGCCGTCGCGGCGCCGCCGGCCTGGAGGATGCCGATCGCCCGCTTGGCCATGTCGTCGATGAAGGTCGCGGCCCCGTCGGCCTGTGCAAAGGCAAGGCGAGGCAGCCCCGCCAGCAGCAGCGAAGCCGTCGCCATGGCGCCCGCGGTCAGCACCGTCCGTCTGTTGATCATGTCTGGACCTTTGTTGTTCTGGGATACCCCGACCCCCGCCACCTTCCCTGGCCGGGACCAAGGCCCCCAACGGCGGCGGGAGGCCGGATTATAGACGAAACGCAGCGGCGGTCATGGGGCAAGCTGTCCCGGGCGGTCAAGTCCGCTTGCGGCCGCCTCCCAGCAGCGGCAGGGCCCCGACCGCGATGCCGACCACCAGCGCCGCCAGGGCCAATTTCGGTGCTGCCTTGGCAGCGGACAGGCCGAGCCCGGCAGCGGCGCCTTCGAGCCCGGCTCCGGTGACGGAGGCAGGGGCCGCGGCCGCGCGGCGGCGCGGCCGGCGGCCGGCCATCACGCCGATCAGGGCGATGACGGCGGCGAGCCCGAGCACGACCAGCCCGACCACCAGCGCGGCACCGGCGGGGCCGAGCTTTGGCAGCAGCAGGTAGAAGCCGGACCAGGCCAGCAGCGCCAGGGCGATCACCGCCAGCACAAGAGCGATCAGGAACAGGGCCGCGGCGATGCAGGCCCGTCGCAGCGCCTGGCCGAGCCGGAGGCGCTGTCGGGCGGCAAGGGCGCCCAGCAGGGCGACGCCGAGATCGGTCTTCACCCCCGCCTCAGCGGTCCAGCAGCTTGCCGATGACGAGTCCGACGCCGAAGGCGACGAGAACGCTGGTGAAGGGGTTCTGCTCGATCCGCTGCTCCAGCGCGGCGATTCCTTCCTCGCCCTGCGCCCGCGCGCTGTCGGCGAAGTGCTGCGCCCGCTCCTTCGCGGTCTGCGCCGCGTCATGGGCCGCCCGGTTCAGCCTGGCGCCGCCGGCCTTGGCCTCGGCCGCGGCGGTGTCGCTCAAGGTACGGGTCAGCGCGGCGATGTCGTCGCGGATCTTGCCGAGATCGGCGCGCAGCGTGTCGAGCTCCTGGTCCAGGTTCCGCGTGGCCATGTCTGTTCCTCGCTCCATTGGTTGCGCGGCCCCCGATGGCGTGGGCCCTGACGGTTCGTCGAAAAAGCAAACGGGGACAGAGGCGACTCTGTCCCCGAGCGATATAACTTTAAACGACGCGCCGGAAACAGCGGCGCCTCATTTCGCCCGTCAGCCCGGATCTCAGCAGCGACCGCCGAGGTTGATGGTCCGGCAGCTCGTCGCCGCGCCACCGACCGCGCCCACGGCGCCGCCGATCAGCGCGCCCGTGGCGGCGTTGCCGCCGGTGATGGCGGAGATGCCGGCGCCGGCGCCGGCGCCGATCAAGCCGCCGGACAGGGCCCGGCCGCCGGTATCACGACCGCACGCCGCAAGGGCCAGCGCGGCCGCGAGCACGATCATGGTGGGTTTCAACATCGTCTTCGTCTCCATTTCAAGCGCCGGTCGCAGCCGGGCACTTCACCGCAGAAAAACGGGCCGTGCGACAGTTTGTTCCCATGCCCGGCGGTGACCAATTCGCGGCCCGGTGATGGCTTTTTCATGACCTCTGTCGTAGAACGCGCCGGCCTGCCGTGCCGGCTCGGGGCGCAGGTTGCAGTTGGAATCGCGCGGGGCTCGCGTCAGGATGGGGCCGATGACGTCGGGGCAGGAAGCATGAGGCCGAGGATCCACGCCCCCCGCCGGCTGCCGTCGCGATGAACCTGCTGTCGCGCCTGTTCCTGCTGGTCGCCCTCGCCGTCGTGCCGGGCATCGCGCTGCAGGGCTACAACGAATATGCGCTGCGGATCGCCCGCACCAACGAGATCCAGGACGATGCGATCCGCCTGGCCAATGTCGCCGCCGGGGCGCAGTTCCGCATCGTCGACGGGGTCCGCCAGCTGCTGGCCGCCATGGCCCGGGTGCCGGCGATCCGCGAGGGCCAGGGCGGGCGCTGCACCGAGGTGGTGGACGAGCTGCGGTCGGAGGTGGCCAGCCTGAACGCCATCGCCGTGGTCGATGCCGACGGCAACCTGCTGTGCGGCGCCAACCTCACGGCGGCGATTTCGGTCTCGGTCGCCCATCAGGGCTTCTTCCAGCGCGCGCGGGAGATCCGCGGCTTCGCCGTCGGCGGCTTCGCCACCACCGACGCGGTCGGCGTGAAGGTGCTGCACGTCGCCTACCCGATCTTCGACGGCGACACCTTCCAGGGTGCTGTCGTGGCGGCGATCAGCGTCGACGCCATGGCCAAGGCGATCACCGTCGACACCGAATCGCGCAATGCGGTGATCATGATCGCCGACCGCGCCGGAGTGGTGATGACGCGTCTGCCCGGGCCGGACGGGTCCTGGGTCGGCAAGCAGCTGCCGAACAAGTTCCTCGACCTCCTGGCGTCGCAGCAGGCCGGCTCGATCACCAGCGGCGCGATCGACGACACCATGCGGATCTACGGCTACGTGCCGATGCGGTCGGAGGAGCTGGACCTGTTCGTCCTGGTCGGCATCGACCGGGCGGCGGCCTTCGCCACCATCGACGCGGCGACCCGGCGCGGCGTCGCCCTGATCCTCGCAGGCCTCCTGGTCTCGCTCGCCGCCGCCGGCATCGGCGGCCGCCTGTTCCTGCTGCGGCCGATCGATCGGCTGCTGGCCGCCGCCCGTGACTGGCAGCGCGGCCGGCTCGACGCCCGCGTCCGGCTGCGCCACAGCCGCGACGAGTTCGGCCGCCTGGCCACCGCCTTCGACGCCATGGCCGAGAAGATCGAGGAGAACCTGAAGCAGAAGGACCTGCTGCTGCGCGAGATCAACCACCGGGTGATGAACAGCTTCCAGCTGCTGTCCAGCCTGTTCGGGCTGCAGGCGCGCCGGGCGCAGAACCCCGAGGCGAAGCACGCCTTGGCCGAGGCGAACGACCGGATCCAGGCACTGGCCATCGTCCACCGCCGGCTCTATGCCAATGCCGCGGTCGACCGGGTCGAGGTGAAGGAATACCTGACCGGGCTGTGCGATGACCTGTCGCGCGCGCTGCTGCCCGAGAACGGCGGGGTCTCGATCGCGATCGAGGCAGCGTCGGCCGAGTTGCCGCCGTCGCGGATCGTGCCGCTCGGGCTGATCGTCAACGAGCTGGCCACCAATGCCGTGAAATACGCCTTCCCCGACCGCCGCGAGGGCAAGGTCGAGATCCGGTTCCAGCCGCGGGACGACGGCTGGCGCCTGGAAGTGGCCGACAATGGCGTCGGCCTGCCCGAAGGCAAGATGCCGGCGAATGGCACCGGCCTCGGCATGGTGGTGCTGCAGGCCCAGGTGCGCCAGCTCGACGCCGCCATCGACATCGACAGCGGGCCGGGCGGCACCCGCTTCACCATCGACATCCCGGGCCAGCGCGACCCGGAGGCGTGAGGGCCGCGGATCATGCCGCTGCGACGCCGGCGGTGGCCAGGAACGTCCGCAGCGCCGGGTTCAGGTTGCCCGCCCGCCAGGCGATCACATGGTCGATGGTCGGCGCGTCCTCCAGCGGGCGGAACACCACGCCGGCGGCGCCCAGCGCGCTCATGCATTCCGGCACCAGGGCCAGGCCCAGCTCCTCCGCCACCAGCTGGACGATGGTCTGCTGCATCTGCGTCTCCAGCCGGATCACCGGCTGGAACCCGGCCGTCCGGCAGTAGCGGGCGATGGCGTCGCGCAGGGTCGGCGACACCTCCGGCGGCGTGGCGATCAGCGGCTGGCCCTCCAGGTCGCGGGCGGCCAGTCGCTCCCGCCCGGCCAGTGGATGCCCGGCGGGCAGGGCGGCGCACAGGCTCTCGCTGTGCACCGCCCAGGTCTCCAGCCCGCGCACCGGGCCCGGCGGGAACAGGATGCCGACATCGAAGCGGCCGGCTAGCACGTCGTCGACCAGCGCGCTCGGCATCGCCTCACGCAGCGTCAGCTCGATCTCGGGATAGGCGGTGACGTAGCGCCGCGTCAGGCTGGGCACGACGGTGAAGGCGGCGTGCATCATGAAGCCGACCGACAGCTCGCCCAGCTCGCCGCGCTCGGCCAGCACCGCGTTGCGGCAGGCCTGGTCGAAGGCTGCCAGCACGATGCGGGAATCCTCCAGGAAGCGGCGGCCGGCCCGGGTCAGCGCCGCCTGCCGCGAATGCCGTTCCAGCAGCTTCACCCCCAGCTCGCGCTCCAGCGCGGCGATCTGGCGGCTCAGCGGCGGCTGCGTCAGATGCAGCCGCTCGGCGGCGCGGCCGAAATGCAGCGTCTCGGCCAGCGCCACGAAATAGCGCATCTGGCGGATGTCGATCATGGGATACCGTTTCGGTATTGATCCAGCCATCACTATGCATTGGATTGCATCGGCCGGGTAAGGGATACGGAAGTACCCCCGCCCGTCGCGCCGGTTGTTCCGATGCTGTCCCCCTTCCTGGTCGTGCTGCCGATCTTCGCCCTGATCTTCGCCGGCTGGCTGGCGCGGCGGACCGGCGTGCTCGGCCCGAACGCGACCACCGAGCTGAACCGCTTCGTCGTCTGGCTGGCGCTGCCGGCCCTTTTGTTCGACATCATGGCGCACACGCGATGGGCCGATCTCTGGCAGCCCGGCTTCATCGCCGTGTTCGGGCTCAGCAGCGCCGCCGTCTTCGTCCTGACCGTCGCCATCCGGCTGCGCGGCGCCCGGCACCTGGCCGATGCGGCGATCGACGGCCTCAATGCCGGCTATGCCAACACCGGCTTCCTCGGCTTTCCCCTGGCGCTGGCGGTGCTCGGCGCCGACTCGCTGGTGCCGACGACGATCGCCTCGATCATCACCGTCTGCGTCGTCTTTGCCGTCGCCATCGTGCTGATCGAGGTCGGGCTGCAGACCGAGGCGCGCCGGGCGCATCTGGTGGTGAAGATCCTGAAGTCGCTGATGCGCAACCCGCTGCTGGTGGCACCGGCCCTCGGCGCCCTGGTCCCGCTGTTCGGGCTGGCCGTGCCGGCGCCGGCCGAATCCTTCCTCAAGCTGCTGGGCGGCGCGTCCTCGCCCTGCGCCCTGGTCGCGCTCGGCCTGTTCCTGGCCGAGCCGCGGGGGGCGGGCGAGCGCGAAGGCGCCGCGACCACGCTGCTGGTGGTGTTCAAGCTGGCGCTGCAGCCGGCGGTGGCCTGGGGGCTGGCGATGCTGTTCCGCCTGCCGCCCGTCCTGGCCCACACCGCCGTGCTGCTGGCCGCGCTGCCGACCGGCACCGGCCCCTTCATGCTGGCCGAGTTCTACCGGCGCGAGGCGGCGGTCACCGCCAAGGTGATCCTGGTCTCGACCGTGGTCTCGCTGGCCACCGTGTCCGGCTACCTCGCGGTCGCCGCCAACTGACGACTCAACCCGCCGATGCCTCCAGCGCCTGCAGCAGGTTGGAGACGTTGACGCCCAGCGCGTCGACGGCGTAGCCGCCTTCCATCACCGTCAGCGTCGGCACGCCCAGGCCGCGGCCCAGGATCTCGCCCATCCGGGTGAAGTCGTCGCTGGTCAGCTTGAACTGCGAGATCGGGTCCTCCTGGAAGGTGTCGGCGCCGAAAGACAGCACCACCGCATCCGCGCCGTAGTCGCGGATCCGCGCCAGGGCGGCGTCCAGCGCCTCGCGGTAGCGGTCCCAGGTGGTGCCGAACGGCATCGGCAGGTTCAGGTTGAACCCCTCGCCGGCGCCCTCGCCGCGCTCCTCGGCATAGCCGAGATAATAGGGATACTCGACATTCGGGTCGGCATGCAGCGACACGAACAGCACGTCGTCGCGGCGCCAGAAGATCTCCTGCGTGCCGTTGCCGTGGTGGTAGTCGATGTCCAGCACCGCGACCCGGGCGGCGCCGTTGTCGCGGAACCACTGCGCCGCCACCGCGGCGTTGTTGAAGAAGCAGTAGCCGCAATAGACGTCGGTCGAGGCGTGGTGCCCCGGCGGCCGGCACAGCGAGAACACCGGCTTGCCGTCGGCGGCCACCAGCTTCGCCCCGGTCAGGGCGACGTCGACCGAGCTCAGCGCCGCGCGCCAGGTGCCGGCGGTGATCGGGGTGCCGCAGTCGCTGGCGTAGTAGCCGAGCTTGCCGTCGATCGAGCTGGGCACGACCTGGCGCATGTTGCGCACCGCCCAGTTGGTCGGCAGCGCGTCGATCTCGCCATGCGCGGCGACCCACTCGTCCCAGGCGGTCTCCAGGAAGCGGATGAAGTGGGGGGCGTGCACCCGGGCGATCGGGTCGGTGCCGAAGCGCTCCGGCGCCCGCACCTCGCCCAGGCCGACGGCCTTGATCCGCGCCAGGATGGTCTCGGCGCGCTCGGGCTTCTCCACCACCGGGATGAAATGGCCGCCGGTCAGCTCGACCTTGCCGTGCTGCAGCCGGTGGTCCTCGGAATAGATCGTCAGCATGGCGTCCCCGCTTGGTCCCTGTCGCCGCCGACAGTAGCGGATCGATGGCGGGGCCGGAACCGGGGACCGCGCTACTCCGGCCGGCCGGCGGGCGCCGTCTCGTCCGGCGGGGGCGGCTCCATCGCCGGAGCCGGCGGCGGTGCCGATCGCCGGGCGCGGCGCTGGCGCAGCCAGCCGCGGATCCAGGCGGCGATCTCCGACAGGTTCTGGAACACCGGCAGCTTCGGCTGGGCGCCGCGGCTCGGCTCCAGCGCCAGGCCGACCTCGGTCACCTCGTTCTCGTCGTCGACGGCGCGAACGATCAGCTCGACCCCGCCGACCGGCAGCCGGTCGCCGACCTCGACCCGGCCGCCGAAGCCGTCCTGCAGGAAGGCGCCGACCGTCCGGGTCTCGCCGGGCTCGGGCAGGGCGAAGCCATAGCTCTCCGCCACCTCGGCCAGCGGCGCCTCGGCGTGCAGGGTGAAGTCGCCGAAGAAGTCGCGGTCGTCCTCGGCCAGGCGTCTCGGGGTGGCGAACAGCCGGTCCAGCAGGCGCACCTGCTGCGGCGGGGTGAAGATGTAGACCTGGTCGCCGCTCTGCAGCCGGCCGGCATGGTGGATGTCGACCGACTGGCCGTCGCGCACGATCAGCGCCGGCCGGGCCCAGCGCGGGATGCGCTCGCCGCGCGCCACCGGGCTCTGCGCCGCGATGCGGTAGACCACCAGCTCGTGGTTGGCGCGGCCGGGCAGCTCCAGCTCGACGCGGTCGACCGGGCCGATCCGCGGCGGCACGATCAGGCCCAGCCACTTGGCCAGCGGCCGGATGGTCCAGCCTTGCAGCAGCAGCGACACGATCACCACCAGGAACACGCCGTTGAAGATCGTCCGCCCGTCCGGCAGCTGCGCGATCAGCGGCAGGATGGCCAGCAGGATCGACACCGCGCCGCGCAGCCCGATCCAGGCGACGAAGGTGGTCTCGTTGCGCGAGAAGCCGTAGGGCAGGAGGCACAGCCAGACCGCGATCGGCCGGGCCACGAAGGTCAGCGCCAGGGCCACGGCCAGGGCCGGCAGGGCCACGGCGGGGAACTGCGACGGCGTGGCCAGCAGGCCGAGGGTCAGGAACATGCAGATCTGCGCCAGCCAGGTCATGCCGCTCTGGAACCGGCGGATCAGCGCGGCGGCCCGCAGTGTGGCGTTGCCGGCGACCAGGCCGGCGACATAGACGGCGATGAAGCCCGACCCGTGCAGCATGCCGGTGGCGGCGAAGATCAGCAAAGCGAGGCTCAGCACGATCACCGGATACAGGCCGGGGTCCAGGCTGACCCGGTTGATCACCCGCACGATCACGAAGCCGCCGGCCAGGCCGAGGGCGATGCCGATGGCCGCTTCCAGCGTGAAGCTGGTGAGCAGCGACCAGGTCAGCGCCTCCGCCCCGGTGCCCAGGCGCGCCGCCTCGACCAGGGCCAGCGTCAGGAAGATCGCGATCGGGTCGTTGCTGCCGGATTCGATCTCGAGGGTCGACCGCATGCGGTCGCGCAGGGTGATGCCGCCGACCCGCAGCAGGAAGAACACGGCTGCGGCGTCGGTCGAGCTGACGATGGCGCCGGTCAGCAGCGATTCGTACCAGCCGAAGCCGAAGGCCTGGCGGGCGGCCAGGGCGACGATGCCGGTGGTGATCAGCACCCCGGCGGTGGCCAGGGTCAGGGCCGGGGCGGCGGCGGCGCGCAGGCTGTGCAGCCGGGTCTCGAAGCCGCTGTCGAACAGGATCAGCGCCAGGGCGACGCTGCCGATGAAATAGGCCGCAGGCGCGTCGTCGAAATGGATCTTGCCGATGCCGTCCTCGCCGGCGCCGAGGCCGACGGCCAGGAACACCAGCAGCAGCGGGGCGCCGACCCGGAATGAGATCAGGCTGGTGAAGACGCTGAGCGCAATGAGGCCCGCCGCGACGAGAATGGCGAGGTTCATCGCCTCGATCATCGGTGCCTGTTCCTCATGTCTGGGGTCGCGGCCGCAGCCGCGCGACTCGCCTCCTGCAATCCACCCCAGAAAGGTGACGGAAATCGGGCCCGTTGGCGAGATTTCTGCTCAGTGCAACGCCTTCATCGCGGCGTTGGCGGCGGCCAGCAGCTGCTCGCGGGACGCGCCGTCGCGAGCCTGCAGCGACAACCCCTGAATCACCGTGCCGAAGAAGGTGGCGAGGCCGTCGATATCGGTGCCGGCCGGCAGGTCGCCATCCTCGACGCCGCGCCGCAGCCGCCGGCGGATCCGCTCGGTGGTCTCGCGCCGCAGGCCGGCGAGATGGAGGCGCAGCCCGTCATTCTCCGGCAGGCCGTTGACCAGGCCGAGGATCAGCATGCAGCCGCGGGCGCCGGGCGAAGCGAGGGCGATCCCGGCGCTCGCCGTCAGCATGCCGAGGATGGAGTCGCGGGCGGTCGTGCCCGTGTCCAGCGCCTGCATGCTGCCGGCGCCGTCGGTGGCCAGATAGCGGTCGAGCGCCTCGCGGAACAGCGCTTCCTTGGAGCCGAAGGCGGCGTAGAAGCTTGGCGGGTTGATGCCCATCGCCGCGGTCAGGTCGACCAGCTGCGCCCCCTCATAGCCTTTGGCCCAGAACACCTCGATCGCGCGCCGCAGCGCCACGTCGCGGTCGAAGCTGCGCGGCCGGCCCCGAATCGCCATCTGCGCTCCTTTCCGTAGTTGTATTTACATAATTCTCTTGACCACCGTCGCACAAGCCGGCAGGGTTTTTGTAGTCGAAATTATGAAATTCGGAAGTCCGCGATGCCGACCGATCCCGATCCGACCCTGACAAGTGCCCGGCTGCAGGTGATCGATGCCTATTTCCGTGGGGCGGACAGCCGCGACCCGGCCTGGCTCGACCTGTTCACCGAGGATGTCGAGCTGTTCTTTCCGAAATTCGGCCTGACCCGGGGCAAGGCGGCGCTGGCCGAGTTCAGCGCCCGCCTCGCGGCCGAGCTGGAGAGCCTGGAGCACGACATCCCCGGGCTGCGCATCATCGTCGCCGGCGACACCATCGTGGTCGAGGGCACCGAGGCCGGCGTCACCCGCGGTGGGGTGCGCTGGCCGGACGGGGTGGTGTCGCAAGGCCGGTTCTGCGACGTGTTCGACTTCGCCGGCACGCTGATCCGCAGCGTCCACATCTATGTCGACCCCGACTTCACCAATGCCGACCGCGACCGCATCCGCATCCTGCGCGGCGAGACGGCGGCCGTCGGCGGGGCCCGGGCGGCGCTTGAGCGCTACATTGCGGCGATGCGCTCGGCCGCGACGCCGGAGGCGGTGGCCTCGCTGTTCACCGATGACGTCGACTGGGACATCCCCGGCGCGGTCGACCGGGTGCCCTGGATCGGGCGCCGCCGCGGCCAGAAGGGCGTCGCCGACTTCGTCCGTGCCCTGTGGGACGGGATCGAGCCGATCCGCTTCGACGTCACCGCCGTCGCCGCCGAGGGCGACCGCGCCTTCGCCGCCGGCGCGCTGGAATCGCGGGCGAAGCGCACCGGGCGGATCATGCGCAGCGACTTCGTCATCGACGCCACCGTGCGGGACGGGCTGATCGCCCGCTTCCGGCTGCTCGAGGACAGCTTCGCCGTGGCCGAGGCGGCCTGACCATCCAGCTACACCCGTAACCCGGATCCGGCCGGGCAGACACCAAGGCGTAACAGCAAGGCTCCAGCCTGCCGCATTCAGATCACCGGTCCGGCGAGGAAGAGCATGCAGGCACCCCAGTTGAGGCGACGCGACGGCGCACCGGTCGACGCGGCCGTCGTCGAGGCGTTCCGCGAGGGCCTCGCCGGCCAGGTCATCCTGCCGCGGCACGAGGGCTACGACGCCGCGCGTCAGATCTGGAACGCCAGCATCGACAGGCGTCCCGGGCTGATCGCCCGCTGTGCCGGCACCGCCGACGTGGTCCATGCGGTCAAGTTCGCGCGCGCCAACGACCTGCTCGTCGCGGTCCGCAGCGGCGGCCACAACGTCGCCGGCCGCGCCCTGTGCGACGACGGCATCGTCATCGACCTGTCGGCCATGACTGGCGTCTTCGTCGACCCGCAGCACCGGACGGTGCGGGTGCGCGGCGGCACCACCCTGGGCGAGCTGGACCGCGAGACCCAGCTGCATGGCCTGGCGGTCCCGACCGGCGTGATCCCGCGCACCGGCATCGCCGGCCTGACGCTGGGAGGCGGCGTCGGCTGGCTGGTGCGCAAGCACGGGCTGACCTGCGACAACCTGCTGTCCTGCGAGGTCGTCACCGCGGAGGGAGACGTCATCACCGTCGATGCCGAGACCCATCCGGACCTGTTCTGGGGCCTGCGCGGCGGCGGCGGCAATTTCGGCATCGTCACCTCCTTCCTGTTCCGGGCGCATCCGGTGTCGGCCGTGCTCGGCGGGCTCGTGATCTATCCGCGCGAGGTCGCCGGGGCGCTGCTGCGCCACTATCGCGGGGTGATGGCCACGGCGCCGGACGAGCTGACGGCCTATGCCGGGCTGATCTCGACCCCCGAGGGCATGCCGGCCACCGCCGTGGCCTTGTGCTACAGCGGCGACGATGTCGAGGAGGGCGAGCGTGTGGTCCGGCCGCTGCGCAGCTTCGGCACGCCGCTGCTGGACGCGGTGCAGCCGATGCCCTTCGCTGCCATGCAGTCGATGCTCGACGCCGCCTTCCTGGACCGCAGCTACAATTACTGGAAGTCGACCTTCCTGACGGCGCTGACCGACGAGGCGATCGACCTGATCGTCGACCACGGCAACCGCGCGGCCTCGCCGCTCTCCGGCGCCGTGGTCGAGTTCTATGGCGGCGCCTACAGCCGGGTCGGCGCCACCGACACCGCCTATGGCCAGCGCCAGTCGGTGTTCAATCTCGGCATCAACGCGCAATGGACCGATCCCGCCGATGGCGACCGGCACATCGCCTGGGCGCGGACGATGTGGGACGCGCTGCAGCCCCATTCCAGCGGCGGCTATTTCCTCAACTTCCTGGACGACGAGCCGGCGGGCGTGGTCCGGGCGGCCTTCGGCCTGAACTACGCCCGGCTGGCCGAGCTGAAGGCGAAATACGACCCGACCAATTTCTTCAGCCTGAACCAGAACGTCCCGCCGGCGCGCTGAGCCGGCGGCCCGGCGTCAGGACAGGAGCTCGACCGCGCTGCGCACCAGGGCCGCGGCGCCGAGGCCGATGCAGCGCTCGTCCGGCTGGTAGTCGGAATTGTGCAGATGGTCGTGGCGTCCCGGCTGGCCGGCGCCGACGCGCAGATGGAAGGACGGCACCCGCTCGGAGAAGAAGGAAAAATCCTCGGCGCCGAAGCCGGGCGTGGTCTCGTGCACCACGTCGCCGAACTGCGCCCGCACCGCGGCCACCGACGCCTCCAGCACGCGGTTGTCGTTCATCAGCGGCGGCACGCCGAGCTGGTAGTCGAGGTCGCAGGTCACGCCCTGGGTCAGCTCGATGCCCTGCACGATCCGTCGGATCGCTGCCTCCGCCGCCGTCCGCGCCTCGGGCGACCGGGCCCGCACCGTGCCGCGCAGGGTGCAGGTGTCGGGGATGATGTTGTGGGTGGCGCCGCCGGCGATGCTGCCGACCGTCACCACCGCACCCTGGGCCGGGTCGATGGTCCGCGACACCACGGTCTGCAGCTGGGTCACCAGATAGGCCGCGGCGACGATCGGGTCGGCCGCATCCTGCGGCCGCGCCGCGTGGCCGGACCGGCCGCGCACGGTGATGTCGAAGGTGTCGGCCGAGGCGGTGCTGGCGCCGCGGAGATAGCCGAACTCGCCGGTCGGCATGGTCGGGCTGTTGTGGAAGGCCAGGGCGATGTCGGCGCCGTCGGCCGCGCCGTCGACGATCATCGCGGCGGCGCCGCTCTCCGGCGTCTCCTCGGCCGGCTGGAACACCAGGCGCACCGATCCGCGCAGCCGCGGCGCCAGGTCCTTCAGCACGGCGCCGACGCCGATCAGCGTCGCGGTGTGGATGTCGTGGCCGCAGGCATGCATCTTGCCGGGCACGGTGCTGGCGAAGGGCAGGCCGGTCATCTCCTGGATCGGCAGCGCGTCCATGTCGGCGCGGATCAGCAGGCAGGGGCCGGGGGCGCCGCCCTCGATCTCGGCGACGATGCCGGTGCGGCCGATCCCGGTGCGGTAGGAGATGCCCAGCTTGTCGAGCTCGGTCGCCACCACGCCGGCGGTGCGCTGCACCTCGAAGCCGATCTCGGGATGGGCATGGATGTCGCGCCGCACCTCGACCAGGCCGGGGGCGATGGCGTCGACCGCCGCGTCGATCGAAGCGCCGATGTCGTTGATGCCGCGCGTATCCATGGTCGGTCGATCTCCCCTTGGGCCGGAAGGATGGCGTCGTGCCGAGGGCGGGCCGGGGCCGGTCGGGCCGACGCAGATTCGAGTCATTGCACCCGACGGGGGCGCAGTCCACCCCCGCGATGCGCAGCCCAGGCAGCGCCTTTACATCCGGCGGGACGGCCCCCAGCTTGGCCGGGGTGGGGCGCGACGGGCAGAACGGAGCAAGCGATGCGTGTGTTGGTTGTCGGCGCGGGTGCGACCGGCGGGTATTTCGGCGGCCGGCTGACCCAGGCCGGCCGCGACGTCACCTTCCTGGTGCGGCCCGGCCGTGCCGCCGCGCTTCGGGCCGACGGCCTGCGCATCGTCAGCCCGCATGGCGACGCCACCCTGGCGCCGCGGCTGGTCACCGCCGATGCGATCGACGGCCCCTACGACTCGGTGCTGCTGGCGGTGAAGGCCTATGGCCTGGCCGGGGCGATGGCCGACCTCGCCCCCGCCGTCGGTCCGGAGACGATGATCCTGCCGCTGTTGAACGGCATGCGGCACATGGACCTGCTGTCGGCCCGCTTCGGCTCCGCTGCGGTGCTGGGCGGCGTCTGCAAGATCGCCGGCACGGTCGACGCCGCAGGCCGGATCGTGCAGCTCGCCAAGTTCCACGAGCTGGCCTATGGCGAGCGGGACGGCACGCCCTCGGCCCGCACCGACCGGCTCGATTCGGTGCTGCGCGGCGCCGGCTTCGACGCCCGGCTGACGCCCGAGATCGAGCGCGAGATGTGGCAGAAATGGGTGATGCTGGCGGCGCTGGGCGGCATCACCTGCCTGATGCGCGGCAGCACCGGCGAGGTCGTGGCCGCGCCCGGTGGCGCCGATTTCGCCGGCCGTTTCCTCGACGAGGTGGTGGCGGTGGTCGGCGCGGTCGGGACGCCGCCCGGCAGCGCCTTCCTGGCCAGCACCCGGGCCCTCCTGACCGAGCCGGGCGCCGGCCACACCTCGTCGATGTACCGCGACCTGCAGCAGGGCGCGCCGATCGAGGCCGACCAGATCATCGGCGACCTGCTGGCCCGCGGCCGGGCCGCCGGCCTCGACACGCCGCTGCTGGCCTTGGCCGCGACCCATCTCGCGGTCTATCAGCGCCGCCTCGCCGGCGGGTAGAGGGGGATGAGTCAGGCATGATCATCGCCTTCGGCGACGATCATGCTCCTGTCCGCGGGAGGGTGGCGAAGCGCGGACCCTCGCCACTCCTTTCCATATCGAACACCGTGCTGTCGCCAGCCCCCTCTCGCGAGGGCCACGGCATTTACACATCTCATCCACACATGCGTTGGGCCTTGTTTGTTGCCTCTCCCGCAAGCGACACATTTTCAGAACAGTAATTCACCCTTTTGCCGTCATTCCCGCGAAAGCGGGAATCTCTTTCTGGTCAAAGCGTCACGAGATGCCCGCTTTCGCGGGGATGACGAGTTCTGGGGATGCTGAAACGGTCTCGCAAGCGAGAGAGGCAATCTGCTCCCAAGCCCGCCGTCGTCAGCGGCCTACCGCCAGGCCGGCGACGTCCTGCCACTGCTCCCAGCCGGCGAGCCGCCTTTCGTATTCGGCACGCGTCAGCTCCAGATTATGCGGGCCGAAGAACACCCTGAGCGGCGGCTCGGCGGCGTCGACGATGCGCAGGATGGCCGCGCCGCTGGCGGCCGGATCGGCGAATTCGGCATCGCGCCACCGCGCCAGCCGCCCGGCGCGGATCTCGTCATAGGCGGTGATCGCCTCGGCCTGTTCCATCGACGATCCCTTCCATTCGGTGGCATAGCCGCCGGGCTCGACCAGCGTGACCTTGATGCCGGTGCCGGCCAACTCGCCCTGCAGCGCCTGGCTCATCCCCTCCAGCGCCCATTTCGAGGCGTGGTACAGGCCCAGCATCGGAAAGGCGTTGACGCCGCCGACCGAGGACACCTGGACGATGTGGCCGGCCCCCTGGGCGCGAAGAATGGGCAGCGCCGCCTGGGTCACCCACAGGGCGCCGAACAGGTTGGTCTCGATCTGCGCCCGGGCCTGCGCCTCGCTGACCTCCTCGACCGCGCCCAGCAGCCCGTAGCCGGCGTTGTTGACCACCACGTCCAGCCGGCCGAACCGCTCCTGCGCCGTCGCCACCGCAGCGAACACCGCCGCCCGGTCGGTCACGTCCAGCCGGATCGGCGCGACCTGGGCGCCGTACTCATGCACCAGGCCGCACAGGCTGGACAGGTCGCGGGCCGTCGCCGCGACCTGGTCGCCGCGGGCCAGCGCCGCCTCCGCCCAGGCCCGGCCGAGCCCCTTCGACGTGCCTGTGATGAACCAGACCTTGCCTGTCATATCGTCCTCGTCGGAACAGAAAACGGAGGATCCTCCGTTTTCCCTATCTAATCGGAGGCTCCTCCGTTTTCAACCGGCGCCCCATATGATGCATGATGGCGATGGCTGGATGGAGACGAGCGGCGTGACGGTCGCGGATGGAATCGACGGGCAGGAGTCCGGCGGCGGGCGCGCCGACGCGCGGCGCAACCGGGATCGGCTGCTGGAAGCGGCGGCGGCGCTGTTCGGCGCGGCCGAGGGCGAGGTCACGCTGTCGGCCGTGGCGGCCAGGGCTGGGGTCGGCATCGGCACGCTGTACCGCCACTTCCCGACCCGCGAGGCGCTGGTCGAGGCGGTGTACCGCAACGAGGTCGACCGGCTCTGCGACGCTGCCGAGACGCTGTTGCGCCAGCTGCCGCCGGAAGCCGCTCTGGCCGACTGGATGGACCGCTATGCCGCGATGATCGCGGCGAAGCACGGCATGGCCGAGGTGCTGACGCGGGTCCGCGACTCCGATGCCGATGCCATGGCCCGCACCAAGGCGCGGATCCGGCAGGCCATGACCCTGCTGCTCGACGCCGCCGCCAAGGCCGGCGCGATCCGGGCGGACGCCGATGCCGACGACGTGCTGCTGGCGGCGGCCGCCAGCATCTGGGCGATCGCCGGCCAGCCCGACTGGCGCCAGCGCGCCGGCCGGCTGCTGCGGCTGGTGCTTGACGGCCTGCGCTACCGGCCGGGCGGCTAGCGCCGAGCGAATCGAGGTCGGGTCATTTCATTGGGCCGGAACTGCCATCTCGACCGCGTCCCGATTGCGGATGCGCATGCGCGGTGTGGCGCGATGCCTTTTCGCGGTTCCCGCAGGTTCGCATGCTGCACCAGCGGCGTTTTCCGCCGCGGGACGTATCGACGAAGAGCCAGCCACAGCGAGGGCAGGAGCGGAGCCTTTCGTCAGGCAGGGTGAAGAAGGCCTCGACCGACAGCATGGCCAGGAAGGCCGCGACGGCCTCGGGAGCCCGCCACTGGACGGCGTCGGGCTCCAGCCTTGTCCCGCACAGTTCGAGCAGTCCGGCCGAAAGCCCGTTCGCGGCGCGCCGGAACAGCAGGCCGAGCGCCTCCGCCGGTGGCGGCCTGCCGGCGGCGCGCGCCTCGAAAACGGCGTATGACGCCTCCCTGACCTCCCGGACCCGCTCGACCAGCCCGGCGTCGGCGACGCCGGCAACCGCCTGCGCCTGACCGTCATCGGCCAGGCCCGCGGCGCGGAGCCAGCTGCCGACGTCCCTGGCCGACTTCAGAAGCTCGTTGTCCGGTGCGGGCATTCGCCTGTCGAAAACGGCATTGGCAAGGTCGAGCGCGGCATGCCCGCCGATGAAATGCTCGGGCAGCCACACTGTATCCCGGTCGTCCGGCATGGAACTCAACCGCTGAACTGGCGTTATGCGGTTAACGGCCGCTAACCGCTATCGCATCGATATCCGGTTTCGACGCATCGGGACAGCGCGAAGAGCGGCGCGCCATCCGCGGGTCGATCCGGCAGATCGAAGGAGAAGCCTATGCTGGACGTTCACAGGACCAGGCATCGCATGATCGAGGTCGACGGGGTAAACCTGTTCTATCGCGAGGCGGGTCGGCACAAGGCGTGCGGCGTGCTGCTGCTGCACGGTCAGCCCAGCTCGTCATACAGCTTCCGCGACGTCATCGGTCCGCTGGCCGAGGTGACGCGCGTCGTGGCGCCCGACCTGCCCGGCTTCGGTTTCACCGAGGCGCCGGGCGACTACCCGTATACGTTCGAGGCCATGGCCCGGACGATCGACGCGTTGACGCGCGAGATCGGGCTGGAGCGGTTCTTCCTGTATGTCCACGATTTCGGGGCGCCCGTCGCCTACGCCCTGGCGCTGGCGCGTCCCGACCGCGTGGTGGGGCTCATCATCCAGAACGGCAATGCCCATGAGGAGGGCCTCGGCCCGGATTGGGACGGGAACAAGGCCTATTGGGCCGATCCCACGCCCGAAAACCGGGCGAAGCTTCCCGAATGGCTGAACTTCAGGGGCGTGCGGCATACCTATGTCGGCGACATCCCTGACCGGCTCGAGCCGCTGTTCGCGCCGGATGGCTGGCACCTCGACTGGGAGCGGATGAGCCGGCCGGGACGCGTTGAGATCCAGTTCCGCATCTTCGCCGACTACGGATCCTATGTCGCCCGGTTCCCCGAGATCGCGGCCTATCACCGCGATCGTCAACCGCCTGCGCTCCTGCTCTGGGGCCGGCACGACCCGTATTTCGAGATCGACGAGGTGCTCGCCTATGCCCGCGAGCTCGATCGGTTGGACATGCATGTCTACGACGCGGCGCACCTGCTGCTCGAGACGCACCATCGGGAATGCGCGGCGCTGATGCGCGACTTCATCCTGAACATGCAGTGAAGTGTGGCGGGCGGTTCCTGAAGCGGCCCGATCTCGCCAAGCAGGGGCCGCCTGACCGCCGCCGCTGGATCCGGGATCACAGCGGGCGCTGCCTCTGACGCTCGCGAGACCTTTTCAGCCCCCCAAACTCGTCATCCCCGCGAAAGCGGGGATCTCGTCACGCCTTGGCCGGCAAGAGATTCCCGCTTTCGCGGGAATGACGATAGAGCAATGGGATGCTGCCCAGGGAAGGTCTCGCAAGCGGGCGCTGCGTCACCGCCCTGACGCGATGAAAGGCCCTGACCGCGCCCGCGCTAATGCAGATCGGCGCCGACCGCCTCGGCGACCGAGCGGAAGCCGTCGGCGCGCAGCCGGCCGGCCAAATCGCGCTTGATCTCGCCGACCAGGCCAGGACCGCGATAGGCCAGGGCGGTGTACAGCTGCACCAGGCTGGCGCCGGCGCGGATCTTGGCATAGGCGTCGGCGCCGCTGGCGACGCCGCCGACTCCGACCAGCGGCAGCCGGCCGGCTATCAGCTTCGCCATCCGCCGCAGCACCGCGGTCGCAGGCTGCATCAGCGGCTTGCCGCTGAGGCCCCCGGGCTCGCCGGCCAGGTCCGGCGGCAACCCGGCCGGGCGGGCGATGGTGGTGTTGGACACGATCAGCCCGTCGATGCCGGCGGCCAGCGCCACCTCGGCGACGTCCTCGAGGTCTTCCGGCGTCAGGTCGGGGGCGATCTTGACCAGGATCGGCGGCTGCGCCGTGCCGTCGGCCCGCGCCGCGGTGACAGCGGCCAGCAGGCGCTGCAGCGGCTCGCGGCTCTGCATCGCCCGCAGGCCCGGGGTGTTGGGCGAGGAGATGTTGACGACCAGGTAGTCGGCCAGCCGCGCGAAGGCGCGGATGCCGGCGGCATAGTCGGCATCCGGGTCGCGGCTGTCCTTGTTGCGCCCGACATTGATCCCCAAGAGACCAGGTGCGGCAGCGCCATTGAGTCGCCGCGCCTCCAGCCGGGCCACGGCGGCGGCATGGCCGCGGTTGTTGAAGCCGTAGCGGTTGATCAGCGCCTGGTGGTCCGGCAGCCGGAACGCCCGCGGCCGCGGGTTGCCGGGCTGGGCCCGCGGCGTGACACTGCCGATCTCGACGAAGCCGAAGCCCAGCCGCAGCATCGGGTCCACCACCTCGGCATCCTTGTCGAAGCCGGCGGCGAGGCCGATCGGGTTGGCGAAGCGCCGGCCCCACAGCGTCACCGCCAGCACCGGGTCGTCGGGCTCTCTGACGATGGGCCCGAGGCCGAGCTTCAGGGCGGTGATGGCGGCCCGATGCGCGGTCTCCGGCGGCAGCGCCTTCAAGACCGGCGCGGCCAGGGCGAACAGGCGGCTCACCTGGCGACGGTCGGGAACAGCTGCGGCGGGAAGGCGTGGCGGCCGTCGACCAGCGGCAGCGGCGCCACACCGCGCACCGCGGCCAGCGGCAGCTCGGCATGGAGATGCGGGAACAGGGCCCCGCCGCGCGAGGGCTCCCAGCGCAGCGCGTCGCCCAGCGCCGCCGGGTCCACCGCCACCAGCACCAGCCCGTCCTGGCCGGCGAAGTGGCGGGACGCGGTCTCCTCGGCCTGTTCGGCGGTCGAGAAGTGGATGAAGCCGTCCTGGTGGTCGACGGCGGAGCCGCGATAGGCACCCGCGGCCTCGGCCGCCGCCCATTCCGCGGCGCTGCAGATCTTGAAGATGGTCATGGCGGGCGAACCCTAGGGAAGCGGTCCCCGCCCGTCAATCGCGGGGTCCGGTCAACCGATCATGAGCGTTGCAGAATGCGAATCGTATGTGGCTGCGCGTTGCAAATTGCGAGTGCGGGAACAGGTTCAAAAAGTGTCACGGATATAATATTACATTTATTGATCGTCTTTGGAAATAAGCATCCAAATTCACTGATATGACCCGAGTCTCATCCGTCACCCCGTGCCATCAGGGCCGAATCCGCCTCTTGGCACGGCCCTTGCACCGAAGGTAGGCATTGAACTCAGGGGAGAAGCCCAAATGGGCGACATTGCGATGACGGATAATCTGGCGGTTCTCGAGCTGAAGACGCCGATGACCTATGCCCTCGACATGGTGACGGCGATGGGCGACCCCGGCATCTCCACCGTGCCGACCAAGCCGACCGCCGGCATGCTGGCGGCGGGCGCGCGGGCGGGCGGTGTCACGGTCGAGGTCGCCTGGCGGGTGTTCCAGGCGATGGTCAACGTCGCCGACTGACCGGTCGGCCGAGGCTGAGCGGCTGGGGCTCGATCACAGCCCCGCCGCCGGCCTCGTCGTTCACGGCCTCGGTGCCGGTCGGCAGCAGCAGGGTGATGCGGGTGCCGATCTCGGGCGTGCTGTCGATCATCAGCATGCCGCCATGGCTCTCGACCAGCGCCTTGGCCAGCGGCAGGCCGAGACCCGATCCCTCGCGCGGCCGGCGTGACAGCTTGCGGGCCTGGCGGAACGGCTCCAGCGCCAGGGCGATCTCCTGCTCGGTCATGCCGATGCCGGTGTCGGCCACGGTGAGGCGCACCGACCGCGCCACCGCCGCCGCCTCGATCGTGACGCGGCCGCCATCGGGCGTGAACTTCACCGCATTGGTCAGCAGGTTGATCAGGATCTGGCGCAGCCGCAGCGGGTCGGCGGTCAGCAGCGGCAGGTCGCGCGCCACATGCTGCTCGATGGTGATCCCGTGCGCCTTGGCGCGCTGCGCCACCAGGCTGACCGCGTCCTGGATCTCGCTGCCCAGGTCGATGGGCTCCGGCTGCAGCTCGAGCCGGCCGGATTCGACCCGCGACAGGTCCAGCACGTCGTTGACCAGGGCCAGCAGGTGCTGGCCCGAGCGGTGGATGTCCTCGGCATAGCCGCGGTAGCGCTCCGGCAGCGGCCCGAGATGGGCGTCCCGGATCAGCTCCGAGAAGCCGAGGATGGCGTTCAGCGGCGTGCGCAGCTCGTGGCTCATATGGGCCAGGAAGGTGGTCTTGGCATTGTCCGCCGCCTCGACCGTCCGCATCGCCTCGCGCATGCGCTGCTCGGCCACCCGCTCGGTGGTGATGTCGAGATGCGCGACCACGGCGCCGGCGGCGCGGCCCTCGGCGATCGGGGCGGCCAGCAGGCGGATGGTCCGGCCGGCCACCGCGGCGCCTATCATGTACTCGACCGCGGCCGCCGGCCGGATGCCCTGGACCACGCCGGCCAGATGCACCCGCACCTCGGCGCCCGCCGCGCCGGCGGCGGTGCACAGCGCGAAATAGTCGTCGCCGGGGCGGGAGCCGCCGCCGACGAAGCGCTCGCGCTCGCCCGGCCATTGCCAGGGCGGATTCGCCGTCAGGATGGTGCCGCGTTCGTCGATCAGCGCCAGCGGCATCGGCAGCGCGTTCAGGGTGGCGGCGTGGCGCTCGTCCAGCACGTCGAGCTGGCGCCGGGCCTGCAGCTCCGAGATCCGGCGGTCCAGCCGGGCGGCGATCACGGCCAGGGCGAAGACGACGATGGCGGCCGTGGCGATCAGCCCGGCCAAAATCGCGGGCGGCGCCGGGACGCCGGCGACCTCGGCATGGGCGGCAGGATCGGGGACGAACCGCGCCGCCGCCATGCCGATGAAATGCATGCCGCTGATCGCGGCCCCCATGACCAGGGCGGCCAGGATCCGCCGGACGCGCCCGATATCGGACAGCGCCAGATGCAGCGCCGTGGTGGCGGTGACCAGGGCGACCAGCACCGACACGGCCACGGCGACCGGGTCGTAGACGATGCGGCCGGGGGCCAGGATCGCGGCCATGCCGACATAATGCATGCCGGCGATGCCGAGCCCCAGGCACAGGCCGCCGGCCAGCAGCGGCAGCGCCCGGGCCCCGCCTGAGGCCGCGCCCGGCGCCGCCCGGCCGAGCGCGGCCACGGCGAAGCCGGCCCCGGTCGCCACCGCGGCGATCAGCAGCGACAGCAGGGTCAGCGGCAGGTCGTAGGCGAAGCCGACCGGCAGGTGCAGGGCCAGCATGGCGATGAAATGCATCGACCAGATGCCGCCGCCCATGGCCACGGCCGCCCCGGCCAGCCACAGCAGCCGCGCTGCGCCGCGGGCGACGCGGATGCGCTGGCCGAGATCGAAGGCGACGGAGGAGGCGAGCACCGCGACCAGGATGGCCAGGGCCACCAGCCAGTGGTCGTGGCCGGCCAGCAGCGAATGGGACAGGGTATCGCCGGTGAAATGCATCGCCGTTCCGGTCGGGCGGCCGGAAAAGCCCGGCCATCCAGTGCGTTAGGAGCATATCCCCGGTGCGGTGGCGTGGCTACCGGTGACGCAGCTGCGCTTGGGTGGAGCCGATGCCGGTCGGCCGCTCGGCTGCCGGGCGGGGGCGCCGGCCCTCCGTCCCGGGCTTCGCCGGCGGCACGGGCTTGGCCGCTTCGCCGAAGTCCAGGGTCACCGCCAGGCCGGGGCCGTTATCCGCCAGCGCCAGCCGGATCTCGTGCAGCTGGGCCACCGCCGCCACCAGGCTGAGGCCGAGGCCGCTGCCCGGCGTCATCCGGCTGGCGTCGAGCCGGAAGAAGCGCTGGAACACCTTCTGCCGCGCCGCCTCCGGGATGCCGGGGCCGGTGTCGCGCACCTGTCCGACCGGGCCGTCGGGGCCTGGCGCCAGCGACACCGTGATCCCGGTCCCGGGCGGGGTGTGGCGGATCGTGTTCTCCACCAGATTGGCCAGCATCTGGGTCAAGAGCTGGCGGTCGCCGCGGATCCGCAGGCCGGGCGCGACCGTGCCGGTCAGCCGGTGCCCGGAATCGTCCGCCACCGGGCCGTAGGTGTCGATGATGGTCTCGAACACCCCCGACAGGTCGATCGGGGCGAAGCCCTCGCGCCGGGCGCCGGCCTCGATCTGGGCGATGCGCAGCAGCGCCGCGAAGACACCGAGGATGCCGTCGATATCGGCCACGGCCCGCTCCACCGCGGCATCATAGTCGGCCGCCGAGGCGGCCTTGAGCCGGGCCAGCTCCAGCCTCTGGCGCATATGCGACAGCGGCGTGCGCAGGTCGTGCGCGATGTCGCTGGAGACCTGGTGCAACCCCTGCATCAGCTGCTGGATGCGGTCCAGCATGGCGTTCAGGTTGGCGGCCAGGCGGTCGAACTCATCGGCCCCCTTGCCGCGGCTCGGCACCCGCTCGTCCAGATGCCCGTCCATGATGTGGCGGGCGGCGACGTTCACCGCTTCCACCCGGCGCAGGAAACGGGCGCTCAGCACCAGGCCGCTGGCCAGCGCCAGCAGCACCGTCGCCGCCGCGCCGGCCAGGAAGAAGCTGGTGATGCCCTCCTGCAGCTCGTCCAGGTCATGGGTGTCACGGCCGATGAACAGGCGCAGCTCCGGCGTCAGGTCGACGCCGAGGCCGCGGATGGTGTGGCGCTCGCGGTTGCCGTCGCCGTCGGTCGTCCTCAGCGGGATGTCGGCCCAGCCGGTCACGGCCGGCAGCGGCCGCAGGTTGCCGGCCAGCACGCCGCCACCGGCATCCTGCAGCGCGTAGTAGAAATAGTCCGGGTCGATGTCGGTGAGGCGGTCGTTGATCGCCTTGACGATCTCGGGGGCGGAGGCGCCGGCCAGCGCATCCCGGACGGTCTTCACCTCCGCGCTGATCGAGAGGTCGATCTGCTGGTCGGAATACCGCGTCATCGCCACATAGACGATGCTGGACACCACGATGATCGAGACGCTGAACAGAGCGGCGAAGCCGGCTGCCAGCCGGAACGTCGCGGTTCTGACGAGCCTAGCCAGGATCACGGAGGCAGTACCCAACGCCGCGGACGGTGTCGAGCAGGGGCGCATCGAAGCCGCGGTCGATCTTGCCGCGCAGACGGCTGATATGCGTTTCCACCACCGTCGTCTGCGGCTCGAAATGGAACTCCCAGACATGTTCGAGCAGCATACTACGGGTGACGATCTGGCCCGAGTGCCGCATCAGGTATTCCAGCAGCTTGAACTCGCGCGGCTGCAGGTCGATCGCCTGGCCGGCCCGGGTGGCGGTGCGCTTCAGCAGGTCGATCTCGAGATCGGCGACGCGCAGCCCGGTCTCGACCGCGATGGTGCCGGCGCGGCGGGTCAGGGCCTCGATCCGGGCCAACAGCTCGGCCAGGGCGAAGGGCTTGACCAGATAGTCGTCGCCGCCGGCGTTCAACCCTTCGACCCGGTCGCTGACGCCGCCCAGCGTGGTCAGGAACAGGATCGGCACCGTGTTGCCTTCGCCGCGCAGCCGGCGGGCCAGGGTGATGCCGTCGATGTCCGGCAGCATGCGGTCGATGATCAGCAGCCGCGGGCCGCAACCCTGGCGGGCGGCCGCGGCGCGGGCCAGCCCGTCGGCCCCGGTCACGCTGTGCTCGACCGTGTGGTCGGCTTCGTGCAGGGCGCCGATGATATGCTGGGCCGTCTCGGTGTCGTCTTCGATCAGATGGATCTGCATGGGCAGGCTCTCGGGCAGCGGATCGCTGGCGTGACGGGCTGGACCACGCCGAGAGAGCTTTGCTCCCGCCGGACCGTTGCACGCCGAAACGGTGCCGCGGGCGTTTGACCCAGCCGAGAGAGTAGAAGCAAGGCCGATGGCGGCGTACTTACGTTTTGGTAATCACGAGTCCATGTCGCCGGACGGCCGGATCCTCCGCTACAATCGGCGCGGCCTTCCCGGACGGCACGCATGGGGCGCGCATCGTGAACGACAAGGATCTCAGGGTGTTCGAGGCGGTGGCCCGGACCGGCGGCATCGGCCGGGCGGCGGCCGAGCTCAACACCGTCCAGTCCAACGTCACCGCCCGGATCCGGGCGCTGGAGGAGGAGCTGGGCCTGGCGCTGTTCGAGCGGCACAGCCGTGGCGTCGTCCTGACCGCGGCAGGGCAGCGCCTGCGCCCCTTCGCGGTGCAGATCGCGGATCTGATCCGCCAGGCCAAGCGGGCGGCGCAGGATGACGGCACGCCGCGCGGGCCGCTGTCGATCGGCAGCATGGAGACCACGGCCGGGCTGCGGCTGCCGGATGTGCTGGCGGCCTTCACCCAGGCCCATCCCGATGTCGACCTGTCGCTGACCACGGGCACCACGCCCTGGCTGACCCGGGCGGTGATCGCGCGCGAGCTGGACGGCGCCTTCGTCGCCGGGCCGGTCGACCACCCCGAGCTGGAGGCCGAGACCGTCTTCGCCGAGGAGATGGCGATCATCACCGCGCCGTCGGTGACGGATCTCGACGATCTCGGGACCCGGGCCGGGCTGAAGATCGTCGCCTTCCGCTCCGACTGCGCCTACCGGCAGCGGCTGGAGAGCGTCCTGGCGGCCCAGGGCATCGTCAAGGTCAAGGTGATCGAGATCGGCACGCTGGACGGCATCATCGGCTGCGTCGCCGCCGGCATGGGGATCTCGCTGCTGCCGAAGGGTGTGGTCACCCAGGCGCTGCGCGACCGGCGGATCAGGGCCTTCCGCCCGCCGGCCTGGACCGAGCGGGTCGACACCGTGTTCGTCCGGCGCATCGATGCGCATCCCTCCAGCGCCCTGTCCGCCTTCCTGCGGATCGCGCGGCCATCCCCTGCGGGCCGGACCGCGGAGCCGCTGGCATTGGTGCAAGGCCATCGCTGATGACGATGGCTTCCATCTGAACTAATCGCTCCCGCTGCTGGGGCGGCGCGCCTAGCTTTTGGTCATGAGCGCGACACCTCACCGATCCCATGACCACTCCGCGCAGGAGGCCGGGCGGGCTTGGCGCTTCGCCGCAGCGGGGCTCTGCGCCTCGCTGGTCGGGCTCGGCCTGGCCCGCTTCGCCTATACCCCGCTGATTCCGGCGCTGATCGCCGCCGAATGGTTCAGCCCCTCGGATGTGATCTATCTCGGCGCCGCCAACCTGGCGGGCTATCTTGCCGGCGCGCTGGCGGCACGACCATTGGCCGCCCGCACCGGCTCGGTCCGGGCGCTGCGCGGCACCATGGTGCTGGCCACCCTGTCCTGCCTCGCCTGCGCCATGCCGGTCGCCTTTGCCTGGTTCTTTGCGTGGCGGTTCCTGGCCGGGCTCAGCGGCGGCGTCATCATGGTGCTCGCGGCCTCGGCCATCCTGCCGCACACGGCGCCGGGCAAGCGCGGCCTGGTCGGCGGCGTGATCTTCGCCGGTGTCGGCCTCGGCATCGCCGCCTCGGGCACGCTGGTGCCGCTGCTGCTGCAGCAGGGCCTGCGCGAGAGCTGGCTCGGGCTGGCGGCGCTGTCCGGGGTGCTGACGCTGATCGCCTGGCCGAACTGGCCGAAGGGCGATCCCGCCGCGGCGTCCCACTCCGGGGCGGTCGCGGCGCGGCCGCGGCAGTCCGCCGCCGTTTCCGCCCTGACCCTGCAATACGGCCTCAACGCGGTCGCCCTGGTGCCGCATATGGTCTTCGTCGTCGATTTCGTGGCCCGCGGCCTGGGCCAGGGCATCGCGGCCGGGTCGCAATATTGGGTGCTGTACGGGCTCGGCGCGGTGGTCGGCCCGCTGCTGACCGGCCATCTGGCCGACCGGGCCGGCTTCCGGCCGGCGCTGCGCGCGGCCTTCCTGGTCCAGGCGGTGGCGGCGGCCCTGCCGGCCGTCAGCACGGCCCCGGCGGCGCTCATCGTATCCTGCGTCGTCATCGGCGGCTTCACCCCCGGCATCGTGCCGCTGGTGCTGGGCCGCATCCACGAGCTGATCCCGCACGGCGCCGAGGCGCAGCGCGCCGCCTGGGGTCGGGCGACCACGATGTTCGCCCTGTTCCAGGCCGGCGCGGCCTACGGCCTGGCCGCCCTGTTCGACCGCACCGGCGGCGACTACCGCATCCTGTTCATCGTCGGCAGCGCCGCCGTGGCCCTGGCGCTCGCCATCGACCTCGCTTTGGCGCTGACGGTCAGGGCCAAGGCTTCCGGAGCATCGTCATGACCCAGTCCTACACCATCATCGACCACAGCTACGACGTGGTGATCGTCGGCGCCGGCGGGGCCGGGCTGCGCGCGGCGCTCGGCATGGCCGCATCCGGGCTGAAGACGGCCTGCGTCACCAAGGTGTTCCCGACCCGCAGCCACACCGTGGCGGCCCAGGGCGGCATGGCGGCGTCGCTCGGCAACATGGGCGACGGCGACAACTGGCGCTTCCACATGTACGACACCGTCAAGGGCTCCGACTGGCTCGGCGACCAGGACGCGATCGAATACATGTGCCGCGAGGCCGGGCCGGCGGTGCTGGAGCTGGAGCGGTTCGGCGTGCCGTTCTCGCGCACGCCCGACGGGCTGATCTACCAGCGCCCCTTCGGCGGCCAGACCCTGGACTACGGCAAGCAGATGGCGCGGCGGACCTGCGCCGCGGCCGATCGCACCGGCCACGCCATCCTGCACACCCTGTACCAGCAATGCCTGGAGCATCGGACCGAGTTCTTCGTCGAATACGTCGCGCTCGACCTGCTGATGGACGAAGACGGCACCTGCCGCGGCCTGCTTGCGTGGAATGTCGAGGACGGCACGCTGCATCGGTTCCGCGCCCATCGCACCGTGCTGGCGACCGGCGGCTACGGCCGCGTCTGGTTCTCCTGCACCGCGGCGCATGCCTGCACCGGCGACGGCAACGCCATGGCGCTGCGCGCCGGGCTGCCCCTGGCGGACATGGAATTCACCCAGTTCCACCCGACCGGCATCTACGGCTCCGGCTGCCTGATCACCGAGGGCTCCCGCGGCGAGGGCGGCTACCTGACCAACTCCGAGGGCGAGCGCTTCATGGAGCGATACGCCCCGACGGCGCGGGACCTGGCCGGGCGCGACGTGGTCTGCCGCTCGATGACGATCGAGATCAACCAGGGTCGCGGCTGCGGCCCGCAGAAGGACCACATCCTGCTGCATCTCGAGCATCTCGGCGCCGACCTGCTGCATGAGCGGCTGCCCGGCATCAGCGAGACGGCGAAGATCTTCGCCGGCGTCGACGTGACCAGGGAGCCGATCCCGGTGCTGCCGACCGTGCATTACAACATGGGCGGCGTGCCGACCAACCTGCATGGCGAGGCGACGACGCTGCGCGGTGGCGATCCGGAGACGGTGGTGCCCGGGCTGATGGCGATCGGCGAGGCCGCCTGTGTCTCGGTGCATGGCGCCAACCGGCTGGGGTCGAACTCGCTGCTCGACATCATCGTGTTCGGCCGGGCGGCGGCGCTGCGGGCCGAGGCGACCGTGCGGCCGGGCGAGTCGCATCCGCCGCTGCCGGCGGCGGCGACCGAGAAGGCGATCGGCCGGCTGGACCGCGTGCGCCACGCCAAGGGCGGTACCAGCGCCGGCGAGATCCGGCTGGCGATGCAGCGGATCATGCAGCGGCACTGCGCGGTGTTCCGCGACGGGCCGCTGATGCAGGAGGGGCTCGGGAAGCTGGAGGAGGCTGCTGGCCCGATGCGGGCCGATCTCGGCCTGGCCGACCGGTCGATGGTGTTCAACACCGACCTGGCCGAGGCGCTGGAGCTGGACAACATGCTGCAGCAGGCGGTGGTCAGCCTGCATTCGGCGATCGGCCGCACCGAGAGCCGTGGCGCCCATGCCCGTGAGGACTATCCGAAGCGCGACGACGCGGCCTGGCTGAAGCACAGCCTGGCTTGGCTGGACGAGGCGGGCGGCGTCCGGCTGGATTATCGGCCCGTCCACATGCAACCGCTGTCCAACGAGGTGGCGCCGATCCCGCCGAAGGAACGGTTGTACTGAACGGGCGGCCGGGGCAGCCGCAGGGCGGCCCCGGTCCGCGCCGCTGGGATCAGCTGCTCTTCAGCGAGGCTTTGACCGCGTCGATGCCCGGCTTGCCGTCGATGGTGGTGACGCCGTCGAGCCATTTGGTCAGCAGCTCGGGATTGTCGGTCAGCCACTTCCGGGCGGCGGCATTCTGGTCCATGCCGCCGTCCAGGATCATCGACATCATCTGGTTCTCGGTGTTCAGGTCGAACACCAGCTGCTTGGCGAATTTCTGCAGGTTCGGGCAGCCTGCGATCCATTTCTGGTTGGCCAGGGTGCGCACCGTGGCGCCGCCGTAATTCGGGCCGAAATAGGCGTCGCCGCCGCTCAGATAGTCGATCTTGTACTTGATGTTCATCGGGTGCGGCGCCCAGCCCAGGAACACCACCCATTCGCCGCGGCGCGTGGCGCGGTCGACCTGGGCCAGCATCGCCTGCTCGCTGGCCTCGACCAGGTTCCAGCCGCCGAGGCCGAACTCGTTCTTCTCGATGATGGTCGACAGGTTCTTGTTGGCGGAGGAGCCGGGCTCGATCGAGTAGATCGACTTGCCGAACTTGTCGGCGAATTTCTGCAGGTCGGCGAAGTCCTTGACCCCGGCCTCAAAGGCCTCGCGGTTGACCGCCAGCGTCACCTTGGCGTCGTCGAGATTGGTGCCCACCAGCTCGACGCCTTGCTTCAGATAGGGGTCGACCATCTCGGTCTGCGACGGCATCCAGTTGCCGAGGAACAGGTTCACCTGGTTGTTCTTCAGCGATTCGAAGGTGACCGCCACCGACAGCATGTTGACATTGGGCTCGTAGCCCAGGCCGGTCAGCACGGTGCTGGCCAGGGCCGTGGTCGAAGTGATGTCGGTCCAGCCGACATCCGACAGCTTCACGGTCTTGCAGGCCGCGTCGTCGGCCAGGGCGGCGGCCGGGGCCAGCGCGGCGATCGCCGCGGCGGCGAAAAGGAAACGTCTCGCGTTCATCATTGCCTCCTGTCTGTCCTCATGGGAACGGGGCGTTGTCAGCCCTTCTCGTCCTCCGCGGCGGCCTCGTGGGCGGCGCGGATCTCGCTCAAGCGGTCATGGATCTCGGCCTCGAACGGCGCGACCTTCGGGATGGTCGCATCGATCGACAGGTTCAGCACCTCGCTCTCGGCCAGCACGACCCCGTCCGCGGCGTGGCGCATGACGTGGTGCAGGGTGAAGCGCTTGCCGTCCAGCGCGCCCAGCCGGGTCTCGACCGCAACCTCGTCGCCGGCATGCGCCTCGCGCCGGTAGCGGATCTTCATCTCGCCGGTGAAGACGGTGCGCCGGCTGCGCGCCCGGTAGGCGGCGTCGATGCCGGCGAATTCCAGGAAGGCGTCGGTGGCGTGGCTGAAGATGACGGCGTAGTAGCCGTCGTTCAGATGGCCGTTGTAGTCGGTCCACTCCGCCCGCACCGCCTCGCGATGCAGCAGCAAGGGCGCCGCGATCGTCCGGTCGGACGGGGATGTCGGGTTGGCCGCGGTCGCTGGCATCCGCCGGTTGGTCCTCGCCTGCGGCCCGTCTCTCATCGAACGGGCTCGAATGCAGGCGATGCTACGCGGAGGCGGCGGGGCTGATTGACGAAAGGCGACGTCGGCCTGATCGAAAGCGCCGCAGTCCTCTCGCCCTCGCCGGAGGCCGGGCGGCTCAGAGCCCCAGCAGCAGGCCGAGCTTCATGCCGAAGGCCCGGAAGATCGAGGCCTCCGGCATGTCCTGGGCGGCGACCAGCGGCACCTTGCGCACCGGCCCGTCCGGCGGCGCGATGTCGATCTCGCCCAGCACCTGGCCCTTGGCGATCGGCGCCTCGATCGGCTCCTGGAACCGGGCGGTGACCGTCATCTTGTCGAAATCGGCGGGCTGCATGGTCATGGCCAGGTCGTGCGCCACCGTGACCGGCACCTTGTCCTCGGTGCCGAGCCAGACCGTCGCCTCGTCGACGGTGGCGCCGGCCTTGAACAGCGGGTACAGGCGGAACTGGCTCCAGCCCCATTCCAGCAGCCGGGCGCCCTCATCGGCGCGGGACTGCATGCTGGGCAGCCCGTTGACCACCAGGATCAGCCGGCGGTCGTCGCGAATGCCCGAGGCGGTCAGGCCGTAGCCCCCGGAATCGGTGTGACCGGTCTTGATCCCGTCCACCCCCATGTCGCGATACAGCAGCGGGTTGCGGTTGCCCTGCTTGATCTTGTTCCAGGTGAACTCCCGCTCGCCGTCGTAGCGGTAGTATTGCGGAAAGTCCGAGATCATCCGCTCGGCCAGGATCGCCAGGTCGCGCGCGGTCGAATAATGCTCCGGATCCGGCAGGCCGTTGGAGGTGACGAAGTGGCTGGCGTTCATGCCCAGCTTTTTCGCCATCTCGTTCATGCGATCGGCGAACGCGGTCTCCGACCCCGCCAGCCCCTCGGCCAGCACCACGGCGGCGTCGTTGCCGGACTGGATCAAGAGGCCGCGCAGCAGGTCCTCGACCCGGATGGTGTCGTTGATCTGGACGAACATCTTCGACCCGCCGGTCTGCCAGGCCTTCTTGCTGACCGGGAATTTGGTGTCGAGCGTGATCCGGCCGTCGCGCAGCGCGTCGTAGACCAGATAGGCCGTCATCATCTTGCTCATCGACGATGTCGGCATGCGCTCGTCCGCAGCCTTTTCCATCAGCACCGTGTCGGTGGTGGTGTCGATCAGGATCGCCTGCTTGGCGATGGTATCGACGGTGGCCGCGTGGCCGGGCAGCGCGGCGAGGCTGGCGAACAGAACGGTGGCGCGGATGAGGGAGGCCGGCATCGCGATCTTGATCATGGGACGGAGCATGGATCGCAGGGATAGCGTCAACTGAGGCCGCTGCCAACACAAGCCTGTCACAACCGTCCCGCGGCGAAACGCGCAGGCGCGCGGTCACACCCCTAAGAGGGCATGCATAGGAAACCTGAACCTACCTCCTTACTCGCTCTCCTATCCCTTTCGGGTCATAGCGCGAACGCCGCGTCGCTTGTACAATGCCAAGCGTGGTGGGGGCCACGTCTGTCGAATAGGCGAGATGCAACATGGGGGAGCACAAGTCTCTAGGAAAACAAACATATTCATTTTTATGCAAGTTTTATGAATGAATACGCGCATGAATGGATACGCTCTTACACGTGGCACAACGCCCCCGGGAGATATAGTTCCCATGCTGAAGCACGCCGACATCTGGGCGGCGATCGACCGTCTCGCCAAGCTCAACGGGTTGTCCGCCTCCGGCCTCGCACGCCGCTCGGGGCTCGACCCGACGACCTTCAATCCTAGCAAGCGCCAATCGAGCGACGGCAAGCTGCGCTGGCCGTCCACCGAAAGCATCTCCAAGATCCTGGATGCGACCGGCAGCTCAATGGCCGCCTTCGTGCGGCTGATCGACGACGGTTCGGGCCTGCCGGCCCGGCGCATTCCCATCGTCAGCCGTGCCCAGGCCGCCGCCAACGGGCTGTTCGACGATGCGGGCCGTCCGGCCGGCAAGGGATGGGACGAGGTGGACTTCCCCAACCTGTCCGACCCCACCGCCTATGCGCTGGAGATCGCCGGCACCGACATGGCACCGATCTACCGCGACGGCGATGTCATCGTCGTCTCACCGGCAGCCGGGCTGCGGCGCGGCGACCGGGTGGTGGCGCGGACGGTCGGCGGCGATCTTCTGGTCGGCGAGCTGGTGCGGATCAGCGCCAATCGGATCGATCTGAAGCCGCTGTCGGGGGACCAGGAGGCGCAGTCGCTGAAGCTGTCCGACGTGGCCTGGAAGGCCCGCATCGTCTGGTCGAGCCAGTAGGCCGGGGCTGGCCGCCGGACCCTGCGTCCGGCGCAGGGCTGGGCCACCGGCTGCCGGGCGGTGTTGGCGCCGCCCGGCGGCTCGCCTATGCTTCGCCGGTCACACGGATGCGGGATCGGACGGACGACATGGCGAGACAAGCGTGGACCTTCCTCGACGGCTCCTGGCAGGAGGGCAATCCGCCGATCATGGGGCCGCTCAGCCATGCCGCCTGGATGGCCTCGATCATCTTCGACGGCGCCCGCGGCTTCGAAGGCGTGGCGCCGGATCTCGACCTCCATTGCGTCCGGGCCGTGGCCTCGGCGAAGACCATGGGGCTGCAGGCGACCCTGCCGGCCGAGGAGATCGAGGCGCTGGCCCGCGAGGGGCTGCGCCGCTTCCCGGCCGACGCCGCGGTCTATATCCGGCCGATGTTCTGGGCCGAGGACGGCTGGATCGAGCCCGACCCGGCGGCGACGCGCTTCTGCCTGTCGATCTATGATTCGCCGCTGCCGCAGCCGGGCGAGGATAGCGCCTGCTTCGCCCAGGGGCTGCGCCGGCCGTCGCCGGAGATGGCGCCGACCATGGCCAAGGCCGCATGCCTGTACCCGCAATCCGGCTTCGCCATGCGCCAGGCCAAGAGCCGCGGCTTCACCAATGCGGTGATGTTGGACCCGATCGGCAACGTCGCCGAATTCGCCACCGCCAACATCTTCATGGCCAAGGACGGCGCCGTGCACACGCCGGCGGCGAACGGCACCTTCCTGGCCGGCATCACCCGCCGCCGGGTGATCGAGCTCTTGCGCCATGACGGGGTCGAGGTGGTCGAGCGCGCGATCCGGCCGGGCGAGCTGGCCGATGCCGACGAGATCTTCCAGACCGGCAACTTCGCCAAGGTGCTGCCCTGCACCCGGCTCGAGGACCGGCATCTGCAGCCCGGCCCCCTCTACGCCAAGGCTCGCAAGCTGTACTGGGAGTGGGCTCACTCCTGAGCCCGGGCAGGCCCGATGAGTGACGCTTCATCGCCCGAGCCGGTCTCCAAGGACACGCGCAACCTGATCCGGGTGCTCGAGCATCAGGGCATCACCCTGGTGTTCGACGTCGGCGCCAATATCGGACAGTACGCGCAAAGGTTGCGGCGCGGCGGCTATGCCGGGCGGATCGTCTCGGTCGAGCCGCTGTCGGCCGCCCATGCCGCGCTAACCGCTGCGGCGGCCGGCGATCCAGACTGGGCGGTCGAGTCGCGCCTGGCGCTGGGCGACAACGATGCGCCGGTCACGCTGCAGGTCTCGGGCGAGAGCGACATGAGCTCGGTGCTCGACTTCACCGCCGAGATGGCGGACCTGCTCGACGGCTCGGCCTATGTCGGCACCGAGGTGGCGTCGCAGGCGCGGCTGGAGCGGATCTTCCCCCGCCACGCCCGGCCGGACGACCGGGTGCTGCTGAAGATCGACACCCAGGGCACCGAGCGCCGGGTGCTGGACGGGGCGCGCGGCGTGCTGCCGCGCATCGCTGCGGTGCAGATGGAGCTGTCGGTCGTGCCGGTCTATGACGGCGAGCCATCCTATCTCGACAGCATCCGGCACATGGCCGAGCTCGGCTTCGTCCCGGCGCTGTTCATCACCGGCTATTTCAACCGCCGAACCGCCCGGCTGATCGGCATGGACGGCGTGTTCGTGCGGCCGGGCTAGCCACAGCTCGATGCCGACCCCAGCGCCTCCCGGCCGCCTGCCGGTCATCGACCTGCTCCGCGGCCTGGCGCTGCTGGCGATGGCCTTCTACCACCTGTCCTGGGACTTGAGGTACTTCGGCTTCGTCGACTGGGACCTGCAGGGCGGCGCCGCCTGGATCGCGGCGCGCTACCTGATCGCCGGCAGCTTCCTGGCCCTGGTGGGCGTCGGCCTGGTGCTGTGGCATGTGCAGGGGCGCGACTGGCGGCGCTGGGCCATCCGGCTGAACAAGGTGGCGGCCGGTGCGGTGGCGGTCACGGTCGCGACCTGGTTCGCGATCCCGGACGAATTCATCTTCTTCGGCATCCTGCACAGCATCGCCGTCGCCAGCATCCTCGGCCTGCTGTTCCTGCGGCTGCGACCGATCCTGAACTTCGTCCTCGGCCTTGCCGTGATCGCGCTGCCGACCCTGTGGCGCTCGCCGCTGTTCGATCATGCCTGGCTGCTCTGGACCGGGCTCGGCACCGTGCCGCCGCACAGTTTTGATTACGAGCCGCTGTTCCCGTGGTTCGGGCCGGTGCTGCTGGGTTTCGCCGCGACCCGCTGGTGGCTGCGCGCCCACACCCCCGCAGGCACGATCGACGGCGGGGCGCCGGGCCGGCCGCTGCGCTGGATGGGGCGGCACAGCCTGGCCGTCTATCTGATCCACCAGCCGGTGCTGATCGGCCTGCTGCTGCTGGTCGGCATGGCCCTCGGCCGCGATCCGCGGGCGATGCTGTGGCCGGGGCCGGATCAGGCCAGGGAACTGATCGACTGCCAGGTGCAATGCGAGCAGCGGGGAGGCGGCATCGAGCAGTGCCATGCCTATTGCAGCTGCATGGTCGACGGCGTCCAAGCCCAGAGCCTGTGGCCGGCGCTGCGGCCGGATGCGACGCCCGAGCTCAAGGAGCGCCTGCTGGGACTGGCCGCCTCCTGCACCCGCTGACGCGGGGGCAAACATGACGGAAAATTCGCTCGCCTGCCATCGGGCGCGGCCCTAGTCTCGCGCCGATGTCCGGATTGCCCTGCTGCCCGCTGCGATGAGCCCGCCCGACGAGAACAGCCCGTCCGGCACGGTGCCGGATGTCGGCTGGTCGGCGCTGATGGTCGCGACCCAGGGGGGCGACCGGGCCGCCTATCACCGGCTGCTGACGGAGATCACCCCCTATCTGCGGGCGCTGGCCCGCCGGTCGCTGCGCCGCCCGGCCGATGCCGAGGACGCGGTGCAGGATGTGCTGCTGACGCTGCACAGCATTCGCCAGACCTATGATCCGACCCGGCCGTTCCAGCCCTGGCTGGTGGCGATCGCCCGGCGGCGGATCGTCGACCGGGTGCGCATCCAGATCCGCACCACCGGCCGTGAGACGACGATCGAACCGTTCCAGGAAACCTTTGCCGCCCCCGAAACGAATGAGATGGGGATGGAAGCCGATTCGATCACGCTGCGGCGCGCGATCGCGGAACTGCCGCCGGGCCAGCGCCAGGCGGTGGAGCTTCTGAAGCTGAAGGACATGTCGCTGAAGGAGGCATCGGCGGCCAGCGGCGCGTCGGTACCGGCGCTGAAGGTCGCGATGCATCGCGCGCTGAAGGCGCTGAAGGGGGCGTTGGGACCGAAATGACGGAGACGGGGCACACTCGCACCGAGGACCTGATCGCGCAGCTGGCTGCCGATGTGCGGCCGGTCCGCCCGCTGCGGCCTCCGATGCTGCGGGCTCTGCTCTGGCTGGTCGTCGCCGGCCTGGTGATCGGAACCGTCGTCGCGGCCTTCGGCATAAGATCCGATTTCATGGATGAAATGGGCGAGGCCCATTACCAGCTGGAATGGGCGGGCTCGCTGCTGACCGGCATCCTGTCGGCCATTGCCGCCTTCCATGTCAGCCTGCCGGACCGGTCGCGCGCCTGGGCGCTGCTGCCGTTTCCCGGCTTGGTGCTATGGCTGTTCTCGATCGGCTATGGCTGCCTGACGGACTGGGTGCGCCACGGGGCGGAGGGTTTCGCGCTCGGCGTGAGCTTCTTCTGCTTCCGGTCGATCCTGCTGATCAGCATTCCGCTGTCTCTGGTGCTTCTGGCGATGCTGCGTCTTGCCGGGCCGGTGCGCCCGGTGGCGACGATCGCCAGCGGTATGCTGGCCGCAGCGGCGCTGTCGGCCTGCGGCGTCTCCATGTTCCATGGCGACGAGGCGACGCTGATGGTGCTGATCTGGCATGGCGGCGCCGTGGCGCTGCTGGTCGGGCTGGGCACGTTGCTCAATCGCCGCCTTTTCGGCCTGTTCGGCCCGCGGCCGGCCGGCCAGGCGGGCTGAGAGGAGGGCCCGGCTTACAGCCGGGCCGCCCCCAGGATCCTGCCGTCCGCGGCCTGCAGCAGCACGGCCGCCCGGTCGCCCTCGGGCCTGGCCGCGGCGATCGTGCCGCCGGGCGACCAGCCGTCCAGCCGGGCCAGGCTGCGCACCACGTTGCGGTCGACCAGGGTGTGGCCGGCATTCTCGCCCCGCCGCACTGACGTCTCGTGCCGGTCGTCGAAGCCGACCAGCCACAGCACCGCATCCACCGGGGCCGCGGGGTCCACCGCCACCTGCAGGGCCGCGTCCGACGCGGTCAGCGTCAGCGGCACCGACGGATCGCGGCGCGCATCGGCGATCGCCGAGTCCAGCGCCGCGCGGTCGGAGCCGACGACGTCGCGGCCGCCATCGACCACAGCCTGCGGCGTGTAGACCTGGCTCGACCCCATCTGCGTGGCATAGGCGCTCTGCCGTGCCGTGGCCCAAACGCTCGAGAACGGGTCCGTCCAGCCCAGCCGGTTCCAGTAGTCGACATGGAAGGCCAGCGCCAGCACCTCCGGCCGGTCCGCCAGCGTCGCCAGCAGCGCGTCGGCGGGCGGACAGGAGGAGCAGCCCTGGGAGGTGAACAACTCCACCACCACCGGCCGCTCGGCGGCGACCGCGGGGCCGGCGGACAGCGCGGCCAAGGCGAGCAGGCTGGCGAGACGCGGTCGGGTCATGTCCTGTCCCTGAAGCGAAAACCTGTCCCCGGTTCGGTCCGGTCCGGCACAGGGTTACGGCCGGATGATCCGGAAGCATGAGGGGCCGGAAACACGAGAGGGCTTGATTCGCGATTGATAATCGTTCTCAAATGGGATGACCGTTGACACGGAGAGTCCAGGATGGACGAGGACCAGATCACCGAGCCGAGCGACCGCCGCGCCCTGCCTTTCGCCGAACAGCTGGTGCTGTGGGCGCTGCGGCTCAGCGTCGTCGGGCTGAAAACCGGGGCGCCGACCGACCATCCGGTGGTGCTGGCCTTCCGCAAGGTCGGAGCCGAGGCGGCGGCCGAGCGGGTCGGCCTATTGACCCGCATCATCGGCTTCGGCGCCGAGCGGCGGGTGCAGATCGGCGTACCCTGCGCCTTCACCGTCACCGAGGATGAGCGCCGGATCCTGGACCTGGTCGCGATCGGCCAGGCGGGCGTGTCCGGCACGCTGATGCTGCGCGGCATGTTGTCGCCGGCCGCCTGCCGCGCCGCTGCCGGCCTGTGCGCCGAGCTCGGCGACCTGCTGGCGGAGGCAGGGATGATCCTGCAGCGGCCGGCCGCGCCGCCGCGGCCGCTCCCGATCCCGGCCAACCTCCCCTCCTTCGGCCTGGTCCGGGCGGCGCTGCCATGAGCGACGAGGCACATGACTGCGACGATGCCGGCGCGCCGCCCTTGACGCGCGCCGAGACGCTGGTGCTGTGGGCGATGCGGGCGTGGGTCGCCGGCCATCGCCACGGCATTCCTGTGCTCGCCAACCTGCGCACCGCCTTCCGCAACGAGGGCGCCCCGGCGGCGGCCGAGGCGGTGGACGACCTGATGGGCTTCATCGCCAACGGCGCCGGCCGCACCATCCAGGTGAACTGCCCGCGTTGCCGCCAGGTGACGGAGGATGAGCGGCTGCTGCTCGACGTCGTGGCGCTGCACCAGCAGGGCGAGACGCTGTGGGTGCCGTTCCTGGCCCGCGCCATCCTGACGCCGGCCGCCACCCGGATGTGCGGCCCGATCTTCGCCGCGGTGGCGGACGCCCTGCAGGATGGTGCCATCGTGCTGCCGCCGGTCGCCGGCCAGGTGCCGCCGCCGGAGGCCGCCGCCCATGTGGTCCCGGCCGGGGCGACGATCCACTGACGCGGCCGCCGGGCATCGGGGGTTGCTCCAGGACCGGTTTGCCGCCATGAATCGGATCGGGACTGAAAGAAGTGAACAACTATCCGATGCGTGGCGGACGTGTGTTGCTGGTCGAGGATGACGTGCTGGTGCGTCTCCTCGCCGTGGAGGCCCTGGTCGATGGCGGGTTCGATGTCGCCGAGGCGGCGGACGGGCCCGAGGCGTTGCGCCTGCTCGACGGCGGCGAGTTCGACCTGATGGTCACCGATGTCGGCCTGCCGGGCATGTCGGGCGCCGAGCTGGCCGTCCAGGTGCGGCGCGAGCGGCCGGCGCTCAAGGTGCTGTTCACCACCGGCTACGGCATCGAGGACGGGGTGCCGGCCGACCTGCCCACCCTGCGCAAGCCCTATGCCGCCGACGCCCTGGCCTCGACCGTGCGGTCGCTGCTGGCGACAGGCGCGTAGCGCGCAGCAAGAAACGGGCAGGCGAACGCCGATCCGAATCCCAGGCTGACAACCGAGGCCGTAAGGCCGATCGGAATAGCCATAGGGAAAACGGATGACGAGCCAATCCAGCGACCAGCACTCCGCCATGCAACTCCTGGAACGCATGTTCGAGGTGGAGATGGCGTTCCTTAGCGCGGAGACGGAGGATCTCGGGGCCCTCGCCACGGCTTTCCATCCCGATGTCGTGGTGCACGAGCCCCAATCGCTCCCCTATGCCGGGGAGTGGAGAGGGCATGCCGGAGTCGGTGCCCTGTTCCGCATGATGCGGGAGGTCTGGAGCAATATCGGCGTGGATGGGCTGGAGGCTGTCCGCAGTGGCGACACCGTGTTCATGACCTGCACGCTGCACCTGACGGCGCGGCGCAGCGGCGAGGCCGTCAGCCAGCCCTTCGCCGAGGTGCTACGGTTCCGGGACGGGCTGCTGCTCGATGGCCTGCCGTTCTACTACGACACCGGCGCGCTCTCGACGCTGCTCGCCCGCGGCCGCTGAGATACCGCCTCAGCCCTCCGCCACCTTCGGTCCGCCATGAACATGCGGCGGCAGCTCCTCGGTCGGGCCGCCGGGCATGATCGGCCGCGGCGCGAAGCGGCCGAGCGAGACCAGCCGGTCATACATCACCAGAGCCCCGGCCAGGGACAGGTTCAGCGAGAAGCGGGTCGGGATCTGCACGATGTGGTCGCAGCGCGCCACCATCTCAGCCGACAGGCCGCCACGCTCCGACCCGAGCACATAGACTGCCCGGCGCGGGTGGCGGAAGCTCGGCAGCGCGACGGAGTCGGCCATCAGCTCGATGCCGACCAGCGAACAGCCCTGCGGCAGGGTCAGCGACGCGACGTCGGGATAGGTGTAGAGCGGCACGGTGCCGGCAGCGCTCGAGGTATCGCTCCAGCCGAAATCCACCGTCTCGGCCACCGGCGCCACGGTGAAGCAGAAGGCCGCGCCGAAGGCATGGCCGGTGCGCAGCAGGGCGCCGATATTCATCGGCTTGCTGATGCCCTCGCAGCCGATCGCGAAATAGCCCTTCATCCGATACCCATCCGTGTCGTCCGGCTCCGAACTTGCCCCGCGGCAAGCGCGAGGGCAAGGTGCGGGCCAGAACGGCCCATGCCGCCATCCCGCCGAGACGATCATGACCGACCATCATCATCACGCCCACGATCACGATCACGTCGCCGGAACCGCCGAGCTCGCCGGCGGCGGCGTGCCGATCCTGGTCGAGGTCACCCGCGGATCGGTGGTCGAAAGCCGGCATCGCGGCAGTGCCCTGATCGTCGACCGCTCGGGCGGGGTGCACGGCCATTGGGGCGATATCGGCCGGCCGGTCTATGCCCGCTCGGCGATCAAGTCGCTGCAGGCGATCCCGCTGGTCGAGAGCGGCGCCGCCGACGCCTTCGGCCTTGGCGACGAGGAGCTGGCGCTGGCCTGCGCCTCGCATGGCGGCGAGCCGGGCCATGTCGAGCGGGTGGCGGCGTGGCTGGCGAAGATCGGCCTGTCCGAATCCGACCTGGAATGCGGCACCCACCTGCCGTTCCACGAAGGCTCGGCCCACGCCCTGGTGTGCAGCCACGAGCATCCCTCGGCGCTGCACAACAACTGCTCCGGCAAGCACACCGGCTTCCTGACCACCGCGGTCCATCTCGGCGAGAAGACCAAGGGCTACATCCGCTACGACCACCCGGTGCAGCAGCGCATCCTCGGCGTGCTCGAGCAGATGACCGGCTGCGGCCTCGGCGACGCGCCATGGGCCGCCGATGGCTGCTCGATCCCGACCATCGCCGTCCCGCTGGAAGGCCTGGCCTTCGCCATGGCCCGGATCGCCGACCCCGACGACCTGCCGCAGCAGCGGCGCGACGCGGTGCTGCGGATCCGCAGTGCCTGGGCGGCCGAGCCGTTCCTGGTCGCCGGCACCGGCCGCTTCGACACCGAGATCATGCAGGCTTGCCGTGGCAGGGTGATGACCAAGGTCGGCGCCGAGGGCGTGTTCTGCGCCGCGCTGCCGGAATACGGGCTCGGCGTCGCGCTGAAGATCGAGGACGGGGCGGAGCGGGCGGCGAATGTCGCCATGGCCGCGATCCTGAAGCGGATCGGCGCGCTCGACGACGCCGACCCGGAGATCGCCGGCCGCTGGCTGGCGCCGGAGATCAAGACCCGCCGCGGCATGACCGTCGGCGCGGTGCGCGGCGCCGAAGGGCTGGCCGGCTAGCTCGCCCGGTTCCAGGCGGCGGTGGCGAAGCCGGCGGCGACCAGCACGCCGGCGCCGGCCCGATTGATCAGGCGCAGCACCGAGGGCTTGCCGATGGTGTCGCGCAGGCGCGCCCCGATCCAGGCATAGGCGGCGGCGTTCAGCGCGGCGAGGGTGACGAAGGTGCCCTCCAGCACCGCCATCTGCGGCAGCAGCGGCGCCTCCGGATGCACGAATTGCGGCAGGAAGGCGACGAAGAAGACGATGCTCTTCGGGTTCAGCGCGGTCACCGCGAAGGCGTGCAGCAGCATGGCGCGGGGCGACCGCCCCTCCGGCGCCACCAGCCCGTCCGCCTTGGGCGCGGCGCGCCACAGCTTGACGCCGAGATAGACCAGATAGGCGGCGCCGATCCATTTCAATACGGTGAAGGCGGTGGCAGAGGCGGCCAGCAGGGCGCCCAGCCCCAGCACCGACAGCGTCATCGCCGTCAGGTCGCCCAGCGCAACGCCGGCCACGATCCACCAGGCATGCGACCGGCCGCGGCCGAGCGCATAGGACAGCACCAGGGTGACGGTCGGGCCCGGGATGATCAGGACGACGAAGGCGGCGAGCAGGAAGGCGAACCACAGGTCGAGCGACATGGCGGCGGCTCCTCTTTCGAAGCGGCCAGCAATCCACGGCTCCCAGGATTTGTCCAGCGGCGCGACGGCCGCGCCGCTGGACCCGTGGTTCAGTCGTGCCAGAACGAGTCGCGGGTCACCTTCACCTTGCCTGATTCGATGTCGGAGACCTTGATCGCCGGATAGCCAACGGTCCAGTCGCCGCTGGATTTCCAGGCGTCGATCACCATGTCGCGCATCTCCGCCGCCCCGGCCGCGACGCGCTGGGTGACGAAGCCGACCGCCGCCGGGGTCGGGGTGGTGTAGTTGTTGGTCGACGGCGCCAGCTGATACGCTCGTTCGACCGTCGCCAGGGTGGTCAGCAGATAGTCGTGCACGCGCTGCTCGATCTGGCAGCCGCAGTCGCGATAGCGCGGCAGCGCGGCTCGAACCGCGCGCTCGCTGATGAAGCTCTTGACGAAGCTGCCTTCGAATGGCGCGTGGATCGGGGCGTTGGTGTAGTTGTTCGGGTTCGGATAGGTGCCCCAGCCGTTGAAATGCACCGAGACATGCATTGGCTGGCTGCCGTCGGCCACGTAATGCCCCCAGACCCCGATGTCGCGCAGCAGCAGCTGGCGGCGCAGCTCCAGCTGCTCCTGGAAGAACTCGCGGTCGGCGCGGTTCGATGCGGTGCGCAGGCCCACGGTCAGCGCCCGCATCCAGGCGAAATCCATGCGGATCTGCTGCCAGCCGTCGATCAGGCTGTAATACAGGTATCCGGCGCCGTACTGGGTCTGGCCGCCGGCGCGCAGCGCGGTGTCGTAGTCGCGGCGCGACACTGGCATCGCGTTGAAGTCGACGCCGCCCAGCACCTTGCCGGAATCGTCGATGTCGATGAAGTGGCCCGGATCGCGTTCGAAGTCGTGAGTCTGGCCGGCGCCCTTGGAGACGTCGAGCTCGGCATTCCATTCGGCAATGGCCGAATCCGCCGACCGCCGGTCCAGCATGGCCTTGATCTGCCAGGGCAGGCTGTCGGCGACCATGGCGCCGATCTCGACATGGCCGGTGTGACCCCAGGCCCAGGCCCGGTGCTCAGCGGCGAACATCGTGAGAACAAGGGCCGAAACCAGCCCCACGGCATAGCCCGCACGCTGCTTTGTTGAGCGATGCATCCTGTCCCCCAGTTTCGATGTGGAAGGGTTTCGCCGGAGGGAGCCGGCGAAATCAGGACGCTCGTATCAGCCTTCGCGAGCCGGTCTCGTGAAGATTTGGTGATGAATTCCGTCGGCGGAAAATCGGCTCTCGCGGGATTTGTGCAGAACTGAAAGATTCTATTTGCGGTGGTGGTGACGATTACCGCTTCCTGCGGCCCAGTCGTCTGGCATTGGCCGAGGCGACGCGGTGGGCCGGAGCCAGGCTGGCATCGGCCAGGGCCGTTGCATCCGCGATCAGTCGCTGGCTGATTTCCGCGGCCTGATCCGTGCTCGCCGTCAGCCAGTGCTGCCAGGCGGTCATCGGATTGGCAGCGAATGCGGCGGCGCCGAGCTGCGCCTGGGCGCCGAACCAACCGGCCCAGCCCCACTGCGCCGCCGCCAGCCGGCTCGCCACCTGGATGCCGGTCTCGGCGGCCACCGCCATCTTTTCGGTCACCATGCGGGTGAATTCGGGACGGCCCAGCGCCGCCGGATCGCCGGCGGCCAGCGCCATCATCAGGCTGCGGTGGCCGATCGTCTGCCCGGCCGCGACGGACATCTCGACCATCCGCGTCACGGGATCGGCCGGCCGACGGGGCCGCGTCGTTCTTTTCCTGCTCATCTCGTCCCTGCGTTGCCGAAGTTCAGCTGGGTGCCGACTGGGCGAAATCCCAGCTTGGCATAGAGCGGCTCGGCCCCCGCCGCGGCGGACAACCAGACCAGGTCGCCGTCGTCGAAATAGGCGGCCAGCAGCCGGCGGCACACCGCCTCGGCCAGGCCAAGGCGGCGGAAGGCCGGCCGGGTGCCGACCGCTGCCAGCTCGGCCGTGTCGCCGCCGATCAGCAACAGCCCGCTCGCCGCCGGAATTCCATCGAGCCGAGCGAGGGCGGCCCGCCGGCTGCCACGGGCCAGGCCCTGGCGCAGCCGGATCCGGAAATCCGCCTCGCCGGCGGCGTCCAGCGGCTGGTCGAAAGCCTCGTGCTGGACCAGCATCAGCCCGTCGATCGCGGCCTCATCCTCCGCCGCCAGCAGCCGCGCCGGGCCGTCCGGGGCGGGCCGATATACATCGCGATGCAGAATCATCAGCGGCGCCTCCATCTCGCGCTCATAGCCCATGGCGTAGAGCGTCGGAGACAAAGCGGGGTGCAGCTCGCGGAAGAACTCGATGCGGAAGCGCCGGCCGGCGGCGTCGAAGGCCTGCTGCAACCCGGCCACCGCCGGCCGCCAGTCCGGCGCCGGGGCGACCGGTACGGCGAAGCTCTGGATCGGGTCGTCGCTGGCGGCGGAGACGAACAGCGCGAAAGGGCCGATATCGGAGCGCTGCCGGCCCTCGGTCGCGGCCGCGAGGGTGTTGGGGACCAGGCGCTGCAGCAGCGCCCGGTTCACGGCCCCCCTCCGCTCACGACAGCGCGGGGAGCAGCCGGTCCATCGCGGTCTGCAGCCGCTCGACCGATCCGGCGAAGCACAGCCGCAGATGGCCCTCGCCGCCGAGGCCGAAGGCCGAGCCGGGGGCGAGGCCGACATTGGCCTCGTGCAGCAGGCGCAGCGCCAGGGCCCGGCTGTCGGGCTCGCCCTCGACCCGGAAGAACAGGTAGAAGGCGCCGTCCGGACGGGTCAGCCGGACCCGCGGCGACTCCGACAGGCGGCCGATCACCAGATCGCGCGCGGTGCGGCAGCGGTCGACCTGGCTCTGGATGAACGGCTCGCCCTGCTCGATGGCGGCCACCGCCCCATGCTGCAGGAAGGTCGGCACGCCGGAGGTGTTGAACTGCTGCAGGTTCTCATAGACCTGCCCCAGCTCTTCCGACGCCACCACCCAGCCAATGCGCCAGCCGGTCATCGCCCAGTTCTTGGAGAAGGTGTTGACCACCACCAGCCGGTCCTCCGGCGCGGCGATCGACAGGAAGGACGGTGCCACCGGCCGGTCGTAGACGAAGCGGGCATAGACCTCGTCGGCGACGATCCAGATGCCGCGGGGGCGGCAGAAATCGAGGATCGCCTTCTGCTCCTCCGCCGTCAGGGTCCAGCCGGTCGGGTTGCCCGGGCTGTTCAGGAACAGGGCGCGGGTGCGCGGCCCGCAGGCGGCGAACAGCCGGTCCAGGTCCAGCCGCCAATGGCCGTTCTCGACCCCGATCGGCACCGGCACGGTGCGGCCGCCGGCGATCTCGACGGCGCTGAAGATGTTCGGCCAGACCGGGGCCGGCAGCACCACCTCGTCGCCCGGCCCGACCAGCGCCTGCATCGTCATCATGATCGCCTGCATGCCGCCGATCGTGACGTAGATCCGGCTGGGCGACATGGTGGCCCCGGCGATCCGGCCGACATAGCCGGCCAGGGCTTCGCGCAGCGGCGGGATGCCGCGCTGCCAGGTGTAGAAGGTCTGGCCTTCGAGCAGGGCCCGGTTCGCCGCCTCGCCGATGAAGGTCGGTGTCGGCTGGTCGCCCTCACCGACCCAGAGCGGGATCAGGCCGGGCTTGCCGCGCCCGGCATTGACCACCTCGACGATGCCGCTCTCCGGCAGCCGTGCGATGTCGCGGCGGATGCCGCCCAGAAGACCCGCCGCCATATGTCCGTCCACGCTGACCTCTCCCTGTCTGCGCGGCGGAGGGTAGCAAGACGGGGCGGCGGGCGTCATCCGCGGCCGGCGCATGGGCGTCGCGCGATGCGAGCGGGGAGCGACATTTCTCGGGAACCGATCCGGGACCGCATTGTTAGGAGGGGTGAGGCCCCAACGGCGCTGGGTCGTGAGCGGCTTCGGTCGCCCACCAGCGGCGGGCCTCGGCGGCCCGGCGGATCCCTCCCCGCCGCAGCCGTGTGATGCAGGACCCCGTGACCGGATCCCCCCTCCAGGTCACGGGCGGCGGCGGGGCACATTTGGGCCCCGCCGCCGACCTGCTTCTTCTCCAGGAAGCCGTGCCAGCGGTCCAAAACATTCACCCGTCATGGCGAGCCCAGAAGGGGCGTGGTGCTGCGCGCCTCGCCATGATGGGGAAGGGTCCGGAGGCTGCTCTCAAAAGCCACTGGTCTCAATGCAGGTGGAACTCGGCAGCGCAGAGCCGCAGATCGGCCGGCTTGATCACACCGGTCGAGGCGAGCCGCACCGAATGCAGCTTGCCCTCGATGTTGTGGCTCCAGAAGTCGAGGAAGCGGTGCAGCTCCGGGAACCGCGGGGCGAGATCCAGCTTCTGCCACACGAATGTCTGCAGCAGCCCGGGGTGATCGGGCAGGTGGTAGAGAATCTCCGCCGTGGTCAGGCGGTAGCCCTGCAGCTGGCGTTCCAGATCGGTCATTCCTTCACCATCCCTTTCCGCAGGCCGGCCTTGACGAGCCGGTCTATGAAGGAAATGTGATGTGGATTTCCGATCTGGACAAGGGTATATCTAGTAAAATCAATGTGTTAGCAGCAATCCGGCAGGAGTGCTGCCAAGTCGTCTGCGGTCTCAGGCGAACAGGTCCCGGTGCTCTCGCTGCACCGTCGGCAGGGCCCGCAGGATCTCCGACAGATGGGCGCGCAGGGCCGCCTCGGCGCCATCCGGGTCGCGTCGGTCGATCGCCGCAAGGATGGCCCGGTGCTGTTCGATCAGCCCCGGCAGGGACGAGGCCGAGGGCAGCGTCAGATGGCAGACACGGTCCATATGCGCCTTCAAATCCTCGATCACGGTCCAGGCTGAGGGGCAGCCGGCGCCCTCGGCGATGGCGGCGTGGAACGCCTCGTCGGCGCGCTGGAACTCGTAGTGCTCGCCGGCCGCGGCCGCCGCCTCCTGCGCCTCGAGATGGAAGTCGATGCGGGTGCGGATCCGGGCGTCGAAGCGCTCGCAGGCGCGCCGCACCACCGCGCTCTCCATCGATTCGCGGATGAAGCGCGCCTCCAGCATGCGCTCGATCGAGATCTTGACCACGAAGGTGCCGCGCCGCGGCAGCACCTCGACCAGGCCGGAGCGGGCAAGGGCGATGAAGGCTTCGCGCACCGGTTGCCGCGACACGCCGAAGCGGATCGCGATCTCCTGCTCCGACAGCGGTGCGCCGGGCGGCATCGCCAGGGTGACGATGGCCTTGCGGATCTCCAGCTCGATCAGCCGGGCGATGCTGGTGGTCTGGTCGATGAGATCGAGCGGCGCCATGCGGATCAAGCTCGCAAGGGATATTGCATCACGTCAAGTACCATACTAGGCTCGCAGTTACCATACTAGATAGGGGCCTGATCATACCAGGCTCGGGAACAGGGGAGGCATTCGTGAAATCCATTGCGGCATTGGTCCTGGGCGCGGCGCTGTCGCTGGCCGCCCTTCCGGCTTCGGCGCAGACGCTGCGCTCGGCCGATATCCACCCCGACGGCTATCCGACGGTCGAGGCGGTCAAGTATCTCGGCGAGCTGATGGACCAGCGCACCGGCGGCCGGATCAAGATCCAGGTCTTCAACAACGCCCAGCTCGGCGCTGAGAAGGACACGATCGAGCAGACCCGGTTCGGCGTGATCGACATGAACCGGGTGAACACGGCGCCGTTCAACAACCTGGTGCCGGAGACGCAGGTGCTGGGCCTGCCCTTCCTGTTCCGCTCGGTCGACCATATGCACAAGGTGGTGGACGGTCCGATCGGCGACGAGATCCTGAAGGCGTTCGAGCCGCATGGGCTGATCGGCCTTGCCTTCTACGATTCCGGCGCGCGGTCCTTCTACACCACCAAGACGGCGATCCGGTCGATCGACGACATGAAGGGGCTGAAGCTGCGGGTCCAGCAATCCGATCTGTGGATCGCGATGATGGAGGCTTTCGGGGCGAATCCGACGCCGATGGGCTTTGGCGAGGTCTATTCGGCGCTCGAGACCGGCGTCGTCGACGGGGCGGAGAACAACTGGCCGTCCTATGAATCCTCTCGCCATTTCGAGGTGGCGAAGCACTACACCCTGACCGAGCATTCGCTGACGCCCGAGGTGCTGGTCATCTCCAAGATCGCCTGGGATCGCCTGACGCCCGACGACCAGGCGCTGCTGCGCCAGGCGGCCAAGGAGTCGGTGGTCAAGATGCGCGAGCTGTGGACCGCGCGCGAGAAGCAGTCGGAGGAGAAGGTGCGCGCCGGCGGCGCCGAGATCATCACCGTCGACAAGGCCTCGTTCTCGGCCGCGATGGGCCCGGTCTACGACAAGTTCGTCACCACCGACGCGATGAAGTCGCTGGTGGAACGCATCCGCGCGGTGCAGTGACGCCGTGACGCCCGGCCGGCTCCGCGTCGCGCGGGGCCGGCCTTTTCTCATGGGAGATCGGCCGGAATGGCCTCCGTCCTGACTCTGACGCGCCGGATCCTCGGCGCCTTGTCCACCGGCGCCCTGTGGCTGGCCGGCCTCGGCATGCTGGGGATGACCGTCACCGTGGGCTGGCAGGTCTTCGCCCGCTATGTCCTGAACGACACGCCGAGCTGGTCCGAGCCGCTGACGCTGCAGCTGATGGGCTGGTTCATTCTGCTCGGCGCCGCGATCGGCGTGCGCGAGGCCTTCCATCTCGGCCTCGACATCCTGCAGCATGCGTTGCCGCGGCCGGTGGCGCGCGCGCTCGAGATCATCAACCTGGTCCTGGTGCTGGTGTTCGGCGCGGCCATGGCCTGGTACTCGCTGCAGCTGGCGATCGGCACCTGGACCGCGGTGATCCCGGTGCTCGACATCCCGGGCGGGTTCGACTTCCTGCCGATGGTCGCCGGCGGGATCCTGATCACCCTGTTCGCGGCCGAGCGGCTGGTGGAACAGATCGCCGGCCTGGAGCACCAGGGCGCGGTCGAAGGCGCGCGGGAGCTGGCGTGATGGAGCTGTGGATCCTGTTCGGCGGCTTCACGCTGCTGCTGCTGATGGGCACGCCGATCGCCTTCTGCCTCGGCATCTCGGCGCTGGCCACCGTGCTGTATATGGGCCTGCCGCCGCTGATCGTGTTCCAGCAGATCAACACCGGCATGAACGCCTTCGCCATGATGGCGATCCCGTTCTTCATCTTCGCCGGCGACCTGATGATCCGCGGCGGCATCTCGGAGCGGCTGATCCGATTCGCCGCCAGCCTGGTCGGCCATCTGCGCGGCGGGCTGGGCCAGGTCAACGTCGTCGCCTCGACCCTGTTCGGCGGCATCTCGGGGTCGGCCGTGGCCGACGCCTCGGCGATCGGCGGGCTGATGATCCCGCAGATGGCGGCGCGCGGCTACGACCGCGACTACGCCGTCAACGTCACCGTCAACTCCGCGATCATCGCGCTGATGGTGCCGCCGTCGCATAACATGATCCTCTATTCCATCGCGGCGGGCGGCAACGTCTCGATCGCCGACCTGTTCACCGCCGGCATCATTCCGGGGCTGCTGCTGGCAGCGGCGCTGATGGTCACCGCCTATGTCGTGGCGCGCCGCCGCGGCTATCCGTCCGAGCCGTTCCCCGGCTTCGCCGCGGTCGGCCGCTACCTGGTGGTGGCGCTGCCCGGGCTGCTGTTGATCGGCATCATCTTCGGCGGCGTCCGGTCGGGCGTGTTCACCGCCACCGAAAGCTCCTGTATCGCCGTCATCTACGCCTTCCTGGTGGCGCTGCTGGTCTACCGCCAGCTCGACTGGCGCAGCTTCGTCGAGGCGGTGCAGGGGGCGGTGCGCACCACCGCCATGGTGCTGCTGGTGATCGGCGCGGCCGGTGCCTTCGGCTGGCTGATGGCGCTCTTGCAGGTGCAGACGGCGACGGTGCAGGCGATCAACGCCATATCCAGCGACCCGCTGGTGGTGCTGCTGCTGATCAACATCGCGCTGCTGCTGCTCGGTACCTTCATGGACATGGCGCCGATGATCATCATCTGCACGCCCGTCCTGCTGCCGGTGGTGAAGGCCTTCGGCGTCGATCCGGTGCATTTCGGCATCATCCTGATCCTCAATGCCGGCATCGGCCTGAACACTCCGCCGGTGGGATCGGTGCTGTTCGTCGGCTGCGCCGTCGGCAAGATCACGATCCGCCAGGCGATGCGCACGATCTGGCCGTTCTTCGGCGCCAGCATCCTGGTGCTGATGCTGGTGACCTACATCCCGGCGCTGTCGCTCTGGCTGCCGTCGCTCTTTCGTTAAGAGAATCTGCGCACGGGCCTTGACCCGTTTCCGCCGTCCCCTTAAATGCGTAGCACTCATCGGCCGAGAGTGCTAACGACCGGCCGGGACAGGCCTGAACGCAAATCTCTGAACGAGAGAGTGGGAGAGCAAACGATGCAATTCCGTCCCCTGCACGACCGTGTGCTGGTGCGCCGCATCGAACAGAACGAGAAGACCGCGGGCGGGATCATCATCCCGGACACCGCCAAGGAAAAGCCCCAGGAGGGCGAGGTCATCTCGGTCGGCGCCGGCATCCGTGACGAGGCCGGCAAGCTGCAGCCGCTGGACGTCAAGGCCGGTGACCGCATTCTGTTCGGCAAGTGGTCCGGCACCGAGGTCAAGCTCGACGGTCAGGATCTCCTGATCATGAAGGAGAGCGACATCCTCGGCATCATCACCGTGAAGAAGTCGGCCAAGGCGGCCTGATCCGCCTGTCGCCTTCACCGGAACACCGACACATAAAGGAATAAAAGATGGCAGCGAAGGACGTTAAGTTCTCGCTCGACGCCCGCTCCCGCATGCTGCGCGGCGTCGACATCCTGGCCGATGCGGTCAAGGTCACCCTGGGCCCGAAGGGCCGCAACGTCGTGCTCGACAAGTCGTTCGGCGCGCCGCGGATCACCAAGGACGGCGTCACCGTCGCCAAGGAGATCGAGCTCGCCGACAAGTTCGAGAACATGGGCGCGCAGATGGTGCGCGAGGTCGCGTCGAAGACCAACGACCTGGCCGGTGACGGCACCACCACCGCGACCGTGCTGGCGCAGTCGGTCGTCCGCGAGGGCGTCAAGGCCGTCGCCGCCGGCCTGAACCCGATGGATCTGAAGCGCGGCATCGACAAGGCCGTCGAGGCCGTCGTCGCGGACCTCAAGACCCGGTCGAAGGTCATCAAGACCAATGCCGAGGTTGCCCAGGTCGGCACCATTTCCGCCAATGGCGAGCGCGACATCGGCGAGATGATCGCCAAGGCCATGGAGCGCGTCGGCAACGAGGGCGTGATCACGGTGGAAGAGGCCAAGAGCCTCGACACCGAGCTCGAAGTCGTCGAAGGCATGCAGTTCGACCGCGGCTACCTGTCGCCGTACTTCATCACCAATGCCGAGAAGATGATCGCGGACCTCGAGGCTCCGTACATCCTCCTGCATGAGAAGAAGCTGTCGAACCTGCAGGCCATGCTGCCGGTGCTCGAGGCGGTCGTTCAGTCGGGCAAGCCCCTGCTGATCATCGCCGAGGACGTCGAGGGCGAGGCCCTGGCCACCCTGGTGGTCAACAAGCTGCGCGGCGGCCTGAAGGTTGCGGCGGTCAAGGCTCCGGGCTTCGGCGATCGTCGCAAGGCGATGCTCGAGGACATGGCCATCCTGACCGGCGGCCAGGTGATCTCCGAGGATCTCGGCATCAAGCTCGAGAGCGTCACGCTCGACATGCTGGGCCGGGCCAAGAAGGTCCTGATCGCCAAGGAAGAGACCACGATCGTCGACGGCGCCGGCGCCAAGAAGGAGATCGAGGGCCGCTGCAACCAGATCCGGGCGCAGATCGAGGAGACCTCCTCGGACTACGACCGCGAGAAGCTGCAGGAGCGTCTGGCCAAGCTGGCGGGCGGCGTCGCGGTGATCCGCGTCGGCGGCGCCACCGAGGTCGAGGTGAAGGAGCGCAAGGATCGCGTTGACGACGCGATGCACGCGACCCGCGCCGCGGTCGAGGAAGGCGTGGTCCCGGGCGGCGGCACCGCCCTGCTGTACGCCTCGAAGGCGCTGGACAAGGTCAAGCCGGACAACGACGACGAGCGTGTCGGCATCGACATCATCCGTCGCGCGCTGCAGGCGCCGATCCGGCAGATCGTCACCAACGCGGGCGGCGACGCCTCGATCGTTGTCGGCAAGCTGCAGGACAAGAACGACAAGAACTGGGGCTACAACGCCCAGACCAGCGAGTATGGCGACCTGATCAAGGCCGGCGTCATCGACCCGACCAAGGTCGTCCGCGCCGCGCTGCAGAACGCGTCGTCGGTCGCCAGCCTGCTGATCACCACCGAGGCGATGGTGGCCGAGCATGTCGAGCGCAAGCCGGCTGCCGCGGCGCCGGGCGGCGGCATGGGTGGCATGGGTGGCATGGGCGACATGGACTTCTGATCTCCGGATCAGAATCATCCAAACGTCGAATTGTGGAGGGGCGCTCTTCGGAGCGCCCCTTTTTTGCCATATCTACCGGCGATGCAAGATCTCGTGGGGCCGCTGCAGTCTTTCGATTGCCGGGCCGAGTACCGGCAACTAAATGAATGCAACGGCCCCGGGTTCGACCGCCCGGCCGTCCGCGACGGAAGGGAAAATCGTGATGACCGCCAGCCACAAGAGCGCACCGTTCCACCGCGGGCCGATCGCCCGCGCCGCCCTGGCGGTCGCCTCGATCCTGGTGCTCGTCGCCTGCGTGCCCGCCGGGACGCGGCAGACCGCCAGCCTGCCTGGGCCGGAGCAGCCTGCGGCGCCGGCCGTGTCCCCCTTCGTCCAGGCGATGCGCGACGCCGGCGTCAACGTCGCCATCCCGGCGCGCGGCAAGTTCATCCTGGTGAACATTCCGTCCTATGAGCTGATCGCTTTCCAGGACGGCGCCCCGGTGATCCGCAGCAAGGTCGTGGTCGGGGCCGCGGGGACCTCGACGCCCGAGCTGATGTCGAACATGTACGCCATCAAGTACAACCCGGACTGGACGCCGACGCCGTCGATCGTCCGCAACGAGGCCAGCGTCTACATCCCGTCGGGACCGCGCAGCCCGCTCGGCCGGATCAAGCTCGAGCTCGACAACGACCAGTCGATCTATCTGCACGACACGCCGCAGAAGAGCTATTTCGGCCGCGACAAGCGGGCGTTGAGCCATGGCTGCGTCCGGGTCGAGCAGGTCCGGCAACTGGCGGCCTGGGCCGATGGCGTCAGCGTCGACGAGATCGACCGCAAGATCCGCACCGGCCGCATGTACAGCGAGCGCCTGCCGGAGGAGATCCCGGTCTATATCGGCTACTACACCCGCTTCCCGGACGAGTTCGGCCAGCCGGTGGACCATCCGGACGTCTATGCCAACAAGGACGAGGCGCGGCAGGCCTACCTGGCCCGGTCCGCCGGCCGCCGCGCGGCTGCGGCGAAGAAGGCGGCCGAGCCGCCGGCCCAGCCCCCGGCCGAGATCATCCCGGGCCAGACCGCGCCGGGCCAGACCCTCCCCGGCCAGGCCGTGCCGGGCGGCGAGACCATGATGCCGCCGGCGACTCCGGGCGAGACCGTGACTCCGCCCGCGACCGGGACCCAGCCGGCCACCGCGGTCCCGGCGGCTCCGGCCACTCCTGCCGCGCCGGCGCAGACTCCTGCGGCTCCCGCCGCACCCGCGGCCCCTGCCGTGACCGAGCCTGCCGCCCCGGTCGTCCCAGCCGCTCCGGCGGCCCCGGCGGCTCCGGCGGTCACGCCGCCCCCGGCGACCACTCCGGCCGCCCCCGCGACCACCGCGCCGGCGGCACCGACCACCAACTGACGTAGGTTGGGTTCGCGTCCGCGAACCCAACATTTCTCTCCGGCGGCACGATGTTGGGTTCGCCAAGCGAACCCAACCTACGGCTGGCCTATCGCGGCAAAACCCTCCACACCACGGCTTCGCGCACGGCGCGGTCTTCGATCTCGACGCTGGTCGGCACTTGGTGGCGGGCGATCTCCTCCAGCCCGTCCTGTGGCCGGTAGGCGCGGCCGGGGTCGCCCAGCAGCACGATCTTGCCGGCGCCGGCCAGGGCGCGCAGCCAGGGCAGGACCCGGTCCGACATCGGCTTCTCGTAGCAGACGTCGCCGGCGCAGACGATGTCGATGCCGTCCAGAGCGTCGCCGATCCGGTCGCCGCCATCGGCCTCGACCGCGCAGCCATTGGCCGCCGCGTTCAGCCGGATCGCCGCCACCGCGATCGGGTCGATCTCCGCCGCGGTCACCGCGGCGGCGCCGGCCCTGGCCGCGGCCAGGGCGACGATGCCGGAGCCGGAGGCGAAGTCGAACACCCGCTTGCCGGCGACGCTGCCCGGATGGTCCAGGATGTGCCGCGCCACCGCCTGGCCGCCGACCCAGGCGAAGGCCCAGTAGGGCGGCGGCAGGCCGGTGCGGCGCAGCGTCTCCTCCGTCGCCTGCCACAGCGGCGTCACCTCGGTGGCGAGATGCAGCACCAGCTCGGGCAGCAGCGGCGGTCGGGTCGGCGCCGTATTGGCGCGGATGAAGGCATCGATGTCGTCCATGGCGCCCTTCCTATCCTGCAGGGCGGCGTTGAGCCACGGAGTCTTGATGTCCGGCGCCGTAACGCGGAAGATTCGGGTAACGGCGACGGCGCAGACCGTCGCTGCAGAGCGAGGAAACGACGAGATGGCGAGCCGCCATGCCCCGGCCCGACCGAAGGACGGTCCGGCCGAAGACGAGATCGGGGAATGTAGCTCCCCGCCCTGTTATCTGCACGAGATCGATCCGGCCTATGCCGGGCTGGACCCGAAGCCGAAGGCCAAGCCTAAGTCCAAGGCCCTGAAGCGCGACGAGGCCGGCTCATGATCCGGGTCAAGCGCGTCTACGACCCGCCCGAGGAGGGCGACGGCTACCGCATCCTGGTCGACCGGCTGTGGCCGCGCGGCCTGACCAAGGAGCAGGCGGCGCTCGACCTCTGGCTCAAGACCGTGGCGCCGAGCGACGAGCTGCGCCAATGGGTGCATCAAGGGCCGGAGAAGTGGCCGGAATTCTGCCGCCGCTACCATGCCGAGCTGGATTCCCACCCGAACGCGGTGGCCTTCCTGCGGCAGAAGAGCAAGGACGGCTGGGTCACGCTGCTCTATGCCAGCCGCGACGAGCGCCAGAACAACGCCGTCGTCCTGGCCAAGTATCTCGGCGGCTGATCAGGCGAGAGCGCGTCCGGCCACGAGGCCGGCCAGGACCATGAGGCCGAACCAGCGGTTCGAGTTGAATTTGGCCAGGCAGTCGGCCGGCCGGTCCGGGACCAGCGCCGCCACCTGCCAGGCCAGCTGCGCCGCGCCGACGGCCAGCGGCAGGAGGAAGTGCAGGGGCGCCAGCCCGGCCAGGAGGCCGGCGGTGCCGATGCCGAGGACGGTCAGCAGGTAGAAGCCCGCGACCCATCGCCGGGTGGCGCCGCCGAACAGCCGGGCGGTCGATTTGAGGCCGATGCGGGCGTCGTCCTCGATGTCCTGCAGCGCGTAGATCGTGTCGTAGCCCAGCGTCCAGCAGATGCCGGCGGCGAACAGGATCAGCGACGGCAGGGCCAACTCGCCGGTCACCGCGGTCCAGCCGACCAGCGCGCCCCAGTTGAACGCCAGGCCCAGGAAGAATTGCGGCCACCAGGTGATCCGCTTCATCAGCGGATAGGTGAAGACCACCAGCAGCGAGGCGATGCCGAGCCCGACGGTGACGCTGTTGAACTGGATCAGGATCAGGAAGCCCAGCAGCAACTGGGCGATCAGGAACAGCACCGCCTGGGTCGGGCTGATCGCGCCGCTCGGGATCGGCCGCGTGCGGGTGCGCGCCACCCGGCCGTCGAAGTCGCGGTCCAGGATGTCGTTCACCGTGCAGCCGGCGCCGCGCATCACCAGCGCGCCGATGGCGAACAGGATGACGTACCAGAGATCCATCCAGCCGAAGCCGACCGGCCGCGGCGCCATCGCCAGCCCCCACCAGCAGGGGTAGAGCAGCAGCATGACCGGCTTCGGCCGGTCCAGCCGGGCGAGCGTCAGGTAAGGCCGGACGCCGGGCGGCGCCCAGCGGAGAAGCCGGCTCTGGGGCCGCATGTCGGAGGCGGTGTCGGTCATGGTCCTGTCGCCGATGGCGCGTGCTGGCGCATCAGTACCGCTGTTGCAGGCCGCCGGCAAAGGTCGCGATGCGGTGATCAGGTTAGCGGAGCGACAACGGGCCTGGCTCTTTCCGATTTCGACTACCGAATGCACAGGTCATGATATATTATGATGCTCATTGATAATGCATCGATATTTATGGAGATTTATGATGGGCGGTGCTTTCCGCAAAGGAACGATACTCGATGTCGATGTTGATGTCATCGACAAGGAAAGCGGCCAGAAAGTGCATGTGCCGACGGGGCTTTATCTCGCTCTCGCCTGGCTGGATAGTCTTGGAACGCACTCCCTCTACGCGACCAACAAGAATGGCTATGGCATCGACCTGAACAATAAGGTCTGCGTCACGCGACTCAAGATCTATGACGACGGAGATATCGATTTCCTGGACGAGGCCTGACTGCAATCCGTGAGGGCAGGCGCCGCCGACCGCCTTCCACGCCGCATCGCCTGCGGCGGCTGGCCGAAGCAGCGCAGGAAGGCTCGGCGCATCCGCTCCGGGTCGCTGAAGCCGACATCACGCGCCACCGCCTCGATCGGCTCGGCGCCCTCCTCGATCCGCGGACGGGCCGCCTCGGCGCGCAGCCGTTCCACGGCCTTGGCCGGGGTCTGCCCGGTCTCGGTCAGGAAGGCGCGGCCGAACTGGCGCGGGCTTAGGCACGCCGCCTCGGCCAGGCGGTCGACCGGCAGCGGTTCACGCAGGTTCTCCCGGGCGAAGCTGAGGGCGGCCTGGATCCGGTCCGAGGCCGGGGCGAGGTCGAGCAGGGTGGAGAACTGTGACTGGCCGCCGGGCCGACGGTGATAGACGACCAGGGTCCGTGCCACGGCGCGGGCGGCGTCAGCGCCCAGATCCTGCTCGATCAGCGCTAGCGCCAGGTCGATCCCGGCGGTGATGCCGGCCGACGACCAGACCGGCCCGTCCTGGACGAAGATCCGGTCCATCTCGACCCGCACCCGCGGATGCAGGCGCTGCAACGCCGCCGCCTGCTGCCAATGGGTGGTGGCGCGCCGTCCGTCCAAGAGGCCGGCCGCGGCCAGCAGGAACGCGCCGGAGCAGACGCTGGTCACCCGCCGCGCCGTGGCGGCTTGGCGGATGAAGGCCAGCAGCGACGCTGATTCCAGCGCCTGCGGCACGCCGCGCCCGCCGGCGACCACCAGCGTGTCCAACGGCTCGTCACCGAAGGGCTGGGTCAGCACCGGCAGGCCGGCGGAGCTCGCGACCGCACCGCCTTGCTCCGAGATCACCTGCAGACGGTAGGGCGGCGGCGACAGGTCCCGCGACGCGGTGTCGAAGGCCGCCAGGGGCCCCGACAGGTCGAGGATGTTGAAGCCGGGAAAGACCAGGAAGCCGATTGGGCGTGTCATGGCGGTAAATGAGGGAACTATGTCGTTTCAGACATAACCCTGCGCGGCGATACTGAGGCTGTCAATCCCGGAGGCCGCCATGGACACCGTTATCGTCTTCCCGATCTATCCCGGCGTCACCCATCTCGACTTCACCGGACCGCACCAAGTGCTGGCACGGCTGCCCGGCGCCAAAACCATTGTCGCCTCGATCGGCGGGGAGGCGGTCAGCGTCGATGGGCTGACCTTCTCCAACCTCGCCAGATTGGAGGCAGTGGAGCGCTGCGATGTGCTGTGCGTGCCCGGCGGCTTCGGCTGCGTCGACGCGATGCGCAGCGATGCCTTCCTCTCCCAGATCCGCCGGCTCGCCGCCGCGGCCCGCTACGTCACCTCGGTCTGCACCGGGTCGCTGATCCTGGCCGCGGCCGGGCTGCTCGAAGGGCGACGGGCGGCCTGCCACTGGGCGTGGCGCGACCAGCTGGCCCTGTTCGGCGCCATCCCCGATCCCGGCCGCGTGGTCCGCGACGGCAATGTGTTCACCGGCGGCGGCGTGACAGCCGGCATCGACTTCGCCCTGACACTTGCGGCCGAGCTGGCGGATGAGGCGACGGCGCAGGCGATCCAGCTGTCGCTCGAATACGCGCCGGCCCCGCCCTTCGATTCCGGCCGCCCCGAGACCGCGGCGCCGGAGATCCTGGAGCTGGTGACGGCCCGCAACCGCGCCCGGATGCCGGACCGCCAGGCGATCGTCGAGCAGGTGGCCCGGGAGCGCCGCCGGGCCTGAGCCCGGCATCTTCGTCCCAAGGACGCGTTGCCTGTCGCCCGGCCAGCGGCTAGCGTCGCGCGCATGACGTCCGATGCCCTGCCGCGCACCCGCCTGCATGTCGACGCCCCTCTTGCGGAAGGGCGGGCCGTGGCGCTGTCCGAGCCGCAGGCGCATCACCTGCGCGGCGTGCTGCGGCTGGCGCCCGGTGCGGGCCTGCGCCTGTTCAACCCGCGCGACGGCGAATGGCTGGTGCGGCTCGACGCGCTCGGCAAGGCCGGCGGCACCGCTCTGGCCGAGCGGCAGCTCCGCCCGCCCGCGCCCGTCTCCGACCTCTGGCTCTGCTTCGCGCCGGTGAAGAAGGACGCGGTCGACGCGGTGGTGGAGAAAGGGACCGAGCTCGGCGCCGCCGTGCTGCAGCCGGTCTTCACCCGCTATACCGGCGTCCAGCGCGTCAATCTCGACCGGCTACGCGCCCATGCCGTGGCGGCGGCCGAGCAGTGCGAGCGGCTGGACGTGCCCGAACTCCGCGACCCAATCGGTCTCGACGCCCTGCTGGCCGCCTGGCCCGCGGGTCGGATCCTGCTGGTCTGCGCCGAGGCCGGCGAAGCCCGTCCTCTCGCCGAGGCTGCGGCGGAAGCATCAGGTCCTGCCGCGCTCCTGGTCGGCCCCGAAGGCGGCTTTGCGCCGACGGAGCTCGACGCCCTCGCTCGTCACGAATTTGTTCGACCCGTCGGCCTCGGCCCTCGTATCCTGCGCGCCGACACGGCGGCCATCGCCGCGCTCGCGGTCTGGCAGGCACTGGCCGGCGACGGGCGCGGCCGGCCGCCGCATCGCGTTTGACCCCAACCGAACCCGACACCCGAGTACCCGCCCATGTCCGGTCCCCAGAGCGCCAGCGCCGCCCCGATAGAAAGCAAGGCGCAGCTCGTCGACTATCTCGCCGCCGGGTCGAAGCCGCCTGAGGACTGGCGCATCGGCACCGAGCACGAGAAGTTCGCCTTCCGCCTGTCGGACCTGAAGCAGCTGCCCTATGAGGGGCCGGACGGCATCCGCGCCGTGCTCGAAGGCCTGGCCGGCTGCGGCTGGGAGCGGGTGGAGGAGAATGGCAACCTGATCGCGCTGGCCCGCGACAAGGCTTCGGTGACGCTGGAGCCGGGCGGCCAGGTCGAGCTGTCGGGCGCGCCGCTGCGCAGCATCCACGAGACCTGCGCCGAGGTGGCCGACCACCTGGCCCTGGTGAAGAAGGTCGGGGAACAGCTCGGCATCGGCATGATCGGCCTCGGCTTCCAGCCGAAATGGCGGCGCGAGGATATCGGCTGGATGCCGAAGGGCCGTTACAAGATCATGCGCGACTACATGCCGAAGCGCGGCTCGCTCGGCCTCGACATGATGAAGCGGACCTGCACGGTGCAGGTCAATCTCGACTTCGCCTCCGAAGCGGACATGGTGAAGAAGTTCCGCGCCAGCCTGGCGCTGCAGCCGGTGGCGACGGCGCTGTTCGCCAACTCGCCCTTCACCGAGGGCAAGCCGAACGGCTTCCAGAGCATGCGCAGCCATATCTGGACCGACACCGACCCCGACCGCACCGGCGACCTGCCCTTCGTCTTCGAGGACGGCTTCGGCTTCGAGCGCTATGTCGACTACCTGCTCGACGTGCCGATGTACTTCGTCTACCGCGACGGCCGGTACATCGACGCGTCCGGCCACAGCTTCCGCGCCTTCCTGAAGGGCGAGCTGCCGGTCTATCCCGGCCATCTGCCGACCCTGAACGACTGGGCCGACCACCTGACCACCGCCTTCCCCGAGGTGCGGCTGAAGAAATTCCTGGAGATGCGCGGCGCCGATGGCGGGCCGTGGTCGCGCCTGTGCGCCCTGCCGGCGCTGTGGGTCGGGCTGCTGTATGATGGCACGGCGCTGGACGCCGCCTGGGACCTGGTCAAGGACTGGACCACCGAGGAGCGGGCGGCGCTGCGCCGCGACGTGCCGCGCCTCGGCCTCGCCACCCCGTTCCGCGGCGGCACCATGCGCGACGTGGCGCTGCAGGTGCTGGCGATCGCCCGCGCCGGCCTGGCCGCCCGGGCCGCGACCGACGCCATCGGCGGCACCGAGGAAGGCTTCCTCAACGAGCTGCAGCGCATCGCCGACAGCGGCGAGACCCAGGCCTCGGAGATGCTGCGCCGCTACGAGACCGAATGGGGTGGTTCGGTCGACCCGGTCTTCACCGCCTACGCCTACTGACACCTGCGCCTATCGGCCCGGCAGGCATTGCTGGAATTTTAGGCATCCTTCGCCGGCCGCTGCAGAATTTTGCTTGCGGTCGGTGGCACATGCCTTGCTTGATGTTGTGGTCGAGCAGGGACATGCCGGAGGGATGGTGCAGGCATTCGACGAGATGGGCGGGGATCCGGTCCGGTCCCCCTATGCGGCCCTGGCGGATTGGCTGGCGGCGACGCCGGCATCGGTCTTCGATTTCAAGCGCCGGGAGGCGGCGGCGCTGTTCCGCCGCATCGGCATCACCTTCGCGGTCTATGGCGAGGGCGGCGACCCGGAGCGGCTGATCCCCTTCGACATCATGCCCCGGGTGCTCGACGCCGCCGAATGGCGGCATCTGGAGCAGGGGCTGGTGCAGCGGGTGAAGGCGCTCAACGCCTTCCTGCACGACGTCTATCACGAGCAGGAGATCCTGCGCGCCAGCCAGGTGCCGGAGCGGCTGGTGCTGCACAATCCGGGCTATCTGCCAGAAATGCAGGGGCTGGAGCCGCCCGGCGGCATCTACACCCACATCGCCGGCATCGATATCGTCCGCGTCGGACCGAGCGACTTCTACGTGCTGGAGGACAACGCCCGCACGCCGTCCGGCGTCTCCTACATGCTGGAAGGCCGCGAGATGATGATGCGGCTGTTCCCGGATCTGTTCGCCCGGCACAGCGTGGCACCGGTCGAGCATTACCCGCAGGAGCTGCTGGCGACGTTGAGATCGGTGGCGCCGCGCAACTGCGAGGACGAGCCGACCGTCGCCCTGCTGACCCCCGGCATCT